>Ga0115013_10000275_pt1 | contig 33011 bp, 52 predicted proteins | sample SouAtlMetagenome_2_FD_88686 | JGI IMG/M metagenome (GOLD analysis project Ga0115013, IMG submission 88686) | Marine eukaryotic phytoplankton communities from Atlantic Ocean - South Atlantic ANT15 Metagenome | ecosystem: Environmental > Aquatic > Marine > Oceanic | place: South Atlantic Ocean...
CCGCAGATGACTCTTATGGAAACTTTCATATTTTTGTTGGAGCAAGCACAGGTGCAGACCCAGTTGGAAATGCAGGAAGAGTCTTAACTATTACAAATACAGGTAACGCTACCTTTGCAGGAAGTATATCTAGTGGTGCTATAACAGCTTCTGGAACAACAAACATCAATGCAGCACTTACAGTTAAAAATGCTTATAACGAAACTAAGTTCATAAGAAATGTAGATGTAGCAAGTGTTGGTGCGGCAGGACACTATCTGAGTATTGGTGCCCTTAATAGTGGAAGCGTAGTAACTCCTAATGTAATTAATGGAGTTACAGATACTGATGGGACATCTAGCAGTTTTGCGTTAATGCAAGACGGAGCAAACTCACTTAGTTTTAATTCAAGTAAAAACGCTACCTTTGCAGGAACTATCTCTAGTGGTGCTATAACAAGTACAGGTAACTCAGTATTAACTGGAAGTGGCTCTAGTGGAAGTGCATTTATTGTTAAAAGAGGTAGTAATGGTGATGATGCGTTTACTGTACAAAATACAGGAGATGTTTTAATACAAGCTAGTTATTTATATGTAGTTTCTACAGCAGGCTCATACTTTCAACATGCTGCTAGATTTAGGGGTGGTATTAGCAATGATACTTCAGGAGTTGCATTAACAGTATCTGACGATTTGAATGTTGATGGTGTTGTGCAAATTTCAGGCACTACAGTAATAGATACTTCAAGAAATCTGACTAACATAGGAACTATCTCTAGTGGTGCTGTAACAAGTAGTTCTACATTCAGCAGTACAATAAGTGGTAATAATACGACAGGAGGAAACATTGTTTTAGGGCCAAGTAGTGGTTCTTCTAAGTGGTATGCAATTACAGGCAGGCAATATGATAGCGGGACTGAGACAGAAGGCTATTCTTTAATTACTGGTGCGGCTTCTTCAGGCGTTAATGATGTGGTTATTGGTGGCGGCTTGGACGAGCAAAATGCCGCAACAAAAGTAATGATAAAAGCCAGTGCAAACAGCACAACTAGGAATGGTACAGAGATAGTAAGAGTAACTACAAGTGGGCTAGATGTAAGAAACAATGTAATTAGAATTACAGGCACTACAGTAATAGATGCATCAAGAAACTTAACTGCTACCAATGCTACCTTTACGTCTTCAGCAGGCAACTTTATCATAAAACATGCTAGCACTGGTAATGCATCAGTACCTTGGGTTCAGTTTAAAGATGGTAATAATACGAACCTCGGATATGTTGGTTACGGTTCTAGTGGCAATTCTGATCTCTACATTGTTAATCAGGGTGCGTCAAACACAGGTGATATTATTCTGTACGCAGGAAGTCAGGCACGGCTTACTGTACACAATAACGGCACGCTAGATTCTGATGGTCCTATACAGATAAATGGAACTACAGTAATAGATGCATCAAGAAACTTAACTAATATAGGTACAGGTAATTTTGCAGGTAATGTTACCATTGATTACACAGGTAACAGCACAAATGATGCAGGATTATATGTAGCGAATGATGCTAGTGACTGGGGTATTTATGTCAATAAAGATGGTTCAGCAACTTACGGTTTAAAAATTGCAGCTGATGGTGATTATGCTCTTCAAATAACAAGCTCAGACGGATCAGAGAAATTCAGAGTAAGTGGAACAGGTAATGTAGTTACTGCTTCTGATATACAAACCTCAGGAGGATTGATAAAGTTTACTAGTAACAACCATGTATTAACTACAAATAATACAAACAATATTTTATTAAAATCAGGAAATACTGGAACAATGGGTCTTTTGGGACAAAACAGTGGTAGTCAGTTTAGATGGCAAATATATGGAGATGGCAGTAATTATGGTTTCTTAGACGGAAACTGGGCTAACTGGGATATTCAAAAAGCTATAAATGGTGCATTTAAAGTAGACGAAGGCGCAGGACTCAAAAGAGTACTTAATGAAGCTAACTGGTCCAGTTATATTAGTAATAACAACCAATTAACAAATGGAGCTGGTTACATAACATCATCTCATACTGGATTCGACTCAAGATATATTACAAAGGGTGGTTCATGGTACGGAAGTAATTTCCCTGGCTCAAGATGGAATGGATTTAGTGTAAATGGTGGAGAAATTGTATTTGGAAGAGATAATCCAAACAACGGCCAAATGTCTATACTTGTTGATGGTGCTTTTTACGCGGGTGAAAATAACGGATTTTATTCTATATATTCAGGCAACAACTATAATAATAAAGTAGGTTTTAATAGTAACTCATCAGGACATTTCTTGATTAATACTACAAATGTAAAAGCAGATGGAAATACTATATGGCATGCTGGAAACTCAGCACAGTTTACTTCTGCACTTAATACAAAACTTGCAGGTATAGCAGCTAGTGCAAATAACTATACATTTCCATATAGTGTTTCTACAGGAGCAACTGCAAGTCATATTGTTCAAAGAGACGGCAACGGTTATATAATTGGTAATTATTTATATATGACAGGAACATTTGCAAACGCTGGTGCAGGTGGCACAATGGGTTACTTTACAGGTACAAATGGAAGTGATAACTATGGTCGTTCATGGACAGCTGCTCAGGCAAGAACTTTGCTAAATGTAGCAGACGGAGCTACAAATGTAACCAATACTAACCAGTTAACAAATGGTGCAGGTTATATTACATCAAGTGGAACAGCTGCAAATGCTAGTCAAGCAGGCGGATTATCGGTTCACTCAGGAAGAAATAACGAAGCAAACAAGATTGTAAGAACAGATGGTAATGGATATATACAAGCAGGTTGGATAAATACTACATCTGGTAGTACAACAACTGCTATTAGTAGAATATATGCTTCGAATGATGGGTATATTAGATATTACACTCCTGATGCCTACCTAAATAGTGGTGGTATGGGAGAAAAGATATTTAATAATCAAGACCAATCTCATGGTACTAGTACAAACTTTAATACTAATATGCCAGCAGGTGTTCATTACATGCAACAAGGAACAAACGGTCCAACAGGTACAACTTCTCATCAGTTCTATGGAATAAAATTTGGTTTAGGTGGAGACTATGGTACTACATCGGGTGGTAGTGATTATGCTTCTCAAATGTACTATCCAAGAGCTGCTCAAAGTGGTGGCAATGGACTTTACTTCCGTGATATGGAAGGTGGTTCATGGGGAAGTTGGAGACAAGTCGATGCTGGAACATTGACGGGAGCTGCTCCAAGTGCTGGTAACTCAGCAATTGGTGCTAGTCAAATAATGAAAAGTCATACTAATAATTATATTTTTACTAACTGGATAAATGTAGGTGGTCAAGGAATATATTCAGGTACAAATGGTGCTCACTTCTATCCAAATACAGGAACAACTTATGGTACTTGGAGAATCAATGGTGCTAGAAATGCATATACTGGTATTATGCTTGATGCTGGCGGTGATGTTGTTATTGGTATGTATGATTCAAGCGGAAATGGAGGAAATTATGGAGAAGGTACTAGTGGTTGGGAACAATATTATCATAGAGCAAATGCTTGCTTAGGTATTACCGCATCTACTACTTCGAGTTCATATTCATTATATGTAACTGGTGCAATATATGCAACTGGTGATATTGTGGGTTCTTCTGATGAAAGATTAAAAACAGAAATCAAAACAATACCAAATGCTCTTGATAAAGTTTTACAACTTAGAGGTGTTACTTATAAGTGGAAAGAAGAAGAAGAGGCAGAAGAAAATAATGTAACCCCAGAAAGAATGGGTGTTATAGCTCAAGAAGTGTTAGATATAGTACCTGAAGTTGTAACACATGATAAAGAAAATGATAGATATGGAGTGTCATATGGACACTTAACAGGAGTACTAATAGAAGCAATAAAAGAATTAAAACAAGAAATAAATGAACTTAAAAAAGAATTGGAGGAAGTAAAAAATGGCTAATATGATAAATATGAGTATAATGGAAGGCTCAGCAAGTCCTACAGAAAAAGTAGATAGAGTTATTGTAGATTATGATGATAAAACACAAAAAGTATTTGAATCATCTACAGATAGAAGTGCAGAAGCAACAAAAGTCAAAGCAATTTTAGATGCGTTCTTTGGTAGCTAATCATGGCGAATGTACCTACTAGCAATATATCTTTGCTCGGAATTAAACGAGAAATAGAAACTGGAGATTACTCCAGTAGTAATTCTTATACTGATATTTCTTTAAGAGCTGTATCAGGAGCAGCAATTCCGGCAAAGAGTGCACCCGATGGTTTTAATGAGTTTTCAGGATATGCACATGTAACTGATGCTTTTCCAGGTTCTGGAGAAGATAGTTGGTTTCAACAAGGCGGACTTGGAGGAGATGCTCCACCTAATCAATGGGGTAGTCCTAATGTAGCTAATCCTACTTACGCACAGGCTGGTTGTAATGTAGGTTTTCAAAATGACCAAACAAACGATAGAATTGCAATGAGATGGACTACTTTTACTTCCTCAGCGGCTTCTTCATTTAGTTATGCATATGTAGGCTATGATGGTTTTGCAACAAATACATTTTATGCAAAATGCGAGTATTCAGCAAGCTCTAGTGGTTTTGTAGGAACTGTGGAAAATCCTGCTTCTTATTCTCCTGCAACAAATACTTATACTGCAATAAGCACTTCTACTTACAGTCCTATATGGCAATGGTCAGCTACTGTAAACAGTGGCTCTGGTACAAGAAGTATAAGTAGTTTTAGTGGTACAAATCCTGATTGGACAGTTGCTTCGAATAGTAGTGGAGCAAACGCAATATCTGGAACAGCTAGAGCACTAAGTGTACAAGCTACTCGTGGAACACAAGGTCCTCCAGGTGGTGGTGAATTCTGTATACATGAAGATATGTTAGTATCTACTGTAAATGGAAACATGAAGATAGATGATATAATTGCTACTGCACCTCCTAAAATTTGGGGATATAATAAAGAACATCATAGAAAAGAATTAGGAGATGTTTTAGAGATAAAAGTTATAGACCATGATAATTTATATAAAGTAAATGATATAATACTTACCGAAGACCACGCAATATATGATGAAAACTACAGACTACTATCTGTAAATCCAACAAAAACAAGAGAAAACTATAAAAAAGATGCTACTAAAATTAAAGTAGGCGATAAAATAAGAAAAGAAGACGAAAGTCTAGAAACTGTAACCTCAATAGAAGCCTATTCTGGCACTCATAGAACTTATACTATAAAAACATCATTCGATAATTTTTACGCTGATGGAATCTTAGTCGATTCCGAAATATAAAAAAAGGGGCTTACGCCCCTTTTCTTTTAACTACCCTCTACGGGTACATCTTCCGAATCTATATCTTGTACTAACTCTTTGAGTTTAGCAGTTAAAGACTCTTGACTTGCTTGAAGCTGAAGCCCTGTTAACTGATGATTCTGCATTTGTTGTCCAACACTTTGAAGTGCTGCAACAATCATTTTTGCATCGTCGGATAAGTTTTCGATAAGATATTTTTTATCATCAAGAACTAAGACTGGTTCATCATTAGTTACTTGAGGCTGATTATTTTCTGTCGACATAGTTTTCTCCTATTTAAATATATCTTGCCAATTTCCTTGGGTGCTTGCCTTAGCATACTCGGTAGCACGGTTTTCAAAAAAGTTGGTATGCTCAACTGCATTTACTTGCATATCAATCCAAGGTAAAGGATTTTCATTACTATGAAATATAGCTTTCATGCCTATTCCTAGTAATCTTCTATCTGCAATATAACGAATATACTCTTTTACCTCTTTTGCTGTTAAATCAGGTACATCTGCTTTATCAAAACAAATATCAATAAAGTTATCTTCTAATTCTACAGTCTTTTCAGCGGCACAGTAAATTTCATATTTTAACTTATCTGTCCATAATTCAGGATTCTCTTGCATAAAAGTTCTAAATAGTTTTGACAAACCTTCTACATGAAGAGATTCATCTCTTATTGACCATGTAACAATTTGTCCCATTCCTTTCATTAAATTATGTCTTGGATAGTTAAGAAGAATTGCAAAACTACTAAATAGTTGCACTCCTTCTGTGAAAGCACTATATACTGCCATTGTTTTTGCCATATCAAATGGAGTTTCCATACTAAAATCTTGCAAGTACTCATGTTTCTCCATCATAGCATGTATATCAAAAAATTCTTGATACATATCTTCTGACTTTCCTAAAGTCTCCAGTAGTAGTGAATATGCTTCTTGATGCACTGCTTCCATAGCAGCATAACTTACTAACATCATTCTTACTTCTGGCTGTTTAAATGTAGGTAAGTAGTGATGGGCATAGCCTCCACATACATCTACATCTGCTTGTGTGAAGAACTTAAATATATTATCTAATAATAATCGCTCTCCGTCACTTAGTTTTTCTTTATAATCCTTTATATCGTCCTGTAGTGGCACCTCATCTGGAAGCCAATGCATTTGTTGTTGTTTTTTATAATTTTCAAATGCCCACGGGTATTGAAAAGGTTTATAATATTCTCTTTCTTTTAATAAACTCATTTATCCCTCGCAACTTAGACAATCTGATTGTTCAAAGATTATCTCTCTTTTTATTTTATTTGAAACATTATCTGCACGAGATATTGCCTCGCTTCTTAGGTAATATAAAGTCTTCATATTTTTAGCCCATGCTAGCATATGAATATTGTGTAGCTCCCCCTTGTTTACATCAGGTGGAAAGAAAAGATTTACACTTTGCGACTGACAGATAAATTCCTGTCTTTGTGCAGCGTGTTCTATTACCCAAGACTGGTTTATTTCAACAGCAGTCTTAAATATTTCTCTCTCTTCCTCACTTAAAAATTCAAGATGTTGAACACTTCCTTTGTTTGTAACTATACTCTTCCAAGTGTTTTCATTATTACTATCATAAGTTTCTAAAACTTCCTCTAAAAATTTATTTTTCATAAGATAAGACCCGCTCTTCGTTTTTTGCGTATATGCATTAGCACGATAAGGTTCTATACTTGGACTAGTGTTGCCACATATAATAGAAGAACTTGCGTTAGGAGCTATTGCCAGTAAATGAGCATTTCTTACTGAGCAAGAATCATCATCTGGACAAGCTCCTCTCTCTACTGCAAGTTGTTCTGTTGTATTTTGTGCTTGAGATTTTATACTATTAAAGACTTCATAATTAATTGCACTTGCAATAGGACTCTCAAAAGAGATACTATTTTTCTGCAAGTACGCATGAAATCCCATAGCACCAAGACCTAGACTTCTTTCACGCATAGCACTAAATTTTGCTCTTTCTAGTTGACTTGGAGCATTATTTATAAATGACTCTAACACATTGTCGAGCATACGAATTAAATCTGGTATGAAAGCTGGTACTTTCTTCCATTCATCATAATACTCTAAATTTACACTCGATAAACAGCAAACTGCTGTTCTCTCCTCGTCTGTTGCTAATGTAATTTCAGAACAAAGATTACTGTGATGTACACGCATACCTTTGTCTTTTTGAAATTGCGGTAAATCTGCATTTACTGCATCTTCGTACATTAAATAGGGTTCTCCAGTTTCCATACGGTTCTGGAGTAATTTTACCCATAATGTTCTTGCACTTACTACACTTTTTACTTCGCCGCTATGGGGATCAATTAGCTCCCAAGAGTCATCAAAGCCGTCCTCTTTAGTAGCTCTATGTATGATTTCCATAAATTTATCAGGTATTACTATACCGTGATGTAGGTTAAGACACTTGCGGTTCGTGTCTCCACCTGTAGGTTTTCTCATATCAAGAAATTCTTGTATTTCAGGGTGACTTATATGTAGATAAGAAGCATAACTTCCTCTACGAGTCACTCCTTGACTGAACGCTAACATCTCAGAGTCAACCACTTTTACAAATGGCATAACACCTGTGGATTCAGAACCTTTTGATGTTTTTGTTCCTTGTGAACGAACATCACTCCAACTGCCCCCAATTCCTCCACCAAAAGATGAAAGATAGGCATTTTCTGTATAATGTCCTGTAATTCCCTCTCTACTGTCGTCTACATAGTTGAGAAAACATGAGATTGGGAGACCCCGCTGAGTCCCTCCATTGGAGAGCACGGGAGTTGCAAACATAAACCATAGATTACTTGCGTAATCATATAGTCTCTGTGCGTGTGCTTCATCATCTGCAAATGCTTGTGCAGCTCGAGCAAATCCTTCCTGAGGACTCTTTTCGTCACCGACAAGATAGCGATCTTGTAAAGTTTTAAGACTGAACTCTGTTAAAAGTTTGTCTTTTCTGTAATCTATATTAATCATAGTATTTTTCCTAAAGTATTGTTAATTACTTCCGTGTTTTCTTTTCCGATCGCTTCCTCAGAATAAGTTACTAAATCCATAAGTTCAACGTTTTGTAGAAGTTGTTCTGCATTTTCGTTGACCGCTTGAATATACTTGTACTTGCCTTCTAGTGGGCATGCATCATAGATGTCGAAAACTGTTCCATATTGTTCCATTAATTGTACTGCGCGTTTAGGACCAACACCTGGTACTCCAGGGACATTGTCCCCTTTATCGCCAGTAAGACATTTGAATGTAATATAATCTTCGATTTCAAAGTCATAATGTTCGTCCCAGTTATGTACTGTAGTTTCTTTACGAGTTACAGTACTAAATCTAGACACAGTATCGCTTATTAATAAATCCCAGTCTCTATCAGAAGATATTAACCAGCACTCATCATATTCTATTTTTTGTGTTATATATGCAGCTATATCATCTGCCTCAACTCCTTTGAAGTGAAATACAGGATATTTTTTTCTAATTAGTGTTAATGTGTCACTAAATTCTGCCATAAACATTTCGAACTCTTTAGCTTCTTGCTCAGTTTGTTCTGCAAATCTTTCTTTACGATTTGCTTTGTATTCAGGGTATATCTCTTTTCTGTAAGAGCTACCACCGTCCGCACATACGATAATCGTACCTGCATTATAAGATTTTGCTAGACTTTCGATTGTTCTTATGTAATCATACTTAAAATCAAGTATATTTTGATGCTTCCATCTAAAAGCTACATTCAATCCATCAACTATCAGCAAGTTCCCAATCGGAGCCTGGGCTCCAAGGTTCGCAATTGTAGTCGCCATTTGTAAATATTATCTCCTCTTTTTCTAGCCAGTGTTCTGCTAATAAAATATATGCACCCAGCCAGGCAATATGTATATATTTTAATGTATTTGTTGGTTTCCTAACTGTTACTGCAAAGAACTTTCCATAGTTCTCTCTAAATATAAGTAAGGGTTCTTGTTCCATATCTTGTGATTGTTTACAAAGTTTACTCCACCATTTGTATAAATTATTTGTTTTTGAAGTATATATTTTTGAGTTAAATCCACTATCTTTATAGAATTTAACTTCTACACAAAATAAATTATGTTTACCAGGTACTCTTAGATCTCCTTTTATTTTCCCACTACCTGAGCCTGGTGTTTGTTCCCATCTCTCTTCTGTCATACGACCAAGTAGAGACATTACTTGTTGTTCTCCTCTGTTTCCTTTCTGTCTTGAATTAACCATTAATTCCTATTCCTATTACTAAAAATGCTGCTAACATTCCTCCAAATACTACAAACTGTATTATGGCAGGAACTACTACAAAAAACTTCATAGCATCAAATTTTCCTGTCATAAAAAAGTCTTCACCGTTTTGCCACTTTTTGACTTCCTCTGGTGTAGCTTCTCTTGTTGCATTTAGATTTAATTCTAACTGCGTGTGATATTCTACTTTATTCATTTAAATAACTCATTTCTCCTTCTTTTATTACCTCTATTTTCTCGAGTAGAGGGTGTGTCCAACCATGAGATACTATATATGTATTTAGATTATCTTCTTTTAATAATATCTCTACTAATCTTTCTTTACCTTGTTCATCAAGAACATTGGTAACCTCATCTAAAAATAAAATGTTGATTTGAGACTTAGAAATACTACTCATTAACTTACGAATTGCAAGTAATGTTGCAGTATTTACTCTTGCGAGTTCTCCTGCACTTAGTGCTAGAATATCTACTGATTTTCCATTGTCTTCAACAACAACATTTAGTTTATCATTTAGAACTACAAACTCTAAACTGAATCTACCATCAGATAGTTCTGCTAGATATTCATTTGTAAGTTCTTCTAAGTCTTTAACTAGATTCTCAATTTTGTAAGCAAGTAGTCCGTTAGTACTAAATGCTTTTTTCAGTATTTCTATACTGGAGAATTTGTCTTGTATCTTATCTAGTTCTTTTGTAAGCTCTTCAAATTCTGCTTTAAAATCATCAATTTGTTCTGTTATAATTCCAATACGAGTATTATGTCTTTCTACATTATTATTATGATCTATTGTATTTTTTAGTTCTTTTTCATACATTTTCTTCGCTTGCGCTAAGTTGCCAATTTGAGTTCGTATGTCATCTCCATTTGGAATATCACTTGTTAGGTTATGGTCGATACTTCTGTAGAGTTCTTCCCATTTTCTAATTCCTTCTTTCGCTTTGTCGTGAAGTGTATTGCCCTCCTGCGCCTGTTCAAGTTTCTCCTTATCTTTTTCCGAAAACGTCTCACACCCCACTCTCCTTTCTTCATGCTCTGCCATCTTTGTCCTAATGAAGTCAATATCTATATCTTCTCCACATGTAGGGCATACATGGTCTTCTGTTTCTAATAATTCTTGGTACTTATCAAGCATGCTTTGTTCATGCATCATTTCTGCTTTCCAACTACCAAGTCCTCTGAGATAGGGGGCTGTATCAATAATGTCAGGATTATCACTTAATACTCTTTTATGCTCATGTAAATCTATGTATTCAAGTTCCTTTTTGTATTGATTATTTTGATTAATTTTTTTGATATTTTCACTGATATTTTGAAATTCTATTTTCAAAGAACGGAAAGTCTTTTCATCTTCTTCCGAATATTTTGGTAAATCCATTTTTGATAATAGTGATGTATCTTCCAATTTATTGTCTTTTAACCATTTTTCAATAGTTGCAATTTTCCCATCTACTCGTGAAATCTGCGATCCAACATCTTTAGAAAGCTCACGAAATAATTCGAAGAAAGATACATACTTATCAAGCTGTAATAAATCAATCAAAAACTTCTTACGGTTCGTGTCTGTAGCCGTAAGAAACTGTAAACTTGCATTAGTGTTTTGGTATACGATTTGTGAAAATGTCTTGAAATCAATACCAATTATCTGTTCTAATGTCTTGTAGGTATTTGTAGCTGTATGACTGGATATATCTTCATCATTTTTAATTAATTTCACTTTTATACTTGCACGACGAGCAACATCAATATGATACTGATCTTCGTTTACAGTAAAGTCAAGACTTATATCATAACCATTATTTACTTGACGATTGGCTATGTCAGCTTTCTTTATACCTTTGGAATTTTTATTGAAAAGAACTTCCTCTAAAATTAGAGGTATAGAAGACTTACCAGCACCATTCGTACCAATAAGTTGTGTTAATGTGTTCTTTTGCAAATCTATGGTATTATTACTACCATATGAAAAGCAATTATTCCATGTTAGCTTTTCTAGAGTTATCACTAAATACTCCTATAATTTTTTTAACTTTTGTTTCATCTAATTCGAGAATGTATGATAGGTACTCTCCTAATTCTTCCTCTATCGTCATCTCTTTGTCCAATATGAGAGTGGCTTCTGTCTTTCGTTTTATTACTTTCTTGTCCAGTAGGTCAGAGTTTTTGACCCCGCTCAAGTCTGATACATCACCCTCTACTTCGTATATAGTGTGGTGCCACTCTGTCTGTACCATTTCATCTGTACTTGATACTGTTTTTCTTAATAGTTGAGGTAAATCAAATTCATGCCATGTCCAAGAGGCATCTTCATCTATTAATAAATATCCTGTCTTCACTACATTTCTGTGAAAACTTGTAGTCATAGGACTGCCAGGGTAAACAATGTTTCTTTGAGTATTCTCGTGTGCATGTAAATCTCCAGCAAATACAACTTTAAATTTGTCAAACCTTTCTAGGTCTACTTCAGGTGAGACATGAGGAGGTATTTCTCCTCTAACATGAGTATATAAAGGCTTGTTTTCATCACAATACTCTATTGACTCTTTTCTATGCAAGTCTGCATAAGGTAGAATAGTTCCCCACGGATATTCAGTAGTGGCTGTTACTACTTCTACCAGAGGGTTCAATTCCTCTGTTACTCTTGTTAAATTTGTAAAAAATGTTTTATGTTTTCTTGTAGCTTCGTGGTTACCATCAAATATAATAGTTTTTACACTAACATTTTTTACAAAGTCAAAATAGAGTGTTAGCTCGTCCATAGAAGGGACTCGATCAAACAAGTCCCCGCCTATGATATGCAGGTCAACATTTTGCTCTAATTCATAAATCTTTTCAAAGAATAATTTATAACGCGTACACGCCCAAGCAATTGGGACATTTTTTTGCCCCAATTTAATGTGCCAATCTGCAGTAAATAAAATCACTAGATGTCAAACTCATCGTTAATGCTTTCGTCAGCATTTGAGTTAGAAGAACCTGCTCTAATTCTATCGAGCAATTCTTTCTGTGCATCAGGAGTAGGTCTAGCAAGCACTTCATCCATAGACTTAAGATCAGCTGTCATTTCCATTTCTGCTTCACTTAATTCTCTTGGTTTGCACTTAAGAGGCTGTAACTGATACTCAACATTGTAAGCCATTGGTCCAGTTTTTACTCTTTTGAAGTAAACATCCCAACCAGTTTTAGGGTCACAAGGATCTCCTAAGTCTTCTGCTGCTAGAAGAATTTGTTCAAGTAATTTCTTCTTGAGGTTTAGTACTTTGATTTTGCCACCGTGTATACACTGTATTGCATAAGACCAAGTACATTTTTGGTCTGGGTAGTAATCTCTAACCCAGTCTTTCTCTTGATTTAAAAATGCTTCCTTCTGTCTATCGAATGATAAACACTCGAAAGGAACATTTTTATCGTTCTCGCCTTTAAGCCAGTAGACATATCTTGCGCATACATCACCAACCATTCTGACTACATTGTCGCCCTCTACATAAGTATAGGACTCAATCTTTCCTTTTTGGGCTTCGCCCTTTAATTTTCCAAATGTTAATGCCATTTTAATTCCTTATTATTTGTGATTTCTTCAAACAAAAAATGTATTCTTCCATCTTCTACTTGTAGTAATCTATTATTTGTTAATATTTCTTGCTTTCCTGTAAAGAACAGCAAGTCCAATGTGGTATCTTTTTTGTTATGATACTCAAAGTAACTACGCAATGATGCGATACCGGCATACTGTGCAATCTCTGCATCTGAGTATCTATTTCTCTGAATTAGCAATGCTTCAGGGTTGAGTAAAAAGCTTTTACCATGAAAACTTTTAGTCCAATACTTAAATCGCTTATCCTTTCTATTGATTGGAGGTTCCTTCCTATAAGTCAGAATATGTAGAATAGAAACTATGTCACCAACTTTTCCGTTGGTCTGATTTCTTATCTTTTTCCAATCGTAGAATATCATTATATCAAAATATAGAGCATTTGTCAAGAACTTTTTTTCGAATGTTAAATCGTCTCAACTTCATAGCTTTGTTTCATGTAGTACCCCAGTCTTGCATTAGCTTGTCGTCTAGCAGTTTTACCTTCAAAGTGAATATCAACGATTGTCGGTTGAGGTTTACCCTCATAAATTCTTATTATACGACCAATCAACTGTGTAAGAAGGGGCTCGTTATTAATTGGAGTTGCTAATATTACGCAACTCAAACAGTCTACAGATAAACCCTCTGAAAAAATACTCTGTGTTCCACAAAGAATATCTTTATCATTGAATATCTGTTTAATCATAGCAGGTCTTTCCTCATGAGGAATCTGTCCTGTAACACAAATAGAATTATCTCCTATCAATCTATTACATTGTTTTAGAAAATCTACTCTATCTGATACAACTAACACCTTATGACCTACCGCGGCATACTTTGCAGCAAGTAGTGCTATCATGTTTTGGTACTCCCAATTATATGCTATAGCATTAATTCTAGCAGCCCAAGGTGTTTTTGCTCCATCAGGAAATCTTATTCCTGACTTAATCACATTTACTTTTGGTACTAAATAGTTTTCTTTTGGGGGCTTGTAAACATTCGTATTAAAATAGTCACGAAAGACGACATGCCTACCATCTTTTCTTTCCATAGTACCTGTAAGGCCTATCTTGTACCTTGCTTTACTTGCATCTACAATCCTAGTAAATGTAGGACTGGACACATGGTGCATTTCATCGAGAATAATTGTTCCAAAAACGTTGTTAATGTCTTCCATTCTTCGATATAGAGTTTGCACATTCCCTATAACAATAGGAGCATCAATTTCATACCTCCCACTACCTATAATACCAGGTGTAATTCCAAATACTTTTTCTGCCTCTTTTTCCCACTGCGCTCGTAACGATATGGTATGAGTTACAATAAGTGTTTTCTGTTTTAACTTATTTGCGATAGCTAAAGCTGTAAATGTCTTTCCCCAACTGACCCAAGCGTTAATTATACAACTGTCACTAACATCGTCATAAACCGTCTGCTGTGATGGTCGTAAAGTAAACTTAAAGTCAAAAGGTTCTATTGGCGATAATTTTCGTTTATCGACTATTTCGTAATCTTCTGGTATTAAATCCGTTCTTCCGCTAGGTATGGTAATCAAACCTTTTCGGACTATGCCCATATTCTTTATAATGAAAGGTGGGTCTAACGGATTTCTTGGCGGTATAGTATATGTAAGTTCCTTATCAAGTTTAGATTGCATATCAGCACTTACTTCCATGAATATTCTGTTACTTAATACTGCTTTCATATTTTACGCCAAGTCTTTTTTTGTTGTTTCTCTGAAAAAGAATATAAAATAGAGGGTTGACTACCCATATAAAGCACACTTGCATAACGCAGTCTAGCTTCAGGTGGTCGCTTTACAAAAAAAGGAAACGGAATATCTTTAACCCATATAAGAGTTGCAATATCCCGTTTATCTATTTTCTCTATTTTATGACTTACTAAATTGCAAGTTTTATTCTTTATCCACCTAAAAAATTTACCGTCACTATCTATGTAAAAAGGTTTACCTTTATGATGAACAAAGTCTTGAAAACCTTGTATCATTACTTTTAAATGATATAAATTTTTATGTGGAGTTTGCAATCTTCGTATGCCAAGAGTCTCCCCTTTCATATTTTTGTCGTCTACTATCTGAGTATCACAGAACAGTAATCCATCTCTTTGTTCTATTTCATCTGAATGAAGAACATAGACTGGCCATTTAATCTGTTCCAGCTTCATATTTTTTAGCAAACTTACCAAAGGAATAATCTTCTCCTATATCGAAGTCACAACCAACTGGTGTTCCTGGGATAGATAATCCTCTGTCTTTTTGTATAAACTCTTGAAGTTTTTTACTATACAATTCTACTTCATCTTCTGGCACTTCTGCTAGAATAGAGTCGTGAACAAGTGCAAAGATTTTTGATTTCATACCTGATTCGTTTATATACTTTTGCATATCGATACCACCAAGTAAATTAATATCACTAGACACAGATTGAACAAGAGCATTAATACCACTACGGACTTCATGAGCAGCAATTGCTCTGTCTGTAGACTTTACATTTGGTAATCTTCTCTTTCTTCCAAAGAAACTATATATGAAACCTTGTTTCTGTATAATCTTTTTAGAATTATCTAACCATTTCTTTAACATAAAGAACTGTTTAAAATAATCTTCAATAACTTCTTTAGCTTGACTTGTGCTAAAGTATGTGCCACTATCTTTAGTAACTTGCTCACTTATCTTTTTTGGTCCAGCACCATACATGATGCCGAATGTGACAGCTTTTGCCATCTGTCTTTCTGTTGAATAATACTCAGCAACTTCGTCTACTTCACAGGGTAAATTAAATACTAATTTCGCAATGTTTGAGTGAAAGTTTCCACCATCTTCAAATACTTTTTGAAGTGCTTTATCATCAGCTAATACAGCTGCACAATAAACTTCTGCTGTTGTTAAGTCCATGGCAACAATTTTGTGGCCTGGCTTTGCTTGTATGCAACCCTTGACGATAGGATTATCACGAGGTATTTGTTGCATGTTCATTTTTCCACTTGAAGATAGACGACCAGACGTTGTGCCGTGCAGATTAAAACCTGTTCGGAGTCTGCTATCCATATCAAGTGCAGGAATAATTTTATCAAGGTATGTACTCTTAATTTTTACTTTTTGTCTTATATCGAGAACAAGCTGTGGAACGGCGTGCTCTTCAGCTAATTGCCCAAGAACTTCTGCATCAGTTGAGTCAGCTCCTGTGCCTGTCTTTTTACCTGTTGGTTTTAGTCCGATATAATCAAATAGAAGAGAACGAAGTTGCATTGTACTATTCGGGTTGAAGTCCTTACCTTGTCCTTTTTCAAAGATTTGTACTTCTCTAAATTCATAGAGTTTTTGTACTGCTTTATCAATTTCATCTTGCATCAGCACCGATGATTTTTCGAGTCGTTCCCTATTAAAAGGAACTCCATTACTCTCAATATCAAGAAGAAATTCTGTAGCAGGTAAAAGAATATCACGATAAACACTTCTGAGTTTAGCGTTTCCTTCTACCTTTGGTAAGAACCTCTCATAAATGAGATAAGTACAAACTGCATCCATTGCTGCGTAATCTTTCATGACTTCATATGGAATCATGTCCCAAGTGAAATCTTGTTTGAGTAAGCCGTTACGCTTACGAAAGGCATCTATCCAATCGTACATGGGTTTCTCATAGTCTCCAAAAGGAGTATATTTGAGAGCGAGTTGCTTTAGGCCGTGAGTGCCTGGATTCTCATTTAATGTGTAGTGCATTAACATAGTATCTTCAAAGTTTGGAAACTTAAATCCAAAGTGAAATCTAAAGAACGCAATATCAAACTTACTGTTATGAAATACAACTTTCTTTTTGTCAAAGAGTTGTTGCATAAGCTCTTCAGCTTTTTGGTCAATACAATCTGTAAGTATGTATGCTCCATGATTTTCTTTGTAAGCTAAACTTATACCAATCATATATCCATCACGAGGATATAGACTTGTTGTCTCTGAGTCAAGTGCGATAAAGTCATTCTCATGCTCTATTGCCTCTTGTAAGAAGGTATGAAGTTCTTTTGTATCTGTGATTCCAAAACAATTATCACTATCGAGTGCTTCCTGTTTTAACTCTCCAGATATATACTTTACAATATTATCTCTGGACTCTATCCATGTTTTCTTTGCCTCAGGCTTAAAGGTAAGCATAGCTGGGTTAATGACAGGTAGGAACTTATCTTCAACTATTCTACCAGTATACTCTGTAATAGAGTTTATTTTGGTAAAATGTTTTAAAGGTTCAGAGCCTACAAGTATTACCCAGTCATACTTATCTAGGTCTATGTTTATATCCACATCTCGCTTAAGAACTTTCTTAATCTGTGGGTTGGAGCAAAGAACATAAGAATCGAACTGAATTTTATTTTCAAAGAGTTCAAAGAACTTGTTTCTGCTTGGTTTACTTTCTATTAATGCTATTTTTTTCATATTATATATTATACTAAATTTTTGACCTTGTGTCAAGTATTATTTTTCTTTGTACAATGACTCCTTTAACTTTTGAACTGATAATTCACTAAGTGCTCCCGCATCTCCTAAGTCTGAAGGTATTCTTACATTGTAATATTTTAACTCTACTTTATCACAAAGTTCAATTACTTTTTCTACTGCTCCTTGACCAGCGTCATCTGGGTCAAAGAAAATGTCTATTTGCTCAACTCCTTTCATTTTTAGAAGTTGAAGTTTGTCTGGTGTGATATTAGATATTCCAAAACAACAAAGTGCATTTTTTAACCCTTTGTCATGTAGATTTACTACATCAAATATACCCTCTACTAGTAATACTCTACCTTTAATTGGTGTTACATTACAAGGAAACATAGGTAATTTTACTCTTGGAGGATGAAAGATATACTTAGGTTGATCTTTTATATGTGTATTCATTCTAAGTCTACCATTAAATGCTACAATCTTTCCTGTTATGTCCCTGATAGGAAAATTAATTCTATCTTTAAACGGAGAATCTATACTTACAAATGCTTCAAACTCTTTAAAAGTTTTAGCCTTTATGTTTCTTTCAGTGCCTATATAAGGCATTGCTGAAGAAGGCATTTGTAACCCTATAGACTCAGATCTTTTACGGTCTATTGTTTGTTTTAACTTCTCTCTTTTTATATCTAAATAATTACTAGGCTTATCAAATAACTTAAATATATTTCCTTTGTATCCACAAGAAAAACAATTATATACTCCTGTAATTTTATCAATTCTCATACTAGGGTTAGAGTCGTCATGCTCTGGATTAAGACATGATACTATAAAATCTGCAGGAGACATTTTAAAAGGTATCTTTTCTTCAATTAATAATTCTTCTACTGTCATTCTTGGTATACCTTTCCTCTATCTACTATTAAAAAACCATTTAGATGGTCAAACTCGTGTTGTATTACTCGTGCATCAAATCCAGTAAACTTCTGTACTCTAGGTTCATCGTTTTCATCTGTAAACTCTAGTACTATACTATGAGCACGTCTTACTTTTACATGCGCTCCTGGGCAACTTAAGCAACCTTCCCAGTCTGTTTTTGTGTAGCTGCTTCTATCTTTAATTTTTGGGTTAATGAAAACTTGTGGAGGACTTCCCGCTAAGAATACTCTTTCAGGTACTCCTATTTGTATAGCAGATATGCCTACACCTTTATGTTCTTTCATAGCTTCCTGCATTTGATATATTGTATCTTCTAATTCTTCTCTAGCATGAATACTATCATTTACCCACTCTTTTGATACTTGTCTCAGTATCTTTTTATCTGTTACTATCATGTGTATTTTGTTATCCTTTTTTTCATTTCTTTTATATATTCTTTACTTAATTCAATCATTATTGAATCTCTGCCTAAATTTTCTGCTACTATACCTGTAGTTCCCAGGCCTGCAAAAGGGTCTAGTACTACTCCGCCCTTTGGACTTCCTGCAATAATACAAGGTTCTATTAATTTTCTTGGGTATGTAGCAAAGTGTTCAGAGCTTGGTGCAGAATCTGCACTCTGAGTCCATACTGACCTCTTAGCTCTTAGTCCTTCTTGTCTTGTCGCATCTTCCATAATTCCCTTATGGTCAAAATAGTATTTTTTTGTTTTACTAAATAAGAATATGTACTCATGCGATTTAGTACATCTATTCTTGACACTCTCGGGCATAGGATTTGGTTTGTGCCATATTATGTCTTGTCTTAGATACCAACCATTTTCTTGTAGAGCTAATGCTAGTCTCCATGGCATACCTGTCAATTGTAAGTTAGTTTGATATGTGTCTCCCATGTTTAACCATAATGTTCCATCATTTCTAAGAGCATTTTTTACAAAGTTGAATACTCTCACCATATTTTTTATGAATTTTTCAGGAGTTTCTTCGAGTCCTAACTGTTTATCTTCTGTTCTTACTGCTCCACATTTTGGACACTCTTTTTGATAAAACTCTTTGGGAGCTGATATACCTGAACTTAAATGCCAGGATCTCATAGCATCTCCTCTGTGGTCACAGTTAGCCTTGCCACCTTTCCAAGTGCCAGTTCCATAATCTCTTAATAACCAATAAGGAGGGCTAGTAATACATGTATTAACTGTCTTAGGTTTTATCCTTGTCAGTTTCTGTACGCAATCTCCTTGAATTATCTCTATCATCTAGTGTTTCTCCGCAATGTGGACAAGTGACTGGTAGCTCCAGTAACTTACATATCTTTTCATGTTTTCTAAAATCTTTAGTGGAGGAAGTCGTTTCCATACTCAAACTCCATTTGTTCTTCAAACATAGGTCTAAATTCCTCTAATGAAGGAATACCTAAGTCAAGTCCTGTCTCCTTCAAAGTGTAAAGTTCTCTTACATACTTTACATATGCTATCTGTAATTGTTCTTCTGTATATAGTATCATAGCTTCCTTAGTATTTCTACTACTCTTTGTTGTTTATACCATAGACTATTGAAAGTTTTTATACTATGTGTTTTTTTGTTTTCAATAATCCACCTTTTTATTCCTATCCAATCTTTTTCCATGAATAGTCTGTGTGTATCAGTATCGTCTACTAATAATCTCATAAATCTTGTGCCTCTTCACCATCAGTTCCAAGCCCCATATCTTCTTTCATTTTTGTTTTTTCTGCTGGAGTTAGTGCTGAGTTGGGACCTATCCTTAGCGACTTCCAGTCAACATGACTTGAGAAACCTTTAACTTCATTGTTTCTCATTTTGGTACAATTAAATGTCATGCATTGGTCTGCTGGTTCCCAAGTTTCAAGGGAGTAAGCAGCATCTGCCGCATCTAAAATACCTTTTGCAAATCTAGCCTCTCCACTAGAGTCTGTTTGATAAGGAGCGAAAACTAAAGTTTCATACTCTTGAGCATAAGACTTCAGTTTCTTACTTATTTCAATTTGCTCCTGCCAATCATATTGGCTATTTTTGCCTGGTGCATTGTGGCGACGAACTTGGTTTAGATAATCTACGATTACGATACCAATGTCTGAACGACTGACCCTCTTATCGAGTTCGCTTTGAATTTTTGAGAGAGTGAGGGCTGGATCGTAGATTACATCTAGTTGTCTGTCTTCGTGTAAAGGATTCTTTGTTAAATTCCTATGGAACTCATCAAAGTCTCTATGTGACTCATATTCTTTTAAGAGGTCGTCTCCACCCTGAAAACGATTTGCCCACCAACCTGCAACAAGATTCCATTCTTCTGTATTCATGAGCTTGTCACGAATATTAGTAAATTGAATTCCTGTACTGATTGAGCACATTCTTTGTAAGATAGAACGACTATCCATTTCAATAGTGAAATAAATAGCAGTTCTGCCTGAATCATATACATTGACAGCAAGGTTACAGGAAGTCAATGACTTACCTGAGCCTCGTCGTCCACCCACAAGCACAAGGTCTTTGGGTGAAAATTTGACGCTTGCGTCATATTCTGTATTAAGTCCTAAAGGTAAATATTTTGCTCGTTGCTCATCATCTTCAAATAAAGTAATCGTTTGCATACTTTCTGAAGGTGGTGTTACATCTACCTTATCACTTACATTTAGGACTATTTCTTGTAATTGTTCTATGTTTTCTTCTGCACTAGCCATAGTGACAGTTTTTTCCACATAAGTATCTAACTCATCTAAAATTTCTGTTTGGGTAAATTCATTCTTTAGGTAATCGAGTAGCATGTCTGCATCTACTTCGACTTCGATAGATTCGATTGCGGATAATTTTTCGAGGACTTTTTGGTCTCTCTGACCTGTGGTAAGTTCCTCGAAAGTTGGGAGAGATTGATAATTGTCTACGTGCTTTTCCAAGATGTTGAAAATTCCTCGGTACTCATTAGGCAAATAAATTTCTTTTACCTGAGACCAAGTCTCCAAATCTTGTTGTATAACTACTTGTTTTAGTAATGCACTGGCAATATTCATCTATATCTCTCTCAAAAAAAGGGAGGGATTGCCCCTCCCTGCTAAATATTGCTAGTTAGCCTATTTCTTTTCTAGCTGCACCATTGTAATCAGCACACTGAAGACCACGTCTTGTTAACATAGTTTTCACGCCTCTTACTGTTTTGCCAATGTCATCGGCAATTGCTTGTACAGTCATTTCAGAAATGTCAAGGTCAGCTAATACATCAGCTTTGCTTGAACCTTTTGTATGCTCTTGCTTAGGAATTGCATTGATGTCACCACTTCTAAGTAATGATAGAGCTTTTCCTCTGATAGAGTTTACAGATTTGCCTAATGATTCAGCGATAGCTTCTACGAAAGCGCCATCGTTAACCATAGTTACAAACTGCTCTTCTTCTTGAGGAGTGTAAGTTCTAACACTTTCAGGCTTAGGAGCTGGTTTAACATGCTCTGTTAGTTCCATAGAAAGAATTTTACCTTGAATTGATTTTGCACTAAATGCGCCATCTTCAAAGTTTGATGCTATTTCAGCATAAGTATAAACTCCGCTATTATCTTGAACGAAGTTTTGTAGGGTTGCTTCTTGCTCTTCTGAGAAAGACTTAGAAGCGGACGCAGAAGCTAATTCTACATCAAAACCCATTTTTCTTAGCTTAGAAGAAACACTTCTTGTAGAAGTTTCTAATTCTTCAGCAGCATCTGCAACCATTGCCTGTGTTACAGGGCTTGAGTCACCGATGAAGTCCACTAGTTGCTGTGTTCTTTCATCTGTCCATTTTGGTAATGCCATTTTTCTAATTTTCCTTAATTAAATGTTTTATATTATCGTAAATTTTAATACCCATATCTTGGGCTTTATTAGTTTTTGAAGATTCTATACCACTCTCGTTTAATAGAATCGTTACTTTACTTGTAAGATTGTCCTTTGTCTCAAATCCATAGTTTTGTAAAACTTTTTGAGCTGCTGCCTTAGTAGGATAGCTCTTAAGTTTACCTGTTATACAAACTACACCTTTAATGTAGTTGACTTTAGGTTTCTCACAAGAGAAAGAAAAAGGTAATTCATTGTACTCATTTGGATAAAAAACGTTCTCTAACCAGTTGGTTAAGTTCGACGCCGCTTTAGGACCGAGACCACTATCTATACAGTTTTGGTAGGTTATCTCTGAAATATTCGAGACCCTTGTGGTCAATTTATTAGATGCGCTCCGCCCTATCAGCGGTATCGAAAAAGCGGGAAGTAATGTAGTTAAGTCTGCTGATTTAGAATTTTCTATCTCAGCAAACAACTTAGTTCCTAGCCTTTCCGAGTCCAAAAGAGAAATAATCTCCTTTTCAGTGAAAGAGTAAACTTCATGGTAATCCTGTAAGTCTAACTTTTCAATTGTTGCTTTTCCCAAACCTTTAATACTTAAAGTTTTGACAAAATGTTCAATTCTTTTTGATGACTTCGCAGGACAGTCTGAATTGCGACAAAATAATTGGTCGTTCACTATATCAAGCACTGTGTTACAAGCTGGACAATGTGTCGGTATAATTATTTCTTGCATAAAATCTGTCTCTCTTTCATTTTTATATTATATATTATACTAAAGATTTAACCATCTGTCAAGAATTATTTTTTGGGAAGTCCTGCAGGATAAGCGACGAAATTTTGAAACACTCTGTATGCCCACCAAATTTTTGTTGAGGTTTATAACTATCATATTCATACTTTTTGTGTAACTCTTGTTCGTACTTCCAGCAGTTGTAAATCGTGTCATGGAAAGTTCTCTGGATTCTTAAATCATATCCTTTAAAGCCACGACTTCTTTTTATTACATGTCGCCAGTCTTTCCCACTAGCGATTCCTACTTTGATACATTCTCTTTGAAATGTTCTTTGATTTACTAGAACAACTCCATAAAGAACACCCTCTCTTTCTTTTTCGTGAGGGTGATTGTCAAAATAGGTTTGATTATATACTCCACTCATAGTATGAGTGTGGGAGTGAAATGTCGAATAAGTCCTGATAGTAATATGAATACTGCTATACCATTTAGTATAATCAAGGCTCTATCCTTCCATAATAATCCTACCCATAACCAACCTGAGACTCCTACTAAGGAGAGGCACAGGTCAAGAAAAGGGTACATTTGTGTAGACCTAACTGCAAATCCAGCAATCAAAATAGCACTTGCTGTCCACTTAACATACCATGATAGGTCTTGTTTAGGAGTTGCACTCTTGTATATTCTTTTGCTGTTTTCTACTTCTTCTTTTGAGTATTTCATTAAGTTCTTCTATTCTTATATATAATCTGTAAATTTGTTCATTTTGTTCTGCTACTTGCTGTTTGAGCATTTCTACTTCTGTCAATCTACTCTCCTTAGTACTTGCGGTATTATCTTACCTGCTCTAATTACTTCTATCTGACAACCTAGTTCTAGGTTGAGAGCTTCTATTATTGACTTGTTATGTAGTGTAGCTTTTGATACCACTGCTCCTTCTATATTAATTGGTTCAAAGTGGGCAACTGGTGATACTGCACCTGATTTACCTACTTGCCATGTTACAGAGTGGAGCGTAGTGATTACACCTGTTTCCTGTTTCTTTAGAGCAAATGCTCCTCTAGGATGATGGCTTGTATATCCATAGTCATCGAATCTATTATTCATTGCTATACGAAATACAGAGCCATCTTGAGGGAAATTTGTATAATCACTACAAATGGCCGTTTTGAATCCAAGATTTGCTATAAATCTCATATCCGAAACGTAGTTGTCTGTTATGTAGGGAGATACTCCATGGGCTACAAAATATAAATCTCTTGTAGCAAACTCTGTAGAGCTTTTTAATCCAAGTGCGCCCGCTGCATAGTTTCTTGCATTGGGTATACTTTTAGGAGCTACTACTTCTCCACTTATTTGTATCACTCCTTCGTAATCTATTTGTTCGGGCACCAGGTGTCTAATATTATAAGTAATATCAAGTCCTTCAATGCCGTCTCCTCTTGTTAGTGCTTTCTGAAATTGTCCTCCACCATATATCATGCTTATTGCAGCACCATCTAACTTGGCTGTAGTAATAAAATCATCACTGCCCCAATCTGGAGCAGTGTCGATTCCGCTTATTACTTTCTGGAGGGAAAACAATGGGAACATATGCTTGTATCTACGCTCATAAGAACTCTTATAGCCGATACTTTCAGCCGTTGCCATTGTTGAAAGGTAATCAAAAACCTCATCACTCATGATGGGTGAACCACCATAGTACGCTTCTTTTGCTCGCTTGATAAGATTTTCTAACATTTATATATTATACTAAAAATTTAACCATTTGTCAAGAATTATTTTCCAATATGTTCTACATCATCTCTAGGGATAACTTGATATGCACCTTTGTTATATGCTGGTGCAATAGTGTATTGTTTACTAATTTCAAGTTTCCATGAGTTATCTGCTTTTGTTCCTTTACCTGCATTGGTGGAGCTGACAGAAATCGAATCTGCGACCTTCGCAGTGCAAGTGCGACGCTCTCCCTGCTGAGCTACAGCCCCAATACTTTTCCACTTAGACTTGGTAGTCTTGCGTTTTGTTCCAACTGTTTTTCTTCTGCGACCGTGTTGGTCGTAGCTTAGTGTTCCTTTTATAATCATAAATATATTATACTAAAATTATAAGGATTTGTCAAGAACTATTTTTAGGTCAGGTATATTTCATCTAGTATTTCTTTGAACTCGGATTCGAGTATTGATTTGCTTTCCGCAAGGGATAAAATTTCTACTAAACCTGTAAAAAGTTCTTGAACATTCTCTAAGTCAACAGGCATTGTAATGCCTTCCTTAGAGGGTAGCCACTCTTCTTCAAAGTCTAAGTAGTATTTTCTTAGTGATAGGTATTCAACTCCACGAAATGTATTTATTACTAATCGTATTTGTTGATTGTCCTTTTCGTTGATAACTCTTTCATACATGCTTGGTGCGCTTAAATCAATCATTTTTAATTATCCTATTTAATGGCACTATACTAGTAACATTCTTAGGCATAAGTAATCTATAAGAGTCCGTATCCCAACAAAATAGGAGAACGGAATCATCTGATTCTTTAGCTCTATTCTTTTTACCTTTGATATAAGGCGTAGAAAAGTCCATAGTGCATATATTATATTTCAGTCTGCGTGAGTTCTTACTTCTGTAAGTGATGACTGCATCGCCTGCGTCATCTAGTTTCTTTTTAAATTCATCTTTTGTCATGGTTCCTCCAGTAATATCTAACAAATGATATTTTGAATTGTAATACTTTTGGTTACATCTACAAGATGCAAAAAACTAGGGCAGTCTGCACTACCCTAGTGAAATTCTAAACTAAATTAATTGTTTAGGTTATTTACTATTGTTGTAAAGTATACTGCCGCTTTACCAGTTAGTTTTGACACTATGGCAGCGTCAACTTCTTGACCTGCATCTGTCAAAGCACTTGTTAGGTCTGCTTGCGCACCTGCAACACTTACTCTACCACCACCGCTCGAGCCATTAGATGTACTTCTCGCTGGTGTCTTTCTGACATATACACCTGCCTTTGTAAGTATCATTCTAACACCGTTAGGAGATTCCTCTAACTGCTCAGCGATATCCTTTACTATCTCCATACTATTTTCTGGAGTAGGTTCTTCAGCAGTATATAAATCTACTGCCTCTTGTTTTTTCTCGTCTGTCCAAGACATACTTTTTCTCCTTCTTTTATTTTTAAACGACTCTGGCATGCCAGGGCACCAACCCGTAGCTTCCTTCATCTGTGTGTAAAATCTATCACTCATATATTATATATTATATGAAATTTTTAATCATTTGTCAAGAACTATTTTTTATGTCCATGACCAAAATGATTATGAATTGAAGCTAATTTATCTTCAGCTGTAGCCATAATTTCTATTTGTGTCTCAATTGCCTCAACTAAGTCTGGGTGTTCACCAATACCTGCTGGATTTGTTTGATACACTTGAACATTGGCTTTAGCCATAGCTATTTCGCCTTCTAACTTTTTACATAATGCTTCTAATAATGGGTTCATATCTTTTTTATCCCTAATACATAGTTCTCAGCAGCGTTTTCAGCGTACGATTCACTATGTCCTTTGTAAAATTCTGTTTTTACTACTTTGTCATCTTCGTAAAATCTGCAACCCCAATGCCCATCTAATTTAATAGTATCGGCTCGAAGAGTGCCTTCTACGTAAGTTGAATAACTATTGTCTTTCATCTTCTGTTGTTGCTCCATTTATAAATGATTTTTTAAAATTTTCTGCGTATTCGTCATTTAAACTTGCCCACACCACCATTGGCCAGGCGAACGCAAACATAAATAATACAGTAAAAAATACTGTAGTTGGGTACTTAGCTACTAATGAGCTAGGTGCCACTATTTTTGCTTCTTTGTATATTGGTAGCCATATTTTCCACATAGCCATCAATAATCCAGACAGATAAACTGCCAGTATAATTTCCCACATTTTTAAATCCTATAAATATTTTTCTAAGTGCCGTAAACTTCCTAAATCATATGCAAGTGCAAAACTTGTAAACCCCGTTCTATTCCCGTCTAACCAAGGAAAGAATGTTTTAGAAGTATCACAAGGTTCGAGAACCCATAATCTATAGCAAGAACATCCATACTTTTCTTGATTGTATGGAGTATCAAACTCTTGTACGATTTCTGCAAACTTATTATTTCTTGGCGACCATACTTTTTCTCCTACAGTAAATGTATCACTTACACACTGCTCTGGTAGTATAGCCTTTCTTCTTCCTTCGTGGTCAGACTCAGCTAATTTTTGAGGTATTCCCATTCTCTCTACTATGTTTTTAACAAAAGCGGGGGAACGATATATACTATCTGCAACAGTAGAAATATTCATACCATCTAAATATAGTTTTACTACTGATTCTATTTCACTTTCAGTAGCCATCTTTCCCTTGTTTTGGTTTCTTCGTGCCTCACGAAAATTTTTAGTATCAAGGTGGTCGTCTATGATTTTCTGAAGTCTGGTCGTGTTATACCTAATATTCAGCATTTCACAGGCTTCCTTTTTAGTTATAGGACTATCCTGTTCGAGTTGTGAGATAACTCGTTCTATGTTATCAAATGATAACTTTTCTCCTTTATTTATCCTTATCAATGTGTTCACTCCCTAATAATATAATTGCGTAGTGTATTATTTTTAATAAGTCCTCAGGATTTTTTCCGTTCTTTTTACCATACCTCTGGGCATACTTGATTATATTTCCAATAGAGAAACCTTCTCCATGTCCTGCATCAAATACAAACTCAGTTGTTTGGATTTTATTCTTACCATAATGTGCATCATAGGTTGATAATATGTGATTTTGTACCCAGTTTAGTACTTCAGTTTCATTAAACTTCATCGGTAAGTAGTGACACTAAAGCACTATATCCTCCAATTTTCTCTCCATTAAATATAATTTGTGGAAATGTTCTAGCTCCTGGGAATGTTTCAAACAACTCTTCCTTTTCATAATCTTTTCCAAAGACTTTATACTCAACATTACAATCTCTTTGCGTTGCTAAGTCTTTAGCCATGGTGCAATAACTACAATTTGGTGTACTATAAATTACTACTGTATTCATTTCTTCTCCCATGGTAATGGTATTCTTTTACCTTGTTTCTTTTCTTCAACCAAATGCGCTGACATAAAAGCAAAGAATCCTGCAAAAGCAAGTGTTATTACTCCTACTATTCCTATAAGTATGTCTATCATTGTGCTGTTATCCTTTTATCATACCAAGCAAGTCCTTCGTCCCACCAGTCTGGTGTTTCTCTGTGAGACCACTTGGCAAATGTTGCTTTATCTGTGTGGTAATATAGGCGATATGACCCAACTACATCATTTTCATCTTTGAGTTCGTCAGGCATTGCCATAAGAAATGGAGTGAGTCCGTTGCGTGGCATATTCTTTGGGTCAGGTAGTTTGTTTATCACTTGTTCTACTGACTTATGTAATTTGCCATACCGGTAATGGTATTCATCATTTAATGCATTAGCATAGCAATGAACCCACTCAAAGTTATCTAGCGAAGACCGTGTCCAAATCGTGCATGGATGATTATACATCATCGGCAGATAAGGTGTCAGAGGTCTTTCTTCTAGAGGAAGGTGTTTGATTTCTGACTTTTTTGAATTTAAGACTTCTCGTTCTTCGGCGTTCAACGCACGAGGAGTGAAACCTAATACTTCATCAACCCATATAGCAGTGCATAATAGCTGTGCTGCCTCGAGAGGCATCTTTACGATATGCTTGTCTACATGGTATTGAGCACACTTGTCTAAATCTTCGTCTAAATAAAATAAATTCATAAAGTATATTATATATAAAATCTAACCAAATGTCAAGTATTATTTTTTTATTTACCAAAGGCTCTTCCAGCCTCTGATATTCCAAATGCTCCTAATGTAATTACTACTAAAGAAGTAAATATTGTATCACTTATTACTAAGTCTTTGCCCCAAAATGCTGTAACCAAATCACACCCTGCAAAAACTATAAGCATAAAGAAGGCAATAAACCCTATTATAGCTTTTTCATTTACATCATTATCGTCTAAAAATAAATCCATAAATCTTCTTTTTGGTGGTGCTAACCTTTTCTTGGCTTCTGCAGCCTCGAGTTGCATTTCTTTGATAGTATCTTCTGCTCCATCGAGTTTCTCGATTAAAGCCATATACTTATCTAAATCAATTTCTACTTCATTTCTACTACTATCTCGTGCTTCTTCTGCCATTATTTATCCTTTGCTTTCCCAATATTTAGGGCAACCCAATCTAATACTTTATAGATTTTCTTTACCCAACCATCATCTATTGGTGTAGGTGTGAGAGCTGCGATTAAAGATGCTCCCATTACTAGCCAAGGTACAAGCTGTACCCATGCAACAATCCACTGTATGAATTCTAACATTTTCCTTTCCTATTCTGTCTTAAGACAGCCTTTGCAGAGGAACATACTTCTCTATAGTAGATACATCTATGTCCTCTAGCTTTTCAAACTCTACATCATAACAAATAATTTTGTCAGATGCGGATTGCTTGAAACCTGCTTTCATAAAACTCTCATGTGTTGTATATTCTCTTTGATGAGTTTTATTACTTTTTAAACTTTTAAATTTTATTTCGACTATTCCTTCTTTTAACACTTCTATAAGTTTTTCACTATCTATCATTATTATCCTCTAATTTTGGTACTATCATTTCTTCTAACTTACTTAGTCTTTCTACTAAAGGGTGATAGCCGTCAAACCCTTCAATACCGCACTTTGGATGTGCCATTCCTTCTAACTTTTTAATCCTTTTTTCTATACTGCGAGGGGAAGGCTCATGAAGTATTTCTTCTAATTCTATTATTCTATCCTCTAATTCTTCTAACCAATCCTCGTTTTCTTCAAATCTTACTTGGGCAGCTGCATTTTTCTCAAACCAACGAGAGTCTTTATGAAAACTTCTTAGTTCAATTAGACTCTTTATCCACTTTATCACTACTTGTTACCTCTTTGTAGTAAATAACTACTTCTCCTAACTGATTAATGTATCTTTTTAACTCTTGCATATCCTCTGCCATAACTTTATAGTCTCCAATAGTAGTAGCAACAAATAAAATTTCCCCATTATTTTGTTCTTTCATTTCATCTAGGAACTTATCATAGTAAGTATAGCCTTCAGGCCAGTCAGGGTTCTCCCTATCTTCTAGCGCACAAGACTTAGGTCTTTTTCCCTCTACCTTTACACATGGGTTTGTAATACGAGCTTGGCTTACAACATGCCATTTCGGTGCAGTAAGCTCAACAGGACGTGGCAAAGTGGGTTGTAATATTTCTATCTCTACTGGTTTACTCATAATCTCTACTTGCTTAGTAGGAAGTAAAGAACAACTACTAGTCAGTGCTAGGATTGTCAAGATTGAATAATTTTTCAGTATCATCTTCTATGCCCTCCATAACTTTTTCACTTGCATTGTTCATTCGTAATTCTATCATGCCTGGCTTTTTTAGAGCTAAAACATCTAAATTATGTCTTGAAAAGATTGCTAAGTATTCTGCTTTTTCTTGTTCTATCAAAGCATTTGTTTTTGTCATATTCATAAGAGCTGCGCCTTGTTTTTCATACGACTCTTTAATTGTGTTTATTGTTTGTTTTTGTTCTTCTACTGCATACTCTAGTTTAATATTGTTTGCTTTTAGTGTTTGATTTTCACTATAAAGCCACCAACTGCCTAGTGCTAATACTAATATTAAACCTGCTAAAAATTGATTCATATTTTTTCTATCCTATAATTTAGACCTTGTGCGCCTCTAATTTCTACTGTATCATTGTTTTCATCTTTGAAAGAAATATACTTTTCTCGCTTCCAATAAAATTGTTTAACTATAAAAGTCTGGTCATCTGCATCGCCATAAGTAGAATTATAACTTACTGTTAAGCGATAGCGCGGACTGAATAGACTCACTATCCATAGCCACATTTCCTTTAGCTTGTTCTTCATATAATATTCCTATAAATTCATCTATATATTCTTCTAGAGTGATACCTCTCTCAGCTGCATGTTGCCCTGCTAACTTTAAAAGTTCTGGTGTGATTTTAAATTTCAAACCATGAAGTGCCTTTGAATAGACACGCCTCTGCTTTTCGTCTACGAGTTAGTCCTTCTAAGACTTTTCCCTTTGCTTTGTTCCATCTTTGCATTTGTGCAGGCACGTCTTCATACTGCCCTGCATTTAGAACTTTAAGCATTGTAGATGCTGTTAGGTTTGCTGGACCGAGGTTGTATACCCATGATACTAGGGCATCAAACTGGTTTTGGGAGAGAGCGACAGTTACATGCTTATTGATATAACTTTCATACTCATGTAGTTCATCAACTAACATTTGTTCTGCCTCTTCTACTGTTATCTTCATTCCTTCTACGACATCTTTTGTATGTCCATAGCCAATAGTCCAGACACCTGCTGAACATTGGTAGGCTTCTATTTCACAGCCTTCAAATTTTTGTATGAGAGATACACCCTCATTGCTTGTTTTCATGTTTAATTTCATATTATTTCCTATAAAAAAGTGCCTCTTTTGACGGAGGCACTCACAAAACGACAAGTCTATGTTAGAGAGCCAATGCATGTAACTATAATGCTACCCGCAAAACTCAACAGTAATATAGTCATTACTGCATCACAAAACTCTCCATCGCATATTTCCTGTCTAAAATACTCAACATATTTCACTATTCAATCTCCAAGATTTTCCTCTTGGAATTGGGAGTTCTAGACAGAGCGATCGTTAGTAACCCGTCTTGTAGATTAACTTTCTCTACTTGTAAGTCTGGATTGAGAATAAACCTTCTATCAAAAGATTTAAGACTTAAGCCCTGATGAACGAATTGTTCGCCCTCAGTTAGTTTATGTTCTTTTTTCCCTGCGATATGGAGTTCCTCGCCATCGGCAATTATCTCCAGTTCTTCTTTCTTCCAACCTGGCACGGCAACTTCTATACGATAGTTCCCTTTCCATTCGATTACATTATATCTTGGATAACCTGTGTCCGTGTAAGACGGCATACTGGGCATATCCATACCAAGCCAAAATTTACTTAAATCAATACTCATATTTTTCTCCTAATTCCTTTCGGTAATTAATTGTCTATCCTCTCGGTATAGACGCGTTAAAATGTAGGTGAAACCACTCCACCTACATATCTATATTATACTAAAATTTGGGCTAAATGTCAAGAATTATTTTTCTAATCTTCGAAATCTATCTTGCCCTGCTCGCGCATATAATCTAAAGTAGCTCCTATGCCTTCTTTCTTACCAATAATGTAAGCAGAATAACTACAGCCAAATAATATGATTAAAAATGCCAAATCAATGTTTGTTATTAAATTTTCCATTTGTATATTATACTAAATTTATAACCTCCTGTCAAGAGGTTTTTTCAACAGTCCTAAAAATAGTTCTTGACACATGGTGAAAAATTTTGTATAATATATAAATGAGTAAAAGATGGACAGACAAAGAACGACAGTATTTAAAAGAGAATTATAACTCTTTACCTATGAGCATTATCGCTTCACAACTAGATAGAACAGGCAGTTCCATTCGTTCGCAGATTGACTACTTACGAAAGCGTGGGTGGACATTCAATCGAGTAAAAGACAGGGAGATTAATGCCTAGTATTACAACGAAGAATATGTCTTTTGAAAAAGGACTACGCATTTTTAGAAAAAAGTGTGAAACAGCTGGTATCAAGGACAGAGTTCGAGAGCTAGAATTTTATGAAAAACCTACAGCCAAACGAAGAAGAAAACTCAAGAGCGCGATAAAAAGACAACAACGCGAAAAAGCAAAGGAACAATCCTACTGGAACGACTATCGCAAATCCTTCGGACGAAGAAAATAAAGATTTTTTA
>Ga0115013_10000277_pt1 | contig 32939 bp, 33 predicted proteins | sample SouAtlMetagenome_2_FD_88686 | JGI IMG/M metagenome (GOLD analysis project Ga0115013, IMG submission 88686) | Marine eukaryotic phytoplankton communities from Atlantic Ocean - South Atlantic ANT15 Metagenome | ecosystem: Environmental > Aquatic > Marine > Oceanic | place: South Atlantic Ocean...
ATGCAGCGGACTGAGAAGCCAGCATTAAGCGAGTAGTCATCTCCCCTCGAGCAATAGTTTGCATTGGTTTGCATATCCCTAGAATATGCGGTAGAATTTGATGGTGAGGAAGTCCACCAATAACCACCAGCTCCTTTGTTGAGGTATACGCCAGTCTCAGCTCTCACACCGCCTGGCAGGGCGCTGAATCCAACGCTGTCGTTTCCATCACCATCGTCATTCCAACCTTGCTGGGACTTTAAAGCAATTCCTGAAGAGGAATCTCCCCCGAGCAAATCAACAACACTTATCCAGTCATTGTCGGTAGCCGCATGCCACCCACTTGGGCAAAGTGAACGGTCATCATCAACCGCATACCAATTGTATAAGCGGCCATAGATGCTCAAATTCGAAAGACCTCCATCGTAAACCGACACAGCACCCTCTGTAGTCTCTTCCCATTCGGAATCACTCAAGTCAGCAGGAATCACATCCCCGTTCCTGTAGTTCTCAGCCCTCAGGTTCTCAGCAAACCAGCACTGCTCACCAATCTGCACAGTCTCGTAGTCGTAGCCTTGGTACTCGAGTGCATCACCGCACTGCCATGCTGACTCTTCAGCAGCGCAATTGCCGTAAGCGCTTAAGAGGTCGAGAAGGTCGTTGAGTTGGACGCAGCCGTCGAAGTTGGAGTCGGAGGGGTTGGCGACGATACAAGTCTGAGAGGCAACGTCCCACGTCGTGCCTTCGCCACAGAAAAATTCGGCATACTCGCAATCCAATAGTTGTACTTCGACCTGTTCGATCCCAGGACACAAGCAATAAGCCACATCGGCTTGGATCTCCCCAACCGCTTGTATCGGAGGCTGATTGCCTTCTGAGTCTGCAAATGGCTCATCGCCACCAAAATCATACCACCCGACCGCCCCAGAAGGGCGAGCAAATGCGCTTGAGCTGTCAGAATCGCAAGATGCCGCATTGACGATGTCCGAAGGTTGTAGCTCAAAGTCATATACTCCGAAGAAATCAAATTTCATTGTATAAGACAGCTCCTGTCCGTAAAGCGGACCAGAGTCTGGAACGCTGTAACCCATCGTCGCGGGCCTCCCTAAGTCCACAATCTGGCCATTCCCTGATCCAGAGTAATCTCCCTCTAGCTCGTGCCCATCGAGGTATACCGAATGATCTGTCGCTCCTCGAATAACTGCTACGACCGTGTACCACGTGTCGGTGGACAACGAACAGTACGATTTCTTCGAACGTCGTTGGCCTGGTCCTCCTCCATACCCGTCCCCGATAAAGGTCTCAAAGCATCCTTGTGATTGATCAAGCGACAGTGAAACACCGCTGTAGCCCAACCCTTCATCGGTGGCGAACATTAAGAAACCATCATATCCCTCAGGAATTGAAAATCGTGCAACAATCGTCAATGGGAATGTGAGATTGTTAAATCCATCTCCCAAGTTGAGGTAACCAAACTCCTCGCCTAGATCCACAAAGGACAAGTCCAATGCCGCTTCCTGAACTTCTACAAGGCCACTTGACGAAACCAAGAGTGAATCAGAAAACTGGTCCTGATTCCAGAGCAATGGTCCTGTTAAAGATTGAAGCAGTACTTCGTCATCGCAAGTGACGATCAAATCGGTTTGCATCAATTCGATGCCTGAGCATGACAAAGTGTCCTGAGCTGAAAGTGAATTTGGCATCATTCCAATGCTCCCAGCACACATCATCAAAGTAACAAGTCGTTTCATCGGTCAGATATTTGGTTAAGACGCTGGAAGATACAACATTATGTGGCCTCTAAGGAAGGCTGAGGGTCATGCATCGCGGGAGTTGGGGCGGTCAAGGCATGCAGATGGGCGTCGGTTTGGACGGGTGATGCATCTTTGCGGTATGAACGCCAAGATTCACACCGACCACGGCACGATGACCGTGGAGTTTTTTAAGAAGGACGCACCCAACACAGTGGCCAACTTCGTCAAACTTGCCAAAGAAGGTTTCTACGAAGGCCTGAAGTTCCACCGCGTCATTCCCGGGTTCGTGATACAGGGAGGATGTCCGCAAGGCATCGGCAACGGAGGACCTGGCTACACCATTGACTGCGAGCTAGACGGGGAGAACCAATTCCACGACAAGGGCGTGTTGAGCATGGCCCACGCAGGCCGAAACACCGGCGGCTCCCAGTTCTTCATTGTCCACAACCGTGAGAACACCGCCCACCTCGACCGCAACCACACCTGCTTTGGCAAGGTCACGGAAGGCCTCGACCTCGTCGAGAAGATCAACCAAGGCGACACCTTCCGCGTGGAGGTGGTCGAGGACTGAGTCCCATCCGCCTTGCGCGGGTCAACCGCTTTGAACGCAAACAACAAGGGCTGCCTTCGGGCAGCCCTTGTTCATGCCATATGGTTCGCGCGGAACCGTGTGGCGAATCAGTCGCGCTTCTCGCGCAAGCCGTCGTTGTAGCGGTTCTCGCTGATCACAATGTCGTACACGTCAGTGCGGAGGGTGTCTCCATTTGCATCGACGTTCTCGTCTTTGTAGGACTTGATCACGTAATCCTGCGGCAAGGCCGGAGGCGTGCCCACCAACTTCTTCAACACGGCACCCGTGAGGTTGCAAGTGCTGAGGTCGGTTCCAGTGAAATCCGCACCGTCCACAAGCGCACGGTCGAAAGACACGCCGCGCATGTTGGCTCCTTTAAAGGACGTGTTGCGAATCATGGCGCTGCGCAACTGCGCGCCCGTAAGATTACAGTCCTCAAACGAGCACTGGTCGATGCGGATGTCCGTCATGTTGGATCCGCTGAGGCTGGCCTCGAGGAAGTCCGTTTGGTCAAACATCGCGTTGTTGAAGTTCGCCCCGTTGAAGATGCACTCCTCGGTGAACTTGGTCAACAAGAACGATGCATCCGTGAAGTCGCCACCAGAGAGGTTGCACTCTTCCAACATGCAGTTTTCAAATCGGGCGTTCTGGGCGCTCATCGCACGCATACCCTCCGGGGCCAATTCGTACAAGCCTTCGTAGGACATGCCATCCGTGGTCCACGCCACCAGCATGGCAGAGCTGAAGTCCGCCTCGTTGAAGGATGCGCCTTGCACGTACCACGAAGCCATTTGGGCGCCGTGAAATTTGGTCTTGGTGGCGATGAATCCCGTGGCATCCACCATCTCGACAGGTTCTCCGTCCATGTGGATGGCCGAGAAGTTGGCCTGGCTGGCGTTGGCGTAGCGCAATGACGGGGGGGTCAAAAAGTCGACCGCCACCCATTGAGAATGGCGAAGGTCCATGCCGTCAAGGGGCACGATGGGGCCCATGTCGCCTGAAGGCTCGCTGTTTTCAAAGCGCGACCCATTCAACACACAACGGCCACCGTTGACCATGCTGAAGTTGCGTCCCACCTCGGTGAAGACGCTGCCGGCCATGTTGCAATCCGCCACGGATCCACGTGCGGAAACACTGCCTGCCCTACGGCCGCGGTACGATTGCGCATCTGCCTGCGCAGACCAAGTCATCAGGAGGGCTGCCACGCCCCAGCCGAGGGAGCGAAAAGTCTTTTGAAACGTCATGATGTCGTAGATTCTGTACGAAGGTAAGGCGTGCGCCTGTGTCAGGTCGCAGGGCTCCTTGGTTTGTGCTTTGGAAAAGGGGGCGCTTCAGATGAGTCGCATCAACCGTCCTCCCTGCGCCAGACGCAATCGAGCAGCCCGTTGCACTGCTCGCGGATGTTTCTCTGTCCCACGCGGTAATTCGATTGAAGGACACTGCCGATGAGACCAAAGTGTTCGACTGAGGCCGTCTCGGGGTAAAGGACCAAGACAACCGAGGACTCCAGATAGACAAACTCATAAAGTCCCGCATGATATGCACCTCCGTCAAATTCAAAACGATAATCACGCAACATTCCCTCAGTGGCATCTTCCTCAGTGGCATCTTCCTCAAACGACATGACTTCGGGACCTGCTTCCACGCAGGTAGAACACCCCACCTCCGTATCCAGGACAAACGTGCCAACGACACTTTCCTCTGGTGTTTTGCACTGCACCAAAGAAACCAACCCAAGGACCAAAAGACAAAGTCGCTTCATGGGTTGAATATCATGCTTTCCCGAACGCACACCAAGAACCAAAGAAAAAACGCCATATCGAAGAGGCCAAGTACGACATGTTCGATGCGAACAATACAGCGTCCACACAAATCATGGTTTGCCATCTCTTTCCCTTTTTGAAGGAGAGGCCGATGCGGGTAAATTGGTGAGCCGTTGCTGAAAGGAAATGAGAAGGTCAGTTGGCGTTTAAGTAGGCGAGGACATCCTTAGAAGCAGCCCATTTGCCTTCAACAGACATCAAATGTTTGCCATGCCAAGGCCGAGTTTCATCAGCATTCGTGACTCCAAAAAGTCCCAAGACTTGAGCTCCGAAAAATGATGCCAAATGCATGGCGCCGCTGTCATTGGTTACAACGTGGTCTGCCTTGCGCATGATGGCAGCGGTGACTGAAAGAGATTCTGAAATCACCGGAGTCCCAGGAAACTCTTTCCTAAATCGATCCAAATCTTGGGCTGCAACAAGGCCAATGAGCGGTTTGTCACGATAGGCGGTCACGAATTCATTCCAGTGCGGCCATTCTTTGTTTTGACCTTGATGCAGATTCGTCGCGTACGGACAAACAGCGACAAAGGGCCCATCAAAATGCACTTCCAAGGCGCTTTTTGCCTTTTGGCAACTCAAATCATTCAATGGAATAAAATCTTGTGGGATTTGCATGGATGTATTGTTGCCAAAAAATGGTTGGCCAAGGGCGTGGTACTGTTCCACGCGATGACGTTCAACATCCTGTCGCACCCGCTCTGAGCACATAAAGTGATGACCAACAGATGACACGTTGGCCAATTTTGCCGGAATCAAAGCCGAGAATGAAGATGGGCAGAGAATGGCATGCGTAAAAGATCCAGCGCGGTATTGACGGCGCATGTGCAGATATTCCCTGACGTGCGGACTCGCAATCACAGAAAACCCCGTGGATGAAAAAATGTCTGACACCCATGGATGTCCAAAACACGTAAAGTCAATCCCAGCCCTGTCCAATTGAACGAGCAATGGGTAAGTCATCAAAGTGTCTCCCAACCAATTTGGCAAACGGATGGCCAGCCTCAAGTGTGATTGGATGTTAGACAATGATGCAGCTCTTTTCAAAGTTTAAACCTTGGCTCAAAGTATGGTTCACACGCCTTTTTCAGATTGTCGATGGGAATCGAAATTCAAAAGTGGCACCAAATGAGACAGAACAGGCAAAGTGCTGACCTCAAATCAATATCCTGGCCGGTTGTCAAAACAATCGGCGAGCCGCTCAGCCTCCGCCACGACGTGAGTGATGGCTACACCTGTGGCTCCCCAACCGACGTAAGTATGATCCAATACTGCCTCGCTCATTTTTGACATGTAGCCAGGCGGGAACGTGGGAATCTGACGGGTTCCAACCATCGAGAACATGACAGGGCTCGGGGCGAGCAATTGCGCCGCACAGGACAATACGGATTCCTCGGTACCATCCCACCTCTGGTGTGGAACCATGAGTCTGAAAAGTCTGTGATTCTTGGGGCATCGCTTTGAGCAATGGATGTCGCTCTCGTTCAGAACACCGCTTATGGGCAAGGTGGAATCGGGAATCAAAGTGCCATATCCCAGAGGCAGGTGACTCACCTGATCTCGATGATAGCCTATTGCAAAAATTGAAAGTTCTGTTGATTCTTTTTTCTCAAGGTGGCCTGGCGCCGACCAAATGACGGCAGATGGCGGCACGTCGTTTTGCTTTGCGACGGTTGCAACGTCCTTGGCCTCGACATTCAATCTCACCGTCACGTTGTTCATCTCATTCAATTTCTCCGCGAGCGTTTGCACCAGCATCTGCATGCCGCCTTCCAGGGATGCAATCGAACCTCGCTTGGGAACAAACAAGGGATATGAAGCTTTGATTTTGCGCCGCAATCTCCACATGGACAGGGTGGGGCCAGCACCAAATTTTGTCAGAGATGGAACCAGAAAGTCCGCATCCACATTTGCGGCTACGTCATTTACAATGCCGAGACAAAACGCGTCTGCAATCTGTGGATGTGGTATTGCCTTTGCCACAGACTGCCCTCCCAATCTCGACTTGACAATGGCCCTCCAAAGCCGCAAGGGTCCGATTTTCAAAAGAGACAATGCTGAAAGTTGATGCGCCTTTCCGTCGAGCAAAACCCAGCGAGCATTCGCTTCGGGATTGGAGGACTTGAAGCCTTTGGATAAGCCCAAATCATCCACAAGTCGCCAAAACGCCGGATGAGGACGAGTCGCATTCACCGCAACGTCGCATACCCACTCACCTTCGCGCCAGGTGTCAATCACTCCTCCCAATCGTTTGCCTCGTTCGAGGACAACAATCTCGATGTCTGGTATTTTTTTTGCCATTCGATACGCACAACACATGCCGGACAAGCCACCCCCCACGATGACGACGCGTGACGCCTTGCCCAAGTCCTTGTGAACGAGCAAAGGGCGCCGCATCTCATCGCCATAGCGGATCCAATCTGCCTCTTTAGTGCTCATGTGTTTCTCGTGGATAGATACGTTAAGCTTAAAACCCTACACTGACTTTTTGATGCAAACAAGGGTCTTTCTCAACTCATCATGACAAAGGGGGAAGACCATTCCAAGAATACATCTTAATCAAGGATTATCAGTCCAAAAAGGGTGATTGACGCACTTATTCTGGGCTCAAAGCCAAAGTGCAAAAGGATCACGAAAAAAGGAGAGCCCCTTTCAGAACTCTCCCTCTCAGTACCCGGAGCGGGACTTGAACCCGCACGACCCATTCGGATCAACAGAGTTTAAGTCTGTCGTGTCTACCAATTCCACCATCCGGGCATGGATTGGACTTAGCGCCACAAAAGTAAGTTTTCACCAACGACTCAAGACCAGCGAGCCACAATTCTCTCGGAGGCCCCACGCTGGGTTTCCAACCACGCTTTACCAGCTTGCCCAAACTGACGGCAGCTCGCGGCATCTGCAAGCCACGCCGTAGTGAGGTCAGCGACATCTCCAGCCGTCAACGCCCCAAGCGCTTCCAGCGCATGGGCTTCACGGAAGGCGCCGAGGTCGAGACCGGTCACAATCGGCAGGCCCGCCGAGGCCGGTTCAAGGACGTTGTGAAGCCCGGTGCCATGACCGCCACCCACCACAGCGACATTGCCAATGCGATACAAGTCGAAGAGCATGCCCGTGCTGTCGACGATGACGACGCTCCACCAGGCGCGCGCCGCGTCGTCCAGGGCCAGCCACGCCGACGCGCGAATGGCCCCTCCCTCCCATTGCCGGTCGAGGTCAGCCAGGTGAGACTCGGAAATGTCGTGGGGCACCAACACGAGGCGACGCTGGGGATGCCAATCCATGGAGCGCAGTGCGCGCTCCTCTTCGGGCCATGTGCTTCCTGCGACCACCACTTGTCCCGCCGAAGCAGCCCATTCTCGCCACACCTTGTCGGGATTGACGGACCGTGTGAGGACGCGCTCGACGCGCGGATCGCCGTCGACCGATACGTTGTCCTTCAAACCAGTGCGGGCGAAGGCTTCGGCCGCTTGCGCATCCTGCACACTGATGGTGGTGATGAGACGCCACAAGGCCGGCGTGGAGGGCGTGGGGGTGGGACGCGAGCTCGAAGGCGCCGCGGCAAACACGTGAATGGGAATGTTCTTTCCTTGACAGGCCGCGAGCAAGTTGGGCCACAGGTCGTACTTCGCCAGCGCCAAACCGCGCAGGTTCATGGCCTCCAACCACGTCCGCCACGTTTGGGGAAGGTCGTCCGGAAGCACCGCGAGGACATCATCCTGACGCCATCCCTCCACCACCTTGGCGACGCCCTTGGCATGCACAGGATGCCATGCAGACGGCGAATACACGGTAAGCAACCATGATGTGTCGGAGTGAAGGGCTCGGTAGACCTGCATCACGGGGATGGCCTGCTCCAATTCGCCCAAACTCGACACGTGGAACCACATGCGCGGGGTGTCCAGACCTTGCAAGACTGCTTCATGTCCTTCTCGGCGAATCGCGACACGAGATCGGGCCCGGGCATGGCCCAACGTGGCCAAGAGGCGGAGCAACCCAACCCAAAGGACACTTCCGATTCGCAGGACGACGAGCGGCATCAATACCAGTATTCTTTGGCTGCGCGCTGGTAGATGTGGAACACCCATCCGGCTTCAAGGCCGATCCAACCGTCCCACGCTTGGGGGGTGTTGGGTTCGAGTGTGTCGAAGTTTTGGGTGCGCAAGGCAAACGTCTTCGCCACTCCGACGGACAACCCAGCGAAGGCATTGATGCGCTGGTCGTCGCTCATCACCCAATAGCCTGTGAACAGCTCGCCATAGGCGCCCCACCGCATCCGGTCGTAGCCTTTCACGCGCTCGTCTTCCAGCGGACTGATGCGGTTCTCGGAGTAGTCAAAATGCACATTGTGATGCAGGGACCCCACGCCGACTTTCACCATCCAGCCGCTGTTGGGGTTGCTCCACGCCGTGGGAAAAATCTTCCCCACACCCAGGCCAAACTGTCCTCCGCGGCCCGTGACGGTGATTTGGGCGATGTCGCCTTCGTTGTCGATGATTTGACCTTGTTCGGTCATGAGGTCGGAAAGCAAGCCTGGTTCACTGACGTCCGCCCCACTCCACGACGTCGCCTTGAGGTAGAAGTAGCCGTTGCTTTCGGTTTTGATTCCGGCGGTCAGGCCCATTTGGCCGTAAAATCCATGGCGCAGGGCCCAATCGCCTTGAGGCGCCATCCCTCCCACCATCAGACCCACATGGGGCGATTGGACCGAGGTCTGATCAAGATCGCGGTCGGTTTGGGCCCACACCCCGTGACCGAAGCCCAGGAGGAAGCACACAACACCAAGCCCATTCACGCGTTTCATGGGCCCAAGGTACGTGCTATCTTCGCCTTTCTACGATGTCCAACTCCTCGTCCCACTCCACGTCTGAGCAGGCTGCCGGCGTGCAGCATGAACCCATCCACATGGTGGATTTGGGGGGATTGCACGCACGCCTGCGCCCCGAATTGGACCAAGCCATTGACCAGGTGCTCGCCGAATCGGCGTTCATCCGTGGCAAGCACGTCGACGCGTTTGAGAACCGGCTCAACCACAGCCTCGCGCTCGGCGGCCACGTGGTGGGCTGTGGTAACGGCACCGACGCCCTGGCGCTTGCGCTGCGCGCGCTCGGCCTGGGACCGGAAGACGAGGTCATCGTGCCGGACTTCTCGTTCATCTCCACCGCCGAGGTCGTCGCCGAAGTTGGGGCCACGCCTGTGTTCGCAGACATCAATCCCGCGACCTTCCAACTCGATCCCGCCTCCGCCGAGCGTGCGCGCTCTTCACGGACGAAGGCCGTGATGGTGGTCCACTTGTTTGGCCAATGCGCGGACATGGATGCCTTGGTGCCCTGGGCCGAGGAGCACGGGATTCACCTTGTGGAAGACAATGCCCAAAGCCTCGGTGCCATGTGGAACGGCCCACGCATCCAAGGGCCTGCGGGCATGTTGGGAGCAATGGGGACCACGAGCTTTTTCCCGAGCAAAAACCTCGGTGCCCTCGGAGACGGAGGAGCAGTGATGACCCGTGACGCCGACCTGGCTGCGCGGGTGAGACGCCTCTCCAACCACGGCGCAGAGCGCAAGTACCACCACCTCGAAGTGGGGTTCAATTCACGACTCGACGGCTTGCAGGCTGCCCTGCTCAACGTGAAGCTCACCCATTGGGAAGACATGATTGCCCGCCGGCGCGCCGCATCGGCGCGTTACGATGCGCTCCTCGACGACGTGGCATTCACGGATGTGATTCGCCCCGCTCGCGCCGCGCACAGCACGCACACTTTCCACCAGTACTGCATTCTCCTTCCTGTCGGGACGGACCGAACGGCCTTCCAACAAGCCATGAAAGACGCCGGGATTCCAACGGCGGTCTACTACCCCACGCCCCTGTCTTCACAGCCGGCCTTTGCCGAAACGGCGCGGACCGTAAGGCAAGGCACCCCTGTGGCGCATGACGTGGCGGGGCGCATTTTGGCCTTGCCCATGCACACAGAGCTCACTGAAGCCATGCAAGCACGCGTGGTTGCGGAACTTTTCAGACTTTTGCCGTCCGCTTAACCCAACAACCTCAACATGAACATTGCAGTCGTCGGAACCGGATACGTTGGCCTCGTCACAGGGACGTGCCTCGCAGAGACCGGCAACCACGTCATTTGCGTCGACATCGATGAAGCCAAGGTGGCCGCGATGCAACGCGGCGAAGTCCCCATTTACGAGCCCAACCTCGACACCTTGTTCGACCGGAACATCGCTGCGGGACGCTTGGAGTTCACCACGGAATTGAAGGGGGCTGTGGACCGCTCGGACATCATCTTCTTGGCATTGCCCACCCCGCCTGGTGAAGACGGATCTGCAGACCTGAGTTACGTGCTTGGGGTGGCCAACGAATTGGGGCAACTCATGACCTCGTACAAAGTCATTGTCGACAAGAGCACTGTGCCCGTGGGGACGGCCGACAACGTGCGCGAGGCCATTGCCGCCCGCGCCACTGTCGACTTTGACGTGGTGTCGAACCCCGAGTTTCTCCGCGAAGGATTTGCGGTGGACGATTTCATGAAGCCGGACCGCATCGTGGTGGGTTGCTCCAGTGAGCGCGGACGTCAAATGATGGAGGAACTGTACAAACCCTACGTGCGCCAGGGCAATCCACTTTTATTCATGGACGAGCGCAGCGCCGAACTCACCAAGTACGCCGCCAACTCCTTCCTCGCGACGAAGATCACCTTCATGAACGAAGTGGCGAATTTTTGCGAGCTCGTGGGTGCCGACGTCGACATGGTGCGCCACGGAATGGGCACGGATTCCCGGATTGGCCCTCGCTTCCTCTTCCCGGGCATCGGGTATGGCGGAAGCTGTTTCCCCAAGGACGTACAAGCCCTGCACAAAAGCGGCAAAGAGACTGGCCACGAGTTCCGAATCTTGGACAGCGTGATGGAGGTCAATGAATCGCAGAAGACGGTCCTGTTTGATCCAATGCTCAACCATTACGGTGGCGACTTGAAAGACGTGAAAGTGGCCCTGTGGGGACTGGCCTTCAAGCCTGAGACAGACGACATTCGGGAAGCGCCGTCGCTGTACATGATCGAAAAGCTGCTGGCCGCAGGTGCCGAGATTGTGGCATTTGACCCCGAGGCCATGGACAACGTCAAGGGCCGTGTGGGCGACCGCATCCAGTACGCACAACGTGCCATGGACGCCATTGAAGGGGCAGATTGCCTCCTGATTTGCACCGAGTGGGCGGCCTTCAGAACTCCTGATTTTGACGAGCTCGCACAACGCATGAACGCCAAAGTTATTTTTGACGGACGCAACCTGTACGAAACGGCCAAGCTGGCCAAATTGGGATGGACCTACCGTTCCATTGGACGCCCCATTCTCGACGCACAACCATGAACAGCAACCATGCCACCGAGCGCGTGCTCATCACAGGTGCCGCAGGCTTTTTGGGCTCGCACCTCTGCGACCGTTTTGTGAAAGACGGGTTCCAGGTCATTGCCATGGACAACCTCATCACCGGGGATATGCGCAACATCGAGCACCTGCTTGCTCTGCCCAATTTCTCCTTCGTTCATCAGGATGTCACCGAATACATCCACGTCAGTGGTCCGCTTCACCACATCCTGCACTTCGCCTCGCCCGCAAGTCCGATTGACTACCTCAAAATCCCCATCCAAACCTTGAAGGTGGGGTCACTGGGGGTGCACCGATGCTTGGGGTTGGCCAAAGCCAAAGGCGCCCGCATCACCATTGCCTCGACCAGCGAGATTTACGGGGACCCGGAGGTTCATCCCCAGCACGAAGAATACTGGGGCCATGTCAACACTGTGGGACCGCGCGGCGTGTACGACGAAGCCAAGCGCTTCCAAGAAGCCATCACCATGGCCTACCACACCTTCCACGGTTTGGAGACGCGCATCGTACGCATCTTCAACACCTACGGTCCGCGCATGCGCTTGAACGATGGGCGCGTGCTGCCTGCCTTCATTGGACAAGCACTTCGCGGGGAACCCATGACGGTGTTTGGCGATGGCTCGCAAACGCGCAGCTTCTGCTACGTCGACGACCTGGTGGAAGGCATCGTGCGTCTGCACTTCAGTGACGAAACGCGCCCCGTCAACGTCGGCAACCCCGACGAAATCACGATTGCCCAGTTCGCCGAAGAAATCCTCGCGCTCACGGGCTCGGAGGTTGAGGTGATCCGTAAGCCCCTGCCGGTCAACGATCCCAAGCAACGACGTCCCGACATCTCGCGTGCCAAGAAAGTCCTCGGCTGGGAACCCAAGGTATCGCGTGGAGAAGGACTCAAAATCACCTACGACTATTTTAAAAGCCTCAGCGAAGCGGACTTGCACCGCAGCGAACACAAAGACTTCGAATCGTACACCACGCGCTGACACACCATGGCTTCTTCCATCCACCCCACTGCGTTTGTGCATCCCTCCGCCATTGTCGATGAGGGCGCTGTGCTGCATGAGAGCTGCAAAGTTTGGCACTTCTGCCACGTGATGCCTGAGGCGGTGATCGGAGAAGGCACCCGCTTGGGCCAAAACACCTTCGTCGCCCGTGGCGTGGTCCTGGGCAAAAACGTGAAGGTGCAGAACAACGTCAGCCTTTACGAGGGTCTGACCGTGGAAGACGATGTTTTCCTTGGGCCCTCCTGCGTGTTCACCAACGTTCGGAACCCCCGAAGCGCCGTCAACCGACGTGGCCATTACGAGGCAACCCTCGTCAAGCGTGGGGCCACCATCGGGGCCAACGCCACCATCCGTTGCGGCGTCTCCCTCGGTGCGCATTCGTTCGTGGCCGCGGGTGCCGTGGTCACCGAAGACGTCCCCGACCACGCCTTGGTCATGGGCGTGCCGGCCAAACACGCAGGCTGGATGTCCGCCCACGGCGTTCAATTGGCCTTCGATGCACAAGGCCGCGCCACATGTCCAGAATCAGGCCAATCCTACCAATTGAACAACCACGAAATCACCCCCCTATGAGCACGTTGTACGATCAACTCGTGGCCAAGGAAGCCACCATGTCTGTGGTCGGACTGGGCTACGTTGGCTTGCCCATCGCCTTGGCGTTCGCCAAACACATCCGCGTGGTCGGATTCGACATCCATGAAGGCCGGGTGGAGATGATGCGCCGCGGCGAAGACCCTTCCGAAGAAGTTTCTGCAGAAGGGTTTGAAGGATGTGACATCGCCTTTACGGCCAACGCGGACGACCTCAAGGAAGCCTCGTTTCACATCGTCGCTGTGCCCACCCCCATTCACGCCAGCCACCAACCGGACCTCGGGCCGCTTTTGGCTGCCTCGCGCACCGTGGGAAAGGCCCTGAAAAAGGGCGATATGGTCGTGTACGAGAGCACCGTGTATCCCGGCTGCACCGAAGAAGACTGCGTGCCTGTTCTGGAGGAAGTCAGCGGGTTAAAGATGGGGGTCGATTTTTTTGTCGCCTACAGCCCGGAGCGCATCAACCCTGGAGACAAAGTCAACACCATCGAGACCATCGTCAAGGTGGTCGGGGCATGCGACGACGCGACGTTGGATGTCGTGGCCAAGACCTACGACCTCGTGGTCAAGGCGGGCACACACCGCGCCAGCAGCATCCGCGTGGCCGAAGCGTCAAAAATCATCGAGAACACCCAGCGCGACGTCAACATCGCCTTGGTCAATGAACTCAGCATCATTTTTGACCGCATCGGCATCAACACCTTTGAGGTGCTCGAAGCTGCCGGCACCAAGTGGAATTTCCTCAAGTTCCAGCCAGGACTCGTGGGCGGCCACTGCATCGGCATTGACCCGTACTACCTTACCTGGAAGTCCAACAAACTCGGCTACCACGCCAAGGTCATCAACAGCGGTCGTTACGTGAACGACAGCATGGGCTTCTACGTGGGCAAGCAGACAGTCAAGCGCCTCCTTGCGCGGGACATCAACCCCCTTGAAGCACGAGTACTGGTGATGGGACTGACCTTCAAAGAAAACGTGGCGGACATCCGCAACACCAAGGTCATCGACGTCATCCGAGAACTCGAATCGTTCAATGTGAATGTGGATTTGGTGGACCCGCAAGCCAGTGCGGAGGAAGTGCATGAAGAATACGAACTGACCCTTCGTGAGGCTCCGGAACAAGGCGCGTACGACGCCATCATCGCCGCGGTCAACCACGACGAATACGTGGGCTACATCGAATCTGACTTCCGCAACTTGCTCCGTGACGGACAGGGCACTGTGGTGGATGTGAAGGGCGTGTTCCGCGGGAAGACGGGGGATTTGGACTACTGGAGCCTTTGAGCCGAACTTGGTGCCATGACCGATTCCCACGCCCCAAACTCGCCCCGAACCTTTCAATCCCTGCTCATCACGGGAGGGGCGGGGTTCATTGGTTCTCATGTGATCCGCAGACTGCTTCGCACCCAGCCGCAGACCCGCATCGTCAACCTCGATGCGCTGACCTACGCGGGAAACCTTGCGAACCTCGCTGACGTGGAATCGGACGAGAACTACACCTTCGTCAAGGGGGACATCCAGGATGCCGATTTGCTCACCGCTCTCTTCGCGGAGCATGCGTTTGACGGGGTGATTCACTTGGCGGCAGAAAGCCACGTGGATCGGAGCATCACCAACCCTTTGGCCTTTTTGGAGACCAACATCTTGGGGACAGCAACGATGCTGAACGTGGCCAAGCAATCTTGGACTGAGCGCGGGTGCATGGACGAGGCCTTGTTTTATCACGTCAGCACCGATGAGGTGTACGGCTCGCTTGGCCAGGAGGGGTTGTTTTCAGAGACCACGCCGTACGACCCGCGTTCGCCCTACAGTGCGTCCAAGGCGTCGAGCGACCACGTGGTTCGGGCTTACCACCACACCTACGGGATGCCCATTGTCATTTCGAATTGTTCCAACAACTACGGCTCGCATCAATTCCCGGAGAAGCTGATTCCCCTGATGATCCGCAACATTGTCGACGAACGCCCCTTGCCCGTCTATGGCGAGGGCATCAACGTGCGCGACTGGCTCTGGGTGGAGGACCACGCGTCCGCGATTGAGGTCATCTTGACCCAAGGGTGGGTGGGTGACACCTACAACATCGGTGGACTGAACGAATGGCGCAACATCGACCTCGTGCACAAGCTCATTGAACTTGTAGACATGCGACTGAACCGCCCTGAAGGCATCTCGAAGGCACTCATCACCTTCGTGAAAGACCGTGCGGGGCACGACTTGCGCTACGCCATCGACGCCTCGCACTTGGAGGACAGACTCGGCTGGAAACCCAGCGTCACCTTTGACGAAGGTTTGGCCAACACCGTGGATTGGTACCTCGAAAACCAAGCATGGATGGATGAAGTCACATCCGGGGACTACCAGCAGTACTACGCCCAACACTACGCCAACCGCGGATGAAATGGTCCTGGCCTTGGCGCCGGGAGGCTCCGGCTTCGGTGAAGTTCAGCCAGTTCGGCTGGGACGTTCACAGCCATTTGGTGCCAGGGGTGGATGACGGTGCGCCCGATGTGGACGCCGCCCTGGAAATGGTGCGGCACATGGTTGGTCTGGGATACCGGGGCATGGTGCTGACCCCCCACATCATGAGCGACTTGTACCCCAACTCGCCCAACACCTTGCGCGGTCCGTACGACAACTTGGTTCGTGCCATTCAGGAAGCCGGGGTACCTATGGAGCTTCGCCTTGCCGCAGAATACTTGATGGATGCTGACATGCTTCGCACGTTGAAAGAAGGCGAGCCAATGACGTTTTCGTGCGACGATGGTCAGCGCACGCACGAGGTGATGTTGATGGAACTTGGGTTTCATCAAGCCCCGGAAGAGGCCCTGGTGAAGGACGCCCTCTTCGAAGCCCAAACCCGCGGCATCACGCCCCTTCTCGCCCACTGCGAGCGTTACCCCTACCTGCACAAAGACACCTCGCTGCTCGAATTGTGGCACGAACGGGGAGGATGGATGGCGGTGAATGCTGCGTCCTTGGCAGGGGCGTACGGCCCCGAGACCCGCAACATGGCCAAGCAATGCATGGAACGAGGATGGGTTTCCTTCGTGTGCTCAGATGCACACGGCATGCGTCACGTGCGCGCCCTTGAATCGTTGGGTAATTCACGCACTGTGGCGCGCTGGATGGCGGCTGGACACAACATGCACAGCGGCCTGGGTTGACCAACTCGTCTCAACCGACCGGAGCGAGGTGCACGGTCAGGCCATCGAGGTCGTCTGCCAAGTGGATTTGGCACCCTAAGCGGCTTTCCTCCATCACGTGGAACGCCTCGTCGAGCATATCCTCCTCGTCGTCCGACTTCTCTGGAATCGCGTGGTCGCTCTTCACGTACACGTGACACGAGGCGCACATCGCCATGCCTCCGCAGGTTCCTTCCACGGGCAACTCTGCACTCTTGCAAAGCTCCATCATGTTCATCCCCATGTCCGTGGGAGCATCCAGTTCGTGAGAAGTCCCTTCTCGGTCAATGACCGTGACTTTGATCATGCTCATGACGCGTCGTTTGGCGTGAAGGTACGTTCAATCAGAATCCGCTGACGCCATTCACCGTGGTGTACTTGAGGACCAAATTTTTGTCCGGATAGATGCGCTTGAAAGCGCTCTGAACCATGAGGGTGGCCTCGTGGAATCCGCACAAAATGAGCTTCAACTTGCCAGGGTAGGTGTTGATGTCGCCGATGGCGTAGATGCCGGGCACATTGGTGCTGTAGTCGAAGGTGTCCACCTCAACCGCATTCTTGGTGATGTTCAGGTTCCAGTCGGCGATGGGGCCCAACTTGGGGCTCAACCCAAACAACGGGATCCAATGGTCCGTGTCGAGGATCATCTCTCCTTGTTGCTTGTGATTCACCTTGATCGTTTGCAGGTGGTCGTCCCCGTCGACCCCCACCACCTCGGCGTTGGTCAACAGCTTGATCTTGCCCTGCTCGGCGAGGTCCATGACCTTTTGGACGCTGTCCAAGTGGCCGCGGAAGCCTTCTCGACGGTGAACCAACGTCACTTCACTGGCCACGCCGTCGGCGAGGAAAATGGTCCAGTCCAAGGCGCTGTCACCGCCCCCGCTGATCACCACCTTCTTGTCCCGGTAGAACTCGGGGTCCTTGATGATGTACTCCACCCCCTTGTCTTCGAAGTTGGTGAGATTCTCGATGGGTGGCTTGCGTGGCTCGAAGCAGCCCAAACCTCCAGCAATGGCGATGATGGGTGCACGGTGCTTGGTGCCACGGTTGGTGGTCAAGATGAACTGATCCTCATCGTCCTTTTCGATGGTCTCAGCGCGCTCCCCGAGGGTAAAACCGGGCTGGAAAGGCTCGGCCTGCTCCATCAAGCGGTCCACCAAATCTCCGGCCAAAATGGACGGATAAGCGGGGATGTCGTAGATGGGCTTTTTGGGATAAATCTCCGCGCACTGTCCGCCCGGCTGAGGCAAGGCGTCAATGAGGTGGCAACGAAGCTTGAGAAGGCCGGCTTCAAACACGGTAAACAAGCCGCATGGGCCAGCTCCGATGATCAGGATGTCTGTTTGGATCATGATGGGCGCAAAAGTACTCACCCAACAACAGAGGTCGCGTGGTGTTCAATCAAATTCTCCTATCAAAAAAGAAGGATTTGTCGAGGGCTGCGAATGCACGTCTCACAAAAGGTTGATGGCCTCGATGGCCATCACCTCGGGTGCCGCCTTTTTGAGCGCCGACTCCACCCCACCCTTCAGGGTCATGTTGATCATGGAGCAATCGGCACAGGCGCCCAAAAGCTCGATGCGCACCACGAGATTGTCCGTGATTTCCACCAAGCGAATGTCTCCCCCATCCGCTTCGAGGTAGGGACGTAGTTCATCCAAGGTGGACTGAATGCGCTGCTGCAGGTCGGGGGTGGCCATGAATCAAACGTCTTTGCCGAGTTGCTTCAGCAAGTTAGCCACCACGGCCCGAAACGCGGCAGCCGCGTCGCCACTCGTTTGGAGTGCTGCAGGACGGCCTGCATCGCCCGCCTCGCGGATGGTTTGAAGCAGGGGCAATTCCCCGAGGAATGGCGCCTCGAGGCTGTCCGCCAAACGCTTGACGCCGTCTCGCCCAAAGATGTGGTACTTCTTGTCCGGCATGTCGTCCGGTACGAAGTAGGCCATGTTCTCGACCATGCCCAGCACAGGGACTTTCATTTCTTCGAGGCGGAACATGCCGACGCCTTTCCGCGCGTCGGCAAGGGCCACCTCCTGCGGCGTGCTCACAATGACGGCGCCGGACAGCGGGATCTGCTGAACCAGCGACAAATGAATGTCCCCGGTTCCCGGAGGCAGGTCCACAATCATGAAGTCGAGGGCGCCCCAATTGGCGTCGGTGAACAGCTGGCTCAGCGCGCGGCTGGCCATCGGACCCCGCCACACAATGGCTTGGTCCTGGTCGGCAAAAAACCCAATGGACAGCACCTTGACACCGTACTGTTCGATGGGCTCAATCTTGGTCTTGCCATCAACTTCTACAGGTTGCGGTTTTTCGTGGGCCACGTCAAACATGGTCGGTACACTTGGCCCGTGTACGTCGGCGTCGACGAGCCCGACTTTGTAGCCAAGCTGGGCGAGTGCGACGGCGAGGTTGGACGACACCGTGCTCTTTCCGACGCCGCCTTTGCCGGAAGCCACGGCAATCACATGCTGCACGCCGGGCAGCACCTTGCGGGTCTCGAGCGTCCTTTCCTCCTTCTTTAGGGACACCACGTCCACCTTGCACTCCAAGGGCTTGCCAAACGCGCGCTCCAGCGCAAACTCCACCGCCTCTTGCATGCGTTTGCGCGCATGCATGGCGGGGTTGCTAGATTTCACCTGCAGGGTCAACCCCTTGCCGTGCGCGCCGGCTTCGCCAGACAGCGCCACCAATTCCAAGGCGACGATGTCCTTGCCCAATTCCGGCTCCACCACCCCCCGAAGGGCGTCGAGGATTGCGTCGTTTGTCCAGTTGCTCATCGGATGCAAAGGTCGGTCATGGGGTCCCAAAATCGCGACCCGAAGTCCACCACCGTGTCGTTCTCAATCACCACACCCTCGGCCTGAAGCTGCGCGGCCATGGGTTGGTCAGATGGAAAGTGGATGGCGCCTGTCAACATGCCAAGACGGTTCACCACGCGATGGGCCGGGATTGAGGGCTGTGCCCCAAAACTTTTGTTGAGCACCCAACCCACCCGACGACTTGCGCGGGCTGCACCCAACACCTTGGCAATCGCGCCGTAGGATGTCACCCGGCCTTCGGGAATCGTACGCACCACATCGTACACATCTTGCGCAAACGAACGGCCGTCGGGGGTGTCCTTCACAACGCCGGAGGAACGATTTCCATGAAGTGGATGTTCTTGCCCTCTTCCAACCAGCGCTGCTCGTAGTAAGTCTTGATCTCCAGGGCCTCGCGAAGGTCTGCGGTGACGGTGTGCAAAAAGCCCCCATAGACGTCATCCGAATCGTAAAGGAATGGATACCCGGCCGCCTGGTAGTCTTCCTTGGACAAGGCGTAAAGCAGCTTGCTGTCCGACTTGACTTTCACAGAGCCCCCCGGCGCCAAAAACTTCCGGTATCGCTCAATGAATTTTCCGGAAGTGATGCGCTTCGTTCCCTTCTCGTCCTTGGGTTGAGGGTCGCTGAAGGTGAGCCAAATGTCCGCCACCTCGCCCGGTCCAAAGAATTGGTCAATGAACTCGATGCGCGTTCTCAAGAACGCCACGTTGCCCAAGCCGTCTTGGTTGGCGGTTTTGGCCCCCCGCCAGAAGCGATGACCCTTGATGTCCACCCCAACAAAATTCCGATTGGGCCATTTGCGGGCCAATCCCACCGTGTATTCACCTTTGCCGCAGCCCAATTCCAGCGTGATGGGGTTGTCGTTGCCAAAAACCTCCGCATGCCACTTTCCCCGGTACGGATGGTCCGCGCCTTTTACTGCTTCTTGGAGGTCTGGCTCAAAGACGTTGTCCATCTCGGCGTTCTCCTCCCATTTCCAAAGTTTGCCTTTGCCCATGGTCGCTGAATTGCTGCGAAATTAGGAACTTCATCCTCCATGGCGAGCCCTAGTCGACCCCAACTCCTCGTGACCGTGCTCGATTGGGGCATGGGTCACGCCACGCGCACGTGGCCGCTCATCGAGCATGCCCTCGAGAAAGGCTGGCATGTGCACGTCGCGTCCAAAGGCACGGCCCTGGCCTGGCTGCAGTCCCGGGCCGAGACCGTGGCCCAAGCGCACCTCACGTTTCACACCAAACCCGGGCCGGCCATCAAGTACGCCAAACGAGGCAACTTTTGGCGCATCGCGCGGCAGATGCCCGCATTTGTGGCCTACGTCAAACGTGAACGTATGTGGGTCCAACACATGGCCCAAACCCTGCACCTCGACGCCATCTTGTCCGACAACTGCTACGGATGCACGGTCCCGGGAGTCCCTTCAGTGTTGATGTCCCATCAACTGCAAATCCCCACACCCAAATGGCTGGAAGGCCCAGCCCGCAGCGTCGTCCAGCGTTGGGCGAAGGCGTTCGATGAAGTTTGGGTTCCCGACTTGGCCCCGGGCGAAACGTCCTTGAGTGGCGCCCTTGCCGATGCACAAGTCCACACGCGCACCCATTACATCGGCGTCCTGAGCAGGCTCGCCAAGCACAAACAAGCCCACCCAACCCAGACATGGGCCAAGGTGGGGATGGTCAGCGGCGTGGAGCCGCACCGATCGCTGATGGAATCGGCCCTGCGCACTTGGATGGCAGATGCCGAGGGGCCTTGCTTGATCATTGCGGGACAGCCTCGCGGGGGGACGCGCCAAGACGGTCACATCACCACGTGGTGCGACCCCACGGATGTCGACCTGGCCTCCGCGCTGCAAGATGCCGGAACTGTTGTATGCCGAAGCGGCTACAGCTCGCAACTTGATCTGGCCGCCCTCGACGTTCAAGCCATCCTCATCCCCACGCCGGGACAACCGGAGCAGGCATTGCTGGGCAAGCTTTGGTCGGAACGGTTTGGTTTCGTGTGTTTGAATCAATGGCAACTGGAGGCAGGACAACTGCCCGAGCATGCGACTGGACGCCTGCCCGAGTTGGAGCCCAACGTCCATGCATTTGAACACCTTTCCACATGGCTGCATAAAGCGGCGCCCCAACCTGCCTAAATTCGGCAGATGACCGATTCCACCCCCTTCTCCGACGACGACGTGCGGTTCATGCGCCTTGCGCTGCAAGAAGCCGAACGTGCCGCAGAACTCGACGAGGTACCCGTGGGTGCAGTCATTGTGGCCCATGGACAAGTCATCGCCCGAGCCCACAATCTGTGTGAGCAGTTGAGGGATTTCACGGCGCATGCCGAAATGCAAGCCTTTACTTCTGCCTCCGAGTACTTGGGCGGCAAGTTCTTGGACAAGTGTACGCTCTACGTCACCCTTGAACCCTGCCCAATGTGCGCAGGTGCCGCGTTTTGGACCCGCATTGGAAGGGTGGTCTACGGCGCCAAGGACGAGAAGCGCGGTCATACCAAATTTGACGGCCCACTGACCATGCTCCACCCCAAAACCACCTGTCAAGGTGGGCTTCTTGCAGACGAGGCCGCGGCCTTGCTCACCAACTTCTTCCGGGCCAAGCGGTCCTCCTGAGTCCCACATCCCCAGTCGGCCCGTACCTTTGCGCCATGCTCGAGTTGACCAAAGACTTTCTCGACGCGCTTCGAGTCCAAATTGAAGCGGGACGAGACGTGGAACTCGCCGCCACGGTAGGCGAGCTCCACCCGAAGGACGTGGCCGACATTTTCGACGCACTGAAGCGGGAAGAAACCTTGTACCTCTACCGCTTGCTGGACTCCGAACTCAAGTCCGAGGTCATCTCCGAACTCGAGGAAGACGTGCGAGAAGAACTGCTCACCTCTCTCAGTTCGAAAGAGATTGCGGAGGACGTCATCGAAGGATTGGATTCCGACGATGCGGCAGACGCTTTGGCAGATTTGCCAGAGGCCAAAGTCGAGGAAGCCATGCGCATGGTCGACGACGTCGAATCGGCTTCGGAAGTCCTCGAACTGCTGAGCTATGAAGAGGGCACTGCGGGTGCACTGATGGCCGTGGAAATGGTCAAGGTCGAAGAAGACTGGACCGTGGCGCGCGCCATCCGGGAAATCCGCGCGCAAGCCTCCGACGTCGAGAACATCTACACCATCTACATGGTGGACGACCGGGGGCGTCTGAATGGGCGTTTGTCCCTGAAGAGTCTTCTTTTGAATGCGTCCTCCGCAAGGTCCATTTTGAAGGACTTGAAAGACGACGACGACCTGGTGACTGTCGGCCCCAACGAGAGTGAAGAAGTGGTGGTCAAGCTGATGGAGCGCTACGACATCGTCGCCCTTCCTGTTATTGACGACGATGGCGTATTGCTCGGCCGCATCACCATTGACGATGCCGTCGATGTGTTGATTGAGGACGCCGAGCGCGACTACCAATTGGCATCCGGGATCTCGGAAGACGTTGAGGGCAAAGACAGCATTTGGGCCCTTACACGGGCGCGCTTGCCTTGGCTGCTCATCGGGTTGGGCGGAGGTGTCGGCGGCGCTTACGTCATTGGGGCCTTCGACATCGAAAGCAACCCTGAACTTGCCTTGTTCATCCCGCTCATCGCGGCCATGGGAGGCAACGTCGGTGTGCAGTCCTCGGCCATTGTCGTGCAGGGCTTGGCCTCGGCCAACGTGAACATGGGCAACCTGGTGTCGCGACTCGCCAAAGAACTGAGTGTGGGTCTGGTAAACGGATTGATTTGTTCTGCCGTCATCTTCTTGACGAGCCTCTTGCTCGGATTCGGGTGGATGTTGAGCACCACGGTGTCGGCCTCTCTGCTCTGTGTCATCGTGTTTGCCGCCTTGTTTGGGGCGTTTGTGCCGCTCATGTTGGACAAGCGCAACATCGACCCCGCTCTCGCCACGGGCCCCTTTATCACGACGGCGAATGACATCATGGGGCTCATTATTTATTTCAGCATCGGATCGCTCGTCGCGACCCTTATGGCTTGACGGTGAAGGGTTCGCAGCACGTTTGGTTCTTGGATGTCGTGCACAAGGCCTTGTGGGAGGCCCTCGACGCGGGAGGCATGACGTGTCATGACGCCACCAGTGTTTCGCGTGAAGCCCTCGTTGCCGGAGATCTCGGTCCTGTGCATGGGCTGGTCCTGAGAAGCCGAATCCGCCTCGATGCAGAAGTGCTGAACGCCCTCCCCAACCTGCAATGGATTGCGCGAAGCGGATCGGGCCTCGAAAACATCGATTTGGCTGCGGCCACAGAACTCGGCATCGCCGTGTACAGCAGCCCCGAGGGCAACCGCGATGCGGTAGGCGAACACTGCACCGGCATGCTGCTGGGAACCTTGCACAAACTGCGCACTGGAGACGCCTCCATTCGCCAACACCAATGGCTGCGCGAAGCCCACCGCGGCCGAGAACTCAAGTCCATGACGGTCGGCATCGTGGGATACGGCCACATGGGCAGTGCCTTTGCCGAGAGGTTGTCGGGATTTGGGTGTCGCGTGTTGGCGCACGACAAGTACAAGGAAGGCTGGGGTGAAGGGCCGACCACGCTGCGCCCGCTCCCCCACGTCGAGCCCGTGGCCTGGGAAACGTTTTGTCAAGAAGTGGACGTTGTGAGCCTTCACCTCCCATGGACCGCTGAAACCAAAGGCATGGTGGACGACGCGTGGCTCGCCCAATTTGACAAGCCCATCCTCCTCCTCAACACAGCTCGAGGACCCATTGTCCAAACCAAGGCCCTGCTCTCCGCGCTGGACGACGGACGCGTGACAGAAGCGTGCCTGGACGTGTTGGAATTTGAGGGACATTCGCTCGAGGCGCTGGACGGTCTCGCGGACGAGGAAATGCGGGCGGCCTTCGAAGAGCTCCTCGCCCATCCCCGCGTGTTGCTGAGCCCCCACGTGGCTGGCTGGACCTTGGAGAGCTACGTGAAGCTGAGTACGGTGTTGGCCGACAAGATCTTGGGGCGGCATTGAACCCTGGCCCTTCGGCAACCGACCCGACGCGACCCGTTTTCCGACAACCTTCATGCGCCGGGAAGAAGGCCACAAAAAAGCCCCGGCACAGGCCGAGGCTTTTCCATGATGTCGTCGAATGATTTATTGATCGCTTCCCGTGCGCTGGCGGCTCGAGGCCGAGTACAGCACCTTCAAGGCAGAGGCCTTGCGAAGTTCCTGCTTCACCTCGGTGACCACACCCATCTTGGTGTCTTGGTCCACCTTGAGGGAAACCCACATCTTGCTTTGCTCCGCTTCCGCAAGGGTGGTACGCTCCTTGGCAATCCATTCTTGGATAACCGCAGAGTTGGAGAATTGATCGTTCAATTGAACCACGGGCTCCGTGCCGTAACGCTTGTCCATGGGAGGACCAATGTTGACGTAACGAATCAAGTGCTTCTTTTCAATCTTGTAGAGCTCGGAAGCTTCGGGACGAATCACGCGCACCTTCTCCTCCTCGGTACGCAACACCGTTGCGACCATGAAAAAGAAGAGCAGCATGAACACGATGTCTGGAAGGGATGCCGTCGAGATGGCCCCCATTTCACGCTTACCTCCTTTGCGAAACTTTCCCATGTCAGTAGTAGTTGGCGCTTGCGTCGCGTGGTTCCGCTTCGGAAATACGTTGCGGGTACACAGCACGAACGGCGGTGATTTTCTCGAGCGTCTTGGAGTCCTCTTTGTTGCGGTCGTAGACGTCCTCCATTTGGCTGTACAACATGCCAAACTTCTCCAACGCCAATTCATCACGCAATTCGTTCACCGCAGACTGAAGCTCATTCTGGACCTGCAGGTACGTGTTATACGTGGTGTTGTTGTCGTTTTGCATGGAGATCAGGGCCGACGACGGAAGCTGCTTGTAGTCACCCCCGAACAATTCAATGGTGGTGAGCTTCTCGCGCCATCCGTCAAGCACTTTGCCAAACGCGTCTTTCTTTTTGTCGGTGTCCGCAGCGGCCACAAATTGCTCATACTCGGCAATACGCTGCTTCACATCGGCCTTCCGGACCCACTCGCGTTCAGGGAACGCGGCGTTGGTCTTGCCGTTGGCGCCGGTGATCATCTCCACTTCACGGTTGCGACCGATGGTCTTGGCACCCACGTTGTGAGACATCACACCATCGCCCGTGGCAATGAGGAAGTTCTTCGCCTTGTCCTTCAATTGGTCCAAGTCCAGGGGCTCCCCTTCCACCAGAAGCTGGTCGAGGAAGTTCACCTTCACGTTGAAGACGTTTTGCTCCTTGGCTTGCGGCACGTCAATGTCTGGCGGAACCGGTGGTGGAAGCTGTCGCTTGATGCCCTCGTCTGAATCGATGGTGGTGGTCACCAGCCAAAAGATGAGGAGCAAGAACGCGATGTCCGCCATCGAGCCTGCATTGATTTCTTGCAATTCGCGGCGTGCCATGGACCTTACTTGATTGCTTTGTTGACTTCAGCCACCACAATCGAACCGAGGGCCACGAGGCCGAGCAAGTACACGAAGTACATGCCGCCGCCCGCGAACAAACTCTCGCCTTCCGTCACGGTGATGCCGCTGGCTTCGTACGCACGGAGAACCGTGGAATCAGCCAAAGCATAGAAGCTCACCAGACCCAATACGGCAAAGCCGGCGATGCCGATGAGCGTGCCCATTTTGGCCTTCAGGTTGGTGGCAAAGAAGTACAATCCAAACAACACAGCTGCCGCACCGCATGCGATGCCCACTGCGTAAATGATGTAGAAGAGGTTGTCGAGGAGCGCGCCGTAGCGTTCCTGACCCTCCACGAAGGTCTCGTCTGCTCCACTCTTGGAAGTGATCATGATGCAGAGCAAGGCTCCGGCAACGATGACCAACATCCGCACAGCGGACAGGACCGTCTTGATGGTCTTGTCTCCCATGGTGCAGATTATTTTCCTTCGAGGTTGCGCTTGTACAACAAGTCCACGAGGTCCATGCTGGCCTCTTCCATGTCGAGCACGATGCTGTCGATCTTGGACAGGATGTAGTTGTAGAAGATTTGGAGGATGATGGCCACGATCAAACCAGAGACGGTCGTAATCAATGCCACCTTAATGCCACCTGCCACGATGGACGCGTTGATGGTGTTGGCCTCCGCAATCTTGTCAAAGGCCGAGATCATCCCAATCACCGTACCCATTAAGCCCAACATCGGAGCCAAGGCGATGAACAAGCTGATCCAGCTCAAGCCGCGCTCAAGCTTGGACATCTCCACGCTGCCGTAGTCTTCAATGGCCTTGGCCACTTCTTCGTAGCTGCCAGAACTACGGTCGAGGCCTTGGTAGAAGATGGACGCCACAGGACCGCGGGTGTCGCGGCACACTTCTTTGGCCGCATCTACACCCTTGCCGAGCGCACCTTCGATGCCTTCGAGCAACTTGCCCGTGTTGGTGGTGGCCATGTTGAGGTAAATGATGCGTTCGATGCTCAACGCGAGGCCGAGGATCAAACAAATCAACACGAACGCCATGAAGGTTGCACCCCCTTCGATGAAGTACTTCTTCACGGTTTGGTGAAAGCTCAACACTTCGCGTGTTTCGACGGGCTCAGCCGCAACAGGCTCTTCCACTGCAACGGGTGCAGCAGCAGAGTCAACGGCAGCGGAATCGGTTTCCGCAGACATGGTGTCCACAACCATCTCAGTGGCTGCGTCTTCTTGTGCCATCGCAGCTTGTGGCGCTGCGAACATCACGAGCCCTGCAATAGCGAGGAGGGCGAACAAATTCTTCATGACGAATTGAAGTTGAAAAATGAATAATTGTTGCGGAGAGACAGGGATTCGAACCCTGGAGGGGTTGCCCCCAACACGCTTTCCAGGCGTGCGCCTTAAGCCGCTCGGCCACCTCTCCATTCCCCGTTGGGAATGTGAACCTTCATGCGTCAGTCCAAAAGCCATGCCATGAACCTCCCGCACTTGGGCGCCGCAAATTACCCAAGAATCCACGACTCCCGCAAAAGAAATGTGCCGATGTCACAGAGAGAGGCAAAAAAGAAGGCCACTTTTCAAGGCAAGAGCCTCAAGCCCCCTCCAAACCAGCCGCTCCTGCAGGGCCGTGACCCTGCGTTGGCACGGACCGATGCGGAGTAAGTTCTCCCCGCAGGTTGGAGGTCATCAATTCTCGGATGCGCTCGGGGTCGTCGGTTTGGGCCAAGACGTGCATGAGCTTGGTCAACGCGGCCTCCGTGGTCATGTCTCGGCCTGGGATGACCCCACACCCAGCGAGCATGTGGCTTGTGGCGTACAACTCCGGATGCACCCCTCCGTGACCGCATTGCGTCACATTCACCATCGTCACCCCTCGGTCACGGGCCTCCCTCAGCAAGTCCCGCAGCACTTGAGACGTCGGTGCGTTGCCACTGCCAAACGTGGCAAGCACCACACCCCTCAAATCCTCCCACTCCAAGGTGCGACGCAGGCCTTCCATGGGCATGCCTGGAAACAAAGGGACCCAGGCCACTTCGGTGCGCATGCCCAGGTGCATGCGGGGCTTTTGCATCCGAGGATTCGAGCGCCAAAGCGACGGAATGTGGATTTGGAAATCCACCCCTGCCTCCACCAAAGGCGGGTGGTTGGGGCTGATGAGCGCCTGCAAACTTTGGGCGCTTTCCTTGTGGGTTCTGTTGCCGCGAAACAGGTGATTGCCAAAGTAGACGGCCACTTCCTGAATGGTCGGCTCGCCGTTGGTCATGTCCGCAGCCAGCATCAACGCACTGAGCAGGTTTTCCCGCCCATCCGTGCGTGGGATACCAATCGGCAATTGGGATCCGGTCAAAATCACGGGCTTCCGCAAGCCCTCGAGCATGAAGCTCAAGGCCGAGGCGGTGTACGCCATGGTGTCCGTGCCGTGAAGCACCACAAAGCCGTCAAAGCGGTCCATGCATTCCATGACCGTCGATGCAATGCTGCGCCAATGCCTCGGCGCCATGTCGCTGCTGTCGATGGGCGTGTCAAACGACACCGCTTCCACGCGAATTCCCGCGTGGTCCAATTCAGGCACGTGCTTGGATACTTGGCTGAAGTCCAGGGGAACCAAGGCTCCACTGACTTTGTCGCGCACCATGCCTACCGTGCCACCTGTGTAAATGACGAGGATGGACTTCATGTCGGGCAGTTGCGTCATGTCTCGGGGGCGTCCAAATGAAACAACCTCACTGCATTCTCCGTCGTCACACGCGCCACCTCTTCTGCCGAGACGCCCGTGAGCTCTGCAACACGCTGCGCCACGAGGGCGGTGTAGCTCGATTCGTTTCGCTTGCCACGGTGAGGCAAAGGCGAGAGGTAGGGACTGTCAGTCTCCAACACGATCCGTTCGAGCGGCACGTGTGGAAGCACCTTGTCCAGTCCTCCATTTTTGTACGTAGACACCCCGCCGATGCCCAGCATCCAGCCGGGGTACGAAAGGGCGTGGTTGGCCTCCTCGAGCCCACCTGTGAAACAATGCACCACGCCGGTCAATCGGTCATCCATCTCGGCATCAAGCACTTCGAACAACTCCTCAAACGCTTTGCGCACATGAATGACGACGGGGATGCGACGCTGTTTGGCCCAACTCAATTGAATCCGAAGTGCCTCACGCTGGATGTCCAACGTAGAGGTGTCCCAGTGCAAGTCCAAGCCGATTTCACCCACCGCCACCCACGGCGAACCCGACATGGGGGCATTCAAGGCGGCCTCAATCGTTTGGAGCTCGGCCTCCCAGCCCTCTTGCACATGGCAAGGATGGAGACCCATCATGCCCCGGCAGAGGTTGGGCCAACGAATCATCATGTCCTGGACGCGTGGGATGCTTTCCACGTCGATGTTGGGCAGCAACAGCAAATCCACCCCCGCTTCGGCGCATCTCTCCATGGCTTCATCGCGGTCGCCGTCAAACGCAGGCTGGTACAAATGGGTGTGGGTGTCGACCAAAAACATGACGCTGCGAAGATAGGTGGAGGGCTACCTTTGACGCGTGGCCACTCACCTCAACTCCACCCCGCGGGCGCCGCGGATTCTCATTGCCCGATTCAGTGCCCTTGGCGACATCGTGATGATGCAGCCTGTGGTCACAGCACTGCGGGCGGCGTACGGCGAAGATGCTGTGGTGGACTTCGTGTGCATGGCCCGATGCCGGCAAGCCGCGGAATTGCTTTCAGGAATCGATGTGGTGCACACCGTGGAGCGAGGAACCGGGGAAGTCTTGGATGCGCTGCGCGAGCGGGAATTCGACTACCTGCTGGACCTGCATGGGACGGTGCGGTCCCGGTCGTTGGCCCGCAGTTTGGACGTCCTCACCTTTTCCGTCGACAAACAGGCATGGAACCGCTGGCGCCTCATCCGCGGATGGCGCAGTGTCCCCGTGTCGTCCTTCGTAGACCGTTGCTTGGTCGTGCTTCGCCCCTTTGGAATCACCTCGCCTCGGCCCGAATCGTGGGGCCCTGCAGCCTGGGGTGCACTGCGAGCCTACGAGACCATGGACCTCGCGCCACCTGCAGACCTGGTGATTGGCTTGGGATCCTTTCATCCCGGAAAACACCTTTCAAGTGCCGTAGTCGAAGCCGCGTTGCAAGCCTCGAAACATGTCCGTGTTGTGCTTGTAGGCGGAGAAGCCGAACGCGCTCGGGCGGAAGACCTTGCGACACAGCATCCCCACGCCCGAGCGGTGGCGGGAGATTGGGATTTGGCCCAAACCACCTACGCCATTTCATGCGCCCGCGCCGTGGTGACCGGCGACACTCTGACCATGCACTTGGCTGCAGCCTCGGGCCGACCTGCCGCGGCCGTGTGGGGTTGCACCCGTCCTTCCCTCGGCCTTTCCGGATGGCGCCCCCATCCTGAGAGCATCGACGTGATGCCCGATGTCTCAGCACCACACAGGCCTTGTTCCAAGCACGGCGCCACGTGCAAGCACACCCGTTCGGAAGATCCCTTTCACCCCGACCGGTGCGGACAGCAAGTCGACCCTGCCGAAATCACGTCATGGCTCGAGCGTGTGCTCGCGTGACGTCTGTGCGTCAGTCGAAGAGCGCCTTCAACTCGGTCGCGTCCTCTGGCTTCAACTTCCCAGCCAAAATCAACCGCAGCTGACGTCGACGCAAGGCGCCATCAAAGCGGGCGCGTTCAGGGTCGGTTTGAGGTTCAATGGCGGGAACCGCAATCGGCCCGCCCAATTGGTCCACCGCCACAAACGTGTAGTACGCCTCGTTGCAGCGGCTGCGCTCGCCCGTCGTGGCATTCTCCACAAACACTTCGAGGTAGACCTCCATGGACGAATTGAACGCCCGGGTGACTTGAGATTCGATGATGACCACATCTCCAAGCTTGATGGGCCAGTCAAACGACACGTTATTGACCGCAGCCGTCACCACAACACGCCGGCAGTGGCGGTTGGCGCTCACGGCCGCCGCAATGTCCATCCAGTACAGCAAATTTCCGCCCATCAAATTGCCGAGCGTATTCGTGTCGTTGGGCAGCACAATGCGCACTGTAGAACTGAACGTGTCTTGGGGATGGCGAACTTGAGTCATGTGGGCGATGTTTGTCCTGCAGATGCTTTATGCTTCATGCATCGCAACGCACTGCAAATGTCGTACACTCTCCTCAAGGCCCTGCACATCATCTTCGTCGTTACGTGAGTCGCCTGCCTCTTCTAAATGTTCCGGTTGTTTGTCTATCACCGCGAGGCGCGAGATCAACCCCCGGCCCCGTCCGCTTGTGCAAGAAGGTTCGGGAGCGCAACAGCTGATCCCCGAGTCGCGCGAAACAAAACAAGGGCACCCTTCCTCGGGTGCCCTTGTTGGTTTCAAATGAACGTGGGAGTCAAGCCTGCAAGTTCATGGTTACTTGGAATCTCTCACCCCATGTTCCATCTCACAACCTCTGATGTTTCTCCGTCCGCCGCCTTTCCTCTCATCAAGCTTTGAAGCTGAGTAGAGGGCCCTTTCCAAGCAAACATTCAGCCATTGACCTCATCCTTCGGGTTCGCATCGAGTCCAGACATCGATGCAAAAAGAAAGCCGCCCCGAAGGGCGGCTTTCCGCAGTCAATGTTGTGATGTGTGACTTAGTTCGTCACCAACAACTTCTTCGTAGTCACGAATTGCTTGAATTGGGCACGGACCTGGTACATGCCAGACTCCAAGTTGTTCACTGGAATCTCCACGTTCGTGGGCCATGAGTTCACCAGGTTGCCGTTGAAGACAGTCATGACTTCTGCACCGCTCATGGTGGTCACAGTAACGCGAATCTTGATCATGTCCTCGTCGGTGCTCAACACCAAGGTCGACATGTCGGCAGTTGGGTTTGGCTGCAAGCTCAACACCTTGATTGGGTTCTTGCCTACAGTCAATTCTGTGTCTTCTTGGTCGTCGCTGATGTCGCCATCGTTGCCTTCCGCACAATCTTCACCGGTCAAGCGAACGGTGTAGTCAAATGTGGTTTCGTTGCCTGCGCAATCCGAAGCCACGTAGCTGCGCTCGAGGTCGTATGGCAAGCAGCAATCGAGGTCACCGAAGATGTCGCCCGAACCGCTGACCACGTCGCCCATGTACGTACCAGTGTAGTACATCCACTGGCTGAAGCCGTAGTTGCCGTTCTTGTTGTTCGCTCCTTCGCCGAGCTGGAAACCGAAGTAACCAGAAGCAGGCTGGTGAGAGAACGTCAAGCTTGAACCAGCGTAGTTGCCCCAGCCCTCAGCAGAACCGCTTTCGAGCGTGGTATACATCCACGTCGTGTGGTCACCCAAGCCACAGTCAGACTTGTAGCTCTGAGCACCTGGCTGATCGATCCACTCCTGCCAGGTCATAAACTGGCCGTAGCTCAATTCGATGTCCCAACCGGCGTTCGCATCGTCTGCAGACACCACAGTCACAGTGTACGTCTTCGTTCCGTCGTAGTGGTTGGCCACACGACCTTCCACGGTGGTGTAGAACTCAGAACCTGCGAAGTTGAACAAGCGCAAGCTGTGGACGTCGTAGTTGTCGCAAGTCTGGCCGTCAGGCATGACCGCAGGGTTCAACACGTCGCACCAGCTCTCCACAGTTTCCGTGGGGCAGTTGCCGCCGATGCACTCTTCACTATAAGCGACAGAGGCATCTTCATCACAGTTGTCCATGATGCTCAACGTGATCGCTGCAGGGATGGTGACACCACCCTCGAGAGATTCACAGCACACTTCAACCACTTCGCCATTCATCAAACCACCGGCGTCGGTGATCATTGGTGCAGTGGTGTCCTGAACCGTGATGATTTGGGTCGCGCTGCTGCTGTTGCCGCAGTCGTCGGTCGCAGTGAACGTACGCTCGATGCTATACTCTTGATCACACTCTGTTTCCACAGTGACTTCTTCCAATGTGATTTCCACAGTCCCGCAGTTGTCCGTCGCCGAAGCGTCGTCCAAAACGAGTTCTTCGTCACACTCGGCAGTGTAATCTGCAGGAATGGTCAACTCAGGAGCAGTGGTGTCCTGGACCGTGATGGTCTGGGTCGCCATGCTGTTGTTGCCACAGTCGTCCGTGGCAGTGAACGTACGCGTGATGGTGTAGTTGCCCGTGCAGTCTCCGGCAGTTGTCACGGCTTCCACAGTAATGGTCACTTCGCCGCAGTTGTCTGACGCCATGGCGTCGTCCATCGGCATGTCGTCGCTGCATTCCACCGTGTAATCGGCTGGTACTGAAGTGAATTCAGGTGCAGTCGTGTCTTGGACGGTGATGGTTTGCGTGGCAGACGTCGTGTTGCCGCACTCATCCGTGGCCGTGAAGGCACGCGTGACGGTGTAGTTGCCCGTGCAATTGCCTGCAGTGATGGTTTGCACCTCTGAGATGGACACCATGCCGCA
>Ga0115013_10000279_pt1 | contig 32782 bp, 25 predicted proteins | sample SouAtlMetagenome_2_FD_88686 | JGI IMG/M metagenome (GOLD analysis project Ga0115013, IMG submission 88686) | Marine eukaryotic phytoplankton communities from Atlantic Ocean - South Atlantic ANT15 Metagenome | ecosystem: Environmental > Aquatic > Marine > Oceanic | place: South Atlantic Ocean...
ATTTTCGACACACTCGTGGCCCCTTTGACTTCCTTCCGTGGAACCCCTCGTGGCACTACGGTGCTGATGTTGGAGGGTTGGAAAGAAGAATTGTTTTACGCATACCCCAATCCTTAAAATCATGACCCGATTCAAACTCTTGTGGATGATTTTGGCCCTGTGTGGCCTGTCCATCCAAGCATCTGCACAAATCACCTACGGTGGCGTACCATGGACTGAGGGCGTTCGTCCCGCACCCTTGACCATGCCTACCCTCGACCGAGAAGCCCTGGCGGCTGAAGACGAAGTTACCGACCGTTACAAGGAGGCCCCTTGGCGTTTTGGTGTGGAACACGAAGTGAGCTTGAATGCCGTCGATCACGGTGCCTGGACCACGGAGCAAGGACACCGCGTTTGGAGACTCACCTTCGATGCCGAAGCTGCAACCAGCTTGTCTTTGCGATTTGACAAATTCCGCGTTCCCAAAGGAGGTCAGATGTTCGTCTATTCTGAGGATGGCAGCGAGGTGATTGGAGCCATGGACCACCGCAACATCAAGGACTGGGGTGGACTTGCCATCGGCGTTATTGCGGCAGACCATCTTGTGCTTGAGTACCGACAACCCCTAGAGTTAGAGGAGATGCCCGAGTTGAGTGTCGACCAAATCGTACAAGGTTACCGCGCATTGAGCGGATGGCCTCACTTGGAAGATCGAGGTCCCTTCGGCAACAGTGGAGCGTGTAACATCAACGTCAACTGCCCCGAAGGCGCGACGTGGGCGACAGAAAAACGCAGTGTGGCACTCATCACCCAGGGAGGATACACCGTCTGTACAGGAAACCTGCTAAACAACACCGCCAACGACGGAACGCCCTACTTCTTGACGGCCAACCACTGTCTGGGTAATCCAGGCAGTTGGGTGTACTACTTCAACCACGAGTCCGCCACCTGTACTGGCAGCAATGGCCCCACAAACCAGAGCATCAGCGGGGGCACCTTGCTCGTCAACAGCGGCCAATCCGATGTGGCGTTAATCGAGTTGAGCCAAACGCCTCCAGCCGGTTTCAATGTGCAATACGCAGGGTGGGATGCCTCAGGCGTGACGCCCTCAAACACGGTTGGCATCCACCATCCCTCTGGCGACGTCAAGAAGATTTGCTTTGACGAGGACAGCCCGTCTCAGCAAAATCAAGGTGGGGCTGCAGTTTGGTACATCAACGAATGGGAACTTGGGGTGACCGAACCCGGTTCTTCAGGGTCCCCGCTCTTTGACCAAAATCACCGGGTCATCGGACAACTGTACGGCGGCGGTGCGGCATGCGCGGGAAGCGTAAACAATGGCCAACCCGACTGGTACGGACGGTTTGACGTCAGCTGGGGATTGGGGCTTTCTGATTACCTCGATCCCTCTGGATCGAACATCAATGTGTGGGACGGCTACCCCGATGGTGCTGTTACCTTCAACAACGATGCCGGCGTGAGCATCACTGGCTCACCTGAAGGCGTGCTCTGTAGCACGGAGCAGATCTTGATTGAGGTAACACTGACGAACACAGGGGAGAATACACTGACTAGCTGCATGCTGGAGTACAGCATCAATGGTGGTGCGCCCCAACAGCAATCTTGGGCAGGTTCGCTGGAGCAATTCGAGACCGACATCGTGGAGCTTCCAGTATTTACGTCCCAAGCAGGAACCAATACTGTGGAAGTCTCATTGAGCACGCCCAACGGATTGGCAGATGAAAATGCCTTGAACAACACCACCATGGTGGAATTCACCTCGTATGAAGGCCCTACTTACGACTACACGCTGACCCTCGTTTTGGACGATTACGGCAGCGAAACAGCTTGGACCCTCAAACGCTTGGGCCAAACGCTCTACGAGGGCGGCCCTTACCCAGATGGCGTCGATGGCGAAGAAGTCGTCGTCGATTTCTGTCTGGAGGAAGGGTGCTACGCTTTCAGAATCACAGACTCGTACGAAGATGGTCTTTGCTGTGGTTACGGGGAAGGCAGCTGGACCATTACCGACCCCAACGACGAGGTGGTGGGCACGGGTGGTGAGTTTGGTGCTTCCGAACAGATTCAATTCTGTGCCGACGAAACACTGAGACTCTCTGACCTCGAACTCCAAACCTTGCGAGCCCACCCTGTCCCTACCTCCAACGAAGTGACGGTTGCGTGGCCTGATGCTTCAGGAGAGGCTTGCGTGTTGGATGCCATGGGACGCCAAGTCCTTTGTGAATCCGTCCGTGACACCCAAACCACTTGGAACACTGAGACCTGGGCTGAGGGGACTTACCTCGTTCAATGGCGCAGCGATGTCGGACGCGTGATCATGACCCGCATTTCCGTCGTGCGATAACCCATGTGGTTGTCCCTTCTCGGCGCATCAATCCAAGGCCTTTGGGCCTGGCGCTGGGATGGAGTCACGGGCCTAAACACGTCTGAACCGCCTTTTGGTGGCCACGTCAGCGTTGTGGTATGCTGCCACAACGAGGACGCGCGCCTTCCACGCTTTGTTTGGGGGCTGCGTCCTGCGCTGGACGCGGCCGAACAAGCAGGCTGTATCGTCGACGTGGTGGCGGTCAACCACGGAAGTACCGACAGCACCGGTACAGTGCTCGATGCCTCGGCTGAAGAAGACCCCAGGTGGCGTGTGGTGCACCTCGCGCGCACGAGAGAGGGCAAGAAAGAGGCTTTGGCCGCAGGCATCGCTGCAAGCCAAGGCGACGTGCTTGTCCTGCTTGATGCAGACTGTGTACCCTTGGACGCATTTTGGCTCGTCGACATGACCCAAGGTGCGGTGTCCGCTTGGGACGTCCGTGTGGGCATAAGCCTTCCCCAAACCTCGGATTCCATGTCTTTCCTGACCCGGATGCAACGGCTGGAAGCAAGGCGGTTGGCGCAGCGGGCCGTGGGGGCTGTGGACGTGTGTCAGCCATACCTCGCCTTTGGCCGCAACCTTGCGTTCACGCGAGAAATATGGACACGTGTCGGTGGATTTGATGGGCACCTCGACGTGGCTTCGGGCGACGACGATTTGTGGTTGCAGGAAGCCGTGAAATGTGGCGCTCGCGTGACCTCTAAAACGTCCTACTCAGCCCAAACTGCCTCGGAGTGGCCCGCCACGTGGCGGCTTTGGAGACGGCAAAAAACACGGCACTTCACAGCCAGTCCGTCCTATCCTTGGCGCGTCAAGGCCAGGTTGTTGCTGCCTGGATTGGGATGGGGGCTGATCGTCGCCGGGGTTGTCCACAATCCCTCGGGGACATCCGTCGGGCTTGCCGGGTGCGCGTTGTTGGTACGCACACTTACCTTCGGGAAGTTCTTGCACCGGGCAGGCTTGCCAGAACGCGAGGCATGGGAACTCCTGATGGAACCTGTGGTGAGTGCGTTTCGGGTTTGGGCTTGGTGCAAAGGTTCAACCTCAGAATCGACCTCATGGAAGTGAATCCCAACCTCTCGGAAAAAGCGCAATACGACTATGCACTTGTGTTGCGTGCGACCAAGGAGAAGGATCAAAAAGCCTACGCCGAGCTCATGCAACGCTACGAAGGGGCCATCTTCCATTTGATCAATCGTATGGTTTTCAGCGAGGATGACGCAGAGGATTTGACCATTGAAACGTTCACCAAAGCGTTCAAGCGCTTGAACCAATACACCCCTGCGTTCGCGTTCTCGACGTGGTTGTTCAAAATCGCGTCCAACCACACCATCGACTTCATTCGCAAGAAGCGCATCAAAGCGCTGTCGCTCGACCGCGGTTTCACCAACGATGAGGGAGATCGGATGGAAATCAGCGTCAAGGACGATGGACTTGACCCCATGGAAGCGCTTCAGAAGCAGGAGCGCATCGAACGCATGCGTGAGGTGGTGGCCCAGCTCAAGGACCGTTACCGCCGTTTGGTGGAGTTGCGGTACTTCGAGGAAAAGAGCTACGACGAAATCTCCGAGGAACTCGACCTGCCGCTCGGCACGGTCAAAGCCCAGCTGTTCCGCGCCAGGGACATGATGGCGAAAATTTTGGAGTCGTCACGCGAAACCATTTGATTCTCGTGGCCGCCCGCGACGTCATTCTCCCCCACTTTGCCGACCTCACCGATGCACAGCTCGACCAGCTTGATGCCATCGCGAAAACTGTGTGGGATTGGAACCAACGCATCAACGTGATTTCGCGGAAAGACCCCGAGGTCATGGTGCGACACGTCCTCCACAGCTTGGGCATCGCCAAGGTGATGCGGTTTGAGCCTGGAAGCCGCGTGCTGGATGTGGGGACCGGGGGCGGTTTTCCTGGTTTGCCTTTGGCCGTGCTGCATCCTGAGACGGAATTTGTCCTGTGTGACAGCATCGGCAAAAAAATCAAGGTCGTGCAAGCCGCTGCAAAGGCCGCCGGACTGAACAACGTCACCGCCCTCCATGCCCGCGCCGAAGATGTGGAAGGGACCTATGATTTTGTGGTGAGTCGCGCCGTCACCCGCATGGTCGATTTTCTCGCGTGGCTGGATGGAAAGATCAAGACGAACAGCGCGCATCCCCTGCCCAACGGGGTGCTCTACCTGAAAGGTGGGGATTTGAAGGAAGAGTTGTCAGAAGTCGAGGACTCCTGTCAAGTGATCCCGCTCGTCACGTGGTTTGCCGAACCCTTTTTCGAGACCAAACAAGTGGTCCACGTCGACCTCTCGACGGTCTGAGCATGGAACGTCCCAAAATGTGGGGCAAAAAGAAGAGGGCCCTAGGGCCCCCTCCGTAACCTGCAAGAAAATTGAAACCAACATGGCCGTTGACCATGTCGAAAGAAAGACGGACGCTTACATCGAGGGTTGCCTGCGGCATTCAAAAAAACTCACATCCTTCTTTTTAATTCATAAACAACTATTAAACAAGTCTTTACGACTCAAACTTGTACCCCACACCGCGGATGGAATGAAAATGTTTGGGGTTTTTGGGATCCTGTTCGAAGGTTTTTCGGAACGCCAAGATGAAGTTGTCGATGGTGCGGGTCGAGGGCATGATGTCGTAGCCCCACACCATTTGAAGGATGTCTTCGCGGCTGACCACCTCGCCCTCGCGGCCAATCAACAGCTTGAGCAGCATGGCCTCGCGTTTGGACAATTTTCTCGACTCCCCTCGAGGGCCCGTGGCTTGGAACGCCACAAAGTCTACTTCTCCTTGACCAATGGAGGCCCGCTTGAGCTGGGTCCATGCGTCGGAGGCGGTTTGGTTCATCATCCGATCCAACCTCAAAAGCAGCTCCTCCACCAAGAAGGGCTTTCCGAGGTAGTCGTTGGCGCCAAGTTTCAATCCCTCTACACGGTCGCGCCCCTCGTTGCGCGCCGTGAGGAACAAAATGGGCGTTTCAATGCCTTCAAGCCTGGCTCTTCTGCACACCGCAAATCCATCCATCCCAGGCATCATGACGTCCAAAATGGCGGCAGCAAATCGTTGGGTGCGCAGCGCGTCCAGTGCATCCGAGCCATTTTCGACCTCTACCACAGTGTGCCCCTCGCCCCTCAGGTTGAGGGCGAGCATCTGGCGCAGCGAAGCCGTATCCTCTGCGAGGAGTAAACGAACGGGGCTTGGGTTTGGTTGTACTTTTGACATGATGGATGACGCAAAGATGACGCAGCTCCGCGAGATTGGAAAAAACACCATCGCCGAGGCCCTTGGACTTGAAATCACAGAGGTGGGTGACGGGGTCGTTCGTGGCAAGCTGCCTGTTGATTCTCGAACACACCAACCCTATGGTTTGTTGCACGGCGGCGCAAGCGTGGTTCTGGCAGAAACCCTCGGGTCGGTCGGCTCCCACATGCTGGTCAAAGACCATGGCAAAGGTGCTGTGGGCATCGAAATCAACGCCAACCACGTCAAAGGCGTGCGCTCAGGCCGGGTCCACGGCACGGCCACCTTGGCCCACCGCGGCGGCCGCCTCCACGTGTGGAACATTGACATTCGGGACGACGAGGGAGATCTCGTGTGCACCTCTCGACTCACCGTGATGATTGTGCCTCGCCGTGACTGAGACGTTTTTTGACGATGCGCCACGCTCTGAGTCGACTGGCGGAAAGCACGACTCGGAACCCAGGCTGTGGTGGCGTCCACCAGGCCACAACGACGTGTTCACCCTCATTCCGGACGCTTCCGGCACGAGTACGTTTCACTTCGCCCCCTTCGATCCCTATCAAGGTGCACCTGAAATGACGTGGAAAGGACATGCCGTCCGCACCGAGCTCCCGGACGTGGGCACGCTGCCCCACGTTCCTACGACTGAGGTTCGAGACACCACCCGTGAGGCACACCTGGCCAACGTTTCGGCTGCGCTTGACGCCATTGCCCAGGGAAAGCTCGACAAAGTTGTGGTGTCTCGCACCCGCGTTCTGACCGAGGCATTGCCGCCCGAAACGGTGTTCCAACACCTCTGCGACATGCACCCCCGCGCGCTGGTGTACCTCATGCACCACCCCGCCGAAGGCACGTGGTGTGGGGCCACCCCGGAACTTTTGCTCCGTGCCCAACAGCACGACGTCGACACCGTCTCTCTGGCAGGCACCAGACGAGACGGATCCCAAGCGTCTTGGACCGACAAGGAGCGCCAAGAACAGCACGTGGTCACGGAGCACATCCTCGATGTGCTCTCTGAGATGGGAAGCACCAACCTGTCCATTCAAGGACCCCACGACCGGGCCTACGGGGCATTGACCCACCTGGAAACCCGCATTTCAGCCCACTTCATGGGCGACTTGCATCAACTGGCCAAAGCACTCCACCCCACCCCCGCAGTCTGCGGACGCCCGGTGGACCAAGCCACGGCGTTCATTCGCACCAAGGAGCAGCACAACCGCACGTATTACGCGGGATTCTTGGGCTGGTCCTCCCCCATGGGCTGCGCGTATTACGTCAACTTGCGCTGCGCGCGATGGGCGGACAACGGCGTGGTGCTCTTCGCAGGGGGCGGGATTGTGGAGGGCTCTGTCCCTGAGGACGAATGGTTAGAGACCGAAGCCAAACTCCAAAGCTTCGCGCCCGCCTTCCTCCCGTAACCTCCGCGTACCTTCGTGACATGCAAATGAGCAGCTCCCACCCTGCGGCGGCCCTATTGGCCGGAGTTCTGGCCGAACAAGGTGTTCGGCACGCGGTGGTGAGCCCAGGTTCAAGAAACGCCCCTTTGGTCATCGCCCTGCATCACCACCCTGAAATCGACGTCCGAGTCAGCATCGATGAACGCGCGGCGGCGCACCACGCATTGGGCTTGGCGTTGGCCACATGGACTCCTGTGCCAGTGGTCTGCACCTCGGGAACCGCAGCTTTGAACCATGGCCCGGCCTTGGCAGAGGCTTTTCACGCACGCATTCCCCTCCTCAGCATCACGGCCGACCGCCCTGCGGAGGTCATCGGCCGTGGACACGGCCAAACCCTGAACCAAGCAGGTGTGCATGCATTGCACACGGTCCATCACGATGTCCTGGACGAATCCACCATGAACGTCGACACATTGGTAGCCAAGGCGCGCCATGCGATGCATCAGGCGCTGTACGGAGGCCCCGGACAGTCCGCCGGGCCTGTGCACCTCAACGTGCCTTTGGAAGAACCGCTCTACGACCTCGCCCCCGCCGTTGGCCTTCCCACGGCCATGGAGACGGAACCGGCTTCCACAAAAGACCGTACTGACCTCAAGGTTCCCGAGGCCCTGCGCGGGGCGCTCGACGAAGGCAAGGTGCTCGTGGTCGCCGGCCCTCGGCCTGCTGCGGTCCACCGAACGCCACACGCCACATTGGAAGTTCAGCTGCCCTGCCTGGCGGAACGCGGGGCGTGCGTTGAAGGACCATTAGTCATGCATGGCGGCGAACGCCTGCTCCATGAAGGACAATGGCCGGACGCCATCAAGCCTGAAGCTGTCATCACCCTCGGTTTGCCCCCCATGTCCAAAGCGCTGCGCACCGCCCTTGCTGGCGTACCCCAATGGCATGTTGGAACCGACTTAGAAGGCGAAGGATCCGGTTGGGACATTTGGGCAACATTGCAAGGCGAAGTGCCTGCTTCGGTGCTTTCCACACGCGCCACCCAAAAAGCCAAAGAGGTGTGGACCGGTGCGCAGGCGCTCCTCACCCGCGTGGACAGCACACAACAGCCCGAATGGAGCGACTTGAGCGCCTGGAAGACCCTTGTGGACACGTGGCGCAGCTGGGCGCAAGAAACGCGCCCCAAAGCCCTGCATGTGGCCAACAGTGCCTCAGCAAGGTATGCGCAATGGTCAGACTTCAGTGAAGCGCTCGGCCCTGATGCTGTGTTCCACGCCAACCGTGGTGTGGCTGGCATCGATGGATGCACCGCCACCGCCGTGGGATGGGCTGCGGCCACGGGCAAGGCCACATGGATGGTCACCGGAGATGTGGCCTTTCACTACGACGCCAACGCTTTGCTCACGGATCCCGTGCCATCTGAACTTCGCATCGTGGTGATAAACAATGGGGGCGGCGGGATTTTCCGCTGGCTTCCCGGCACCCAGCATCCCGACCTGTTCGAACGGCATTTCGAAACACCACCCAACCGAACCGTCGAAGCGCAAGCACGGGCCATGGGTGCAACCCACTTCCTCGCCACAAACGAAGCCGAGTTGCGCGAAGCACTCTCCAAAGTGGTGCATACATCAGGCCCCACCGTGCTCGAAGTGAAGACACCCTCGGCCCAAAGCGCGTCAGTCCTGACCAATTACCTCGCCGCGTTTCGTTACGAAAATAACTAAACTTACAGTTGATATAATTGTATTCAAACAATTCATTTTCAATTCAATGAAAATCAAACCATGGATTCAATCTGCACGCCTCAGGACGCTTCCTTTGGCCATCACATGCGTGTTGCTTGGCGGGGCAGTTGCCCGCGCCCATGGCTTGGATGAAACAGGGCTGGCTCGGTTCTCTCCCGTGGTGTTGGGCGCCTTGGTAACGGTGGTGCTTCTCCAAATCCTGGCCAATTTCGCCAACGATTTCGGCGACTTCACCAAAGGAACGGACACCGCTGCTGGACGCACGGATCGGGCTTTGGCTTCCGGACAATTGACGGTTTCCGCCATGAAAAAGGGCATAACCATCACCGCGATCAGCGCCCTGGTTTCCGGCGTGGTGACGTTGATTTTGGCCTTCGTACCTGGGGCGGTCCCGGGCACAGATGGGGTGACCCTCGACGGGGCTCGTATGGGCCTCCTCGGGGCCTTTGGCGTGGCTGGCATTGTGGCCGCCATGCGTTACACAATGGGAAAAAAAGCCTATGGATATCAAGGTCTTGGAGATGTTTACGTCATGCTTTTTTTTGGGCTCATCGGTGTGCTTGGTGTGGGGCTTTTGGTGGCCCATAAGGTGCCTGCGATGTGGGTGTTGCCCGCCCTGTTTTCTGGTTGCATGAGCGTCGCCGTCCTCAACTTGAACAACCTGCGTGACCACCAATCAGATGCCCTCGCAGGGAAACGGACCATGGTCGTTCGCCTGGGATTCGAAGGCGGAAAACGGTACCACCTTGCGCTGTTGGGCGTGGGATGGGGGGCCTTGCTTCTGTTCTTTCAAGGACCTTGGGAAGTGGGCTTGTGGCGGGGCACCATGTGGTACGCCCTGCTCGCCTTGTTGCACGCCCGGCATGCCGTGGATGTATGGCGCTGCGAAGACCCTGCCTCCCTCGATCCCGAGCTGAAGCGGATTGCGCTGAGCACGTTTTTGGTGGCGTTGTTCATGTTCATGGACCAAACCCTTGGCGCATGAACCCGCATGACATTTGGCCTCCCGCTCCTGTGCTCCGTGGACTCCGTATGGCTGTGGTGCCTCACCCTTTGACGTTCAAAACGCCTGCGATGACCTCGCGGGACACGTTGACCGAGAAACCCACGTGGTTCTTGGTGGCGGAAGACGACCAAGGCCGCATCGGCATCGGGGAATGCAGTTTGATTTTGGGCTTGTCCCCGGAGACCCGCGACATGGCACAAGCCGCCCTCCACAGGGTGGCCGAGAGCGGATGCCTGGATGCGATGGCCGTTCCTGCGTCCTGTCCTGCCGTTCGCTTTGCGGTGGAAACGGCAGCATGGGACCTGAACCAAGGGGGGTGCGGCATGATTGCCGAATCGCCATTCTCTCGCGGAGAACGAGCCATCGGCATCAATGGACTTGTGTGGATGGGCCCTGTCTCCAACATGCTCCAACAATTCGAAGACCTCGTGGCACAAGGCTTCACCACCCTCAAATGCAAAGTGGGCGCACATGATTGGGCGGAAGAACTGCGCATGCTCAAAGCTGTGCGAGAGCGTTGTCCGGCATCTGACTTCACCCTTCGCGTGGATGCCAACGGGGCTTTTAGTCAGGTGGGCATGGATAACGCACGTGCACGCTTGGAAACCCTTGCCTCTCTTGAGGTTCACAGCATCGAGCAACCCCTTCATCCCGAGGACCAAGACGGCTTGGCGGCGCTGTGCGAGGAAAACATTGTCCCCATTGCGCTTGACGAAAGTTTGATCGGCGTGCATGCCTTGACAGAACGCATGCGGCTGTTGGACCACATCCGGCCGCAGCATCTTGTGCTCAAACCCTCTTTGATTGGCGGGTTGGACAGCGCAACAGTTTGGTCTCGGCTGGCCGAACAACGCGGCATGGGCTGGTGGGTCACCTCTGCCCTGGAATCCAACATTGGCCTGCAAGCCATTGCCCAATGGGTGGCCGTGCAGCCTGCCCTGGCGGATTCACCTGTTCCCCAAGGCCTCGGCACCGGGGGCTTGTTCACCAACAACATCCCTGGCAACCTCGCCATCGAACGAGGCACGCTTCTCACAGCTTCCCAAACAGCCCGCGAGGAGTCGACCTGGCGGCAAGCGCTTAAGGGTGCTGTGCGACACCATCCTGGCTGCGGGTGCGGCGTCAACCACGACGCATCATGAGTGCCCCGAAATCACCTCGAGGGACCTTCCGATGGGGTCAACAAGTCTGGCCTGCCACGGCCATCGGTGCCGCTGAATTTCGTCGCACCCAAGCCAAGCGCGCGGCTTGGCTTGCCGAGGTGGCCGAGGTTTGGTTTCGCTGGTGCCGCGGAGACGAACCGGGCATGGTGGTCCAAACCTCAGGGACCACCGGCACCCCCAAACAGGTCGAACCCACCCGTGCCGCGGTGTTGGCCAGCGTGGAAGACACCCTGAAGCACTGGGACCTCGGTGCCGGAACCCGCGCCTTGCTCGCCTTGCCAACCTCCTTCGTGGCAGGTCAAGCCATGATTGTCCGAGGGGTGGTCGGCGCATGGGACCTGGAACTCATCGAACCTTCTTCGACCCCCTCCTGGAGCGGCGCCAAGGACTTCGTGGCCCTCACCCCCCACCAAGCCAAAGGCTGGGTGAAACAAGGGGCCGGCACGGCGGCCAAGCTGTTGCTGGGCGGCGGCCCTGTGTCGAAAACGTTGTTGGGCGCATTGCTCGCCTCGGGACGCGTGAAAGAAGTGTGGGAGAGTTACGGATTGAGCGAAGCGTTGACCCACGTCGCCACGCGCAAACTCGCGGCCATCGCGGACCTGCAAAGCCCCTTCCATCCTCTTCCAAGCGTGACCATTGGGACCAACGAAGAAGGATGCGCAGTCATTCACGCGCCGTCGCGGGACGTCTCCCTCGAGACCCGCGATTGCATTGAAGAACTGCCCGGGGGCGGATTCCTGTGGTTGGGACGTGCCGACGACGTGATCAATTCGGGAGGCGTGTTGGTGCACCCTGGCGAGGTGGAGCGCGCCTTTGAGACGTTCATGCCGGCGTGGGTGTCGGACTGGGCCGCCTTTGGAAGGTCGGACGACACGTTGGGCGAGGCAGTGGTGCTGCGTTTGGCCGGAACGGTGCCCGAGGATGTAGATGCCACAGGTATCCTTGATGAGTGGCGTGAAAAGCTCAAGGCCGTGTTGGGTTCAGCCAAAACGCCACGTACCCTCGAATGGGGGGAGCTCCCCCGGACCGAGCGCGGCAAGCTGCAGCGGCGGTTGTTGACTTGAGTGGGGGTTTGGACTTCAGGCCTGGCGCAACCCACCTTTGCGGCATGAACGCCGACCACCCCACCGACGCCCGTCCCATTCTTGTCTTCGCCACCCACAACCCCAACAAGGTTCGCGAGCTGCAAGAGATGCTCGGCGATCAATACCAGATTCAGAGCCTGACGGACATCGGGTGCCATGAGGAGATTGTTGAAGATGCGACCACCTTGGAGGGCAACGCACAAATCAAGGCGCGTCATGTGGTGGAGCACTTCGGGCTGGATTGCTTTGCCGACGACACAGGTCTCGAAGTCGATGCGCTCGATGGCGCCCCAGGTGTCTTCAGCGCGCGTTATGCCGGCACCCATGGCGACGCCGAGGGCAACATGACCAAGCTGCTGTCTGAACTCGAACGTGTGGGCGCCCAGGCCCAAAAAGCCCGGGCTGCGCAGTTCCGCACGGTCATTTGCTTGATTCAAGACGGTGAGGAACACCTGATTGAGGGCCAATGCAAGGGGTTCATTGAGCCCGTACGGAGTGGTGCGGAGGGCTTTGGATACGACCCCATTTTCAAACCAGAAGGCCATTCCTGCACCTTCGCAGAAATGGCCCCTGAAGAGAAAAATACGATCAGCCACCGGGGCCGCGCGGTCCGCACGATGGTGGCGCAGTTGCTCACATGATTGTGGAAAAGCCCCTTGATTTCTTCCCGTTTTTTTGGGTAAAATGCGGGGCGCGACGTTGAGGGAGGCCGCATCTTTGGGGTGATGAATTACCTCGACTTTGAAGAGCCGATCCAAACCCTGCGCGAGCAACTCGAGCAGGCGAAGGAGATTCAGGACAAGAACGACCTGGACATGACGACCACCGTGGAAGAACTGGAGGTCAAAATCCAAGAGGTCACCAAGGAACTCTACAGCAAGCTGACCCCATGGCAGCGCGTGCAAGTGAGCCGCCACCCCGACCGCCCCTACACCCTCGATTACATCGAAGCGCTGACCGAAGGCAACTTCCTCGAGTTGCACGGAGACCGCACGGTGAAGGACGACAAAGCCATGGTTGGCGGACTGGGGGAATTGGATGGGCGTCCGGTCATGTTCATCGGACAGCAAAAAGGCGTCAACACCAAGATGCGTCAGTACCGCAACTTTGGCATGGCCAATCCTGAGGGATACCGCAAGGCCCTGCGCCTGATGCGTCTTGCTGAAAAATTCAACCGCCCGGTCGTGACGCTCATTGACACCCCAGGCGCCTACCCAGGCTTGGAAGCGGAGGAGCGTGGGCAAGGCGAGGCGATTGCCCGCAACTTGCTTGAGATGTGTCAGCTTCGCGTGCCGATCATCTGCATCGTCATCGGTGAAGGTGCGTCGGGTGGTGCACTCGGCATTGGCATCGGGGACAAGGTCTTCATGATGGAAAACACGTGGTACAGCGTCATCAGCCCAGAGTCGTGCTCAAGCATCTTGTGGCGCTCTTGGGACTACAAAATGCAAGCCGCGGAAGCCCTGAAACTCACAGGTGACGACATGAAGGGCCTTGGACTGGTGGACGACATCGTTCCTGAACCGCTCGGAGGCGCCCACGCCAACCGTGAAGAGACCTTCGCCACGGTCAAATCACTTCTCCTCAAAGAACTCGACAAACTTCAAAAACAAGACGCCGACAAGCGGATCAACACCCGCCTTCGCAAGTTCTCCAACATGGGGATCGTTGCAGGCTAACATCTGTCCTTGAGTTGGTTACTTTTGCCCCTGAATTCACAACACACATGCGCATATTTTCTACCATGCTCGCTGTCGTTCTCCTCGCGGGATGCAGCTTGCCCAAAATGATCAAGACGGTTGAGGAAATCAACCTCGAAGTCGTCCCCTCGCCTGTCGTTCTCCAAGGAGATGACGTCACCATTGACATCACAGGAAAGTTCCCCCCCAAGTACTTCGCCAAGAAGGTGACTGTGGCGGCGACCCCCGTGTTGGTGTGGGACGGCGGTGAAGCCGCCTTTGAGACGGCCAACTACCAAGGCGAAGACGCAGCCGGCAACGGCACCGTCGTCAGCTGGGAGAACGGCAAGTCGTTCAGCTACACGGCCACCGTTCCTTACGAAGCAGCCATGAAGGACAACGCCCGTCTCGAGTTGCGCATGTCTGGCGCCCAAGGCGACAAGACCGGGGAGTTCCCCGCCGTTGAGCTCGCTCCCGGTGTCATGGCCACCCAAGATTTGGTTCAGCCGGACGAGCAGTTTGTCATCGCCTCGGACAACTTCCAGCGCGTGATGACCTACGTCCAAGACGTGACCCTCAACTACGGTTACCAGAGCAGCTACGTCAAGAGCACTGAATACCGTGACGAAGACTGGAAAGCCACCAAGGACCTCATCGCCCTCGCAGCTTCTGCAGACAGCGTGAACGTCCTTAGCGTGGCAACCCAATCCTACGCTTCTCCAGAAGGGGAAATCACCTTGAACGAGGACCTCGCCATGGACCGCGCCAACAGCGCCAACAAGGCTGTGACCCGTGAACTCGGTCGCAAGAAGATCGAATTGGAAGAGTCTGTCGTTCGGGCGATGCCCAAGGGCGAAGACTGGGAAGGCTTCAAGAAGGCCATGCGCGCTTCTGACATCGCGGACAAGGATTTGATCCTCCGCGTCCTCGAGATGTACAGCGACAAGAACAAGCGTGAGGAAGAAATCAAGAACATCGCGAAGACTTACAAGGAAATAGAAGAGGGCATCCTCCCCGGCTTGCGTCGCTCTCAGGTGGCCATCACTTACACCGTGGAAGGCTACACCGACGAGGAGTTGGTTGATTTGGCCAAGAACAACGCGGACATCCTGACCGTCGAAGAATTGCTCTTCGCGGCCACCTTGTTCGAAGACCTGAACGACCAACTCGAGGTGTACCAAAACACCGCCCGCGTGCACGGCGACGATTACCGAGGACACAACAACGTCGGAGTGACGTTGATGGCCCTCGGTCGCATGAAACAAGCTGAGGAAGCGTTCAACGCGTCCAAGGCACTCGCTGCGAACAACGGCACAGTGAACACAAACCTCGGTGCCATCGCCCGTCAGAACGGCGACACAGACGCTGCCGAGACCTACTACGGTAAAGCAAGCGGAGGTTCTGAGCTCAGCTACAACAAAGGCGTGCTCGCCATCACCCAAGGCAACTACGGCCGCGCCATTTCCAATATGGGAAGCAACAGCACTGCCAACCTCGCCTTGGCCAAGATCCTCAACGACGACGCCAACGGCGCACGCACAACCTTGGAAAATTCTGGCAACGACAGCGCGATCAACAGCTACCTCCTCGCCGTGTGCGCTGCACGCCTCAAGGACGCTGCCGGTGTGAAGAAGCACGTGGAAGCGGCCCTTGCCAAGGACCCCACGTTGCGCGACCGCGCACAGAACGACTTGGAGTTCCGCAACTACAAGTCGGCGCTCGGTATGTGAGCCTCTGGAATTCAGAAAGCAAAAGCCCCGCCGATTGGCGGGGCTTTTTGTTGGGCAAAGGTCAGGGGACCAAAGGAAGGCTGTTCAACTGTGGCGAAGGTGCAGGGCCGCTTGCCAGAGGTAGACTCCGGCACACACGCTGACATTGATGCTCTGCTTCACCCCGTACTGCGGCATCTCCACCACGAGGTCACATGCTTCGAGTACTTCTCGCGCGACACCGCGTACCTCATTGCCCAAAACGAGGGCCCAACGCTCTCCCTGACCGGGCTTCCACTCCTGCAAGGCCACACTGTTCGTCGCCTGCTCTACTGCGCCGACCTTCCAACCCTGGGACTGAAGGTGCTGCACAGCGGACAAGGTTTCCGCATAGGCGTTCCAAGGCACGTGGCCGCTGGCGCCGAGGGCGCTCTTCAAAATGTCCCGATGCGGGGGATGGCAGGTGATGCCGCAAAGGTCCAGGCCATCGATGCGAAAAGCGTCCGCGGAACGGAAGCAGGCTCCGACGTTTTGGCCACTGCGGATATTGTCCAAGACAAGGCGAACCGGCAACCGCTCCGCTTGTCCGAACCCCTCTGCTGAGAGGCGTTCCCCAAGGCCTTGCACCGGCATTACTTGATGCGCAGGCTGTAGGGCAAGCGGGCTTGGATGGGGTCGCCGGTTTCCACCATGCGACGCACTTGCCACAGTTCACGCAGGAGCTGTTCTTCCACTCCGGTGAATCCGAGCGCGTGCAAGCCGGCCTCGACGCCCGTCAGGTCTTCCACAAAAGACTCGAAGGGATCTTTGGCTTCTGGCAAAGCCACGCGGCGAATATCGTCTTGCTCGATGCTCGCAAGTTGCGCGGCGTAGGCGACGGCGTATTCCAAATCGCCAATCTCGTCCACAAGGCCGTTCTCCAAGGCATCGTTTCCGGTCCATACGCGGCCTCGGGCGAGTTCTTCGACGCGTTCGCGGGTCATGTTTCGGCCTTCGGCCACACGCTGGGTGAAGGCCTCGTACACCTCGGTCACGCTCTCATTGATGGCCGCAAGCGTCACGGCGTCGGGGGCAAACAGACCATCGGGCTGTCCCGCATGGTCGTGAAGGGCCACCTCGTCAAACGTGATGCCCACGTGTTCTTCCAACATGCCGCCGAGGTTGGGAATCATGCCGAACACCCCAATGGACCCTGTGATGGTGGTCGCGTTGGCGAAAATGTGGTCTGCTGCACAGCTGATGTAGTACCCGCCGGATGCAGCAAGGTCACTCATGCTGACGACAAAGGGCTTGCCCGCTTCTTTGAGCAAGATGGTCTCACGCCAAATCACATCGCTCGCCAAGGCACTCCCACCAGGAGAGTTGACGCGCAAAACGACGGCCTCCACGTCTTCGGCTTCCCGCGCCTCGCGCAGGGCCGTTGCGATGGTCTCCGACCCAATGGTGGAAGCGTCTCCTTTCCCACTTTCAATGGCTCCGATCGCGTAAATGACGGCCACGTTGCCTCCGAGTTCTGTCGCGTCCTCTTCGTCTTCCTCTTCTTCCATCTCTTCCAAGGCCGCAGTCAGGGCTTCTACCCCGCCAAGGAATCGCTCTGCCAAGGTGTATTCACTCAACGAAATCAACTCAGGTTCGTCGCCGTCCAGCTTGTCCTCGAGCAAGGACATCAACTCGTCCTCGTAGAGCAAGCCATCGACCAAGCCTGCATCCACGGCGTCTTGCGGGCCGCGAATGGCGAGGCGGTTGGCGAGGTCGTCGAGGGTGCCTTCTTCCAAATTCCGGGCAGTCTCCACGTCGGTGCTCATGTCCCACCAAAACCCTTCCAGCAAGGCGGTGAGTTGCTCGCGGTTGGCCGCACTGAAATCTTTGCGTAGAAAAGGTTCCACCGCACTCTTGTAGGTGTTGTCCGGACCGCGAACCACGGTGACGTCGATGCCGAGCTTCTCAAACATGCCTGGGTAGAACATGCTCTGGCTGCGAAGGCCGTTGAGGGTCATGCCTCCTTGGGGGTGCAAGTACACTTCATCCGCCGCAGAGTTGAAATGCAACGCGCGTTGACTCATGCCCTCCGACCACGCCACAATGAACTTGTTGCTGTCCTTCAAAATCTCCAGTCCCGCACGAAGGTCTTCCATCATGGCCGGCATGACCGAGACGTCGGCGACGTTGAGCAGCACACCTTCGATTTGGTCGTCCTCGGCGGCGCGCTCGAACGCATCCAAAATCTGGTTGAGCCCCACTTGCATGTTGGGTTCCAATCCGCCCAAGCCGAACGAGAATGGCACGCCGTTGCCGCCGCGCTCCACGATGGGTGCATTCAACGTCACTTTCAAAATGTTGGCATCCTCCAAGTCGATTTCGGCCCCGGCCATGGGGTCGGCGTCCGCCAACGCGCCCACCAATCCGCCCACGAGGACACCGACAAAAATGAAGATCAAGACCGTGCCTGCCACAAGCAGGCCCAAGGTTGAGCCAATCGCGGAGCTCAAGATGTTTTTTCCAAATGAAGACATGGCCTCAAAAGTAGGCCAAGGCCTGCGATTGGAAGTACCTTGGACCCCAACGACTGTGAATATCATGAGGATTGTGTATTTGGGGCTTGGGACGAATCTGGATGACCGGGACGCTTGGCTTGACCAAGGCCTGCGCCTTCTCGAACACGCCTTGGTGGAGCGACGGGCTGTGTTGTCCATGTCGTTGTCCGAACGCTACGAAACCGATGCGTGGGGTATGGCCCCGGGCACGCCCGCCTTTCTAAATATGGTCGCGGCCGTGGAAACCCCCCTGCCCCTGACAGAGCTGTTGTCTTTGGGATTGGAAGTGGAACTTGAATGTGGCCGCGTACGGGACCCTGAAGCAAAGGGCTACACCAACCGAACCCTCGATGTGGATGTCCTGTGCACCTCCACGGGAGAGCGCTGTGCGCCCGACGATGGGCTCGACCTGAAAGTGCCCCATCCGCGAATGATGTCTCGACGATTTGTGCTCCAACCTTTGGTGGATGTCGCGCCTGACTTGATCGTGGACGGACAAGCCATCCAAGACGCGCTGGAAGCGTGTCCTGCCGAACCCGCGGTGGTGCGGCGACACGAAGAACCCGCCGAAAAGAACTGAAGACATGTACGCGAGTTTGGCCATCGAAGGCGGCATTGGCGCCGGAAAGACCACCTTTTCAACGTGGCTTGCCCAAGACTTGGGGGCTGAACTGATGCTTGAGCGCTTCGAAGAGAACCCCTTCCTCGAAAAGTTTTACGAGAACCCAGAGGCCCATGCATTCAGTGTGGAATTGTCCTTCTTGGCGGACCGCTACAAGCAAATGCAAGGCGCCATCAAAAGCCGCAATCTCTTCAGGCAACGCCTCGTGGCGGATTACAGCTTCGCGAAGAGTTTGATTTTCGCCAAGGTCAATTTGCCCAAGGACGAATTCAAGCTGTTCAACACCATGTTCCAAATGATGGCGGCGCAATTGCCGCAGCCGGAGATCATCGCCATCCTCGAACCTGGACGCACGAGGCAAGAAGCCCAAATCGTGCAGCGCGGACGCGACTACGAACAAAATTTGCCCGAGGGCTACCTCGACCGTGTGGCCAAAGGCTACGAATCCCATTATCGGCACCACCGCGGCTCGCGGGTGTTGTGGGTGGACACGTCGGGACTCGACTTTGTGGCACGGCCAGAGGAATTGCCGGTCTTGCGTGACGCCATCATGACGCCGCGCAAACCTGGCGTGCACCACATCACGGTGACGGCCTAACTTCACGACATGAACCACTTGAAGAATGCATTCGTGGATTTGGCGGATTGGCCCGAGTTGGACGAAATCCAACTCGTTCCCTTGCTTTCTGCATATGCCAAAGCCCGGGCACTGGTTTGGAGCGTGGTGACGGTGGTGGTGGGCCTGGCCTTTTCTGGTCCACTTGTCGCCATTGCCTTTTGGGGAGACAAAGCGCCCCCTCGGGTGCTGTGGTTGATCTTCGGTGGGGTGTGGTTGCTGTCCATGGGATGGTGGGCGTTGGAAGAATGGATGGGATGGCCCCTGCGCGGTTACCTCGTTCGCGACCGCGACGTGGTGTACCGTCGAGGTTGGTGGTCCCGGACCATCACGGCTGTGCCCTTCACCCGCATCCAGCACAGTGAAATCCAGCAGGGACCGATGGGACGGTGGCTGGGATACTGCACCCTGAAGCTCTACACCGCGGGTGCATCTGGCGCCAACTTGGAAATCCCAGGACTCAGCATGGCCACCGCCAGAAACATTCGCCGCATGCTGGAAGACCAAAGCCATGAATGACTTGACCACCCCGCGGCGGCAACACATCGCGGGGTTGCTTGTGCTTCTGGGCTGGCAATCGAGGCACATGCTTCGGGCGGCATGGCCCATTTTGATTGCGGCCTACTTCCAAAATGCCAACGACGCGAAATACTTCTTATGGACCATATCCGTGGGCGCGGTTTTCACCCTCGTGGGCGCCGCCCTTCACTTTTGGCGGTTCACCTTCAATGTGAGTGGAGGAAAGTTCCACGTGTACAAGGGTGTCTTCGTGCGCGAAAAAATCAACATTCCGCTTGAACGCGTGCAAGCGGTGCACATCGAACAAAACCTCATTCAACGGCTGTTTGGCGTCAGCGGCGTGCGCGTCGACACGGCAGGCACGTCCGGTTCAGAACTTCGCATTCATGCCCTCAAGTGGGACGAAGCCCAGGCCCTTCGTTCTCTCCTCACCGCCGAAAGGTCCGACGCCGCAGTTCAGCATGAGAAGGTGAACTCCGAAGCAGAGGAAACCGCAACCCTTAAAAGGCTGGCGCCTCGACGCGCTCTGATGGACCTCGACCTGCCCACCCTTCTCAAAGTCGGCTTGTCCCAAAACCACTTGTCCAAGGTGGCCTTTGCCATTGGTGGCCTCGTCACCTTTCAAGGCTTTGCATGGGATATAGTGGCTGAACTCTGGGCCAAAGTGCCCAGCCTGTGGCGCACAGTCCTGCTTTTCCTCTCCCCCTTGCTCCTCGTCTTCTCCCCCATCCTGATTGCGCTCGGGTCGGTTTTGATTTCCATCGTGACCAGCGTGTTGAGGCATTGGAAGCTCCGCATTTGGGTGGAAGGATCCAAGGCCAAACGCACGTCTGCCATCCACCTCACGCAAGGTCTGCTCAAGCGACAGGCCATGCAGATTCCCATTCACAAAGTCCAATCTGTGATGTGGGAAAGCACCTGGATTCGAAGGCTGTTCTCCATGGACACGGTACACATTCGGCAGGCCGCTGCTGGCGGTGCCGTCAGCTCGGGAGACTCGGGAGGCATGGAAGGGGGCAATGCGATGCGCATGGGCATTCCCGCGATGAACGCCACGCGCACACGACAGCTCGAAGCCTTGCTGTTCCCCACGTGGCCGCAGCGCAAACTCGTCACATTGCGTCCGGAGAAGTACGCGTTCTGGGTGCGTTGGCTGCGTCGCTCTTTGGCCCTTACCCCCTTTGCCATGGGACTGGGTTGGTGGCTTGGTGTGAGTTGGGGCGTGGCCTTGGGTGCGGTGCTTTGGACGTGGAGCGGCTGGCTCTCTCGCAAGGTGTACCGCGGCCAATGGACCACCACGGACGGACGCCATTTAAGCGCCCACCAAGGGTGGTGGTTCCGCAAGCGCGTCATGATTGATTGGCATAAACTCCAAGCGGTGGAATTGACCCAAAACCGCATCCATGCGCGACGCAACGTGGCCCACCTCACGTTCCACACATCGTCAGGCGTGGCCCATTTGAGGTTTTTGCCCACCGACGTCGCCCGAGACTTGCGGGACCTCGCCATGGCCCAAGTCCACGCCCACCGCGGTCCTTGGATGTAATAACATCCCCACTGCAAGCGGACTGAAGCAGGGAACACTGTCTCCCACGACGTACCTTCCGTGGCATGAAGCGCAGTGACTTTTTGAAGATCAGCAGCCTCTTTGGAGGAGGCGTATTGGGCGGTTTGGGCTTGGGGCTCTCTTCTTGCTCCACCGACCCGAACGGCACAAAACAAAGCATGAATTCGTGGTCCGAAGTGACCGGATCCATGGCCGCTCATGCAGCCCCGGCCATCCCCAAGGTGCGGGTCGCCATGCTTGGACTGGGAAACCGTGGAAGTTCCCTCATCGAGATGTTGGAATGGCTGGTCACGCAAGGGCATGCCGAAATCACAGTCTTGTGCGACGTTCAGCCCGCCTATGTCCAACGCGCTGCAGACAAGGTCGCTTCATTTCAAGCAGCCGCCCCCCTGCGCATCGACGATCCCTCCGGGGACGGATGGCACCAGGCCTGCAATCCGGAAATCGCGGACTTGGTGGTCATTGCCACGCCTTGGCACCTTCACGCCCCGATGGCGTTGTACGCCATGGAGCAAGGACTTCACGCGGCGAGCGAGGTTCCCATTGCCTACACCGAGGAAGATTGCCTCTCGCTGGTGAAGACCTCAGAGCGCACCCATAAGCATTGCATCATGCTGGAGAATTGCTGCTACAACGGCGAAGAACTTTGGCTGCTCAACATGGTGAAAGAGGGGGTTTTTGGGGATGTGACCCACGCCGAATGCGCCTACCTCCACGACTTGCGGGCGTTGTTGTTGGATGCCACGTACTACCACAACCGTTGGCGGTTGCGTGAGCATCTGGAGCGAGACGGCAACCTCTACACCACCCATGGCTTGGGTCCAGTGTGCATGTACATGGATGTGCTTCGCGGGGACAACCTGAGCCATTTGGTCTCGATGAGTTCCAACGAAGCGGCACTGTCCAAGGCCCTTCGGGAGTCGGAAGATGCAGAGCTGCAGTCTCTTGCCTCGCAGGTGAAATGCGGGGATGTTAACACCACCCTCATTCGCACCACGGCCGGCAAAAGCATCATGCTGCAGTTTGACACGCATACAGGACGTCCATATTCGCGACTCAACAAAATGAGTGGCACAGGGGCGACCCATTACGGCTATCCGTCACGTCTCTACCTCGACCATGGCCCCACTTGGGACTGGCACAGGTGGCAGGAGGAAGAGGCCTATGATGCCGCAAGGGCCCAATACGACCATCCTCTGTGGTCAAGCCTTAAAGAAGGCATCACTGCCAACCAGCAAGGACATGGCGGCATGGACTTCGTCATGATGTACCGTCTCATCCGCTGCCTGAATGAAGGTGTGGCTCTTGACCTGAGTGTGTACGATGGGGCGCTTTGGAGCCTCGTTGGCGTCCTCAGCGAACGCTCGGTGACCCAAGGCAACCAACGCGTGGACATCCCGGATGTGAGCGGAGGCACGTGGCAAACCGAGCGCGAACACCCCGTATTCAGGGAGGTCTAGCGCCCTAGGGAGCCAAATCGGAACGTCTTTCGCGTTGCAATGACCATTATCTTGCAGGCCATGAAGAACTTGGCCTGTTTGGTGGTGCTTGGATGGTGTAGCGTGGTTTCGTGGGCGCAAGTGGACAACGAGTTTTGGTTTGTGGCGCCCGAGGTGACGTCCTCTCACGGTGACAGTCCTGTGCTGTTGCGCTTCGCCACGTTTGACACCCCCGCTGATGTGGTGGTGGACATGCCAGCCAATGCGAACTATGCGACGTACAACTTGACGATTCCCGCCAACAGTGCGTTGAGCATTGACCTCACGGACTCCCTGTCCTGGTACGAAAATCAGCCGTTCGATGAGGTGCTTGACAAGGGTATTCACATCACGAGCACGGCCAACATTTCGGCGTATTACGAAGTCAATATGGGCAACAACCCTGACATTTTTGCCTTGAAGGGTACAAATGCGTTGGGGACTTCGTTCCACCTTCCATTCCAAAACTTCACCGACAACGGATTTGAAACCACATCGGGGTTTGACCTTGTCGCGACAGAAGACGACACAGAGGTCACCATCATTCCATCCCAAGATTTGATCGGACACCCTGCTGGCATCTCTTTCACCATCACACTTCCCTTTGCAGGCTCCACCTACGCCGCACGGGCAGTGGGGTCGGCGGCAGCGCAACACGCCACTGGAACCAAAGTCACTGCCAACAATCCTGTGGCTGTGACGCTGCATGACGATTCTGCAAGCGGCGCCATGTTTGGAGGCACTTGCCTTGATTTGATGGGAGATCAACTGGTCCCCGACAACGTTCTTGGGACGGAGTACGTGGCAGTTCACGGATACCTTGGCGGACACGACCGCTTGCAGATTGTGGCTACAGGAAACAACACAACAGTCACGGTCGATGGTGGCGTGGTGGCTGTGCTGCAGGAAGGAGAGTCCCACTCCCACGAATTAAATACGCCCTCGGCATACATTGAATCGTCTGCCCCTGTGGCCATTTGGCAATCCACCGGATTTGGGTGTGAATTGGGTGGTGGTCAATTGCCCAGCGTCAAATGCACCGGATCCAACTCCACTGTGTTCGTGCGCTCGACATCAGAGACCATGCGGCTGAACGTTTTGGTCCCTGTGGGAGGCCAAGGGGACTTCTTGTTCAACGGCAACGCTGGAGTGCTGACTGCAGGAATGTTTGCTCCCGTGCCCGGCAACACCAACTGGCTTTTCGCGCAGGTCACCACCCTCGAAGGTCAAATCCCTGTTGCCCAAGCCACCCGCGTAGAAAACACGTCCACGGTATTTCACCTCGGCATCATCAATGGTGGCGCGAGTTCGGGGACGCGATTTGGGTATTTCTCGGACTACGGTTCCTTGAGGTATCAGGCCATCAACCAAACGATTCACCCCTGCCTTGGAGACTTGGTCACGCTGGAAGTCGACCCCGTTGAAAATGGATTGTACCAATGGACGGGGCCCAACAATTTTACCGCCACGGGGCTCGAAGTGGACCTCGGTGCTGTGAATTTGCAAGACAGCGGCACGTATGTGGTGCAAGGCTTCACGGGCGAATGCGAGATTGAAAACGACACCATCGAGGTGGTCCTTCATTCCCCCCTCCCTGGACCTGAACTCTCTGGAGATCTCGAAGCGTGTGAAGGATTGACCGTGACCGTGGGTGCCGACGTTGAAAATGTGGTGTGGACGGGACCCAATGGATTCATCTCGGAGGGACAATACGTGGTCCTTCCCAACCTGACCACTGCAGATGCAGGAGTGTATGTGGCTACCATGGTGGACCCCTACTGCCCTGTGTCTTCTGATTCACTGACGGTAACCGTGGTCACAGAGGCTGACTTGGCTGTGGTGTGGGATGACGAAAAAGAATTCTGCCCGGGCCAAGAGCTGTGGGTCAATTTGCCAGGAACTCTCGCGGGCGACAACCCAGAGGTCGAATGGTATTGGCAACCCCTTGGCAGCTCAGATGCAGAGCTGATTTCTTCCGATCTCAGCTTGCTCGTGTCCAACATTGGCACCTACTACGCCGAATCCACAACAGGGGGACCTTGTGCCGTGACCGGAGATGGCGTGGTGGAAGTCACCCTCGCCGATTGCGACCTCGTGGTGCCCAACGTCATCACTCCCGGCAACGACAACTACAACAACCGCTTTGTGGTGACCAACCTGTCTCAGTTCGAGCACTCCACGGTTCGCATCTACAACCGCTGGGGAGTCGAGGTCTTCAGCCACAACGATTTTGGAAGCACCAATGGGTGGCTTCCAGGAGACGACGTTTCTGCCGGGATGTACTACTACGTGTTGCACATTGCCCGTGGGGACGAGCTCATTTCAATCACCACGGAGGAAGGAACCACGACCTACACCGAGCCAGGCACCATCGACCTTCACGGCGCCATCACGGTCATCAAGTAAGCCTTCGCGAACTGCTTTCAAGTGAGGGTGACCCGCACTCCTCCTCCTCGGTTTCGACTGAATCCGCCGAAATGTCGAGCAGCGACTCACTCTCACGGGTGTCCAGTGCGCCCACATCTTTGAGACGGCGCTGCATGACGTTGGTTCGGGTGCTCCTCAAGTCTTCGAGCGACTTCTTCGCCGTGGACAGCTGCTTGTCGACCTTCTCGAGTTGGTTGGAGAATTTGCCAAACTCCGTCTTCACCGCCTCCAAAATCTTCCACACTTCGCTGCTGCGCTTGGTCACCGCCAAGGTGCGGAAGCCCATCTGCAAACTGTTGAGCAAGGCCGACATGGTGGTGGGCCCCGTCACAGTAATGCGGTATTTGCGCTGAAGCGTTTCAAACACGCCAGGGTGGCGCAGCACCTCGGCGTACAAGCTTTCAATCGGCAGGAACATCACTCCAAAGTCCGTGGTGTGTGGCGCTTCCACGTATTTCTCAGAAATGTCCTTCGCGAATTTTTCGAGGGTGGCGGTCAACGCTTTTTCCGCCGACGCAATGGCGTCCAAATCACCGGCCTCCCGCGCATTGATAAGCTCTTCGTAGCCATTGAGCGGGAACTTGGAATCGATGGGCAGCCACACCACGTCATCGTCTGAGTTCCCCGGCATGCGGACCGCGAATTCCACGCGCTCGTTCGACCCGGGGCGCGTGGCCACATTCTCTTCGTATTGCTCGCGTGGCAACAACTGCTCGATGATGTTGGCCAGTTGGTATTCCCCGAGGATACCCTTGGTCTTGACATTGGTGAGCACCTTCTTCAAATCCCCCACCCCGCTGGCAATGCTCTGCATTTCCCCAAGGCCTTTGTGCACTTGCTCCAGCCGCTCGCTCACCTGCTTGAAGCTTTCCCCGAGTCGCTTTTCCAGCGTATCCTGAAGTTTTTCGTCCACGGTCTTGCGCATCTCTTCCAGGCGCTTGCCGTTGTCCTCGCGGATCTCCTTCAGCTGCTTTTCAATGGTTTCGCGCACGTCTTTGACCGCCTCCAGCGACGTCTTGCCTTGGTTGTGGAGTTGCTTGAGCAAATCGTCAAACTGCTGGCGTAAGGCTTCCTGCTGGGCTTTGGCGTCTTCGTCGAGGTGCTTTTCAAAGGCTGCCAAGTTGTTGCGCAACTCCTCGCGTTGGGCTTGGGCAAGCTCGGCGGCTTCTTTCCGGTTTCGGGTAAATTCGTCGCGCATCACGCCTTCTCCGGCCCCCACCTTCTCTTTGAGTGATTTGAGCTCCGCCGCGGTCACGGCATCTCCTGATCCGCCAAGTTTGTTCCGCATGCCCCACACGAGAATGCAAGCAGCGATGGACGCAAGGGCGGAGAGAATGACAAGGGCTGTGAGCATGAAGCGAGGACTTTGAAATCAAACGGCAGGAATCAAATCTACAATTTAGAACGGCGTACACCGCGGAGCGATTGTGCGCGGCGGACCGAGGCAGATGAAAAAAGCCAAGCTGCAGAGGTTTGGTTTTTCAATCGGCGAAGGTGTTCCTCACTTGCCGAGAACCTCAGCCATCTTCGAGCCGATGTCGGCGGGGCTGTCCACGACGTGGATGCCGCACTCGCGCATCACGCGCTTCTTCGCCTCGGCAGACTCGTCTTCGCCCGACACGATGGCGCCAGCGTGCCCCATGGTGCGGCCCTTGGGTGCCGTGACACCCGCGATGAAGCCGACGACGGGCTTGGTGCCGTTCTCCTGAATCCAACGCGCCGCTTGCACTTCGAGATCACCGCCGATCTCGCCAATCATCACGATGCCCTTGGTTTCGTCGTCCGCCATGAGAAGCTTTACAGCCTCAAGGGTGGTGGTACCGATGATGGGGTCACCGCCGATGCCGATGGCCGTGGTTTGACCGAGACCAGCCTTCGTGCACTGGTCCACCGCTTCGTAGGTGAGGGTGCCCGACTTGGACACGATGCCCACGACGCCGGGCTCAAAGATGAAGCCTGGCATGATGCCCACCTTCGCTTCGCCCGCTGTGATGATGCCTGGGCAGTTGGGACCGATGAGGGTGCAGTCGCGCTGGTCGATGTACGCCTTCACCTTGACCATGTCTGCCACGGGGATGCCCTCGGTGATGGCCACGATGACTTTGATGCCGGCGTCCGCCGCTTCCATCAAAGCGTCGGCTGCAAACGCGGGTGGCACAAACACAATGCTCACGTCCGCACCCGTCTCGGCGACCGCATCTGCGACCGTGTTGAACACGGGACGGTCGAGGTGGGTTTGGCCTCCCTTCCCTGGCGTCACGCCGCCAACAACGTTGGTGCCGTATTCAATCATTTGGCCTGCGTGGAAGGTGCCTTCGCCTCCGGTGAAGCCTTGAACGATGATTTTGGAGTCGCGGTTGACGAGAACGCTCATGTCGTGTGGGTTGGATTGTGCGGCGATTGAGTCGCCTTGAATTGTGAATGCGCGGCAAATTTAGGCCAAATTCGCGCCATGAACTCCCCCCTTCGCGACGCAGTTGACGGTGCCACGATTTGCGCCATCTCCACCGCCCCAGGTGCGGGTGGAATTGCGGTGGTTCGCATCTCCGGTTCCGACGCCCTCACCCTCGGCTCCAAGGTCTTCTCCAAGCCCCTTGACGCCATCGCGGACCGCTCCGTCGCCTTCGGTCGCTTTCGCGATGCCGAAGGCACCGTCCTCGACGAAGGGCTCGCCCTCATCTTGCGTGGCCCCGGCTCCTACACCGGCGAAGACACGGTGGAATTCAACATCCACGGCTCGCAGTTCATTCAACGCGAGGTCATGCGCGCCCTGATCGAAGCCGGCTGCCGACAGGCCGGCCCCGGGGAATTCACCCAACGCGCCTTCCTCAACGGCCGCCTCGACCTCACCCAGGCCGAAGCCGTCGCCGACCTCATCGCCGCGGAACACGCGGGCGCGCACCGTCTCGCCCTCGACCAACTTCGAGGCGGCTTCGCCCGCGAAATCAACGCCCTGCGCGAAGCCCTGATTGGCTTTGCAGGCCTGCTCGAACTGGAGCTCGATTTTGCCGAGGAGGACGTCGAATTCGCGGACCGCGAACGCTTCGACGCCCTGCTCGCCGACCTCCTCTCCCGCGTAGGCCGCCTTGCGGACAGTTTCGCCACCGGCAACGCCATGAAAGAAGGCATCCCCGTTGCCATCGTCGGCGCCCCCAACCGAGGCAAGTCCACCCTGCTCAACGCCCTCCTCGGCGACGACCGGGCCATCGTCTCGGACATTCCCGGCACAACACGCGACACGGTGGAAGACGCCTGTACCCTCGACGGCCTCCGTTTCCGGTTCATCGATACGGCAGGGCTTCGCGACACAGACGACGTTGTCGAGGCCGAAGGCATTCGCCGCGCCTTGGCCAAGGCCTCAAGTGCCTCCACGGTCCTGCTCCTTTTGGACGCCAGCACCGACGCCCATGAAGACGTCCAAGCCCGAATCGACGCCCTCAACCTCACCCCCGACGCCCATGTGATTGTCGTCTGGAACAAGTGCGACCTCGCTCCTGCTCCAACTGGCCTCTCCAACATCCCCACCCTGTCTTTGAGTGCCTCAATCGGTGCGGGCCTGAACGAATTGCGCCAAGCCCTGCTGGACCAACACCGCGCCGACGACCAAGGGCACCAACTTGTGGTCACCAACTTGCGCCACTTCGAAGCGCTCACCTCAGCCAAGACCGCGCTCCAGGCCGTGCGCGACGGACTCGGCAACGGCATTCCTGGAGACCTCGTGGCGGTGGATGCACGACAAGCCCTGCACCACCTCGGTGAGATCACAGGCGCCGTGCACGCCGACGACATCCTCGGCCACATCTTCTCCCATTTCTGCATCGGGAAATAAAAAGCCCGGACCGCTCGGCCCGGGCTTCTGTCAAGGTCTTGTCGACCCGGATTGTCTCGTCATCGCTGAATGGCCAAGCGCTTCACGCTCACGCCACGCTCATCGCTGGATGGCCAAGCGCTTCACGTTCACGCCACGCTCGTCGCTGAGCATCACGTTGTACGTGCCGCTGCTCAACCCTGACAGGTCGAGCATCGTGTTGCCCTGAAGCACCACGTTATGCTCGGTCCACACCACACGACCTGCACCGTCCAAGATTTGAACCGTCACCCCCGAGTGGAAACCTGTCACCGTCAAGGTCACCTCACCCGTGGTCGGGTTCGGGAACATGCGAAACGCCAAGCGCGCCTCTTCCACACCGTCTTCGACTTCACCCACGCACTCGCAGTTCTCATCGATGGTGTCGTTGAAGGTGTTCTCGTCTCCGTCGTCGCACGCGGCGCCGACCAAGATGCAAGAACCGTCGTCGTCGGTCGCCAACTCATCGTAGTTGCAAGCATCAAGGTTGGTGCAACCCGCCACTTCAAGCTCGTCACACACCCCGTCGTCATCCGTATCATTCAAGCAGTCGCCGTTGCAGTTGTAGTACTCCTCGGCGTACTCGCAGGAGCCGTCGTCGTCGGTCGCCGACTCATCGTAGTTGCACGCCGTCTCATCGGTGCAGCCTGCCACTTCGAGCTCGTCGCACACGCCGTCACCGTCCGCGTCGTTCAAGCAGTTGCCGTCGCAATCGAGGTAATCCTCTTCAGGGTAGGTGCAAGAGCCGTCGTCGTCCGTGGCATCTGCGCTGTAGTTGCACGCCATCTCGTCGGTGCAGCCGGCGACTTCGAGCTCGTCGCACACGCCGTCGCCGTCCATGTCGTTCAAGCAGCTGCCATTGCAGTCGTAGTACTCGGCGGCGTACTCACATGAACCGTCGTCTTCCGTGGCCATGTCACTGAAGTTGCACGCCATCATGTCGGTGCATCCCAACACTTCCAACTCGTCGCACACGCCGTCTTCATCCATGTCGTTCAGGCAGTTGCCTGCACAGTCGAAGTACTGGGCGGCGTACTCACATGAGCCGTCGTTGTCTGTGGCCTCTGGATTGAAGTTGCACGCTGTTTCGTCGTCGCAGCCCGCCACTTCAAGTTCATCGCACACACCGTCGCCGTCCATGTCGTTCAAACAGTCGCCGTTGCAGTCGTAGAACTCCGCAGCATACTCGCAGGATCCGTCGTTTTCCGTGGCATCCATGCTGAAGTTGCAGGCATCCATGTCGGTGCATCCTGGGATTTCCAGCTCATCGCAAATGCCATCGCTGTCGCTGTCCATCAAGCAGTTGCCCTCGCAGTCGTAGTACTCGGCAGCGTAATCACAAGTGCCGTCGTTTTCGGTTGCGGTCGCGTTGAAGTTGCATGCGGTGTCGTCGTCACAGCCCAACACCTCCAAGTCATCACACACCCCGTCGCCATCCGTGTCCATCAGGCAAATGCCATCACAATCGTAGTACTCTTCGGCATACTCACAGGAGTCGTCCTCGTCCGTGGCATTCGCATTGTAGTTGCAGGCCAATTCGTCTTGACAACCTGGGACTTCGAGTGCATCGCAAATGCCGTCCAGATCGACGTCAGACTCACACACGCCATCGCAGGTGTAGCCCAACTCAGGGTACACACAGTTGCCAGCATCGTCGGTCGCTTCGTCGCTGTAGTTGCAGGCATCCTCGTCCGTGCAACCCGGCACTTCAAATTCATTGCAAATGCCGTCCATGTCGTCGTCGTTCACGCACTCTCCGTCACAGTCATAAGGGAATTGTGCGTAGACGCAAGAGCCATCGTTAAAGTCCACATCCGCATCGTAATTGCAGGCGTCGGGATCGTCGCATCCAAAGACAAAACATGAGATGAAGTCACAGCTTCCATCTTCAAACGTCGCCGCAGGATCGTAGTTGCATGCTGGGGTCGCCGTGCATCCGTAGATGTCGTCCGTGTCACAGATGCCGTTTCCATTTTCATCCGCTTCGCACTCCCCACCACAGATGCCAAGCGCATCGTCAAACAGGCAAGATTCGTCGTCACAGCTCGCCCCCATGTCGTAGTTGCATGCCGTCTCGTCGGTGCAGCCTTCGTAAGCATCGCCGCCACAGTTGCCGCACACGTCCTCGTACAAGCACGATCCGTTGTCGCAGCCTGCCCCTGCGTCGTAGTTGCATGCGCCAGCATCCGTGCATCCGGAGTAGCTGTCGCCACCGCAGTTGCCACAGGCATCCAAGAATTGACAGGAGTCGTCGTCACATGTGGCGAACGGATCAAAATTGCAAGCGGTCAAATCGGTGCATCCCAACATGCCACTGCCGCCGCATTCCCCGCACTCGTCGAGTTGGTTGCCATCGCAATCGCAGTCGCCCTCGGGAATGTCAGAACATCCACATTCATAAATCTCACCGAGTCCGCCGCAAACGCCGCAAGCGTCCAACTCCAAACAAGAGTCGTCATCGAAGGTGGCCGACGGGTTGTAGTTGCAGGCCGTGGCGTCGGTGCATCCCAACACTTCACTGTCACAGATGCCATCGCCATCCTCGTCGGCCTCACAGCCCCCACCACAGTTGCCCAACGCATCTTCTTGGTTGCCGTCGCAGTCGCAATCGCCGGCTGGGATGTCAGCACATCCGCACTCGTAGATCGCGCCTGGACCGTTGCACACGCCGCAAGCGTCGAGAGCGCCAACACAGTCGTCAAACTCATCACAGATGCCATCAGCGTCATCATCATTCAGGCAGCCCCCATCACAGTCGTATACGAATGCGTAATCCTGTTCAAATGGACGGGCTGACTCCACCACTTCAATTTGGAAAGTGTAGTCAACGTAGGCATCCACCGTTTCAGGGTTTGAGTTGCCCTCTTTGAACATGAAGGTGTACTCACCTGGCCCCACGGTGGTATTTTGAATGCCGGGGATAGAAGTGCCGAAATCAGGGAATGCGAATGGTTCACCCAAGTTGTCCAAGAGGTTGTCTCCTACCAGAGATCCGGGCATTACACCAATCAAGGCTCCACCTTGCAAAGCGTTTGAAGCTGCAACAAAGTCTTCCGGTGAGAAGATCGGAGGAAGGCTTCCACCATTGCCAATTCCGAAGAACCCACCGTTCCCGGCTGGAGTTCCAGCTGCTTCGTAACCCACTTGAGTGAATTCCACAAGGCGCAGACCAGAAATCTCATAACCCTCTGGGATTACGATCGAGAAGTATTCGGGATCTGCATTGGGAGATTGGAAATTACCTGCACTTCCTTTGAGGATGTATGCACCCACACCAGAGAATTCGAGCAAGCTTGGGTTCAGTGCATCGCTTGAAATATCACCGTACCCTGATTCGTCAATTGTCGCCACAACTCCAGGCAGGAAGGTAGGGTCAAGTCCGTCGCCTCCACATTCGCCACATTCATCGAGCTGGTTGCCCTCGCAGTCACAGTCGCCGGCTGGGATGTCAGAACATCCACACACGTAAATCTCACCTGGACCGTTACACACGCCGCAAGCGTCGAAAGCGCCAACGCAGTCATCCACGTCGTCACAGATGCCATCGGCATCGGCATCCGCCACACACGCCCCTCCACATTCACCAAGTGCGTCGAGCTGGTTGCCGTCACAATCGCAGTCGCCAGCGGGGATGTCAGAACATCCGCACTCGTAGATCTCACCTGGACCGTTGCAGATGCCGCACTCGTCGGGTTCGCCGACACAGTCGTCGACATCATCACAGATGCCATCGGCATCGGCGTCTGCCGCGCAGTCGCCACCGCAGACGCCGAGGGCGTCAAGCTGG
>Ga0115013_10000280_pt1 | contig 32723 bp, 23 predicted proteins | sample SouAtlMetagenome_2_FD_88686 | JGI IMG/M metagenome (GOLD analysis project Ga0115013, IMG submission 88686) | Marine eukaryotic phytoplankton communities from Atlantic Ocean - South Atlantic ANT15 Metagenome | ecosystem: Environmental > Aquatic > Marine > Oceanic | place: South Atlantic Ocean...
AAGTGGGTCAACGAAAAGCGGCCAGCTATTTAGAAGCATACTATGGTTCACTTGGTTTTGAGCCGTGCAACAACGGTTCCTTTTTCCAAATGGTGCCCTTGGTGAATACGCAAATCAAAAGGGGTTCCATGAGGGTGGGTGAAGACACCTTGGTCTTGGCGGAAGATTTCCTGGTGTATCCTGGTTTGGATGTGACCACATTGAAGAATAGCGCCTTGACGTTTGTGGGTCATGGGATTCAGGACGACCGTTGGAACGATTACAAGAAATTCAAAGGGGAAGGCGTGGTGATGTTCCTCGACGGGGAACCCACCGATGCGGAGGGCCAATCCAAAATCACAGAGGACGGCGCCCCTTCTGAGTGGGCTGAATCGCTTGGAAAGAAGCGAGAATTGGCCCAGTCCCTTGGGGCCCAAGCCGTGGTGATCATCATGGAGGATGAAGCATTTGATGTACGATCCAGCCGCATGAAAAAGTGGATGCTTCGCAAGTCTACATCTCTGGATCGCGAAAAGGAAGGAGAAGGCACCAACCTCCCTACCCTTTTTGTCAAGCAATCGCAAGCGGATGCATGGTTGGCCAGTTCGAAGGTGAATTCTCTGGCGAACCACACAGCATCCGTCGACAACGGCAAACCAACCAAAGCTGCCAAGTTGGAGGTGTCGTTGGATTTGAACATCGACCAGCTCAAATCCAACTACGAATCGGAGAATGTGCTCGCCTTTTTAGAGGGTGATGATCCCGAAATCAAGGATGAAGTTATTGTCATCACCTCCCACTACGACCATGTGGGCATCATTGACGGTGAAATTCACAATGGGGCGGATGACGATGGTTCCGGTACGGTGACGGTGATGGAATTGGCACGCCAGTTTGTCAAGATGATAGAAGACAAAAACCTCCGACCAAAAAGAAGCGTGTTGTTCATGAACGTTGTGGGTGAGGAAAAGGGTTTGCTTGGCAGCGAGTACTATGCAGATCACCCTGTGTTTCCGTTGGAGAACACTGTGGCCAATTTGAACATTGACATGATTGGCCGGACCGATGCAGAACACGAGGACGATCCCCGTTACGTGTACCTCATTGGCGCGGATAAGTTGAGTTCAGAGCTTCACGAAGTCAGCGAGTACTGTAATGAAACGTACACCAACATCGCGTTGGATTACACCTATAACGCTCCTGACGACCCCAACCGTTTTTACTACCGCAGCGACCATTACAACTTCGCCAAGAACAACATTCCTGTGATTTTCTACTTCACAGGCGTGCACGAGGACTACCACAAACCAGGGGACGACTGGGACAAGATCATGTACCCAAAAATGGCGGAAATAGGCAAACTCGTATTCCACACGGCATGGCATTTGGCCAACATGGATCACCGCATCGTGGTGGACAAGGTCAATGATTTTTCAAGCGACCGCTGAGGCGGTTGAGCTGACTCTCAAAAAAAGCGCGCTCCACAACGTATCCTTCCCCTGTGGCGGGACCGTTGAATCCGGTGTGAATCACCGGATCTGAACCAGGCACCCAAAAGACTGTGGTCGGAAACGAATGCACGGTGTCCACAATCCCCAAACATTCAGCGGCGATGCGTTTGCTCGCCCTCCCTCCCAGCAGCACTTCCCAGGACAGTTGCAACGCGTTTTGAAACTGGGCCAAGCGCGGCAAAATGCCAGCGTCAGTCGTTCGCTCAAACGCCAAACTGACAAATTGCACGTCCGGATGGCTCGGGGCGAGCTCTGCCAGGAGCCGGGCCTCATCCATGCAGTTGGGGCACCACGTGCCCATGACATCCACCACCAGTCCAGATTTACCCGCCGCCTTGAGAGACGACTTGTTCCACGTCACGGTGTCGCCCATGGTGTTCACCCCTTTCAGGGTTATTTCGGCCCCATTGAAGGCCTGCCGACCACTTTTCCACACCTCTCCCCTATTCGGTGCAAGAACACCTTCAAATGAAGCCTCATAATGTGTGCCAGAAAGAAAGGACCCACGGACGAGCGAATCTCCCTTGAGGGTGGCACTGAATCGAAACAGGTGGGCGCCATCAAACGTATTGAATGTCAACACGTTGTCTAATTTATTTCCTGCGAGATAACGGTAGTCCCCTGTGGGTGTGGAAATGGTTGCCCACACGGAATCTTCCCTGGTTTGGAGCAGCAGCGTTCCTTCGCTTGTGGCCCAACGCGAAGCGGTTTTGGACCCCGTTGTGGGTTGGGTGATCCGGAGAGGGGTCAGTGTAAGAGGCACGCGGTAGTCTCCCGGACGAAGCGAGTCCGTCCAATGACCGCGCCATTCCTCCCCTTCCCACTGCCCCTTCCAAGACCCGCCAAAAACAGGGACGGTGTAAAGCTCTTCTCCAAGGTGACTAAGCACAATGCGCTCTTCTCCATTCCGAATGACCCAGTCGTCTCCGACACGCTCAGCCAAGACCTCGGTTTCAGGGTGGGTGCCAAAATGGGCGACATAGAGGCTTTGCTCAGGAAAGGACGTTGAGCACGCCAACATGGTGATGGCCAGAAACGCACAAAGGCAGCCTCGCGCTGCCTTTGTAGGTTGGAACGGAAATGTGAACATGACCGCAAGGTAGTGGGGACGACTCAGAGGTCGAACTTGATGCCTTGCGCGAGTGGCAAGTCGCTTCCGTAGTTGATGGTGTTCGTCTGGCGACGCATGTACGCTTTCCAAGCATCAGAACCGGATTCGCGGCCACCACCTGTTTCTTTCTCGCCACCAAAGGCACCGCCGATTTCTGCGCCAGAGGTACCAATGTTGACGTTCGCAATGCCACAGTCAGAACCTGCGCAAGAAAGGAAGGCTTCTGCTTCGCGAACGTTGTTGGTCATGATGGCGGAAGACAATCCTTGAACCACGCCGTTTTGCATGGCAACCGCTTCGTCCAAGGTGTCGTACTTCATCAAGTAGAGGATCGGCGCAAAGGTCTCGTGCTGCACAATCTCGAGGTCGTTGGTGACTTCAGCAATCGCAGGCTTCACGTAGCAACCGCTTTCGTATCCAACACCCTCCAATCGCCCACCGGAAACCAACACGCCTCCCCCCTGCTCCACGACCGCTTTGAGGGCGCGTTCGTATTGCGCCACGGCATCGGTGTCAATGAGAGGTCCTACGTGGTTGTTTTCATCCAACGGATCGCCAATGCGGATTTGCTTGTAGGCCTGCGTGAGCTGATCGCGCACCTTGTCATAGATGCTGCTGTGAATGATCAAGCGGCGCGTACTGGTGCAACGTTGGCCACAGGTTCCCACAGCACCAAACACCGTCGCAGGAATGACCATTTTGAGGTCCGCTTCAGGCGTGATGATGATGGCGTTGTTTCCGCCCAATTCAAGCAAGGAGCGTCCCAAACGGGCAGCCACAGCCTGTGCCACAATCTTGCCCATGCGAATGGAACCGGTGGCGGATACGAGCGGGACGCGACGGTCGGCAGTCATCATCTCACCCACGGTGTAATCGCCATTGACGATGCAGCTGGTGCCGGCAGGAAGGTTGTTGGCTTCAGCCACGTCATTCCAAATGTGCTGGCACGCAATGGAGCACAGAGGAGCCTTTTCTGAGGGCTTCCAGACGCACACGTCACCCGCAATCCAGGCAAGGGCCGTGTTCCAGCACCACACGGCTACAGGGAAGTTGAAGGCGCTGATGATGCCCACCACACCGAGCGGGTGGTATTGCTCGTACATGCGGTGGTTGGGTCGCTCTGAGTGCATGGTGAGGCCGTAGAGTTGACGGCTTTGGCCCACTGCGAAGTCGCAGATGTCAATCATTTCCTGTACTTCACCAAGCCCCTCTTGGTAGCTCTTGCCCATTTCGTAGGACACGAGGGCGCCGAGGCTTTCCTTCTTGGCGCGAAGCGCTTCACCGTATTGGCGGACGACTTCACCTCGTTGGGGTGCTGTCCACTTTCTCCACTCCACAAACGCTTCGGAGGCGGCATTCATGACTCTCTCGTAGTCGTCGGTTGTGGCTGTGCTCAGCGAGGCAATGCGCTTCCCGTCAACGGGAGATTGGCTTTCAATACTGGCCCCTGACCCGAAGGCTTCAGCGCCAATCATGACGCCGGGGTTGTGATCTTGGATGCCGAGGTCGGCAAGGATGTTTTGGATGTTCATGCGGCCCCAAAGGTACACGCTACCGCCCGAGGTAGACCATCAACACACTCAAGTCTGAGGGGCTGACGCCAGAGATGCGGGAAGCCTCTCCGAGCGTGCGGGGACGACGGTCGGTGAGCTTTTGGCGTCCTTCGTAACTGAGAGAGGTGAGGCGAGTGAAGTCCAAGTCTGAGGGAATCACCAAATGGTCCAACTTGCCTAAGCGATCAGCCATGTCTTGTTCTTTGGCAATGTAGCCTTCGTATTTAACCTGAATTTCCACTTGCTCAAGGACTTCGGCAGGGTGAGGGGTGGTCAATTTTCGAACGGTGTCAATGCCCTCATGCAACGCGTCGAGGGTGACGTGAGGACGGGATAAAATGTCTTGGGCGCGCACCGCGTGTTTCAAGGGAGAGGAGTTCGCGGCGTCCAGGACGGGTTGCGCCTCGTCCGGGGTCACACTGAGCTTTTTCAGGTCCTTGCGCAAGGTTTGAACGCCAGCAAGTTTTTCGTCCAACGCAGCCATGCGATCGTCGCTGGCGAGCCCAAGCTTGTGGGATAGGGGGGTCAGGCGTTCGTCCGCATTGTCCTGTCGTAGCAGGATGCGGTATTCGGCGCGTGACGTGAACATGCGGTAGGGTTCTTCGGTGCCCTTGGTCACCAAATCGTCGATCAACACCCCGATGTACGCTTGGCTTCGGCTGAACGTAATGGGCTCTTTGTTCCACGTGGAACGCGCGGCGTTGATGCCGGCCATCAAACCCTGGCAAGCCGCTTCTTCGTAGCCCGTGGTGCCGTTGATTTGGCCCGCGAAGTAGAGTCCGTCGACGAGCCGGGTCTCTAGGCTGTGCTGAAGCTGGGTGGGAGGGAAGTAGTCGTATTCGACGGCATATCCGGGGCGGAACATCTTGGCGAGCTCAAAGCCGGGGATTTTCCGCATGGCCCGGAGTTGAACGTCTTCCGGAAGGCTTGTGCTGAAACCGTTGACGTAGATCTCACAGGTGTTCCAACCCTCGGGCTCGACAAACACTTGGTGGCGGTCTTTGTCGGCGAACCGATCGATCTTGTCTTCAATGCTTGGGCAGTAGCGCGGTCCCAAACCACGAATACGCCCATTGAACATGGGAGAGCGGTCAAACCCTTCCCGAAGCAAATCATGCACCTCCGTGGAGGTGTACGTGATGTGACAAGGAATTTGTTGGGTGATGGGGTGGTGGGGGAGGTAGCTGAAGCGACCAGGGTTGTCGTCGCCCGGCTGCTCGACCATTTTGGTGTAATCCAGGGAGCGCCCATCCACACGGGGAGGGGTGCCGGTCTTCATGCGCCCGCTTTCAAAGCCGAGCTCCACAAGTTGTTCTGTAATGCCGATGGCGGCACGCTCGCCTGCGCGCCCTCCACCAAACTGCTTTTCGCCGATGTGCATCAAGCCATTGAGGAAGGTGCCGTTGGTGAGGACCACAGAGTTGGCGCGGATCTCCATGCCCAATCCTGTCCGAACCCCGACACAGCGCCCTTGTTCGACAAGGATGCCCACCACGCTGTCTTGCCAAAAATCCAAGTTGAGGGTGCCTTCCAGCATTTCTCTCCAAGCCTGGGCAAACAGGTTGCGGTCGTTTTGTGTTCTGGGGCTCCACATGGCCGGTCCCTTAGACTTGTTGAGCATGCGGAATTGGATGGCACTCCGGTCGGACACGAGCCCCGAATAGCCTCCGAGGGCGTCCACTTCACGTACGATTTGGCCCTTGGCGATGCCGCCCATGGCTGGGTTGCAAGACATCTGTCCAATCACCCCCATGTTCATGGTGATGAGCAGGGTGGAGGCTCCGAGATTTGCGGCTGCTGCAGCGGCTTCGTTGCCGGCGTGGCCTGCGCCCACGACGATGACATCGTACGTCTGAATCATGAAGGCAAAGGTCGTGAGGATGTTCTTTAGCTGCGATGTTCCACGTGGAACATGCCCAAAGCTTGGTCCTCGGCCGCGCGCATGGCTTGGGTGTCGGCTTCGGTTTTGTCCTTAAGTCCTGCCAAGTGCAAGACTCCGTGAACCATCACCCGCCGGAGCTCTTCTTGAAACACAACACCCTGGTTTTCAGAGTTTTCACGTACCCTTTCGAAGGAAATCAAGAGGTCTCCAGCGAGGGTGTTTCCTTCAGAATGGTCGAAGGTGATGATGTCGGTGTAGGTGTCGTGGTCGAGGTACTTGCGGTTGTATCCGAGGAGTTCGTCATCTGAGCAAGCCACCACACTGAGGTCTCCAAGGGATTTGCCGTGATGTTCAGCCACGGAGCGAAGCCAGGATTTGACGGCACGACGGCCTTCCACTTGGCACGGGACGTCCCCGTCCACGAAGACAATCATCGGCTTAGGCGAGGACGTTGGAGAAGGTGAGCTCGACAACGCGACCGTCATCCTCGAACGCGCATTCGTCGGCGAGGTGACGCATCAAAAACACTCCGCGGCCGTGGGGCTTCTCGATGTTTTCAGGTGCCGTCGGGTCGGGCAGGTTGTCGTAGTCGAATCCAGGACCTTCGTCGGAAATGCGGAAGACGAGGTTCTTCTCGTCAATGGCGCAAGACACGGACACCGATTTCTCGGGATCGAGCTTGTTGCCGTGCACAATGGCGTTGTTCACGCCCTCAGTCATGGCAATCAAGACATTCCCGTAATGCTCGGGAATGATGCTGTGATCTTCACTGATTTGGTCAATGAGTCGTTCCACCACCGCGATGTTCTCGGGCTTGGAGTCGAATCGCAATTCAGGCATCGTCGTCGTCATGGCGTCAATTCAGGGCTTCCGGGTTCGAGGTCCAAAGTATTGAAATAATCGTTGACGCGGGCGCGGTAATATGGAAGTAGTTCAGCAGGCACTGTGCGTAACAATTCGAGTTCGTTCATCTTTTGGCGAAGGTATTCCGACGCCTGTGGAGGGGTGGCTTTCAAGGCGTCGTCGCCTGTTTGAGAGGTGCGCTCTTCCTTTTCGCCTCGGATGCGCTCTGCATTTTCTGCTTCGAGCAGCCGTGTGATAAGGTCTTGTTGACGTTGAAGTGTAGCTTGATCGACCTGTCGGTTGACGAGGTCGCGCTCGATTTCTTCCATCTCCTTGGCGATGTCGCCCATCTGGTTGCCCTTTCCGGACCCATCCTCGTTCAGTTGCTTGGCCTTCTCCTGCGCCATTTTTCGAAGGGCGGCTTGTTGGGCTGCCATCTGGGCGAGGTCCTTCGACATGCCGCCGGGCTTCTGCTTACCAACCTCTCCTTTGTTGGCCCCTTTGCCCATTTGCTCCTTCATCTGTTCCAGCTTCTTCCCCAAGGCCTGCTGCATCTTCTTCATGTCGCCGGCTTTGGGGGAGGGGGAGGGGTTGCCCGACCCGCCGGGCTTTTCGCAGTTGCCGGAGCCGGGTTGCTTTTGGGCCTCTTTCTGTTGCATCTGCTGCAACGCCTCGTCTAAGAGTAGGGCGAGGTTGTTGAAGGACGTCATCACGTACTGCTGGTTCATGGCGATGTCTCCCGTCAGGCGATCCCCAAACCCATCGAGCGCCTTGCCCATGTGGCGGTTCACCAATCCGATTTCTCGGTTGACTGCGGACGCAAGTTGCGGGATGCGCATGCTCAACTCGAACAAACTATCCTCCACCATCACGGCGTCGTCTTTCAGTTTGCGCTGAGCTTGGCCGTGGTTGATGTACCTCGGGTCTTGTTCGTCGGTGAGTTTGAGCTCGGCCATCAACCTCTCCTCGTCAAAAGACAACGTCAGGATGTTTTCCAGCAAGGCCCTGAGCGCGTCCATGTCTTCGCTGGCGGATTCGGATTCCGAGTCCATTTGCATCTGCTCCATTTGTTGGGCGAGCTGCTCCATCTGTTCGCCCGCCTTTTGTTGGCTGTCGGAGGCCTTTTTTTCCTTGCCTTTGTCCAACTGCTCAGACCCCTTTTGCATTTCCTCCTGAATGGATTGCTCTTCCTCGGAGCTGTCCATCATGGGGTTGGGGTTTTCGAGTTGCTGGTTGTCCTTTTCCAGTTGATCGAGGTCTTTGCTCAGTTCTTCAAAAGCCTGGTTGAGGCTGTCTTGTTTGGCCTTGAGTTCCTCTGGATTCATGAGGCCCAAATCCGTTTCCTCCGCCAGCATTTTCTGCGCGTCGGCAAGCTTCTTCAGGTCCTCGATGGCCTCGTCCATCTTGGTTTCCCACTCCAGCTGACGGAACTGCTCCAGGGCGCGGTCCAGCTCCTTTTCCATGGCGTCATGGTTGAGCTCCATCTCGTTGAGTTGCTCTTGCATTTTCTCTGGATCCATCTCTTTCATGAGCTCTTCCATTTGCTCATAGATCTGGCGGAGTTCCTCGCTCATGATGTTGTCCATGAGTTTTTGGAGCTGATCCTGCTTGTCGAGGATCCGTTCTTCTTGCTTGCTGAATTCGTTGGCGCGCTCGTCTTTGCGCTCGTTTTCCTCACGCATCTGCTCGAGCTTCTCTTGAAGCGATTTCTGCTGCTCCATGAGGTCTTCCATGGCTTGGCGGTCCTGCCAGGTCATTTCGCCTTGTTCCCGCAAACGCTCTTGCATGGCCTCCATGGCTTCTCGCAACTCGGCGGCCTCGCGCGACGCTTCTTCCAAATTTTCTTCGATCGAGTCGGCGGTCTCGTTGCGCTCTTCACGGATTTCTTCTTGGCTGGGGGCTGCAATTCGGGTGGTGCCGGAACGAACCATTTTGGCCCCGTGGACCCCGTCGTTGTCCCACACCTCAAACCAACACTCCAGCACGTCGCCTTCACGCCAGTCCAACTCACCCATGTTCCACGTGTGGAAGAAAGTGCCTTGACGTCCGGCGGCCACGTCGAGCTCTACACGGCCATCGGTCTCCAAAGGCGTGTCACCAGCGAAAAGGGGTTCGTCCAAACCTTGTCGAGAGGCACGCTCCACAAACGCCCACGCAAACGTCAGGCGGCTGAATCCGTAATCGTCTTGGATGGCGCCGGTGAAGTGGCGTCGCTTGCGAGAGGTGCTGTCCTGTTCCTCTGAGACGCGTATGGAGGGTTTTCCGTCCCGAATGACCCGAATGCGGTGTCGCAGTGAGTCGCCCATCGCCTCCACGCCTGTGGGCGTGACCCAATAGACTGTGTTGGAAGAGGCCACCCAATTGGCGAGGTACGTGTTGGCTGCACCTGCCCGAACGGCCAGAGGGTTGTCTGCGAGGCGCATGGTGACGCCGTCCCCGTTGGCCACGCGGATGGACCACTGAATGGGCGTGCCCTCAGGCACCGTCAGGTCGCCTTGGTTTCGCTGGTCGATGGCGGGAAGACCTGTGTACCGAGGAGGGGTGGCTTCGACGCGGAGTTCGGCGAGCGAAGGCATGGCAAAAGGCACCGCCACAAACCCGTCGGAACGCCACCCATTGGCCAAAAACCGAAACGGCGTGCTCGAGCGCACGGACGGGAAGGTGTAGCGAAAGACTTGGTCACGCGTTCGCTCCATGCGGAAACGTCCGCCCTGCGACTCCACCATCACGGCACTTGGAAGTTCGTCGCCAATCACCTCGACCTCGAGGGTAAGGGCGTCTCCGGCGGCGACCTTCAAGCTTTCGTTGCGCAATTCAAACCGGAACGGCGCGGGCTCCACAAACTCGGTGCGGTGCTGCACGATGCGTGTCGCGGGCTCTGTCACCCAATGGGGCTTGAGCCAAACCAAGGCGCCGACCACCACCGCCACAGGAAGCGCCACACGCAGGGCCTTCATGGCCGGACCCACATCCACCGCTTGGGTGAACGGCAGGGGCCGAAGGGAGGCGGTGCGTTGGTCAATGCTTGCGGCCAACAGGGTGACGTCTGCGCCTTGCGCGATGTCCACTTGTTGTTGCAGTTGGAGGGTGTTGAGGAGTTTATCCTTGACTTCGGGGAAGTGCTCGCCCACAATCCGCGCAGCTTGATCGTAACTCAGGCCTTGGCTCAAGCGAAACCATTGAAGCATGGGCCACATCACCTGCGTGGTCAGCACGGCGAGCGTCGTGGCGGCGAAGGCGTAGAAGAGGACCGTGCGCCCAGCCACGCCAAAGCGTCCAACGTTTTCGAGCGCGGCAAGCAAGAGCGCACCCAAGGTGAGGGTTGCAAACGACAGCAAAGCCCCGCGAAGGGCTTTGTTTCTGTGGTACCGTCGGATGAAATCATCCAACTTTTCAATCAGGGATATGCCTGGGTTCATCTCGTGCTCATGAAAGGTACGCTACCTTCGACGTCCATTCACAACCTACGCCATGAAAGGAAATTTGGTTTCCATCAGCGCTGCTTTGCTCCTCGCGGGCTTGATGGGCAGCAAGACCGCCACCGCCCAGGACGTGGTCATCAATGAATTGAACCTTGTGGTTGGCCCGGAAACAGGGCAGTTTATCGAACTCTACGGCACGCCGGGAACGGCGCTGGACGGCCACGCTTTGGTGATTGTCAAATCGGCCTTTTCAAACGGCGATTGGTCAGCCCAAACCCAAGCCATCGTGGACCTCAACGGACTCGCATTGAATGCGGAAGGATTCCTGGAATTGAACGGCGAGGGTTGGCAGAATACCGTGGCGGGCGTGGTGTTGACGGCCAGTCCGGCCTCGTCTTTCGAACTGGACCAACCCCCTGTGTTTGGCGACATGGTGGACGCGGTGCTTTATGGCAACACCAGCGTGACCAATCCTCAAATGACGGCCATTTGGGAGGTGGTCAACCCCGACGCAGAGGCGACCATCTACGAAGGGGGGGAGGGTGTGTCTCCTGGGTCAGACGGATTGTCGCGCGTTCCTGACGGCGGTGTGGCGTTTGACCAAGCCTTTGTGATGCAGGCCCTCAGCCCGGGATCGTCCAACGCGCTTCCTTGTGAAGGGGGGCACTTGGCGCTGAACAACCCCGCCAACACGGTGTTCTGCACGGACATCGGGCCCGCCATTGTGGGATTCACACACCAGAGTGACGCGGCAGATGCGATCACAAGCTTGGCCATTGTGGACCCCGAGAGCGGGGAGGTGTTGGAGGTGTTCCTCGGAACTGCCCTCAACATGGAAGGATTGGGAGACGGCATGTTTGAGGTGTACGCCATTTCGCACGACGCGTTGCTTGTCCCAGGCTTGACTTCCTTGGACAGCATTGTGACGTTGCCTGAAGGAGGGTGCGTGAGCTTGTCTACCGAACCCGTGACGTTGGTCGGGGAGACCTGTGAGATTCCTTCTTGCGATGGCGGCACCCTGTTGACGGCAGGGGGAGAAGCAGACGCCGAAGCATGCCTGACGGAAGACGGAGCGCTTGTGCCCTTTGGGTACTACAGCGATGCCGTGGAGGGGGAGTACGCCTTCTTGATCTGCAACGAAGCGGACGAGATTTTGGTGACCACGGACGAGCCATACTACGACTTTGCGGCATTTGGTGAGGCAGGAGATTACCACGTTTGGGGCCTCAGCTACCAAGACGGGTTGGACTCCACCACCATTGCAAGCGGATTGTCCGTGTTTGAGGCTGCGGCCCAGGGCTGCGACAGCCTGTCTTCAAACGCCTTACCGGTGACCATTTTGCAATGTGGCTCTGCCGGGTTGTGCGACGACTTGATCATCAGCGAATATGTGGAAGGGACCAGCAACAACAAAGCCCTGGAAATCCACAACCCCACGCCGTTTGACGTGGACCTCACCCCGTATGTGATGGAGGTCTACAACAACGGCTCTGAGACACCCATCCAAAGCCTGGACTTGGAAGGGGTGCTCGTGTCAGGTGGTGTGACGGTGTTGGGCAACCCCCAAGCCGCCGCACCCATCATCAACCAAAGCCAAGCCTTGAGTACGGTCACGTGGTTCAATGGCAACGATCCAATTGTGTTGCGGAAGAATGGCGAGATCATCGACATGATGGGCGTGATTGGTGAGGATCCACTTGGGGCATGGCCCGTGGGTGAAGGCGCTATGGCGGAGTACACGTTGGTGAGAAAGCCCAACATCGGCCAAGGCTCCACCAACTGGAACGAAGGCCAAACCCAATGGGACGTCTACCCGCAAGACACGTTTGATTTCCTCGGAGAGCACACTGCATCGTGTGGCGGCCTGGGTACGATGGTGGTGGGTTTTGCAGCTCCGGAGCTTTACGTGGCGGAAGGCAGCGCGGTCGCGATCGAGATGCTCGTCAGCTACCCCCTCGAGGATGTGGAGGTGCAGGTTTCTGTCACCGGCGGCGATGCCGAATCGGGCTCGGATTATCCCGCAGTATTCCCGTTGAACTTCACGTTTGAGTCTGGATTGTTGAACAGCCAATCGTTCAACTTCGTGGCCATCGACGAGGAAGAACCCGAGCTTCAGGAAGATGTCGAACTGACGTTGACCATCCTTGCTGGAGGGGCGGTGTTGGGCATCCAAACCCTGGTGGTGCACATTCTTCCTTCGGATTTGACTTACCCCGTGTACGACATCGACATGGTGCGTGGCACCAACAACCAAGGGGTGCTCGACAGCATCGATACGGCGTGCGAACTACGAGGCATCGTCCACGGCTGGAACGATTACCCCCAAGGCCTTCGTTTCACCTTGATTGACCCCACCAATGGCATCAACGTGTTCAGCGCCATCAACAACTTTGGCTACGAGGTGCAGGAGGGAGACAGTGTGCGGGTGCGCGGGGTCGTGGGCCAATTCGCGGGCCTGGCCACGTTGTACGCCGACACCCTGATTTACGAGGGCAGCGGGTTCGACACCCAAGAACCAATTCTGGTCCAGGAGATGGGCGAGGAGACGGAGTCGCGCGTGGTCAAACTGAAGTGCGTGAAGCTCGTGGACCCTGCGCAGTGGACCAACAACTTCCCGTATTTCGATGTGATGGTCGACTATGGCATCGGCGACTTGCAGATTCGAATTGACGGCAACACCAACATCTGGGGCACGGAACCGCCCATTGGCACGTTTGGGTTGACGGGCATTGGGGGTCAATCTGATGGCAACGCGCCATTCTTGGACGGCTACACCCTGTTGCCAAGAAGCTTGGACGACCTGACCGAGCCGGTCCTTTCATTGTTCACGGTGCCCGACGTCCTCGTGTTGGGAGGCGACCCGGTGTTTGCCATCAACGAGAGTGAGAACGCGGACTTCTTCCAGTGGTCTTTCGGCAACGGCACGTTCAGCAACGAGGAAGATCCCGAGTTGACCTACACCGAGCCCGGCACGTACAACATCTTCTTGACGGCCACAGACGAAGACAGCCAATGTTCAGACCAGTCCACAGCTCAAATCGTGGTTGAAGAGGAAGATGCTGTTGCGGAAACGTCCTTCAACCTCGACATTTTCCCCAACCCGGCCTCAGATGTGTTGCAAGTGTCTTGCGCCACGGTCGCCGAGTTTGTGGTCCGTGACGCGGCAGGCCGTGAGGTGTGGCGCGAGCGTATGGCGGCGGGTCGCCGGCCCCTCGACGTGATGTCTTGGGCGCGGGGCGTTTACACCATAGAGGTGAAGCCCGAGTCTGGGCAGTTGGCCACCCAAACCGCACGGTTCGCCATTCAGCACTGATGTCGGCCCGAACCCGAAGCCTGTTGCTGCTCCACGGGGTGGTGGTGATTTTTGGGTTCACGGGCATCTTGGGCAAACTCATTTCGATTGACGCCGAACCTTTGGTGTTTTGGCGCGTCACCCTCGGTGGGTTGACCACCGCTGCGTACTTGTGGTTTCGGTCGCGTTGGTCAACCTGGACGTGGCCCAACGTGCTCCGGGTGGGCCTTGTGGGTTGGGTGGTCGCGGCCCATTGGGTGACGTTTTTCGCCTCCATCAAGGCGAGTTCTGTGGGGCTGGCGCTGACCATGTTGGCCACAGCACCGCTGTTTGTGGGGCTCATCGAGCCGGTGGTTTTCAAACGGTCCATTGCGTGGCGCGAAATGGCGGTGGCAGCCGTGGTGTTTGTGGGCATTGCCCTAGTGTTTCAGGCCGAACGAGATCAAACAGCAGGCATCCTACTGGGGTTGACAAGCGCGGTGCTTGCAGCGATGTTCAGCACCGTCAACGGAATGCTCGTCAAACAGCACGACCCGGTTCAATTGAGCGCCGTGGAGTTGATGGCGGCCAGTGTGGGGATGGCGCTTTGGTTGGCCTTCCAAGGGGAGTTGGGCCTGTCGTTGATTCGGTTGTCCGGGTTAGATTGGCTTTGGATTGTGTTGCTTGCGGTGGTGGCCACGTCGTTCGCCTTTATGGTGTCCATCCAGGTCCTGCAGCAATTGACGCCCTTTGAGTCGGCCATGGCCATCAACCTTGAACCGATTTACGCGATTGTGCTGGCGTATTTTTTGTTTGACGAGCGCTTTTCGTCGGGCTTCTATCTCGGCGCGGCGCTGGTGATTGGGGCGGTGTTTGTGGACACGTTGCTCCGCGCTAGGCCACGTGAAAAAGAGATGCCGCCACACGGTCTCCAGTGATCCACCGCGCCTCAGGAATGCGGAAACGACCGCCCTTTGTCGCCACCAAATCCCCACAAGCGAGTGCGTGTGCCCAAGCGTGGGGGTCGACCACGTCGGGCCTCAACCCGTGGGCCTGATGAAGGTCTTCCGGGTGGATGCCGTGGGCGGTTCGCAGTCCGGTCATGATGGCCTCGTTGTAGCGATCTGCGTGGGAGAGGGTTTCCCGCGATTCAGACAACGCACCTTGTTCCAGTGATCGGATATAGGCAGGGTTGTTGGACACGTTGGCGTAGCGATCAGGAGCCAGAAACCCATGCGAACCAGGCCCAAGACCCAGGTAGGGCTGTCCTGACCAGTATGCGCTGTTGTGGAGCGCTTTCCAATGTTCCTCTTCGCCTCGGGGTGCGGCCCAATTGCTCGTTTCGTAATGGGACCATCCACGGTTTGCCAAGACGGTGCACAAGTGTTGGTATTCCTGCACAGTTTGTTCGTCGGGAGGCGGGGTTTCGTCGCCGCGTTCCACACGGGTGCCGAGCACGGTTTGGGGCTCCACAGTCAAGGCATAAGCACTGAGGTGCCGCACAGGAAGGGCGAGGGCACGATCTACATCGTCTTGCCATTGGCGGCCTGTGGGAACCCCGTAGATGAGGTCCACCGTCATGGAGTCGAAGCCGGCGGCGTGGGCGCGAAGGATGCCTTGCTCCGCCTCCCGACCGGTGTGGGCGCGGTTCATCCAACCCAAGGTCTCGTCGTCAAAGCTTTGGATGCCCACACTGAGGCGGTTGAAGCCGGCCTCCAGCCAAGCGTCCAACCGCGCGTCTTCCAAATCCTCGGGATTGGCTTCCAGGGTGACTTCAGCGAGCGTGGACACATCCAACTGCAAGGCCTCAGAGACTCCGCGAACGAGCCGCTTCATGGCATCGGGGGGCAACAGGGAGGGCGTGCCGCCTCCGAGGTACAGGGTTGTGACAGGCCCCCTTAGCGACTCCAAAAAATGCGGCGCACGAAGTTGGGCCTCCGATGCGATCGCACGAACCATGGCGCCGACGGTTTGGGTGTTTGTCGAGAAGTGGAAGTCACAGTAGTGACAGGCTTGTCGACAAAACGGAACATGGAGGTAGACGCCGGCCATGTCTCAAAGGTCGTGGCTTCCACGCTACCTTCGCGTTATGGCTCGAGAAATCCAGTGGGACGAGGTCCGCATTGAACGCGCATTGACGGACATGGAGACCAACGCCGAATGGACGGCCTTGGGACCCCGCACGTGGAGCGTGTTACAAAACGGCGCTCGCTACAAAGTGGAATGCGAGTCTGGTCCCGACGCGGAAGGTCATCTGGTCATTCGCATCAACGGCGTGCGTCGCGAGGTGCGCGTGCTCGATGAGCGGGCCAAATTGCTCGAGAAGATGGGCATGTCTGTCTCCGCAGGCGCAGCTTCAGGGGACATCAAGGCGCCCATGCCGGGCAAGGTTTTGCAAATCTTGGTCAAGCCAGGAGATGATGTGGAGGAAGGTCAAGCACTGCTCGTGTTGGAGGCCATGAAGATGGAAAACATGATCAAGGCCGTGGCGGCCGGGACCGTGTCTGAGGTGCCCATTGCCGAAGGCGAAGCTGTGGAAAAAGGCGCGTTTTTGGTGGGATTTGAGTCCTGAGTGTTCCCCACGCCTTTCCCCGAAAGCCTGTTGATGACATGTCGTTGAAGGGACATTCTGCGTTCTACGTGGAACTACCTTCGAAACATGACCATTCGTGACGTTTTTCGCGTGTGTTGCTGCGTCTTTCTCGGCGCCAACACCGCCTCCGTCGCCCAAGGCCAAGCGTGCAGCAATGCCCTAGACCTATGTGGCCAAACGGACACCACCGCTGTGTTGGGGTCGCCGCTGGATTTGCCAGGTTCCACTGCCTTGGCAGTGGATTTTGAAGCCAGCCGCGTCCAAGTGATCCACTTTCACACGACGTTCTTCGGACAGTTTGCAGACCCTTCTGAGCCAGCCAGCGTGATGTTGAGCGCCTTGTCGTGCGAAGCGCCCCTTGTGGCCAGGGTGTTTCAATCCAACCCCTTAGACGAGTGCAACGCTGAGGAGTTCGTTCCCGCCTCCGAGTTGTGGACGGTGTCGACAGACACCACGCTGACCACCTTCCCGCTGTTTCAAAACACCGACTACGTGCTGCTGATCGGTTCGTCGGCTTCGGACTGCAATGTGGATGTGCGGTTGGAAGGCTTGGCGATGAGCATTGACGCTTGCTGCACCTCATCGATCGACTACGGAGAAAGCACGACGGTGGAGGTGTTGGGTTCGGATCCCGATTTGGGCTTCGATTGGACCCCGGTTGAGCTGGCCCAAATGGTGGACAACCAACTTGCGGAGCTCAGCCCATATGAGACCACCACCTTCGAGGTGACGGGGTACATCCAAGGCTGTTCCTACACGGATGCGGTTCTCGTGGCGGTGGGGTCGCCCATCGAGGTGCCCAATGCGTTTTCGCCCAACAACGATGCGTCCAACGACACGTGGAACATCTACGGACTGTCCCAGTTTCCCGCGTCGACCATTGAGGTGTTCGACCGTTGGGGACAAAGCGTGTTTCGTTCCGTGTCCTACCCCAATCCTTGGGCGGGCAAGAACCGCGGAGTGGATGTCCCTGCAGGCACGTACTACTATGTGATTCACCTGAATGAACCGAATGCCAACCTCGCCCCCGTCACAGGGCATGTCGCCGTGATCCGATGAGTATGAAACACATATTGACGTTGGCGTTGGTGTCCGTATGCTGGTCTGCGCAAGCGCAGTTCGTGGGGACGCGGTCGTTGTTTTTGATGTCCAATTTGCTGGACAACCCGGCTGCTGCGGGCAACTCGCCCTGTTTGGACATGCGCATGGGGGTTCGCTCTCAGTGGACTGGATTTGAGGGCGCGCCGTTGACGAGTTTCGCCTCCCTGTCGGGGCGTTTGGGCCAAGGCACGACTTTGGCACACGGGATGGGGGGCTACGTGATGACCGATGCGATTGGCCCTTGGTCCAACACGAGGTTCAGCCTAGCGTACTCCACCAAAATCCGACTCACTACAGGCGCACGGTTGAGCGCGGGGATTGGTCTGGGCATGGTCCAGTACCGCTTGGATGTGGGCAGCCTTCAGTTTCCCGAGGTGGCTGCCACCGATGATCCGGCGTTGATCGGTTCAGCGACTTCGCAGACGGTGTTCCCGACGATGGATTTTGGTTTGTGGTATGAGGACAAGCTCAATTTCGCGGCTTTCAGCATTCAAAATGTCACGGCGACCACATTGACGGACATCGCGGCCACCACATCTTCAGGTCGGACAGCGGTGTTGACGGGTGGACGGTACATCAAGTTGGACCGTCGGTTTGCCTTCCGCCCCGCGCTTCAAATGCGAACGGCTGCCGGACTGCCTGCGGCCATTGATTTTCAAGGCACATTCAGCATGGATGACCGCATCTCGATGGGTTTGGGCTACCGTTCAGGTTCGGCGTTGGTTGGGGTCATGAATCTGAAGCTGTTCGAGTCCATGACCGTGGGGTATGCGTATGATTTTGGGGTCTCTGCCCTGAATGTGGCGGGACGAAACTCCCACGAAATCGTGATCTCATTGACGGCGTGTGACAAGGACGACCCGTTCTTCGGCACAGGAGGCCGGTGCCCCGCATACGACTGACATGTACGACCCGTTGTCCAAGCGATTCCTCTTTTTGGCTGCCGCCGCCATCGTGGTGGTGACGCTTGGATACACCCAACACCTTTCCTCCATCATCCGCGAAGAAGAGCAGCGGAAGGTGGATTTGTGGGTGGAAGCGGTGAAGCAGCGGGCGGAGCTTGTGACCTACACCCAAACCCTGTTCGAAGACCTCGGCGCAGAGGAAAAGAAGCGCGCCGACCGGCTTGCCTCCGCATATCGGTTGATTCAGGAAGCCCCCGACGGAACGGATTTGACCTTCGCGGGCGATTTCTTGGTCAACAACAACACGGTGCCCGTGCTCATCACCAACAAGGCGGGGGAGGTGGTGTACAAAGTCAACGTGGATCCGCCGCCGGACGGCGTGGCTGAGCGGGCGTACTACGACAGCATTCGGCGCACCCAAATGAGCCGGAACCCACCCATCCGTTTCGAAGAGGTGGGCCAAACCATCTACTATGCCGAGAGCGTGCGCCTGCGAAAGTTGCGCGAGGCCATGGATGAGCTCATCGAGTCCTTCATTTCGGAAACCGTCATCAACAGCGCGTCCGTGCCTGTCTTGTTGATTGACTCGACGGCCACGAGGGTGGTCAAGTCCCAGGGCATTGACGTGTCGGAACTTGACACCCCAGAGAAATTGCAAGCCCGGTATGTGGCGATGGCCGAGGACAACCCGCCCATTTCTGTGTATTTACCTGGGGAGGGCTGGCACGTCGTCTTCTATGAGGAGAGTGCGGTCTTGACCCAGCTGCGCTATTTCCCCGCCGTACAGTTGTTGTTGATCGCCGCGTTTTTGCTCGTGGCTTACCTCGTGTTCTCCGCCTCCAAGCGGGCAGAGCAGAACCGGGTTTGGGTGGGCATGGCCAAGGAGACTGCGCACCAGTTGGGCACGCCATTGAGTTCGCTGATGGCGTGGTCCGGGCTGCTCGCGGCGAAGGGCGTGGAGGAGGAGGCGCTGAAAGAAATGGACAAAGACATCGCCCGACTGCAAGTGGTGGCGGAGCGCTTTTCCAAGATCGGTTCGGAGGCCACACTCAAGGAGGACAACCCCCTTGAAGTGGTTCGAGAGACCGCCGAATACATGCGTCCTCGGGTGAGCAAGCACGTGGAGATGGTTCAGGAGCTGGGCCCTGATGCAGGGCGACTGATGCTCAGCCGCCCCCTGTTGAGCTGGGTGCTTGAAAACCTGATTCGAAACGCCGTGGACGCCATGGATGGGGAGGGAGTACTCACCGTGCGAGCGCATTGGCGGGAAGGTGCCTTCACCATCGAGGTGGAGGACAACGGCAAAGGCATGACCAAGTCGGTGGCGAGAAAAGTGTTTGATCCTGGCTTCACCACCAAAGAGCGCGGATGGGGTTTGGGCTTGTCACTCGCCAAACGCATTGTGGAGGAGGTACACGAAGGCCAAATCCTTGTGGTATCCTCCGAACCCGGCAAAGGCACGTGTTTCCAAATGGTTTTTCAAGCGTGAACGTCCGTCAGCGGACGATGAGGATGCGCCCCACTTTTTGTTCTCTGTAGAACACACCGTCTTCTCGGTATTCCCACTTCACGATGTAAGGGTACCATCCATCAGGCAAGTAGTGGTCTCCGTTGCCCAAATCAGGCGCGCCTCCATCCCAAGGTCGATCCGCGTCGTCGGTGAACCAGACTTGCTCTCCCCATCGGTTGAAGACCTGGAAGGAGAAGGCGTCCCATTCGCAGCTGCTCTCAATGCGGAACCCCTCATTCAACCCGTCTCCGTCTGGGGTGAAGGCGCTGGGAATCCACACGTGACATCCACAGTATTCCTCCTCCACTTCAGCGAGGGCCACCGACGAACCGCAGGCGTTTGTTGCCGTGACGTAGTGTTCGCCCCCCGCGACATTGTTCTCAAACCCGGAAGCGCCTTCTGTGGACCACACCAAGGAGAACGGAATCTCGTAAGGGTTGGTGTCAAGGACGGGAAGCAGCTCCACGCGCACTTCGGTCGAGTCGCCGATGCAGATCAAGGGGTCCACCGCAGAAGCCACGACGTTGAGGTTGGGCAGCACTTCCACATACATGGGGTGAGCGTCCATGCATCCCGTGGCGTTGTCGCGCACTTCAATGAGGTATTCGCCTTCGTTGTAGGCGCTGTAGCCCGCAGTGGCGGCATCGTTGTTCACACTCCAAATCCAAGTACCGACGGGGTCGTCGGTTTGGGTGGGCCACACAAACGAATACGGGGCATCCAACACGCAACGAGACACGCTGTCGGGCTGCGAACCCACGGTGGGCGTCGGCCACCAAGTGACATATGCCGTGTCCGATTGGGTGCACTCTCCGAGCGAGACGTTGGCCACAAAAGGACCTTCACCCATGGACGCAACCACGGGCAGGTTGGCGCCGTTGCCTCCCACGTTCCAGGTCAGTGCATCCACATTGCCTGTGACACTCAACACGGCCACTTCTTCGTCACACAAGGGTGCCGGGTCCACCAACCCCGAGACAATGGGAGGAAGCATGAAATAATTGAACGATTCGGCGCTTGCGCATCCATTGTCGTGAATGAGATTGGCTTGGTACACCCCCGGGCCCGCTGCAGTGAGGCTTGTGGTTCCCGCCGGCAGGTCCCACGAGGCCACATAGGCGTCGTTGATGACGTTAAAATCGACGACCCCGGTGGATTCCCAGCACAAGTTGCTGGGGGTCGTGGTGAAGGCGCCTTCAGCCAGAGGAAGCGCCTCGATGACGATGGAATGAGGGTCAGACTCGCAGCCATTGACGATGGAGGTGGCGCTGAAGGTTCCGCCTTGGCTCACGTTGAGCAGGGGTGAGCTTGTGTTCTGCCATGAGGCGGTGGCCCCTTCAGAGGGAACGGCAACGACTTCCACGGGGTCCCCGTTGCAAATGACGACGGGTCCTGCGGTTGGCTCAGCATCGACGGAGAAACTGACGTCAGGCAAGGCCTGGAATGTCACGTTCACTTGAAGCTGGGCGCTGCACACCCCAAGCGTGGCCGTCACATCGTGAATGCCTGCAACCGTGGTGACGCTGGCGGCGCCTTCAACCCCATCCCAGGCAATGGTTGCGCCAGGGGCTGCGGTCGCTTCCAACGGGGCCTCCAACGCCCCACAAACCACCAGGTCGGCATCCACCAACAACTGAAGCGCAGGATCCAACACGTCGATGTCGAAGGTCTCGTGCGTGGGGCAACCCGCGGCATTGAAGCCAGTCATGGGGTAACTGCCGGCGGTGGCGACGGTCAACACGTCGAGGTTGTTGGCATCCCAAACGGCGTCCACCGTTTGACCCAAAGGCTGGGCTGTGAAATCCGAATCACCCCCAACACATCCCTCCAAGGGAGCGGGTTCCTGCACGGTGAGGCCATTCAGGTACGACGAGTAATAAAAGGAGCTCTCGCAGAACGACTGCGGATTGGAGAGTCCGCCGGTGCTGCCGGTGAACCCCCAATAGACAAGTGGGTCCCCACCGAACACGTCGTTGACGAGATCCACCGTCAAGCTGTGTCGGAGGCTTCCTGCGAAATAGACCTCCAACAGGGTGGTTGCGGGGTCCCAAACGACGCTCATTGGGTAGTCCAAGCCTGTTTCGATGTTGGCGGCAGTAGGGTGGGCTTGAACCGCGGCGGACAATTCGTTGGGCGTCTGGTGTGTCAGAGACCCGTCTCTGAAAATTGCGATGTGATCCTCTGAGGGGTCATTTTGGTCGGGCCCTGTATTCGGGGTTCCATCGTTGGCGAATGTGTCGAATTCAATGGCCAGCGAGTTGGTGGCAAACACGCCGCCCGGGCCTGCGGAACCATAGCCGATTTGGGCACCATTGACAGACAAGGGACCTGTACCAAGGTTGGAAATTTGTTGCAGGACAAAGCAAATGCCATCTGCTCCGTCGTTGCTTCCTCCCAAGTTCACGTCAAATCCAAGTTGAAATGGCGCGTCCAAATGAAGGGGACACTCATGCCAAGCTGCCCCCTTTACGTCATCGATGTTGGGGGTAAGCTGAACGCAATCCGCGCCGCCCGGGAGGGCATCCCCGACAAAACTCCATTGTCCCCATGCAGGAAGCGCAGCACAAAAAGTCAAGAAACCGAAGGAGATGAGGAAACGCATCAAAGGGTCAGAGGTTGCGGATGATGTCCACGATGCGCTCGGTGGCGTGACCGTCCCACAACGGGGGCACGACCCCTTCTTTGGGGTTGTCGATGGCGTGCATGACGTCGGCGACAATGAGCTTGGTCAACATTTGGTTGGTGCCAAGGGTCGTCGTGCTTGGCCGCTCCGTGTTGGGACGGAGGGTGATGCACGGCACTTGCCGGTACGTCGTTTCTTCTTGGATGCCTCCCGAGTCGGTGACGACCGTTTTGGCCTTGGAAATCAGGTGCTGGAAAGCGAAGTAGTCCATGGGCGGCGTCCGCTTCAACCCGGGATGCTCGAGCACATCGGCAAGCCCAAACGACTCCAAGTTCTTCTGCGTTCTTGGGTGGATGGGGAAGACCACAGGCGCGGAGGCACAGAGGTTTTGAAGGAGGTCGACGATGAACTGGCATCCCTCCCGGTTGTCCACGGTGGCGGGCCTGTGCATGGTCAGCAGGTGGAAATCCTCTCCCGCACCCAAGCCGAGGTCGGAGAGGATGGGGCTTCGATCGATTTGGGGTGAGAAGTGCACCAAGGTGTCGATCATGGTGTTGCCCACGAAGTGCACGTTGTTGCCTTGGTCGAGGCCCTCGTCCTTCAGGTGGGTCATGCCGGAGTCTTCCGTGACGAAGTGGTGTGCACTGAGCTGGTCGACCAAAATGCGGTTGATTTCTTCCGGCATGGAGCGGTCAAAGCTGCGCAGACCCGCCTCGAGGTGACCCAGCGGAATCCCGAGCCGTTGGGCGGCAAGCGCCCCGGCAAGCGTGCTGTTCACGTCGCCAGGGACCAACACAAAGTCCGGCTTGACCTTTTCCATCACCTCGACCAGCTGGGTGGTCATGTGGGCGAATTGCAAGCCCGCGGAGCCGGAGTGCAACTTCAGAACGTGATCGGGTCGCAGGTCAAATTGGTCAAAAAAGACTTGCGACATCGCCTTGTCGTAGTGCTGCCCGGTGTGGACCAAGGTGAGCTTGGCGCCGGGGATGGCTTCCACCACCTTGCGAAAGCGCGTGACCTTGATGAAGTTGGGGCGCGTGCCGATGACAATGAGAAGGTGCATGGGTTCAGGTCAGTGGGTGGTCTGCGGCCCCAATGTATGAAGCAGTTCGCTGTATTCGTGGGCAAGCGCGTCCCGCTGGAAGCGCGCGGGAGAAGTGTGGCTCGTTCTGCCGGCGAGGGCTTGTTGGATTTGGTGCGCAAATCCTCGATCATCTTCCATGCCACAAAGGTCAAACCCCCAAGACCCCAACAAGCGCTCGAGGTCGCTGTTCAAGGCGCCTCCGGCAATCAAAGGTCGTCCCGTGGCGAGGTACTCAAAGGCCTTGCCAGGGATCGTGCGGCGGCCGGTCTCGTTGTTGTTTTGGAGGATCACCAAGGCATGGCATGGCGACATCGCTTGGGGAACCGCGTCGTGGGAGACGCTTCCCGCGAATCGCCACGCGTCGGAAGGAAGGGTTCGCTCCAGTTCGGCTTGGATGGCGGGGTCGAGGGCGCCGTAGAGGACCAAATGCAAGGGCCGTGTGGTCTCGGGACGGGCGTTGTGGTCCCGAATGGCACGCCAAAGTCCAGGGGCGTTCCGGCTCCCGTACAACGACCCAAAGAAGCCGAGCACAAAAGGCCCGTCTTCAGGCGCGTCTTCGAGGTCAAAGCCGTCCGCCGCGTCATATCCATTGGGGATCCAGACGCCTTTGGAGTCGTGGTCTTGCAAGGGACGTCCGAGGATGGACATTGCGGCCGAGGGCGCGGTGACCACCACCCGATTTGCGTGTTCGACCACCTGCCGTTCCAGGGCCTTGTGGCGGGCACGGCTCCGGGCAGTCAAATTGAAATCGTCGAGGTAGTCCATGTCGGACCAGGGGTCACGGAAGTCGGCCACCCAGGGAATGTCAGGAAAGGCCCGTTTCAAGCCGAGGGCAATCAAATGGGCCGAATGCGGAGGGCCTGTGGAGACAATGGCGTCCACCGGAGCCTCAGTGAGACGCTTTTTCAACCTGCGAATGGAGGGCCGAATCCAAAACATGCGGGCGTCTGGGATGAACACGTTGCCTCGAATCCACTGGACCAACCCACCGGATTTCTTCTTTCCCGAAGGACTGGAAGAACTCCCAAACCGGTTTTGGGACCGTCCCAATTTCAAGGTGTCGAGCCACGAAGCGGGTTCAAAGATGGGCCCCTTCCACACTTCTGTGCCGGGAGGCACGTCCGACTGCAGGCCAGGGTCCAACGCCGGGTAGTGGGCCCCTTCAGGGACGTAAACCACTGGAGACCAACCATGTTTGGGCAAATACTTGGCAAACTTCAACCAGCGCTGCACCCCTGCACCTCCCGAGGGAGGCCAGTAGTAGGTCACAATCAACACGCGCTTTTCAGCCATGACTTCAAAGCTAAGACGCGGCGAATCATGGTGAACAAAGAGAACTGACTTACATTTACGTCCTTCTTACCGAGAGGCCCGGGTGGCGGAATTGGTAGACGCGCGCGACTCAAACTCGCGTTCCGCAAGGAGTGTGGGTTCGATTCCCACCCCGGGTACAGAGAAAGCCTCGCCGCAAGCGGGGCTTTTTTGTGTCAAGTCGCGTTGTTCTTGTTGAGGATGACAAGGGCACCAATGACGCCAGGTACCCACCCAAAGCAGGTGAGGATTGCAACGATCAAAATGGATCCACATCCGCGATCGTACACAGCAAGGGGAGGCAGCAGCAAACTCATAAGGACACGACCTAAGCTCATGACCGCAAACTAGGGTCAATGCCCCGTACCTTCATGAGATGAATCAGCACTTTTTCTTTGCGGCCATGGCGACGGTTGTGGCGTGGACCATCGCAGGCCATGCAAGCGGCCAAATTACGGTCAACGAGGGTGACCTTCCGCAAGGCGGAACCGACCACGTGTTCCAAAATCTCGCGCCGGATTTGTTCTTAGATTTTGAAACGTCGGGCCCGGGGTGGGTTTGGGATTTCTCTGAGCTGGAACCCGAGGACTCTGCCGTGGTGGGTGTGCAAGACATCGGCGATGCGTCCTTCACGGCGCTGTTCACCTTCGACAACGCGTTCCTCTACCCCGAGAACCAAGCCGACCATTTCTACACCTTCTTGAACATCCCGGACCTGGGCGACCTCGGCGGAGATGTGGGTGGTGGCTTGCCGATTGAGCTCGATGAGGTGGTGGGCTATTATCAGTATGCTGAAGGGACTTACAACCAGGTGGGCCTCGGATTGTCCGTGTCGGGCATTGAATTGCCGGTGCCATTTGACGACATCGACGAAGTGCACCCCGTGCCATTGACGGTGGACGCGACGTTGGAGTCCACCGCATCCTACGTGGTGGAGGTGCCTGAAACGTTCACCTACGCGGTGGACCAAGACCGATATTCAGAAGTGGACGGCTACGGAACGCTGTTGTTGCCCGACGGGTCCAGCCACGAGGTGCTTCGGCTGAAGTCAACCATCACCAGCGACGACAGTGTGTACGTTGCCCTGGCCGGTCAGGGCTTCGCGTTTGAGCGCGAAACCGTCACCTACACATGGCTTGGGGACGGAGGCATGCCTTGGATGGAGGTGGCCACGACCTTGGGCGTGCCCACGGTGGTGCGTTACCAAGGGGCCGCACCTTCAGATCCCGACACCGGCGGCACCGACGGTGTGTTGACCTTGAGTCCCACCCACTCCTTGTTTCCCAACCCCGCACATGCAGGCCAAACCATCACGCTGGGGGCAGACGCCCAAGCCACGTGGTCCGTGCGGAACGCTTCGGGAAGCCAGCAGATGGGGGTTCGCGGCACGTTGCTGTCCACGGAAGGTTGGGCGCCCGGCATTTACTTGGTACAAAACGAGGAGACAGGAGTGACCCGCCGCCTCGTCGTGCGTTGAGGGCGCCAAGGCCTTGGAGAGGAAAGCTCCCTCAGTGGTGGACTTTGTCGCGAAGCGCGGCGTAGGTGAGGACACCCAGCACCTCGGCCACGACGGCGAGTACCATGATGGTGGTCCCGCGGCCAATCAAGGCGAACATCGTACCCGGGCACGCGCCCGTCAAGGCCCAACCGAGCAGGCGTCGTCCCGGCCCCAAATGCGTCGGGTGCGCGCCACGATCGCGTAACCCCAACCGGGCACAAGGCGAAGCAACCAGCGCCATGGACCCTTGGCGTGCGACGCCAAGGCATGGAGCCCCTTGTGTCCCACATGGATTTGGCCATGGACATCGACGACGACCACCCCGAGAAGCGGGGGCGTCGTCCATTCCGAGGGCAGGACGCTTTGGGCATCCTCGCTTTGCAGCGGCACACAGTCAACCTCAGGCATACGCCGCCGCACCCATTGAACCGAGCGCTGACAAAGATGGCAGGGACCGTCGTAGTATAGCTTGGGCGCGTTCACGCTGTAAAGTTATAGAGGTACATTGTCTGCATGAAAAACACGCTTCGCCATGCCGTGTTCGGCGTCTTGTTCACCTTGGCCTTGACCGCCCAGGCTCAGCTCACCCAACCCAACCTGCCCGATCACGGGTTCTCCTTCGTCTATGGCGTGACCAACCTTCAACCTGTGGGGTTTGATTGGTCCGCGGCACTCTCCATCCAAAACGTAAATTTTGACTTCGTTCCTGCGGACAGCACCGCGCATGCAGGCCTGTTCCCCCACGCGGATTTTTCCCAGCAAACGCCGGGCCAAACGGGTGAAATCAATGAGGCATTCTACGAATACAACCCGGACTACTTTGGGTTTTGGGGAGGCGTCGATGGCGCGTCGGGCGCACAAATCGTGCACCCAGAAGTCGTGGAATATTTACCCTACCCCATGGAGGTTGGTGATGTTCACCAGGACACACTCGTGTTTGATTTCATGGTGTCGGGACTGGCCTATGTGCGCGATTATTCGGTGGACATGGAGGCGGTTGAGGTGGGCACCTTGACGCTTCCGGGAGGTCAGGTGTTTGAGAACACCATGCGTATCCAAGCCAATGTGGCCGTGTTTGACAGCAGCGTGGCTTCAAGTGGAGGCATTCTGACCGAGGGGTCTCAATATTGGGCCCCGAACATGCCGCTCCCCGTTGCCCAAACTTACATGTACACCCAAATCATCGACGGCGACAGCTCGGTTATTTTTTCGGGCGCTGAATTTTTGGTCGATGCGGCAGCAGGCTTTGATTTGCCCCTTGCGGCGTCGCTCGAGGCCTTCCCTTCGCCCGCCAAACACACCCTGAATGTGGTGGCCAAGGCGGGTTCGTGGGTTCGTGTTCACAACCTCCAAGGCCAAACCGTGGAACGCCGTCAGCTCGGCGGAGACCGAGAGACCTGGGACGTATCCACATGGCCCGCAGGCTTGCATTTCCTTCAAGTGGAGGGGTCGCGCACCACGCGACGCGTTCTCATCACGCATTAAGCGATTTGGTTGAGCCTTGTTGTCGGGCGCATCAGTACGCCCGCGCGGCGTTGCCTTCCATGTAGTACACGAAGGCCTTGTTGACGACCCGGTGCCCACCTGGCGTGGGGAAGTCTCCCGTGAAGTACCAGTCGCCGAGGTGATCGGGGCACGCTTGATGCAGGCCGTCGACGCTTTGGAAGATGATTTTCACCTCCGATTGCATGTCTTCGGGCGTGAGCAAGTCGCTGATGCGGTCGCTGATTTCCTCGTCCGTGAAGGGCGCATAGATGGCCTTGACCTGATTTACATTGTCTTTAAGCGGAAGCGTGAGCTGGTGCTTGCACGCCTCGTAGGTCTTCTGAAGGACGTCTTCCATGCCACGCTCTTTAAGCAGGGAAACGGCCGCTTGGAACGCAATGAAATCGCCCATCCGGGCCATGTCTATGCCGTAGCAATCGGGGTACCGGATTTGGGGTGCGCTTGAGGCCACCACAATGCACTTGGGACCAAGCCGGTCCAGGATGCGGAGGATGCTCTTTTTCAGGGTGGTGCCCCGGACGATGCTGTCGTCGATGACCACCAAATTGTCAACCCCACGCTCGACTGTGCCGTAGGTGATGTCGTACACGTGGGCCACGAGGTCGTCGCGGGAACTGTCTTCGGTGATGAAGGTGCGAAGCTTGGCGTCCTTGATGGCAATCTTGTCGACCCGAGGTCGCTCGTTCAAAATCGATTCAATTTCCGTGTGGTCGGGGTCGGCGCCGAGGCCTTTGATGCGGGCAATTTTGCTCGTGTTCAAGTGCTCTTCTAACCCTTCAATTAAGCCATAAAAGGACGATTCTGCAGTGTTGGGGATAAAACTGGTAACGGTGTTGTCCAAATCGTGTTCCACCGCCTCAAGCACGCGCGGGACGATGGCGCTTCCCAAGGCCTTCCGCTCTCGGTAAATGTCGGCGTCGTTTCCGCGTGAGAAGTAGATGCGCTCGAAGCTGCATGCCTTGCGTTCGCCTGCAGGACGAATCTCTTCAAGGTGGGCCTTGCCATTCCGTTGAATGATCAATGCGGAACCGGGGTTCACTTCTTGAATCTGGTCGGCGGGCACGTTGAAGGCGGTTTGGATGACGGGGCGCTCCGAGGCGGCCACGACCACTTCGTCGTCTTCGTACCAGTAGGCGGGACGGATGCCGTTGGGGTCGCGCATGACAAAGGCGTCCCCGTGCCCGGCCGCGCCACACATGACGTAGCCCCCATCGAAGTCCGTCGAGGCGCGCCGCAGCACTTGGCCCATGTCGAGGGTGTCCGCGATGCGTTCTGAAATGCTCTGGTTGTCGAGCCCTTCTGCTTTGAGCGCTTCGAACCGACGCTGGTTTTCCTCATCGAGGAAGTGGCCAATCTTTTCAAGCACAGTGACGGTGTCTGACTTCTGTTTGGGGTGCTGGCCGAGCTTGACGAGCACGTCAAACAGTTCGTCGACGTTGGTCAGGTTGAAATTCCCCGCCACCACGAGGTTCCGCGTGCGCCAATTGTTTTGGCGCAGGAAGGGGTGGCAGTTTTCGATCTCATTCTTTCCGAACGTCCCGTACCGCAAGTGACCGAGAAACAATTCGCCGGTGAAGGCAAAGTCGTTTTGCAGGGCGATGGCGTCTTGGAGATCTTCCGCGGTGAGGTCTTGGAACCGCCACATGATTTTTTTGAAGAGATCTTGAATGGGGCGGGCATCCACCGATCGCATGCGCGAGATGTAGCGCTTTCCCGGGTTGACGTCGAGCTTGATGTTGGCCAAGCCCGCTCCGTCTTGCCCGCGGTTGTGCTGCTTTTCCATCAACAAGTACATTTTATTCAACCCATAGAAGGGCGTGCCGTACTTGTCGACGTAGTGCTGCAGGGGCTTCTTGAGGCGCAGCATCGCAATGCCACACTCATGCTGGAGAGAGTCGCTCATGGGCGTGGGCAAAGTTACGCATTTGTGGGGCTGTTGGCAGCGCTACTTTTGGTTCCATGGACGACCAGACCTCCCCCCACGCCGCAGCCTTGATTCGCCGAGGCTGGGAGACCGCCCACAGCATCACGGAACACCTCGATGGCCTGCGCGATGCGACGCCCAACCCCGACCACGAGACCGCGCCGAACGACAAGTACATCCCGATCAACCGGCAACGCATCAAGCGCATCCGAAAGTTGTTGGGCAAGCAGGGCTTGAGCACGGCGCTGCTGGATGCGGTGCGCGGGGTGAAGGCGGGCACGAAGATGTTGGTCTTGAATGAGTTTTGGTGTGGCGACGGCGCCCAGATTCTCCCCGTTCACGAAGCGATGGTGCGTGCGTCGGAAGGGAAGTTGGAGGTGCGCGCGTTGATGCGCGACGAACACGTAGATGTCATGGATTTGTTCTTGACCAATGGAGGTCGGGCCATTCCCAAAACGGTGTTGCTCGATGAAGGCTTGCAGGTTTTGGGCACTTGGGGACCCCGACCAGAAGAAGCGATGGCACTTGTGAAGCGCATCAAATCAGACCCTGCGATCGCCCACACGTACAGTCGAGAGGTGCACAAGTGGTACACCCAAGACAAGCAACAGAACATTCAGGCGGAGTTGGCGGTATTTTTGGGACATGCCCAAGGAGCTTGAGCCCGAAGACTTTTACAAGACGCCCGAAGGGTTCATTGTCTTCACAGGGGCATATCATTTGAAACGCGGCCATTGTTGTCAGAGTGGATGCAAACACTGCCCCTACGGATTTGACAAACGAACTGGCCGTTTCACGAAGAAAAAGAATACGCCATGACTGCCGCTGACCTTCAACCTGCCGACTTCCAAGCCCCGGACCTGCAAGCCGCCATTTGCGAAGGCCTTCCAACCACCTTGCCTCCGGCCGTTCAACGCAATCCAGAATGGAGCCATGCGCCGGTTCGCAAGGACATCTTGACGGACAAGGAAAAGGCTCTGGCGTTGCGCAATGCCTTGCGGTATTTCCCGGAAGAACAGCACGCAGAGCTGGCGCCCGAGTTTGCCGGGGAGCTGCGGACTTACGGCCGCATCTATATGTACCGGTTGCGCCCAAGACACGCCATGAAGGCCTATCCCATCGAGTGGTATCCCGCGAAGTGCCGCCAAGCGGCCTCAGTCATGCTCATGATCCAGAACAACTTGGATCCCGCGGTGGCGCAGCACCCCGAGGAGTTGATCACGTACGGCGGCAACGGTGCGGTGTTTCAAAACTGGGCCCAGTACCGCCTCGCGATGAAGTATTTGAGCGAGATGGAGGAAGACCAAACCCTCGTCATGTACTCCGGCCACCCCATGGGGCTTTTCCCTTCCAACAGGGAGGCGCCCCGCGTGGTGGTCACCAACGGCATGGTCATTCCCAACTACAGCCAACCCGACGATTGGGAGCGCATGAACGCGCTCGGGGTGAGCCAATACGGCCAAATGACAGCCGGCTCATACATGTACATCGGCCCACAAGGCATCGTGCACGGCACCACCATCACCGTCTTGAACGCGGGTCGGATGATTGACCGCAAGCGCGGCGTCACCGACACCACGGATGGGCTCGCGGGCAAGCTCTTTATCACCGCCGGACTCGGTGGCATGAGTGGGGCGCAGCCCAAGGCGGCCACCATTGCGGGGTGCGTCTCCGTCACGGCAGAAGTCAATTCCGCGGCGGCGTACAAGCGCCACGAGCAAGGATGGGTGGACCACCTGGTCACCGACTTGGATGAGTTGGCCACCCGCGTCAAGGATGCGGTGGAGGCCAAGCGCGCGGAGTCGTTCGCCTACCTCGGGAACGTGGTCGACGTGTGGGAGAAGTTCGATGAGGAGAACATCCTCGTGGACATGGGCTCAGACCAAACCTCGCTCCACAACCCGTGGGCCGGTGGCTACTACCCCGTGGGCCTCGACTTTGAGTCGGCCAATGCGATGATGGCTGAAGATCCTGAGCAGTTCAAGACCTTGGTCAAGACGTCACTTAAGCGTCACGCGAATGCGGTCAACAAGCACACCGCCCGCGGTACGTATTTCTTCGACTACGGCAACGCTTTTTTGCTTGAAGCGAGCCGCGCAGGCGCGGACATCATGGACGCCGAAGGAGAGGGCTTCAAGTACCCCTCGTACGTCCAGGACATCATGGGTCCCATGTGCTTCGATTACGGTTTTGGTCCGTTCCGTTGGGTGTGCTGCAGCGGCGACCCAGCCGACCTCGACGTCACCGACAACCTCGCGGCCGAAGTGCTCGAGCGCTTGATGGCCGATGCGCCTGCCGACATTCAGCAGCAAATGCAAGACAACGTGCGTTGGATTCGGGAAGCCAAGGCCAACAAGCTGGTGGTGGGTTCGCAGGCGCGCATTTTGTACGCCAATGCCCAAGGACGTGCTGAAATTGCTTCGGCGTTCAACGACGCCATCAAGGACGGCCGCCTCAAGGGTCCGGTCGTGCTGGGCCGGGACCACCACGACGTGAGTGGCACGGACAGCCCGTACCGCGAGACATCCAACATCTACGACGGATCGGCGTTCACTGCGGACATGGCGGTCCAAAACTTCGTTGGTGACGGTTTCCGCGGCGCGACATGGATCAGCCTGCACAACGGCGGCGGTGTCGGATGGGGTGAGGTGATGAATGGCGGTTTTGGCATGCTTATCGACGGAAGTGAAGACAGCGAGCGCCGCCTGCGCTCCATGCTGCACTGGGATGTCAACAACGGCATTGCGCGTCGGAGCTGGGCAAGAAACAAAGGCGCCCAGTGGGCCATTGACCGCGCCATGGAAATGGAGCCGCGCCTGAAGGTGACTCGGGCCAACCACGCGGACGACGACCTCATTGCGGTCGCGCTTTCATGAGCGCGTTCGAGCAGACATTTGGCCGAGACCACGAGTGGGGCGACTCTCGCGATGCCCGCTTGGAGTTTTGCACCCTCGAAGGCGGGGTGTTTGGCCAAACGAAGTTGGCGGGCACCGATTTCCGCACCGCGACAGGATGGCGCACTCCTCCAGACGAGAACCGCTTGCGCGGGGCGAAGTTTCGCCGAGACGGTTTGGAGGGGCTGTTGTCGGCGTACGA
>Ga0115013_10000281_pt1 | contig 32686 bp, 25 predicted proteins | sample SouAtlMetagenome_2_FD_88686 | JGI IMG/M metagenome (GOLD analysis project Ga0115013, IMG submission 88686) | Marine eukaryotic phytoplankton communities from Atlantic Ocean - South Atlantic ANT15 Metagenome | ecosystem: Environmental > Aquatic > Marine > Oceanic | place: South Atlantic Ocean...
AAAATCGTGGCGTAGAAAACACACGCTGCCAGATACGCTCCTTTAGCCGAGGGATGACTTCCGTCTTTTCTATAAAGCTCTCTCCCTAGCTTGCGATTCTCTCTCCTCACCAGCGACCAAGTATCGCCTACCGGGGCCAATCGCGCCATACAGCGTTTTGCCGCAGAGAGGTAATTCTTACTTAACTTATTCTGCATGGACTCATAAGTCGGAAACAATTTGGGATTCGCTTTGTCGCCATCCCGTCGTCCCCAGGTTTGATAAAAGACCGTCTTCGCTCCGCTGGAATCGATCAACTTATCAAGCTTCACCGCCGCCGCTTCAAACTTCCTCGGAAAGACTGCCGGAGTCTGGCTTTGATCTTGCAGGACCACAAAATCCCAATTGCCTTCCTGAATCTTTTTCGTGGTGGCCTCGTTCGCCAAATGAAATGCCAATGTCTTCCCTCCCGGCGTTATAAATTCAAGCTTGGTGGTCTTTCCCTCCGGCGAAGCCGCAAACAACTTCGTCACGGCTCCCCGAATCTGCCCGGTATAGCTATTCCCAACAAACAAGATTCGAGTCTTCTCTTCAGCAAAAGAAAAATTACCGAAGATACAAAGATAGAATACGATCAGGAGGTATTTTTTCATAGGATTAAAAGAGTGCGCTGGCAGTATTCACGTTTTCTCTCTTGAGTCAGTCTTCTTCCTAAAAAGTGAACAAGCAGAGTTTTTTCATAATCATGATCTTGTCGAGTGACAAAGAATAGCTAATGCTTCGCAGAACTCATTCACAAACCACCAAAACCCATGAACCAAGAATCATCCCATCTCTCTCGTCGTAAATTCGTCGGCTTCGGCCTCGCTGCCGTGGCAGCCGGAACAGCAAGCTCACGCGCTCAATCACCCAACAGTAAACTCAGTATGGGCATCATCGGATCCGGCGGTCGTGGCGGAGCCAACCTCAACGGAGTCAGGGGAGAGCACATCCACACTCTCTGCGACATCAACCGCAACACCCTCGCGGCTGTTCAAAAACGATTCAAAGATGCCAAAACCACCACTGATTGGCGGGAAGTGGTCGCCGACCCTAAAATCGACGCCGTCGTTATCAGCACCGCCGATCACCATCACGCCCCAGCCGCCATCGCCGCGATGCGGGCCGGAAAGCACGTCTATTGCGAAAAACCGCTCGCCCATACCGTGCAGGAAGCCCGCTGGATGCAGGAGGAATACGCCAAAGGCAAAATCGCCACCCAAATGGGAACGCAAATTCACGCTGGAGGCAGTTACCGCCGTGCCGTGGAATTAATTAAAGCGGGTGCGATTGGAAAAGTCAAAGAAGCCCATGTCTGGTGCAACCGTTCGATCAATGCGGTCAATCCATCTGTCCTCGAATCCAAACCAGCCGATGACTTCATCGATTGGGATGTCTGGCTCGGGCCAGCCGCCGACCGCCCCTACAATCAAGGCTACTGGAAAGGCGGTAACTTAAACTGGAATCGCCGCTGGGAATTTGGCAACGGCGTGCTGGGCGACATGGGAAGCCACCTCATCGACCTCGCCTGGTGGGCTCTCGACCTCCGCCATCCTACTTCAGTAAAATCCGAGGGCCCTGCCGCCGATCCTATTGCCGCCCCGCCGTGGCAGGAAGTCACCTGGCAACACCCCAATGATGTCATCGTCAAATGGTATCACGGACCTGAAGGAATGAGACGGCGCAGCGACCTTATCCAACCCCTCGTCGGTGGCGATACCAAGATTAGCAAATGGGGCATCGGGGTCGCCTTTGTCGGAGAAAACGGCGTCCTCGTTTCTGACTACGGAAAGAACATCCTCAGCCCGTCCGATAAATTCAAAGACTACAAGCGCCCCGAGCAAAGTATCGAGAAATCCCTCGGACAATACAACGAATGGCTCGCGGCCTGCCGTGGCGAAGGAAAATCGCTCTGCAACTTCGATTACTCTGGCACGCTCATCGAGCACAACCTCCTTGGCAACGTGGCCCACCGCGCCGGCAAAGCCCTCAAATGGGATGCCAAGAACTTTAAGTTTACCAACGACGAGGCCGCCAATAAGCTCCTCACCAAAAGCTATCGCAAAGGCTGGGAGATTAAGGTTTAGCACAGACTTGGACAACCCACGAAACTGACAAAAAAGACTCAAGAATCTTCTACTGAAATTTTGATCCTTTGATGAGTTTCGTCGTTGGCCCCACCTGAAAGGTCCATGGCCGTCCGGACTTTTGCGGCTGCGCTTATTGCCGGACGAGAGATGAGCCTGCCTCGGCAGTCCGCTTCCCCGAACTCCGAAAGAATTTCGTCGAGCAAGTCGAGAAGAACCCGCAAAACTTCATCGAATACCCCAACGGACCAGTCGTTGAAGAACTTCCTGCTCGAGGCGGCCGAAGTTTGAAAACCTGCGCCCACCTCCTAAGTGGAGAGACAGAACTCGGTACGAGCAGCCCACAGGTCCTACCAACAAAACCAGATGATCCTGACTAGAACCGAAACGAATGTGCGCCTTACCCTCCTGGAATCAGACCTCAAAAAAAATCCTTCACCAAAATCGACCGATTAAAAGCCGAACTTGGATTAAATAATGTCGAGTAATTCGATTTTGGGCACAGTAGACACAAAAAAACGGCGACCCGTAGGTCGCCGTTTTTGAGATGGTATTTAACTTTAGGTGAGAATCCTTACGAAGCGGCATCCTCGTCGGAGCCATCGTGCTCACCGCCCGTCACATCGAGTGGCTTATACCCGCCTCTGCTCTTGAAGGAGAAATAGAGAATGATGTAGGCAATCAACATGACAAAGGGAAAGACCGTCATATTGGCCAATGCCTTCTGCGCACTGCCGGCACGGGCACCGGAGACAGCTTCCTTGACTTTCTCACCCTGATCTTCAAGGAGCTCATCGACATCATCACCTTTAAGGCTCTGGTATCCGACAAATCCAAGATACATCTCTTTGTCCTCGAGATAATCGGAGGAAACAGAATCGTCGACAATAAGACTTGGAACACTTTTGGCTTCTTCAGTCGCGGCAATCTCTGAAATCGCCTTCTTTTCCTGAAGAGCACCAATGTAGGGGAAACCAAGAACGCCCACCGCCAGCATACCGATACCGGAAACAGAGTTCAGGGTCAGGGCGCCACCTTTGGGAGTCTGCTCGGACACAATCCCAAGCATCGTCGGCCAGAAGAAGGTTTTGCCGAGCGCATAGAGAGTAGCGGCCACAAAAATCATCAGAGCACCTGAAACACCCGACAGCGCGAAGAGGCCGGCGATTGCTAGGACACAACTCACAATCAAGAGCGGGATTGGTTCGAGACGATGCACAATTGGACCGGCATAGAAACGCAGAACCATCATGATGACCGAGGTGTAAACCAAGATCCACCCTGCGTGGAAGGTCACCGCATTGGCCATAATTCCGGAAATCCATCCGTCGGTTCCAATCTCGGTCGTGGCAAGAGGAGTCATGAGCAGGATAAGGACAAACATCAACGGACGCCCAAGGCTCTTGGTGTAAACCCCGAGAGCGACAGCAGCTCCTCCGCAAAGGATTCCCCATGTTTCTCTGTTATCGGGGAAATCGTTGTCCAACTGAAGGAACATTAGGAAAGACACAACGGCTGCGCCTCCAAATCCAAATTCGGCCAACATATCACGGTAACTCACACCAGCGGCAACACGCTCCTGGACCGGGAAATGGCAACGAATCAGCATGACAAGATACAGGACGGCTGGAATGAAGATCAGACCTAACTTGATTTCCCAGGAAGCGCCTCCCATCAGAATCACCGCAATACCGGCGATAACCAAACCACCGGGCCAACCGGCGTGAAGAATGTTGAGCCACTTGGTCTTTTCCTTATCGTACATTGTGGCAACCACCGGGTTAATAAAGGCTTCCACCGTTCCATTTCCGAGAGCGAGGATCAACCCACCCCAGAAAAGAAGGTCCTTGGCCAATTCCGGATTCGTGTCGGCGACAGAGAGACCATAGATCCCCATGATCCCCCAAATGATCTGACTCGCGGCCGCGAAGATCATGGCGAACTTGTATCCGACCTTATCAATGATCAGACTAAAAAGAATAATACTGATCGCAAATGGCCAGACCTGGATTCCCTTGAAAACCCCGACCTCAGCTTCATCGAGACCCAGGAGGTCTTGAGTGATGGAGGGGTCATCGAGAAGGAACATCCGGGTGATGAAGCCAAATGCCGTTGTGATCAGCGCAATAAAGCAGCCCCAAAAGAGCATACTGCTGGGTTTTTCGTTACTCATAATTTTTTTGTTTACCCATTGGGTTAGGGAGAGACTACCCGAGCGGGGGAAAGCACCGCAAGCACTGATTCACGTATTCGCAAGTCGTGATTTCTTTCAAATTTCTTCAATTTTTATCAGAAATCAAAACCACCTAAATTCCTCAGATTTAGGCTTCCAATCAAAAAGCAGGGCCACTTGGGCCCTGCTTTTAGGGGAAAGACCACAATCCGGGGGCTCTTAGCCAGAATCGGATAGTGTTCAAATTTGGTAGGACCCTAAGAGTCCTACCAGGCCGCCGTAGCAACCATATTTTTAAGCCCATTACTGGGATTGGAACAGTTCGTAGGTGTCTATTATGAACTTGCTGTTAGACTGCCCGGCGATCCACGGAGCGACAAGCAAAAAAGCCCTTTAGGCGTTTTTTCTCCGCTGGAGGAAGAGATCGATACCATCGCACAGCGCAATCCAGCTCGCCTCGATAATGCTGTCAGAGACTCCCACTGTTCCCCAAGTGCTCTCCCCATCGCTATGCACGATGAGAACCCGGGTCTTGGCCGCGGTGGCGTCCTCCCCATCGAGGATCCGCACTTTATAGTCCACCAATTGCACCTGTTCAATCTCCGGAAAAAATGCCACGAGCGCCTTTCGAAAAGCGCCATCGAGCGCGTTCACCACGCCGTGACCTTCGGAAACGGTATAGTTCGTCTCGTTATTCACATCGATTTTCACCGTGGCTTCACAAACAGGATTGTGCCCATCGCGATACTGCCGGAAGGAGCAATGATACTCGTTGAGGGTCCAGGGACGCTCACAGGTTCCTAGCTCGCGCCGGATGAGAAGTTCCAGCGATCCCCCGGCAGCCTCAAAAGAATACCCGTCCTGTTCCAGCTCCTTTACTTTGGTGAGGATCGAAAGCGCCTCGGCACTCCCCTTCTCCAAAGTAATCCCGAGCTGCTCCGCCTTCATGAGAATGTTCGATTGCCCAGACAGCTCGCTCACGAGGATCTCCTGCTGGTTTCCAACTTGCTCGGGACGGATGTGCTCGTATGTCCGGGCCAATTTCTGCACCGCGTTGACATGCATCCCTCCCTTATGAGCGAAGGCGGTCCGCCCAACAAAAGCCGCGCGGGCAAAGTGAGGGTTGTTGGCGACGTCATCCACAAAGAATGATAAATCACGCATCTTGGAAACATCGTCGACGGCCTTCAATCCAATCTTGAGCTCCAAGATTGGAATGACCGAAGTCAGATTACAGTTACCGGTGCGCTCGCCATAGCCATTGATCGTGCCTTGAACCTGCGTGGCTCCAGCATCCACTGAAGCGATGGCGTTGGCGACTCCGAGTTCGCAATCGTTGTGAGTGTGAATGCCGAGAGGCACCTCGGGGAAGGCTTCCAAAACCACCCGGCTGATGTCCGCAATCTCCTGCGGAAGGCATCCACCGTTGGTGTCGCAAAGGACGAGCCAATCGGCTCCGCCTTCTACCGCGGCACGGAGAGTCGCCATGGCATGTTCATCGCCGTCCTTGTAGCCGTCAAAAAAATGTTCGGCATCATAAATGACCTCACGCCCTGCCGCCTTGAGGTAGCGCACGGTGTCACGAATCATCGCCTGATTTTCCTCAGCGGTGGTCCGAAGAACCTCGGTTACCTGAAGCTCCCAGCTTTTTCCAAAAATAGTAATGACCGGCGTCTCGGCATCGATAAGGAGCTGGACCTGCGGATCTTCCTCGACGGTGAGATCCGCCCGACGCGTCGAACCAAAGGCTGCGATCTTGGCGTGATTCCAGGTTTCCTTGGCCGCAGCTTTAAAAAACTCGATATCTTTTGGGTTCGATCCCGGCCAGCCACCCTCGATATAGTCCACCCCGAACTCATCGAGACGCTTCGCAATTCGCACCTTATCAAGGCCGGAGAGGAAAAAACCCTCACCCTGCGTGCCATCGCGGAGAGTTGTATCGTATATGCTGACTTTAGAATTTTCGCTCATCGTGGGTGCTGAAATCGGCGGCACGGTATGGCGACCGACCGAGATCTGCAATCCCTCTTTCAGAGCAAATCAGGCAATATCAGAGCATTTTTGCTACCACCCCTGCAATTCCCCGACTCTCCCGAGAATGCTAATGCCATATTTCCCTCTCGTACTGCCGCCATCCGCAAGGAATTTTTTGACCAACGGCAAGGCCGGCTCTCCCATCCAATCGAGCACGTTGTGAAGCATCATTTCATTCGTGGTGGCATTGAAAAGAAGATCATTCAGACAGGCCATGGCCTCCGTGGAATCGCCCAACTTGACCAAACTCCAGGCCGCCATCATGCGCACTTCATGACAGTCGTCCTTGAGGGCTTTCTTCAAAGTTTCTTTGGCTGAGGCTGCATCCTTCTCAAGCAAATGAAGACCTACGACCGCCCACCACCGATAACCTTCGTCCTGGTCGCTCATCGCCTTCACAAAGTCATCGAGATTCTTCGCATCACGAACCAGGGCCTTGTCGGCAGCATCGAGATAAGACTCAAGCGGGTAAAGTTTCTTGTTCCGCACCATCTCGTAGATCGTCATGGAATTCTCTTTAGCTCGACGCATCCGCATTCCTTCGGGAAGAAGTCCGGAATCAAATAGCTCGAGTTGTTTTTTGCGAAGCGCAGCTTTCAACTCAGAAATCCTCACTTGATACTTCGGATCCTTGATCAGATTTTTGACATTATCGAAATCACTCTCGTTGTCGTAAAACTCCTCGGAAACCCGCGGACGGAAAAAACGCCCGGTCACTTCATTGGTCTTACCGTCGCGATGATGTTGCTCCCAAGCCGGAGTCGCGGGAGCTTTCCAGAGGTAGGCCAAGTGCTGTCCGGCAGGCGCATAAGGCATGTAGTTTTTGTGATAAGCGAATCTCTTATCGCGCATCAAGCGAACGTGATCGAGACGCTCGTCGGCGCGCTCGCGGAATCCCAGATGATGCTTCGGCTCGGCTTCCGCTCCTGTCCCTAAAAAGACCCGTCCCTGGAATGTGTCGGGAATTTCCGCGCCAGCGAGACTCAACCAGGTCTTGGGCATATCCACAAAACTCACGAGGCGTTCAACCGTCGAGCCCGGCTTATCGGCGGGATAGAGATGTTTGTATTTCTCAGGAATCCGCACGATCAAGGGACAATGCACTCCGCTGGCATAAAGGAAGCGCTTACTCCGCGCCATCACTCCCCCGTGATCGGAATTGTAAATAATGATGGTGTCCTCGTAGAGCCCGTCCTTTTTCAAAGTCGCGATGCACTTGGCAACGTCTCCGTCCATCCGCTCCACCGCATCGGCATACTTGGCGTAGTTTTTGCGAATTACCGGAAGATCAGGATGGTAGGAAAAGAGAGTCATCTTCGCGGGATCGTTCTTCACCTGATTCACAGCTCCATGCGCCTTGCTCTCATGGCTGGTCGTCGTGTTGTAGACGCAGAAGAAGGGCTGCCCCTCCTTGCGAGCCTTCCACCCATACGGTGACCTCTTTCCATTCCCCTTTTTCTTTCCTAGATCCCAGGCCTCATAATCATCACGCCCTCCAATGTTGTAGTCGGTCTTTCCGGGGTTGGAGGTATGGTATCCAGCTTTCTTCAAGAGATCCGGATAGTACGGTATCTTGTCGTGAGGAATCTCATTTCGGCTTCGCATCGGCTGGGTGCCATTGGAAATACCATACATTCCCGTAATCCAGCAGGAACGGGTCGGAGCGCACACCGCCGCGTTATCAAAGCAATACAGATAGCGAAACCCCTCCTTGGCCAATTGGTCAATGGCCGGGGTCTTGGTATTCTTCCCGCCATAGCAACTGATCCAGGAAACCCCGTTATCTTCGCTCGTGATCCAGAGAATGTTAGGTTTCTCTGCTGCGTTGGCCGCCCCCAGAGTCGAGCCCAGGATAAAGAGTCCAGTGATTGCTTTGTCTCGAAAATTCATCGTGCTCTACTACGAACACGAATTCCCGAATCAATCAATGCGATAGATTACTTCTTCAATTCCTTCAACTGCTTGCGAACCAAGTTCGACTGATTGGCATCGAGAATCTGCCAGCAGGCCAGACCGTTTCCAACGAGGTCCCATTCATCAAATTCCCAAACAACTTTCTTTTCCTTCGTAATTTCAAAGATCTGCGGATCATCGTCCCCCGCGTGGCAGTTTCCAATGACGAGATTTCCGCTGGGTAACTCCTGAAGGCAAGTGGTCCAGCCCAATTCAATCTCGGTGTCCGGCACCTTCTTGGTAATATCCCACACCACCTTCTTCTCCGGTGACACTTCAATCACGCTGTTGCCACTGCCGGTCGCAATCAGCGTGTTACCATTTCTCAAACGAATCGCCCCATAGACCCGGGTGTTGGTCGGATATTCCCAAACGACCTTGCCGTCTTTGTCATATTCCGTGACGACACCGGGATTCTCGGCACAGGCAAGATAGTGCCCGTTGCCCAACATCCGAACGAGACGAGTGCTCTTGCGGCCACCCTCCCCCATACTGACAACCTTTTGGGTCATCCCCTTCTTATCAACGTGAATAAAGCGTCCAATCCCGCTCTCCGCAATCATAGTGCTCCCATCCGGGAAACGCGCGAAAGCATGCACGTCCACGCGCTTGCCCTCGTTGCCATTCGCCTTGGCACTTTCGTATTCCCAAACAACCTTCTTCCCTAAGGTAATCTCCTGGGTCTTGGTCCAGGTGTCGTGGAAGAGAATATTTCCACTCTTCAAATAATGCACATCGTGGTGTCCGGTGTGTCCTCTCTGCGGACCGGCAGTATCGTGCCTCCATAGAACGGTTCCGTCATCCTCGCAAATTGCGAGGACATTTTTGCCATAAGATACGCCAACCAACACCAAGCGGCCTTCCTTCGCTGAAAGCGGCAAAAGCGCGCAACAGCCTAACAGAGTGAAAATTGTTTTCATCATCATTTTTTAAACCATTATTTCCCGGATCGGCTCAGCGCCTTTCACTCCGACCAATCGCTGGTCGAGACCTCCATAAAAATAACTCAGGTGATTCGGATCCAATCCCATGCGATCGAGAACGGTTGCGTGGAGATTCCGGACATGGAGACGATTAGTCACGGCCTCGCCACCGAGCTCATCAGTCTCGCCGTAGCTCACGCCACCTTTAATGCCGCCACCGGCCATCCACATCGTGAAGCCGTAGGAATTGTGATCACGGCCCGTTCCCTTTGCATATTCCGCCGTCGGCTGACGTCCAAATTCACCACCCCAAACCACGAGCGTTTCATCGAGAAGCCCCCGTTGTTTGAGGTCCTTCAAAAGACCGGCAATCGGTTTATCGGTCCGACCGGCGTGATGGTTGTGATTCTTTTCCAAATCACCATGAGCATCCCAGTTGTCGTCATTGTGGGCGCCACCGGAATAGAGTTGAATGAATCGCACGCCCCGCTCAACGAGACGACGCGCCATGAGACACTTGCGACCGAAGTCCTCCGTCTTCCCTTCGTTCATACCGTAGAGCTCTTTGACATGCTCCGGTTCCGACTCCAACTCGATGGCATCGGGCGCAGTGGACTGCATCCGATAGGCCAATTCGTAACTTGCAATCCGCGCTGCGAGGTCGCTCTCGCTTCCCCGCACCCCAAGGTGCTCGCGATTCATCAGATTAATATGATCGATCAGGGTCCGCTGCTGATCCTGCGGCATGCCGTGAGAGTTTTTGAGATTAAGAATCGGATCCCCTTTCGAACGAAAGACCGTTCCCGCGTAGCTCGCCGGCATGTATCCCGATGACCAATTCTTTGCCCCAGAAATCGGACCGCCGGTTTTATCCAACATGACGACATAGCCGGGAAGGTTTTCATTGGTCGATCCCAGTCCGTAATTCACCCACGATCCCATCGAGGGCTTCCCTCCGAGCAAGGAGCCCGAATTCATCATCAACATCGCCGAGCCATGAATCGGCGAATCCGCCGTCATGGAATGAAGGAACGCCATGTCATCGACGCACTCACCCAAATTGGGAAAGAGGTCGGAGATATATTTTCCGCACTCTCCGTACTGTTTAAATTTCCACTTCGGCCCAACCACGCGGCCTTGGTTCTTCTTCCCGCCACGACCGAAGGTCTTCATCTTGACCGTTTTCCCATCAAGCGGATAAAGCTCCGACTTGTAGTCAAAAGTATCCATGTGGCTTGGACCACCATACATAAAGAGGAAAATGACCGACTTCGCCTTCGGCGCGATCATCGACTCCTGGGGAGCCAGCGGATTGGCATAAGAATCCAAGGTCGCTCCATGTGCTTTGTTGAAAAACCCTTCCTTCGCCAACATTCCGGTAAGGGCCACCGAAGTGAAGCCACCGCCGATATCGCGAAGAAATTCCCGCCGGTCAACCCGGCCGCAAAAAGTGTTCTGTGGATGTTTCATGGGTTCAGTCTAAGAAGATAAATTCATTTAAGTTTAATACAAGCAGCGCGAAGCGATCGAGCGCCTCCTCTTCGTTCAGACCATGCTTATCGCGCATGGCATCAAAAAATTCATGGCTATACTCCAGCTCCCTCTCTTTGGCCGGACGCGCCAGAGCAAGCTCGAGGCCAAGCCGGACACGCGCTTTGCGATCATCCCCGGCTTCTTTACGCAATCGCTCGGCGAAGACCTTAGCCTGATCATTCATGAACTTACTGTTCAAGAAACCTAATGCCTGAGTCGGCACCGTCGTAGCAAACCTCACCGGACAACTCGTATCAGTATCGGCGACATCAAGATCTGCCAATTGCGGCGGCACCATCGAACGCTTCACCTTCACATAAATCGTCCGACGCACTTCATCTTCAGGAGACGATCTCCCCCAGGAGCCTCCCTTTTTTGACGAGGTCGCCAAAACCTCTTCAGGCAGCGGAACAAAAACACCCGGACCACCCATTTTGCGATTCAGGGTTCCTGTAACGGCCAATATCGAGTCGCGAACTTCCTCCGCAGTCAGACGACGCATGTCGAAGCGCCAAAAGCTATTATTATCAGGATCCTTCGCCAGAGCATCAGGATTCGCCTTCGAGGACATTTGAAATGTCCGCGACATCATGATCAACTTGTGCATCTTTTTCAGGCTCCATCCTTGCGCCACAAACTCCGTCGCCAGCCAATCGAGTAACTCCGGGTGAGTGGGATCTTCGCCCAGGAAACCAAAATCATTCGAGCTGCGACAAATTCCACGCCCAAAGTGATGCTGCCATACGCGATTCATCATCACACGAGCCGTCCTAGGGTTGTCATCCCGGGAAATCCACTTCGCCAGAGCGGTCCGCCGCCCACTGGAATTGCGCCCATTCTCCGGAGCCTTAACCTTCAATTCTTCGCCTCCAAAAATCTCCGGAATTCTTGGGATCACCTCCTTTTCCTTATCCTCGGCATTGGCACTCCCGCGAATGTGCACGTATGTCGGAGGAAGATCTTTTCCGGTTTCCCTCGCCGTCAAGATCTCCACTCCCCGCTTGGGCGGATCAGTCTCTTTTTTGCGGATCTCATTCTTCAGACGCTTCCAGCGATTCACGAGGTCCTTTTCCGCCTTCGCACCCTCCTTGGACTTGAGAACCTTTTCCAGAGAGAGTGATTTGCCCGATGGAATACCGGCCCCAAAATCAAAAAACTGTCCTCCGCTTGTTTGCGTGACATGCGCCGCGATAACATTGCGTCCTACCTGCAGGGCATCGAGGAATCTCTTGTCCGCAGCAAAGTCATCATAGTCACTCCGGAAACCCTCACGCTTAATCACCGGTTGTCCGTTAACGAAAATCTCGACATCCTCGTCATGGTGAAGACTCAAGTTCAGTCTCTTCGGAATCTCTTCAAGCAGAAATGAAGTCTGCAACCATAGCTCGGGAGTATTCCATCGGGTATGCACAACCATCTCTGGCCCATTCGTTCCGAATCCGGCCTTTCCTTTTTTCCACTGATGATTCCCAGCACGAAAACCCACCTCGGACCATCCTTCGACAACCGTTGTCGAGTAATGCCATTCCTGAGGAGTCTTTGTCCGGGCATCAGAAACCAGCCAGCGAGCGGGCTCCGGCGAAGCGCCATCCTTACCAACTGTCGCTTTCCCAAGCGATGTAAGTAGCTGCTTTTCGATCTTGGCACGTTCCTTTTTAAGATGCTCGATATGACGATGGTGAGCCTCCATCGTCGCGTCGTATTTGTCATCAATATCTTCGAATACCATTTTCTCCACCGGACCTCTGCCGCGTGAAAATGGCACTATTCCCCTGAAGAAGGACATGAAGCTATAGTAGTCTTTCTGCGAAATCGGATCGCCTTTGTGATCATGACAACGGGCACATCCCACCGTCATTCCCAATACAACCTCGGTCGTAGTGCGAACATTGTCGTCGAGAATATCGTAATAAGCCTGCTTCCTATCGGAGGGTTCATCGTCCCACTGCATCAAATGATGAAAAGCCGTCGCCGACATGGAGTCGAAAGTCGGCTTGGCCAACTCATCTCCAGCCAACTGCTCGGTCAAAAATTGAGTGTAAGGTTTGTCCTCGTTGAGAGCCTTGATGACATAATCGCGATAGCGCCAGACGAAGGGCTTGTCGCTGTCCCGCTCGAAACCATTAGTCTCGGCATAGCGAACCAAGTCCAACCAATGACGTGCCCACTTTTCCCCGTAAGCGGGTGAAGCCAAAAGGCGATCGATCACCTTTTCCCACGCGTCGGGAGACTTGTCATTTTCGAATTCCTGCACTTCAGAAAGAGAAGGAGAAAGCCCGGTCAAATTATAGTAGGCCCGACGAATCAACTCCGCCCTTGGAGCCGGAGCATTTGGATTCAGCCCCGTCTTATTCACCCCATCGTAAATGAAGGCATCGATCGGAGCTTTCCATTCAGCATTGCCCACAACCGGAACATCCGGACGCGCCATTGGCTTGTATGACCACCGGCTTTTACTGAACTCGTTGATCGTGGTGATGGATTTGTCGTCTTCTTCCATCTCTACGAGGACATCCGCATCTTCCGGAGTCCAAGGCATTCCCCGCTTACCCAGTCCGACAAAACGCCGCGCGCCTCTTCAGACAACTTTCCTTTCGGCGGCATTTCAAGATTTTCGTCTTCATAGCTGATCACATGGAGAATAAGACTCTTCTCCGGTTCCGCCTCATTGAAGGCCGAACCATGGTCTCCCCCGATAATAATCCCCTTCCGGCTAATCATCTGAAACCCGGACTTCACTTTGGGATGACCCTTGGAATCCTTACCGCCATGACAACGAAAACAATTCTCCTCAAGCAAAGGACGAACCTCCTTGGTGAAAAAGGAGACATCCTCAGGTGAGAATTCCTTGGCCAAAAGACACGGAACAAAACCGTATATCAGCATTCCTACTATTTGCTTCTTCATCTTCATCCTTCTGAATTCCAACCAAGTCTACTTGAGATCACGTTGGCTGCAGCCCGAATCTTTCGGGCTACCCCGTCCAAATCACAGTCCGGCAAACGCGAAGACGGTGCCGTAATCCACAAAGCCGCAATTGGATCATTCCTCCCATTAAAAATCGGGGCTCCCACACAATACTGCCCTTCTCTTTCCTCCGATAAATCAAAGCTATAGCCTCTCTTCCGAACTTCGTCAAGATGAGCCAAAAACTCATCCTTATCCAAAATAGTATTCTCAGTGAAATGAGTAAACTCCATACGATCGACAATCTTCCGACATTCTTCATCGGGCAAATAAGCCAGGATCGCCTTCCCCGGCGCCGCTGTGTGCAACACAAAGCGCGTTCCCGGATCCACCGAAAACTGGAAGGCGTGAAGCCCCGGAACCTGATCAAGCACCACGCCTTCGCTTCCTGTTAAGGCCCCCAAAAGAACAGTCTCTTTCAGCTGATTTCGCAGAGTCCGCATGATATCGAGAGACTTCTCAAATAGATTCATCTCCGACACTGAGGACGCACCCACCGTCACAAACTTGGAAGTCAGACGGTATTTCTTACTCGGCTCCAGCCGCTCAAGGTATCCAGACTCTTCCAACGTCACCGCAATCCGAAAGGCACTGTTTTTGGGAATAGCGAGGGCCTCGCACAACTCGGTCACATTTAAGCCCTCAGGGTGCAACCCCAACAATTCAACCAAAGCCAGCGCCCGGTCCAAAATAGGAACCCGATAGCGACTCCGGTCAGCATTTTGCAGTTTGTTTGCCATTTGAAACGCGTTTCACTATGAATTACAGGCCACGACAAAACGATATTTCACTTTCCGCACCAAAAATCAAACCTGACGGATAGTTTTTTAGCGACCACAATCATCAGACACTCAAATCCTTCATAGTTCCTCAAAAAAATCGCGATGACCTTCCACGAAGGGGGCAGAAAAGTTCGTCCCGCACCTCGCACCACTCTTTCTTGAAATTCGACATCTTGCAAATGTAGTTCGATCCCAAGAGTTAAAACTTATTCCCGAGGAAGCCTCAATCCATGCAGCGCTTGATTGAAGCCCGGTGAAAATTCAGGAAAAGCCCTTTGCCTATCGAAAATTTTGTTTTTACGGGCATAAGTGTCTTGCAAATAATTATTCATAAGAACATGTTGTTCATATTAACACTATAACGAAATTAGAGATCCTTGCGGACGCTGCCAAGTATGATGCCTCCTGTGCCAGCTCCGGCGCCTCTCGAAAAGACTCTTCTTCCGGAAAGGGAGTCGGCTCAACCGGTAGGGTCGGCATTTGTCATTCCTATACACCCGATGGACGCTGTGTCTCGCTCCTAAAGATCCTTCTTACCAACGTCTGCCTCTACGATTGTCACTATTGTATCAACCGTCGCTCAAGCAACGTCCGCCGGGCACGCTTCACCGCCGAAGAGGTCGTTTCTCTAACTCTCGATTTCTACAAACGCAATTACATCGAAGGCCTCTTCCTCAGTTCGGGAATTGTGCGAAGCGCCGACTTCACTATGGAGCAAGTGGTGCAAGTCGCGCGGACGCTTCGCGAAGTCCATCACTTCAGAGGCTATATCCATCTCAAGACTATCCCAGAAGCCTCGGACGAACTCATCGCCGTGGCTGGAAAATACGCCGACCGCATCAGCATTAATATCGAGCTCCCTCAACAAAAGAGTCTCAAGAATCTCGCTCCTGAAAAAAACATCTTCCGCACCAGGGAAGCGATGCACAAAATCAGCGACAAAATTTTCGAAAGTAAAGCGGAGAGGAGTTCCAAAAAATCGCCCTTCGCGACCGGGCAGAGTACCCAGATGATCGTGGGGGCCGACCAATCACACGACGCCCATTTTCTCAGACGCGCCGGTGAACTCTACGGAAATTTCCAACTCAGGCGGGTCTACTACTCGGCCTTCAGCCCCATCCCGGATTCCTCAATTCGCCTCCCACTAAAATCGCCTCCCTTGGTCCGTGAACACCGTCTCTACCAAGCTGATTGGCTCATGCGCTTCTATGGATACAAAGTCGATGAAATCACCACGAAAAACCAACCCAACCTCGATTTGGATATCGACCCAAAGCTTTCCTGGGCACTGCGTAATCGCGACTTCTTTCCCATCGATCTTAACAAAGCCGACTACGGAGTAATCTTACGCATCCCTGGCCTTGGAGTGCGAAATGCCAAACGGATCATCACGGCCCGCCGCTTTCATCACATCCGCGTGAACGACCTCATCAAGATGCGGGCCAATTTGAAAAAATGCCTCCCCTTCATAATCACCGCCGATCATCAACCTGCCTCACTCGAGCTGGATTCCGAAAAAATCCGAGCTCTCCATGCCCCTCCCGCGCAACAATTGGAACTCGATTTCTCCGCGCCTATCCCCAAAAGCGAAGTTATCGGAGGTGAATTCTAAACGATGAGAACCCTCGTCCATCCCGAAAAATTCGACGACTGGCGTCGGGTCGCTCGATCCCTCCTAGCTGCTGGAATCCCACCGGAGGATCTTCTTTGGCAGAGCCGCGAACAGTTCGGGCTTTTCTCCGGAGCACCACTGCCCCCGGGCACCGGAAATCTCCCCAGAGTCCCCGGGGCCTTTATCGACCTCGCCCGCACCGTCTCCTGCCATCGCTCGGGAGATCAATGGGCACTCCTCTATTCCCTTCTCTGGCGACTCACCCACGGTGAAGCTCATCTCCTCGCGCTTTCCACGGACTCTCAAATTCATCGCGTCAGAACGATGGCAAAGCACATCGGGCGCGACATTCATAAGATGCACGCCTTTGTCCGATTCCGAAAAGTCAATGACGCACCGGAAACCAATCGCGAGCAATTCGTCGCCTGGTTCGAAACCGAACATCGAATCGTGCGCCTAACCTCCGCCTTCTTTCGCAAACGCTTCACCGGCATGAATTGGTCCATTCTCACCCCGGACGAATGCATGCACTGGGACGGCCAGAAAATTCACTTTACCAACGGTGTCGACAAATCCCAAGCCCCCGACTCGGACTCCCTCGATGAGCTCTGGAAAACCTACTACCGCAACATCTTCAACCCCGCCCGCCTCAAGGTAAAAGCGATGCAATCCGAGATGCCCAAGAAATATTGGAAGAACCTGCCCGAAGCAGAAACCATCAAGGAACTCATCGCCTCTAGCAGCGACTCGACCCGGGAAATGCTGGCAACTCCCTCATCACCCGAAAAACCAGCACCCAATAACACCTATCTCGAAAAACTCCGCCAACTGGACAGAAACCCGAAGACAAATTCCCCTCCCCGGGCATAATCCCTTATGACACGAAACATTCTTCTCATTGGTGGCTCTTCGGGCATCGGATTGGCGACAAAAAACCTTTTGGAATCACAAGGCAACAAAGTCATTGCCACTTCCCGGAACACTTTCGAAGCCACCAACCCACAAGCCACCCTGAGCATTCCTGAGAGCCTTGATGGCTTGGTCTACTGCCCCGGCACGATCAACCTCAAACCCTTCCATCGACTTACCGATCAGGAATTCCTCGCCGACTGGGAAGTCAATTTCCTGGGAGCTACCCGCGCACTAAGACTTGCTCTCCCCTCCCTCAAAAAAGCGCCTTCCGCCTCCGTCGTTCTCTTCAGCACTATCGCTGTTAAATGCGGCATGCCCATGCACGCCAGTATCGCCACCGCCAAAGGCGCGGTAGAAGGACTCACCCGAAGCCTCGCCGCGGAGTGGGCCCCGAAAATTCGCGTTAATGCCATTGCTCCCTCGCTCACCGAGACTCCCTTAGCTGCCGGAATTTTGGCCGACGATAAACGCCGCGAAGCCGCAGCCGAACGCCATCCTCTAAAAATGATCGGGCAAGTAGAACACAGCGCGGAACTGGTCAGCTATCTTCTCTCAGAAGCTTCACGGTTCACTACCGGACAGATCCTCCGCCCCGACGGAGGTCTCTCCAGCATTCGGCTTTTCTAGCCTCACGCCGCATCTTCATTGGCCGGCGGCCCTGAAGCGGTATGCCACCCGTTTCGACAACTTCAACACGACCGTAACCTGCACCAAACGCGCCGCCATTTCCTGAATAGGGGTTCCTATGGCCTCATCGGCTCCTCTTCACAAAGACCCGGAATTGAACCGACAATCGTTAAAAGCTAAATCCCATCGAAGCCTCAAAAGCCACACTGTCTTGAGTGATGAATTGGTCACCCAAAAGCTGAAAGTCATCGCGGAAGATATACCGTGCTCCGGCCTGAACCAACACCCCACTTGGGAAATGTGCCCGAAACCCGGCAAAAATCTGTGCCACGAAATTTGCATCCGAATCAAGTTCATCATCAAAGCGATCATCGATCCTCACCAGCTCGATTCCCGCTCCGCCTCCGGCGTAGAAAGAAAGCGCACTGCTTAATTTGGCTTCCACCTCATAGTTCGCCGTGATGTTGGCGAAAGAAATGTCTCCGCTCTCGAAAAAACTGAACCCGCCAGGATCCACGAATTCAAGAATGGCCTCATCTCGATGACCTAAGATATCCAGAAAGACTGAGTGGGCTACCGAATCATCTTCGTAAATTGTTCCGCGAATCTGACCAAAGCCATAGGCCGTGCCGGGCTTATCCAAGTATCCACCTCCAATAGCCACCGCTCCTCCGGAGTACCCGAATTGCGCTTGCGAAATGGCGACAGAACAAATCAAGGCCAGAGCCGTGAACAGACAGTTTTTCTTCATGGTATTTTTCATCTTTTTTTAAGCTAATCTTTTTTGCGATAAGAATCCGGACTCACCGAGACGGCGCGAATTCCGCGACCATATCCGTGATCATCATATTCGTAATCATCATCCTGGTCACTCCACGATCCTCCTCCCAAAAGCCTCTTCAGCGGTGGCAATTCACGAAATCTCTGCTGATAAGCCCGCTCCGCATTGTCCACTCGCACCACCTTGATCCGGCTTAAGAACTTCCGCTCCGGCAAGTGCGCACCCGTTTCCGAAAAAATCGTGGTATCCCTCGCTCCCCGATGAAAACCAGAAAGAACGCCCCCCTTGCTCACATAAAAGCGATTCCCAGAACTATACGCCACTGCCAAATGGCTCCCCTTCTTCACCAGCACATTGCTGCGCAAGACCGTCCGACTCACCTGAACACCCGGCGCAGCTACCTGGTCCCCATCCACCAATTGGAATGACGAACAGCTCACCAACAAGAGGACAAAACCAATCATAGCACCAACGAACCTACGCACAAAATATTGAACGAAGGGGCGGCTCACTTTATTCAGAATTAATTCACCTTTCCCTCTCTCAAGCGCCAGTAATATCGCTGCCGAAGCCTTCTTCTCGCACGAAGGGACAACCATCACGATCAGGCCGCCCTCTGGAGGAATAGTAAAAGCGAGCATTGCAACGGGAGCCATCATTCGCCTCCCCGCCGAATAAAGAACACATGATTCTCCCTAGTTGCTCTTTTGCTAAATATACTTTAGAAATTTTAATGATTCGATTTTTCGCGTTGCTTCTCTCTCTCACGACCGCCCTCCTATTCTCTTCCTGCAGCAGTCAGGTCGAGGCCAGAGATCCAGTCACCTACAAAGGAACAGCGAAACGAACCGCCGTCTACCACAACGGCTGGGCCTACGCCCCACGAAGTGCTCCCACCAAGGTCAAACTAGCCATCGCCGCTGGAAACCGCCTCCAAAACAAGCCCTACAAATGGGGCGGTGGCCACGCCCGACTCAATGACTCCGGCTACGATTGCTCCGGCGCAGTCTCCTACGTCCTCCGCGAAGCCGGACTCATGAACGGTCAAATGGCCTCGCGCGGTTTTCTGAACTACGGCAAGAGAGGCTACGGGAAATGGATCACCCTATACGCCCGCAATGGCCACGTCTTCATGACCGTAGCCGGCCTACGTCTCGACACGGGCGGCTCCAACCGACGAACCGGCCCCCGGTGGAAACCATGGACGCGAAAATCCATAGGCCACGTCGTCCGCCACCCACCCGGATATTAGCGCCCGGAATCACGCGATAATCTCCGAGATCACCTCCCCACCGGTTTGGCTGAGTTGTTTGTATCTTCCCCCGTGGAAGTAGGTGAGCTTGTTGTCATCGAGACCCATCAAGTGAAGAATTGTGGTGTGCAGATCCTTGATCGGATGCACCACTTCCACAGCCTCACGACCAATCTCATCAGTCGCACCGACATAATGCCCGGCCTTCACTCCGCCTCCAGCCATCATGACTGACATTCCTCTCGGATTATGATCCCGCCCCGCACCGTCTTCACCCCGTTTGGCGGCATTATCAGGGGAACGACCAAATTCACCACACCAAACAATGAGTGTATCATTAAGCAGGTTCCGGTTTTTGAGATCCTGAATAAGTCCTGCGATCGGCTTATCTACCGCGTTAATCCTCGCGGTGTGCGCATTGCGCAAATCATCGTGCGAATCCCACCCTACCGAGTAGGCCTGCACAAATCTCACTCCTTTTTCGACCAGCCGCCGAGCTAAGAGGCAACGTCGCCCGAATGAATCGGTTACCGAATCCCCGATACCATACATCTCCTTCGTCTTCTCGTCTTCTCCATCGAGATCCAGCATTCCCGGCACCTCGGACTGCATGCGAAACATCAACTCATAATTGTGCATGCGCGCTGCCAAGGATTTGTATTCGGGATGAACCAAGGCATGATCTTTTTCAAACTGCGCCAGCAAATCCAAATTACGCCGCTCCATTTCTCGGGTCACACCCTTCGGAGGATATAAATCCAGGATCGGCGACCCTTTGCTCCGCAGCGGAGTTCCCTGGTGATGGGCCGGCAGATAACCATTGGTCCAATTTGCAGAGCCGCCCTGGGGATAGTAGGCACCAGGGAGGACAACGAAGCTGGGCAAATTGGCATTCTCAGTGCCCAATCCATAACTCACCCACGATCCGATTCCGGGATCACCTCCAAAACGATTCCCCGTATTCATGTGGAGATTGGCTGTCGGATGATTGACCGACTCGCCCTGGCACCCCCTGTAAATGCACAAATCATCAGCCACTCCGGGCAAATGCTTCCAGCGATCACACATCCAAAGACCCGATTTCCCGACCTGTCGAAAATCAAATGGCGAACCCACAAAGCGCCTCTCCCCTCTCGCCATGTTAGAAGCCAGCTTGTCATTGTTTCTGTAGAGCTGACCGTTCAACTCAGTCAACTTCGGCTTGGGATCAAAAGTATCGAGATGACTCGGCCCACCTGCCATATACAGAAAGATACAATGCTTCGCCTTTGCCGAAAGATGCGCTGTTTTTGGAGCAAGCGGGTTTTTCATCTCCTCCGCCCGCAGCATCGCATTGAAGGCGGTCGTTCCGAGGGTGGCACCCAGACCAAACAAAAAATCGCGACGTGGAGTCATCATAATAATCTAGTAAATGTGGAGGAATTCGCTCGAGTTTAGAAGGACAAGACAGAGATCCGATAGGGCGCGGGTCTCGGGGGACACCTCCCACGGCTGTAGATCCCGCTCATACGTGGCCAGACGCTCCAGTGTAAATTTCGTATATGCAGGTCGACCCGTCTTCTCGATGACATTAGAAAGCGTCACCTCCTTTGGCAGATCATTTCGGACCGGCGGATTAGCTTTGTGATGAAGTAACATCCCATCGACATGACGACGGGAACGCGCCATCTCATCCGCCCTCGGCATCCTCGACAACACCTGCAAGAAAACCTGCTCAATTTGCGCCTCCAGACTTCTCGGATTCTCTTTCATCGCCAGGTCGGCGAGCGCAAGAGCTCGCTCATTGGAAAACTCCCCGTGAAACAAACTAAAAGCCTGCGTAACCACCGTGGTCTCATCCCGCTTCTCACAAGACAGCTCTGTCGGAGGGCGATTTAACACCTCCATCAAAGGATGCCCTAGGTTTCGAATTCGCATAGCATATATCGAGCGCCGATTACGATCCTTACGCTTGGACTCGGGCTCCCAGGGAGGCAGGACTTTCCCCATCGCGAGACGAGCTTGAAAAGCCACCTCCCAGTTAATCTCAGCGCGAAAACTCTTCCCCCCTATGTGCCGATTCAACTCTCCACTCGCGACCAGCATGGTATCCCGAATTTCCTCGGCGGTCAGTCGTCGGGGCGCAAAACTAGCCAGATAAACCCCGTCGGGATCACGTTCACGAATGGTCGCCATTTCCGGATGTCGGGTGCTCCGTTGATAAGTCTCACTGGTGAGAATCAGACGGTTCAGCTTCTTGATGGACCACCCGTTCTCCACAAACCAATTCGCCAACCAATCCAACAATTCCGGGTGCGTCGGCTTGGACCCCATCGAACCAAATCCATTTGGAGTCGCCACGATCCCCCGCCCAAAATGCCAGGACCATACCCGGTTCACGATCACTCGAGCAGTAAGCGCATTGTCCCGCGAAGCAATCCAATCAGCCAAGGCAGTGCGACGTCCCTGCCCAGACTTCGGCACGTATGTCTCGCCCGTATGTCTCAAGGCACTCAATAAGCCCGGAGCCACTTTTTCCGTCGGCGCCTCCAAAGAACCACCTTTAAGGATCTGGACCGGAAGCGGCTTTTGTTTACGAATCCTATAGTTCCCCCCTTTTAGGTGATGGTTGGTGCTCCCAAAAACCGCTTGCATGGAATAATAATCCCGCGTGGTGATTGGATCAAACTTATGGTCATGGCACTTCGCACAGCGCAATTCCTGTCCCAGAAAAGTCACGCCCACACTATTGACGACATCATCCAACCACATTTGCCGTGCCACCGCAGCCGAAGTCATTCCTGTCATTTCGAACGGCCCCATCCACAAAAAAGCCAGGGCATCCTGTCCTGCCATTTCAAGTTCATCCCCCGCAATTTGCTCCTTCACAAAACGATCGTATGGCTTATCCGAATTGAAACTTTCGATAACGTAAGTACGATAAAGATGGGCATCCGGCCGCTCTTCATCGCGCGCAAATCCGTTCGAGTCGGCATACCGCGTCACATCAAGCCATTGCTGGGCCATCCGCTCTCCATAATGAGGCGAAGCCATCAATCGATTCATTAACTTTTCGTATGGCATCACAAGGTCTCCCTTCGTGGGAGGCAATCCAGTCAGCGAAAAGCCCAACCTTCTTTTTAGCGATTTCGCATCCGCTTTCGGCCCCGGTCGAAGGCCAATCTGCTTAAGCTTCGAACTCACAAAAGCATCAATGGGGTGCCCTGATGAAGTCGGCGGCTTGATCGCCACCGAAGGCTTGCGAAAAGCCCACAGCTTTTTCGGATCATATCCCCGGTTCGCCCAAGACTCGCTCTCAGCCTTCGTCAACTTCACCCTCACAAGCCCATCGCCATCCGGAGCGCTCCAGGAACCAAGCACTCCCTTCACGACCGGGGATTTCACCTTGGATTCCACCCAAGGAGCCCCCGCCTCGATCCACGCCCGAAGGTCGGCAATCTGCTTTGCATCCAAACGGTCATTTTCTTTGGGAGGCATCTCTAAATCCGAATCCTTCCAGGTCACCGCGATAAACAACGGACTCACATCCGGCTTCCCCGGAATCAAAGAGGGGTCACCCGACTCGCCTCCCTTCAACAAACCCGCTCGCGAGCGCATGTCGTAGTCGCCTTTGATTTTCTCGCCCGCATCACCGTGGCAACCTCCACATTTGAACTCGAGTAATGGCTTGATTTTCTCCACGAAGAGAATCTCAGCTTCGGCCTGACTTACCTTTCCCAAAACCAAAAATGAAAACCCCATCCAGACAATCAGCATAGTCTGAAGTTTTCTTGAAAATCCAACGCGAAACACCGCCAGACAAAACTCGGATCCGGAGCCCATTCTTTCGAATAATTCCATACTCGAATCGCCTTTCCGGCCCCGGGTACGATCCGGCTCGCTTTTGAGAAGCAAGCGGGTGAAGTGTTCGTGATTGTCTTCTGAATCCGCGATGACGCTAAAAACGATAATAAGGCGCCGGCCACCCTTTCTTGCGCAGGACTCCGGAATACCCCTCCCTCTTTTCAGAATCTTTCGCCATTTCTGCTGCCCTAGACGATCCCCGACGCAATTTCTTCCGCCCAGTGTTTCGCCAATCCCGCATAGTCTGCATTTCCCTCCGCGTAGGTTATTCCACGCGACACATTGATCACGCTGGCTGCCTGCCTCCCACTACCCTTAAGCGCGTCGATACTTCCACCCTGTGCCCCCAGCCCGGGAATGAGCAAAGGCACATCGGGAAGATTCGCGAGAACATTTTCGTCGGCATTGGTCAAACCAACCACCAGTCCGCTCGTTGTTTTTCGTCCCTCACTCAAAGCCCGGTCACAAAGATCACCGACCCGTTCGAAGAGCGCCTTTCCTTCACAATCTCTCCGCTGAAAATCAACACTGCCAGGGTTCGAGGTCACCGCGAGAAGATACACCCCCTTCCCGTCCCAATCGAGAAATGGCTCGAGCGTATCGTATCCCAGAAACGGATTCAGCGTCACCGCATCAACCCCCCAATTTTCAAAATAGGACCTTGCGTAATATTTTTGGGTCTCTCCAATATCACTCCGCTTGGCGTCCAAAATAACTGGAACCTCATCTGGCATTTCCTCCAACAGCTGTTGGAGAATCTCAATCCCGTGGAGCCCCATCGCTTCGAAATAGGCCATGTTCGGTTTGAAGGCTGCGGCATATTCCGCGGTCTCCCCTACTACCCGGCGCAAGAACTCAGCAATCCCGCCAACTCCTCCTTTCGTGAATTCCGGACGAGGATCTAACCCCACACAGAGCGCGGACCCGGTTACTTCGAGACGATTCTTGAGACGATCAGCGTAGGTCATGGATATGTTCTAACCACCTCCGCCCATCTTCACAAGCGCTAGCCCTCCGATTTCCGCCTCATCCGAAATGCCATGATCAATAACACCAGCGCCACCACAAAAATCCCGGCATTCTCGGCTAATTTTAGCGGATAATCCACCGGCTCACTGCTATTACTAAAACATCCGCAATTAATATTGAGCCCCTTGGACCAAGCATCTGAAAGCGCCCAACAAAAGGACGCCAACATTCCCATGATAATCACCAACCCTCCCGACTTCCCAAATCCACTGATCACCGCCAAGCCTGCAAAAACCTCTACCCACGGAAGGGTGTAAGTGACCACCGCATCGTAAGGCTCATTCAAAAACTCAAATTGGTAATTCCCCACCGACTCCAAAAATGCCGGTAGATCCTGCAATTTCACCACCCCACTCCAAACAAACAATCCCCCCAAGCACAATCGAAGCAGCCATTCCAATATTTTACCCTTCGTCATCCCACGCGGAAACTACCACAGACTCCCCCCACAATCCTGCCAAAAAGGTTGGATTCTCTCCCCCGCGATTTGTTATGGAGCGACTCTCATGAAATGGTTTTCCCGCCTCTTTTCGGTCACCGCAATTTCCATCACCGGATCCAATATCACCTGTAAAAAAAGCAAAATCAGCCCCAGCCTGATCGGAGATCTTCAGGATATCTTCTCAGACCTCAGTATTTTCAGGGGCGAAATTTGGATCGATGGAGCCGGAAAAGTCTCCTTTTCCACTGAAATCCCCTCCCGCTCTCACCAACGCCTGCGCAACCTCCTCATTGGCGTTCATCCTCCTTCCTAAATTGCTCTCTTTTCATTTTGCTCAAAAACACTAGATTTTTGCCATGCTCTTTTCCAAGACAAGCCTCTTGATCCCTCTGGGCGCAATTCTCGCTCTTCCTTCCTGCAGTTCCGACCCTGAGCAAGCACGCCTCTCCAGCGAAGCCCGCGCGCTCGATGGACACGCCCAGGGCCTCTACAACGCTTCCTTTGCCGCCGAAAAAGCAGGCGAAGTCAGCAGCGCCGTCAAAGGCTACAAAAAGATCAACCGCCTCTACCCGATGTCCCCTATCGCAGCCGAGTCACAATACCGCGTCTCCCGTCTCCTGCAAAACGATGGGAAACTCCTCAAGGCGTTCGAGTCATACGATAGCTTCCTCAAAAACTATCCGGCCTCGTCCCACTACGCCGACGCGATGAAGCAACAGGAAGTCATTGCCCACAATGTCGCCAACGGTCAGATAAAAAATTCCTTCCTCGGATGGAAATCACGCATCGATGCCAAACGCACCGCCGAGATGCTTACCAAGGTCCGCAACAATGCCCCTCGTTCCGTCTCCGCCGAAAAGGCCCAGTTTACCATCGGCACGGTATACCGGCGCCGCAAGAATCCACAGAAAGCTATCGAAGCCTTCCGCACTCTCACCCGGGATTACCCGCTCTCCCAATATGCCCCTGAAGCGCAATACCAAATCGGCGCCATGCTTCTCGATGAAGCCAAAAGCGGAAACCAGGACGCCGCCAACCTTGACCGCGCCCGCAACGCGTTCGAGGACCTCCTCATTCGTCACCCGGGCAGCAAGCGCGCGGCCGATGCCAAGCGCCAGATTGCCAAACTTTCGTCTGGAGATATCCAACGCTCCTACGATATTGCCGAGTTCTACCGCAAGAAAGGACAAAACAAGTCAGCTATTCTCTACTACAAGGAGGTCGTCCGCACCTCCAAACCCGGCCCCATTCGCAGTAAGGCTCAAGCCAAAATTTCCGAACTGGGAGGATCCTAACCACTCATGATTCGATTCTTTCTCACCCTCTGCTGCCTGGGCCTTCTTTCGTCCTGCGCAGGATATCGGCTTGGCGGTGAAAGGCCGAAGCATCTCGCCTCAGTTAATTCTCTTCACGTACCGCTCGCCAAAACACGTACTTTGTTCCCACGTTCGGAGGCCCTCACCACCAACTTCGTCGTCGACGCCATCACCCGGGATGGCACTTACAAAATTGGCACCACATCCAATTCCGACGCTACATTGCTCCTCACCCTCGAGGAAATCATATACCGCCAAACGAGCTCCGACCGACGGGACACCCTCCGCTCGGAGGAACTCACCCTCGAAGTGAAAATTACCTGGCAACTCGTCGACCCAAAACGTCCGGGGAAACCGCTCGAAGAGGGTTCGAATAGCGGACGCACCCGCCTCTTCGTCGACGACAACCTGCAAACCGCCCGGGCCAATGCTCTTGCCGACGCCCTCCACCGCGCCGCTCAATCGATTGTGTCTCGCATCGCTGATGGATTCTAAAAAATCTCCACAAGTCATATTCGTCCCCACTCCAATTGGGAACCTCGGCGACATCACCCTGCGGGCAATCGAGACCCTGCGCAAAGCCGATCTCATCGCTTGCGAAGACACCCGCCACTCTCTGCGCCTTCTTAACCATCTTGAGATTTCCCGACCACTCATTTCGCTCCACGATCACAACGAGCAACATCGCATCCCCGAACTGATCACCCGCATACAGGGTGGCGAAAAAATCGCCATTATCTCGGACGCCGGCACTCCCTGCCTCTCCGATCCCGGGCACCGCTTTCTCAAAGCCTGCCGCGATCAAAACATTGAGTTCACCGTCCTCCCTGGCCCCTCCGCCATCACCACCGCGCTCGTCGCTTCCGGATTTCCACCTCACCCTTTTTCTTTTCACCGATTCCTTCCCGTCAAAAAAGGCAAACGCGGCAAGCAACTGCAAGCCGCTCTCGACTCTGCCGAGACCACTCTCTTCTTCGAATCCCCGCACCGGCTCCCCTCAACTCTCACCATCCTCAAGGAACTCGCACCAGACACTCCAATCTGCGTTGCCCGCGAATTAACCAAGGCCTTCGAAACGCTCCACCACGGCACCTCCACCGAAGTCAACGCCTACTTTTCCGAGCGAAAAGTGAAGGGCGAAATCGTCCTCCTCATTCCTCCCCACTCGGACAGATGAGAGCAGACAAATGGCTCTGGTCCATCCGGCTCTATCAAACCCGCAGCCAGGCATCACACGATTGCTCGGCCGGAAAAATTAAACGGGCGGGCAAAGCTCTCAAGTCGAGCGCGGCCTTAAAAGTTGGCGACACGATCGAGGTCCCCTCGCCCGACGGCACTTACAAACGTATCATTGAGGTGATCCAGCTCATCGAAAAACGCGTCGGCGCTCCCCTCGCCCGCGAAGCATACAACGACAATACGCCAAGCGAAATCCTCACCGAAGCCGAGCGCCGTCGGCTAGCTAAGAGAAAAAACCGCGAGCAACGCCGGGAAGGCGATCAAGGCCGCCTCACCAAACGCAAACGCCGCCAATGGGCAGAAGGCGAGAGCGGAGGATTTTTCTAATTCACAAAACGCAAAAACGCGATCAGGTCACTCATCGCCTGATGATCGATCACCGCCTCCAACGCTTCTAAGTCATCGTCCTCATCGTCGTCGCATTCCTCATTAGTCTGCGTATTCACGGAATCCAAATTACGCCCCTCCTAGCCAGCGTCAGTATCGCTGGCATCGCCGAATTACGCGATCGCAGCAAGATCCGTTCCGTTTTATTCGCCAACATCGCAAAAGCATGCCAGATCGAAAACATCGCCCTTGCATCCCTGGGAGTTCGTGTCGAATCAGTTTAATTAATCGATCTTACGGAAGCGGTAGAAGATTTTCGTATTCGCGGGATTGGTGGCGACAGAACTATCCGTCGATGTTCCGGTGGTCTCGCCTGCTTCGATCACTTCGTTGTCACTCAGCTCAAACCAATTTGGAGTGGAAAGATCCGCGGTGTATTCCAGCGAGTATTCTCCCGGAGAACCGGACCAGCTAAGGACGACGCTTCCGTTTTCCTGACGCTCGATATCGGTGATGACAAGAGGGATATCGAGAGGAGCCACCAAATCGCTAATCTCAGTGGCAGACAACGCCCGGGTGTAAATTCGAATGTCATCCATTTTCCCGGTCAAAGAACGATTGGCAATTCCCTGGGACGCTCCAATACGGACATTATTTGCAGTAGATGAGTTGATGGGAGTTCCTCCTACTACCGACAAAGTATCGAGAACTCCATCGATATAGAATTGAAGATCTCCCACCGTGGTTCCAATTGTTGGATTTAGAACAACCGCGCAATGATGCCAGGTATCATCAGCCATGATCGCCGTCCCGTTGCTTCCCGAACCAGCGACTTCCGTTCTAATAATTCCGGTCCCGTTCGCATTCACCCGGGTATCATAACGGGTTCCGGTAGCCCCTGTCCCCCACGCCACCAGTGTTCCATTGGCATTATTCTGCACACTCGGCCCTTTGAACCAAAAAGCGACCGTCCGGGCACCCGACCCTCCAATGCCATTGTAGCCCAAAACATCGACCCAACTATTTGCCCCATCGAAGACAATCGATGCCGTCGATCCCCCGGGCACCGGTGCCGGATCAGAAGTATCAAATGTTGGCGTTCCCACAAAGGTCCCCACAAAGCCAGTCTCACTCTCTGCAATTAAACTTGTCCCCCCGATTTCACCCGGAGTCTCTCCGACTTTCCAATGAGCAATCAAACTCGGATCTTCAAGGATTAACACGGAAACACTTACCTGACTTGTCACATCACCTTGGGAGTTCGACGCGGTGAGGGTATAGGTCGAATTTGCATTCACCGTGACAACGACACTTCCAGCCATCGCATCGACCGCTCCAACGCCGTTATCAATCACTGCTGAGATGCCGTTCGTCACTTCCCAGGAGAGAGTCACCTCTCCACCTACTGGAACCTTCGAAACATTTGAGGTAAAGCTTTCCACCACCGCCAGCTCGTCGACCACGACGATCACTTCGAGCGATTCCGTTCCCACCGGACCGGTTCCAGACAAAGTATAAGTCGTCGTTACGGTTGGGGAAACGGAAATCCCACCAAGGCAGTCTACCGTCTGAGGCAGAACATCAACCGGCCCTGAACCGTCATCAAGAGTCAGCGAGGTCAATGCCGGAGATACCACCCAATCCAGATCGGTAGTCATGCCAGAATCCACATAAGTTACCGCGCTCGTAAAGTTCACCAAGGTGTCCGTATCAACAAGATACTCCTTGTAGTGGGTCCCCACCGCCGAGTCAGCAATGTCACCGTCACCATTTAGGTCATCAAGACGCTTGTCATAAATCGCAATCTCATCGACGAGTCCATTGAAAAGCTGTGTGGTAAGAACTTTGTTTGCTCCAATGACCCAATTCCCGTTTGCCGCTTCCGGAATAATGCTGCTGGTTCCTGCTGCTTCTCCATTGATGTAAAACCGAAACGTCGGATCAGCTCCTCCGGCGGCACTTTGATCGTAGGTCAATATGACATGATCAAATCCATCTTCCGTGGCCGTAACCCCCGAATTTGTGGTCGCTCCACCCGAGAAAGTCGTAAAAAAGCGACCGGCGTTTACAACCAGATTACTGCGACCCGGCCCCAAAGTCCCGTCCTGGTTGGCCAGGATCACCATGTCCCCGGCGCCAACTTCTACGCGAACGACCGCTTCAATTGTAAAATCTCCCACTGTTGGGTCCAACAGGAGCGGAGTCACTATCGCGCCATCACGATTAAAGAGCGCTCCCGATCCAATCGCAGCAGACTCGCCCAAAACCGTCGTGCCAACCGGAGTTGTATAGTCAATATCGAGGCCATTACCGCTGGAGTCAGCCAAGGCAGTCGCGCCGGGCGCTTCTTCAAATCGATAGTAAGCCAAGGGGCTATCCGCTACAATGGCACCGGGAAGGTCAGCGAAAGCCGACGGCATCGCCGCGAGGCTCACTAGTTTTATCGTGAAGAGTATCTTCTTATTCATGTTGTGTTGGGGTTTGCGTTTATGGATTTTGGATCACCCGGATCCTTAAGAATTGCTGGTCTCGTGCCGAAACTACAAAGGGACTTTCGAAAATAACATCTTCGGTGCCATCGGCATTCGAAGTCGCATCGGTGAGTGAAGCCTGCGTCGACCAATCAACAAGATCTGATGACACATCCACCGTCACCGTGATGTCCGGAGTCTTCTCCAGGCGTGAGAAATTTAAAGTCACCGACTCACCGTCGATTTCTACGCTGAAATCGCCATTCCCACCCTGCTTTTTCGGATCAACCCCGAGGGCATACTTCATCAAGTTGCTCACTCCGTCTCCGCTGGCATCAACCAATGGACCGCTCACTGCAGGATCAGCCAACTCAGCCTCCGAGAAATACCCCCGACTCCAACTAGCGTAGTCGTTGCTGTGCGGAAGCGGATTAGCTACTCCGGGAGATCCTCCGGCATCACTGCTGAGCGCCCAGCTAAATTGACTATCCCACGACGACCAATCAGCATTTTGGTCAAGGACATCCAGGCTATACCCTCCGCTACGCGCCGGAGAAAACCAATCGCCTTCATAGTCGAACGACAGAATGTTCTCTCCATTGGCATCGCGCAGCGTCAATTGCTCGCCTCCATTGTTGAGTGCTCCCGTATAGGCCCCTACAATCTTCAGCCCCGGGAAATTCCCCGGATTGGCTACGATTAAACCATACTCTCCCGGAGCCAGGGAACCGCTCAGAATCGCTTCCACGCCATCCGTGAATTGCACCTCAGTCAGATCAAGCAGATTCGGCCCAATGTTACGCACTTCAATAAACTCAAATTCCTTTCCGCCAGTAGGCGAAAAATGCAATTCCGTAATTCGCAAATATTGCTGGGCCAGTGAGGAGTTGTCCGGAGTCGTGATACTCGCAGATATTTCGCCATCCGGATAATGCAATGAGATCGTCTCACCGCGCGCGGAAATCTGTCCATCGTAGTCACCTTCAACATTTAATCCTTCACCTCCGGTCGGGCTCGCACCTCGAGACCGGAACACCGCAACCTTTGGGCTGACAAATAAACTACCTTCCGCCTCAATGATCGTCCCGGAGAGGAAATCAAAATCCACTCCCCCCTCAAGCTTCCAACCACTTAAGTCGACGGCGGCGCTGCCCGGATTAACAATCTCAATATATTCCTCGTCCTGATTTCCAGAATTCGGAGTTCCCTCAAAATCACCAAAGGTCAGGACCGGAGTCAAAGGTTCTGGCCCCGGCAGGAGGGCCGAGCTCGTTTGCGGCGTTGGATAAGAACCCACATTTACCGCAAGGTGCGTTACCGAAAGGTGAGTCCTTCGAGGAATCAGATAATCGTTCTCAAGAATTCCGAGTGCTTGGGCCAAAGTTTGCTGCTGCCCGAATTGACCCCATTTATTCTTATCAAGCACGGCATCATTTCCGAGAGCGGCCTCCATGAGATCAATGCGGTTATCGATCTCACTTCCCAATAAAACTTCATCGACCAAGGTCTGCAAGCGACGACGGAACATGTCCTTGAAGCGATCATTCTCGAGCAGCTTATCGATCAACTTACTCCAACTCCGGTTCCCCGGAAGCTCCTGAATTCCCACAAAAGGATGACTTGGAGAAGTAGGGGCGTTGGCATTTCGCCCACCCAAGACATAATCCTCCGTGGCCCAAATCCCATCGTGGGCAATCGAGTCATTCGTCATGTAGTGACTCCCGAAGGTCAGATCCACATCCCAAGGAATCTGGGTCCACTCACCACTTCCATCGCTGTCACGGTAGAGGTAGTAATTCTTCCTCATGTTGTCGCTGTTCTGCGTAAGAACAGTCGCTGCGAGATAATTGAGTTGTCGTGGAACATCGACGTTGTCGAAAATGAAATTCTCCAACGCGGTGCCGCTTTGATTCATACCATTTACAAAAGCCACAAGATCGGCATTCGATTCATGAGTGCGGTTCTTCTTCTCTACCCCGCTTGTCCCGCTTGTCCCTCCATTATACATCTTATAGAGCGCGCCATCATCATCGACCCCCTTCTCACGTCGAAGCAGCCGCTTATCCACCTGCTCGGTGAAGGCCGCAACGCTAAAGAAGGCCCCATTCTGCTGCACCCTCATCAGAAAACAAACCGAACCCGGCGAACCAGCGAGATCGTATAAATCATAACTCAGCGGCTGGCGCACGTAGGCTTTATCAGTCCAGGTCGTGTTGAGATTAAACTCCTCAACTCGAACCGAATCCGGATCTTCATCCACCCGACAATGGTGCCCTGTGTTAAAGTCCACCTTGTAGCTCTTCTTCGAAAGCCCCGCAGAGGAAGCTCCCCGGACCCGACAATAGACATTATCATAAAACTCTCC
>Ga0115013_10000283_pt1 | contig 32561 bp, 23 predicted proteins | sample SouAtlMetagenome_2_FD_88686 | JGI IMG/M metagenome (GOLD analysis project Ga0115013, IMG submission 88686) | Marine eukaryotic phytoplankton communities from Atlantic Ocean - South Atlantic ANT15 Metagenome | ecosystem: Environmental > Aquatic > Marine > Oceanic | place: South Atlantic Ocean...
CCACTCGATGACCCCCTCGGCGACACGCTCACGGACCATGTTCATTCGTCCTCATTGTACGCCGATAAGGATGGTGGGGGCTGGTTCAGAGACACGGCTACAGCAAAAGTTGCCAATATCGCCAGCGATATCAGTAGGAGGTTCTTTTCAGAGACCATTGAATCTAATAGAGTGTCTCCAGTGTCTTGTGGATCCTCGTTTTGACCAGTCTCGTATAACTCAATGAGGTGCATAGTTGTCCAATTCTTACCCGTTACCCAGAATCCTTGTCTTTCTACATCCCATGCAATTCCATTGAGCACTTCATTTCTATCTCCGGAAGTGCCAGACGGTAGATCAGACAGGTCAAGGGTGGCGATTAATTCGCCATCATTGGCTGAAATAACATGTATGAATGGCGACATCCACTGATTTGCATATATCTTGTCTTCGACACACTCAAGTTCATTCAAGTTCCAAATATCTGAGTTGTTCGACCTTACTTGAATTGACCCGGTTGGCTCTAATGTTAAGGGGTCTAGTGTCGAAAGTTGGTTTGTTCCATCTGAAACTATTATCCTGTCCCCAAAAGAACACATCCCCCACCCCTCCCCTTCGAGATTGTACTGGGTACTCTGATTGAATGTATCTCGTTCGAATTCTAGAATCAGTCCTGCCTTCCAAGTCAAAACGAGTATTCTTTCATCGATCAACGTCAGGCCCTCGCCGAAGAATGAGTCGTTCAGGTCATGTGATCTAATTAGAGACCCATCTTCCAACGATATCTCCCTTACTTGGGAGTGCCCATGGAGGCCTGTTGATTCGAACATTCTGCCATCCTGCATCTCAAGTCCCTGCGTGAATGCAGAACCATCATGCGGTATCGTGGAAACAAGATTGTGACCCAACGTTGCAGAAGCTGATGATGACAGGATAATCAGCAGGCTGAGTAGTATGGCGGCCGAGTGCAGGACATTGGACGTGGACGCCATATCGTCCGAACGACGCTCCATCGATGTTAAAAGTCGCCTGTGAAGGTATGAAATGCTGTAAGGAGGCGGTATGCTGACTGGTTATCGACAACGGAACAAAACACCGCCATTTCTTTTGGTGTTGATCCTCCTAACCTCGACACTAGTTGCCCCCATATCTGCAGCGGTTTTCGAAGAGCCAGAGACACATGAATCGGAAGAATCGGCGAAGGCTCATGAGAATGGCCGATACTACCCTGGAACCGGGTCTTCTGTTTCCTCTGGGTACATACCGCTCAAGACACAATGGGCGGATGAGGGGTTCCCGGGGCGCGTGGACACTCTGAGCATCACAAATTCAAGGTCCCAAATACGATCTTGTGACAATGCGCATCAGGAAGGAGATTCTGTTACGATCAACCAAGGCAGCGAATCCACTGATGCAACTGTAGCTAAAGTCGGAGCAGGCATAGCTATACTAGTTGAAATTGGGGTATCCATTCCAGCAACAACTCTGAATGACATCTCGACCACTTGGGACAATACCATTCAACCGACTGTCACGTCTTACTTCGGATCTATTCCAGATATTGATGTCACGTGCACCGTAGAGCTTCTAATTCTCTCAATCGATGGAGGAGGAGGAATCGGTGGCTATTTCAATCCATCAATGTCTTCAGCTAGGGAGATAATCTTCATGGATTCGGATGACCTCTCTTGGAGGAATACGATCATCTCACATGAGTTTGCACACCTTTTGCACTCTGCAAGAGACCCGGGGGAGTACATTTGGATTGATGAGGGAGCAGCTGACATGGCGGCATATCTGACATTTGGACTGACTAATACCTTGATCGGGCATGCCAATGGCTGGACAGAGTCATCCAACATGTCGGTGAGATGGTGGAATCAGAGGAATGGCGACTATGGTGCTGGTTTCCTCATGATGCTATACGTCGTAGATACCATGGGGGGTTCGAATGCTTTCCAACGGCTCATCGCAGACTCAGCAAAAGGTAGTCAGGGCATAGTCAATCTCGCACTTGCGCCGGAGCCGGGTGCGACGCCAGTTGGTACGACATTCTCGGATATCTTTGCCAATTTCTCGGCCGCTGCGACCTTGGATAGTAATCAACTAGGGCTTGGCTTCAGCAATCTTGACCTTGCATTCGGTTGCTCGAGCACGATATGTCGAGTACAATACAGCGGTTTCAACGATACGTGGTCTGAAATGGCCAGGAGCGGCATACAGGAAATCGAAGGATGGGGTATTCGTGCATACAGATACACAGGAGGCACTGGTGCACAGTTGAGTATCAGAGTTCAGCCATCCGAATCGGGCTTCATGGGGTCCCTCCTTCAGCGAGACTCCTCGACCGGGACCTGGTCAATAACGAATATGGTCGTGGATCCGACTAGTTCGGATCTCTTGGGATTGGTCCAATCATTCGGAGGGGATGTTGATGACGTGTGGGTGATTGTTAGATTCGAGAGTTCGATCGGAGATTGCGACTATGCGTATGCAAGTTGTGGCCCTCTGCCGCCAGAGGGGTATCCGACAGCCTCTATGGAGGTATTTGCTCAACTCGTAACTGATCCTGCAGAAATTAGCATATCGGAATCCATCACGTTCGATCGAGATGGGGATGGCGATGACGATTCCGTTGAAGTAGGGTATCAGGTTCTTTCTCAAGCATTCTATGAACGCGTTGACGTCTTGATCGAGGCAATTGACTCCGATGGCGAAGTAGTGTCTAGTTCTACTAACAAAATGATTGCAGGAAACAGCGACCCAGTGGAAGGGCGCTTCTGGTTCACGCCTCCCTCGGACGGTGACTGGACATTCAGACTGAGCCTCATTAATGGAGAAGGATCGGAAGTAGATCAAGTGCTGGGATACCAAGAAAATCTTTCCAATATGGTGCCAGCAGCATCTGGATCTTCTTCCACAACCGACACACAACCGTGGCTGCAAATTGCATTCTTCGGATCGGGGATCGACGAATGGGGGATCGGTCTTCAAAATGGCACGTACTCAAACATTGAACCCCCTGCAGCATATGCCTGGGATTTTGGCGATGGGACATCTTCGACCTTGAAGAATCCCTACCACTCATACACTGAGAATGGCAACTACACGGTCACACTTCTCGTTACAGATCAAGGACAGGCAAATTCAGATATCGTCACGTGGGACATTTTTGTGAATGATTCCTCTGACCCGCTGCCTGAAATTTCGATAGAAGGGTTATCGATCGGAGAAGGGATTTCTCTACTCACGGGGCAAAGAGTTGCATTCTCATCTCGGCAGACAGAGGATAACGTCCCTCTTGACCTTCTTTGGTTTGAATGGGACTGGGGGGACGGGCAGGTCGAGTCCGGGATCGGCCTAACTGAAACAAGCCACGCTTGGAATGATGGGGATTCAGATGGCACAGTGTATACTCTCGGACTTACTGTGGATGATGGAATCCACAGAGTGAGGTCAGATTATCTCATCACGATATTGAATCGGGCTCCGTCTGTGATTCTCGACCAGCCTTTGCAGACATTCACCCTGACTCCAATGATTCTTCCGGATGTTTTCGAGGATGTTGACGGCGTGATAGTCTCTTGGTCATGGTCATTCGAAACTGGTGTTGAGGGGGATGGGGTCAACATAGGCGGGTCATCGCTGTCACTTGGTTCGGACTTTACGCAGACCAGTTCGGACCTCTCCAATCCGAGAGTTGCTTGGAAGACCCCTGGCATGAGGAATGTGACTTTAGAGGTTGAAGACAATGATGGCAATAGAACGGCACATACATTCAATGTTCTAGTCCTCAATCAACGTCCTCTGGCTGTTCTAAGTCGGCCGATGGATGGAGAATCTGGACAAGAGTACATCTTCGATGCTACGTCTAGCTATGACCCTGATGGTTTTGCAGGGGATCTTTCCTACAGATGGACGATAGACGGAGAGACGATTGAAAATATTTCAACAGTCTTCTACACCTTCGATGAGCCGGGTACCTATTCAGTATCTCTTGTTGTATTCGATAATCTCGGCGAGGAGTCGGGGGTCAAGACATACACGATAGAGATCTCAAATCCCCAGCCGATACCGGAAATAGAGGCTAGAATTGCAACGGATGGCGACGACCCGATTCTAGAGTCTGTAGATACAGATGATCCCTCGGTAATTTGGATGGTTCCTCATACGACCGATGGCGGGATTTTCCTGGCGCCCGAGCAGCCTCTTTTCTTGGATGGGGGGAGCAGCATAGATGGGGATGTTGAATTCGAAAATGGTACCTCTACCGATCCTGAATCTCCTGATTGGACTGGCATTGTTGATTGGTATTGGGACTTCGGAGACGGAAGTCCGATTCAGGAAGGTGCAACCGCATGGCACTCATGGTCTCAACCAGGAGACTACACCGTGACGCTGACTGTAAGGGATGGTTTCCTTACTGGCGATGTTCAAAGCACTACGATCTTAGTAACTGTGTCCGAGGCACCTGTGATCCCTGCGCAGAGCATAGTGAACACTGATCAGATAACGGTTGGCGACTCCGTCGAGATATCTGCTACATTCTTCGATCCAGACCTTGAATCTGGAATCGTAGCATGGCTAGACAAAGACGCCTTTGTTGACAGTGATGGGGATGGATCTGTTTCGAATGACAGACAATGGCTGCTGACGGGTGAGCTTGAGTCATTCTGGGATACGGACATCCTACTTGACGAAAACGAGGATGGCGATCCGTCCAACGATTTCGAGTGGTCGGATGCTTCATGGTCGGAAGTCGGTGAGCGCCAGGTGCTTCTGAGGGTATGTGACGGAGTGGACATATGCGTTGACAGAATTTTCATTGTGACCGTGTACACAGACCAACAATCAGATACTCCGAAATCACTTGGAGAATTGACACTCGAGGACTTCCGCCCCTCAGAAGAAAATATTGGACTTCTCGCTCTGGTATCCCTGCTCGCCATCCTGTGGTGGATGATACTGAGGCAAAAGGACGATGAGGAAATGGAGGCTGAAGAGTTCGATCAAACCTTTGGCGTTCCCGAGGTGAAGCGCGAGGGCGGTCTTCAGGGCATGGATCAGCATATAGCGCCACCTCAGCCAAAGTATCTGACCATAGAAGATCGAAGGGACGAGGAATCGGGATACATACGTCCCGTGCGCTCTAGAAGGTGAAGTGATGAAGGCATATGCAGCATCAGCAGTATTCATCCTTCTTTCCGTAGGGTTTGTGCCCATCAACGGGGCAAGTGGCCAGCAGTCATCGTGCTCAGTCGCACCTGATCAAGGCGCCAATTCGACGCAGGTCGAGATTGTAGATGCAAGTGGCTACGGCATATTTGAGCCGGTCGATGAAGACTGGAGTCTTGGATACGGAGATTACGATCTGAATCCCCTTTCCGAGGACGTCTATGCCGAGGTCATGATTCCTGCTGATGATGCCATGGCCCTGAGAATGGAGCTTGTCAAAGGATACAGATATCGATTCTGCGTCACATATTATCTAGATCCGACCGAGATATCGGATGGGTCACCGCCCATCGGGGATGTCTATCTGCTTGCAGATACTGATTTCGACATCTACAAATTTGACTACGATTCTAGGTTTGAGGGAATGGATGAAGCGTTGGAATCGATACCCTTGGAATGGAGAGATATGGCAACATGGCTGCCATTCAGGGACGTTCACGCCTATGAGCGCGTTCAACAAATTGAGTTCACCACCTCCATAGATTCGGATCAAACAGCTTACATCAACTGGTGGGGGGAAGAGCCAGATGCAAACATGTACCTCGTTCTCGATAATTGGAACTCTTCCAGATCAGGTAACCAACCGCATGAGGGCATGGGATTAATCGCAGAAGTGACTGTCGAAGTAGAGGAGCGCGTAATGCTTCCAGCCATCACTGCATATGCACTGGTATGTTTACCGCCCATTCTCTTGATTATCGTGCCTGCTGTACTCCATTCTAGATTCCACGGATGGAAGGACGGTAACGAGTCCAAGGAAGAATATGGCAGATCGATGCCCCTTGTAGAGGGAGACGCAGGAGACGAGTGGTCTCGGAAAGATGAGTCCTACGAGGTTGCTCAGGAGTAGCCGAGCATCTCCCATGCGCCTGTTAGTTCGACTGTGTTTATTCTACCTGAAGAGGTCAATTTTGGACCCACTTCACTCGTTGTGTAGACCATCGAGATACCGATAGCTGGTGCGTGTATCCTCGTCCAGTCACCTGCCTCTCCGAGCCCCATGATCGTGTAGTCGAAGTCTTCGCCCTTAAGTGCCCATGCAGCCTCGAACAGCTTCAATGCTGATCGTTTTCCCGATGTTTCGTAGCAAGCCTTGACTAAATCGCCATGGCTCGCCATATCCCTAACTTTCTCAATGACCTCATCGGAGTCATCAGGGGCTCTGTCAAAGTGAACAGAGGCGATGATACTGGTTTTCTTCCCTGCCAATTTAATCAAATCGCTACGAATCTTGGCCTCTATATCTGTCTCGAGATCAACCCAAGAAACTCCTGATTCTATGGCTTTCCTCAAAATTGCACATCGCTCCTCTTCAGTGCCTGGGAAATACCCGCCCTGCCTCATTGGCCTGCAAGTCAGCACCACTGGTAGTTCGATTCCTGCCTCTAGGAGAGAAAGAGCTTCATCGATATTTATGTCAGGATCGTTCCTGGGAGTCAGTACGGTTTCTGGATGTCTGAATCTTGAATTCTGATCATTATTATTCGAATCTGAAGGCACTGGAGTTTCCTCCATGTAGAGCATGTCAAGTCGCGCTTCGACCATATCTGCTCCAGCAACAGTGGCCAGAGAAGCGTCTGCGAGCATCTCCTCAACCGTTGTTCCGGTTAGAGTCGCGCAGATCTTTGGTGTATCCACGAGTCTGGGGGTTGAATTCGTGTGTATAATCGTGACTCCCCCCAGAAATATTCGAGACGGCCCAATTATGCCCTTAATTGCTGCAATTCGTCGATTATGACGGGATGTTTCATATACCGCCGACGTGGACTTTTAACGTTAGTAATCGAAGGTTCCCTACGGGAACCTTCGCAGGATGGGAAAATTTCATGCCAGAGACCTATGATGCATCGAATATCCAAGTCTTAGAAGGACTGGAAGCAGTGAGAAAAAGACCTGGGATGTACCTGGGCGACCCCCATGATGGTTCGGCCCTACATCACTGCATATGGGAAGTAGTCGACAACTCTGTGGATGAGCATCTTGCAGGACACACGGCTTCTATAGAGATCACCATGCACGAGAATGGTTCGCTTTCTGTCAGGGACTTTGGCAGGGGCATCCCTGTCGATACTCATGAGGAGTATGGGATATCGGCTGCCGAGGTAATTATGACCAAATTGCACGCAGGGGGTAAATTCGACAATAGCTCCTACAAAGTATCGGGAGGACTCCATGGAGTCGGTGTTTCGGCGGTCAATGCTGTATCCGAGTGGATGGAGATGACCATTTACAGAGGGGGAACGATTTACTTCCAGAGATACGAGGCTGGCGTCCCAGTTGAGGCGCTAAAGGAGATAGGCGAGTGCTCCGATACAGGAACAAAAATCTCGTTCAAGCCAGATCTCTCCATATTCACTGAAGTGGTAGATTTTGATTTTGAAGAAGTGGATACGCGAGTTAGTGAAACTGCTTTCCTAAATGCTGGACTTAAGATGACAATTTTGGACGAGAGGGGGGAAGAGCCCCATGTCTCAGAGCATCTGTACGAAGGGGGTCTTTCGGAATATGTGGGCCAACTCAATGAAAGAAGAGAGGTCCTTCATGCAGAGGTCATCAAGATAAGGGGTGAAAAAGAAATCGAAAAGGGGAGTGTTGAGGTCGAACTAGCGCTGCAGTGGTCTGATGCCTTCAGCGAGTCCATTCGCTGCTATACCAACATCATACGAAACAAGGATGGTGGCACTCATATGTCTGGTCTGAGAACTGCACTCACCAGCTCTGTTAATTCATATGCCAAGAAAAGAAAGTTGCTGAAAGGGGATGCACTATCTGGAGACGATGTGCGGGAGGGGCTGGCTGCAGTAGTCAGTGTGAAGCACCCGGATCCCTCTTTCTCCTCACAGACAAAAGACAAGTTGGTCAGCAGCGAAGTGACTGGCATAGTCCAGACCATTGTTTATGACAAACTAGGAGAGTTCTTCGAAGAGAACCCCTCTGTTGCAAAGCAGATAGTCGAGAAGGCGCTTCTAGCCTCCAAGGCTAGAGAAGCAGCTCGCAAGGCACGGGACCTAACTCGCAGAAAGGGAGTTCTAGAAGGAGGAGGTCTTCCAGGGAAACTTGCAGATTGTCAATCCAGGGACCCGAGTGAGTGCGAGGTATACCTTGTGGAGGGTGATTCCGCTGGGGGTTCTGCGAAGACGGGGAGGGATCGTCGGATTCAAGCAATTCTCCCTCTGCGTGGAAAAATTCTCAATGTGGAAAGGCAAAAACACAATGCTGCAAAGGTGTTTCAGAATCAGGAAATTCAAACCATGATCCGGGCTCTTGGGGCTGGAGTCGGCAATAATAGCGAGGAAGAAGGGTCATTTGACTCTGATAAACTAAGATATTCGAAGATAATCATAATGTGCGACGCAGACATCGATGGCGCCCATATCAGGACACTGATGTTGACGTTCCTCTGGAGATTCATGAGGCCTGCAATAGTAGATGGGCACGTGTACATCGCTCAACCGCCACTGTACCAACTATCAAAAGGTCGAGTAAGCAGATACGTATTCTCAGATGAAGAAAGGGACAAGGTGATGTTGGAATTGCAGGGCGGCAACCCTAACACGAAAATCGGCGTTCAGAGGTACAAAGGTCTCGGTGAAATGAATCCCGAGCAACTATGGGATACCACCATGAATCCGATGACTCGGACCATGCTAAAAGTCACGGTCCAAGACGCTGAGGAGTCAGACAGGCTATTCGAGATATTGATGGGAGAGGATGTTCCCGATCGAAGGGCATTCATCGAAAAGCATGCTAAGGAGGTGACGAATCTTGACATCTGAAGAGAATGTGGATACCGACCCACCAGTCAGCAACGAGAACATCCTGAACCATTCTCTCGATAAGGAGATGAAGACGTCATACATCAACTACGCAATGTCCGTGATTATTGGCAGGGCTTTACCCGATGTTAGAGATGGTCTCAAGCCAGTTCACCGACGTGTGCTCTATGGCATGCACGAAGGAGGACATACGTCCGAGAAGAAATACAGCAAGTCCGCACGTTCAGTCGGCGAGGTCATGGGTAAATACCACCCTCATGGCGATCAATCGATCTATGATACGATGGTCAGGATGGCACAGGAGTTCTCGCTGAGGTACCCTCTTGTAGACGGACAGGGCAACTTCGGATCCATAGATGGCGACCCCCCGGCTGCGATGAGGTACACTGAGAGCAGGCTAGACAAGATTTCCAAGCATATGCTAGAAGACATAGAGAAGAAAACGGTAGATTTCCAGCCTAATTTCGATGATTCCGACATGGAGCCCACAGTCCTTCCAGCAAGGCTGCCAAACTTACTCCTGAATGGAAGCGACGGCATCGCTGTAGGAATGGCAACAAGAATTCCCCCCCATAACATCAATGAAGTGGCTGGGGCAATCAGATTGCACGTTGGAGCGATACTTGAGGAAGGCGTGGAAAATCAGCAAATGCCGAGCATCGCGATCGAGGATTACATGGAGCACGTCAAGGGCCCCGATTTCCCAACAGGGGCTACAATTCACGGGTTAGACGGCATTCTCGACATGTACTCTACCGGAAAGGGGAGGTTCCATGTCCGCTCAAAGTGCGACGTTCATGATGACTCCAAGGGGAAGAGGATTGTCGTCCATGAAATACCGTACCAGGTAAAGAAATCAGATATGCTTGTCCACATAGCGGATTTAGTTTCCAAGGGATCTGTGGTCGGAATAAGAGACATTCGCGATGAGTCGTCCAAGGAGGGGATCCGCGTAGTGATTGAGGTCAAGAACAACGCCGACCCTCATGCAGTTCTAAACCAGCTCTTCAAATCAAGTAGATTGCAGGAATCGTATTCAGCCAATATGATGGGTATATTGGATGGAAGACCAGTCCTCCTAACCCTCCCAGTAATGCTGCATACATATGTCGAACATCGGGAGTCAGTCGTTGAGAGGAGGGCCAAATTTGAGCTGGAAAAGGCCGAGGCTCGAGCGCATATCCTAGAAGGCCTCGTCAAAGCCCAGGACAGAATTAGCGATGTGATCAAAGTCGGCAGATCTAGTTCAAGCAGAGATCAATTTGAAGCAGTGCTCCAAGGTAAAGAAGAGATATCTGGAGTTGCTCCATTCGATTTCACAGAGCCTCAGTCCAAGGCCATCGCAGAGCGTCGGCTGTACCAACTCAGTCGCCTAGATGTGGAGAAAGTCAAGAGCGAATTTGAAGACCTGAAAGTCAAAATCGAAGACCTCTCGGATATAATCGCCTCCAGAGCGAGGCGCCTCAGCATCTTAATCGGGGAGTTAGATGAGATGATGGAGAGGCACGGGGACGAAAGGAGATCCGTGATTGACCCCATGCCGCTCTCCATGGACAGAGAGGACCTGATTGAAGAGAAGGCAATTGTAATTTCACTGACTCAAGAGGATTACATACGTCATCTTCCTGTCGAGGCATTCCGCCTGCAGAATCGGGGAGGAAAGGGGCTCAAAGGTGTCGCCACCAAGGAGGAAGACGCTCCTGCGGCGATTGTGACTTGCTTCTCCAAGGACAGGCTACTCATTTTCACGAATCAGGGCCGAGTTTACGGACTGCGCGCATGGGAGACGCCTTCTGCCAGCAGATATGGGAGAGGTACGCACATACGCAATCTTCTGGAGGGTTTCAGAGATGATGAGAAAGTCATCTCGATACTTCCTATGGACAGGGATTTGATTGAGAATCCGGAGGGACACTATCTCATCTTCGCCACGAGCCAGGGCAGGATAAAGAGAAGTCATCTTTCGGAATATGTGAAGATCAATAGAAACGGAAAGTATGCCCTGAAATTTGCAACGCAGGATGACTCTCTGGTCCAAGTCAGACCTGCTACTGAAGCAGATCATGTGGTCTTGGTATCCTCCGGGGGATACGCCTGTCGATTCTTGCCATCTGAAGTCAAGACGAGGGACGACCCGTCAACAGGAGAAGTCCACATGACCCACACGGTCAGAGTACAGGGCAGAGTCAGCCAAGGGGTAGGAGGGATGAAGCTGCAATCCGGCGATAGTGTGGTGGGCATGATCGTTACTGATGACTTCGATACGAGCGTCCTTACAATTTCCAAGTATGGCATGGCAAAGCGTAGTCGATTGGGCTCTGGGGAGATGATTCAAGCTATCAGCGAAGATGGCACCGCACTCTTCGACGATGAGGGTGAGCCGCGGATGGACAGGGACGGGTACAGGAAAACCAACAGAGGCACAAAGGGGGTTCGGACGATGGCCCTGTCCGATGCAGACTCGATTGTCGGCGTCAGACAAATCCCGGACCTCTCTGATCAGCTGTTCATGCTGACCGAGAAGGGCATGATGATCCGCATGCCTGCGACTCAGACCAAGGAGACTCTGGGCAAGGTTACCAAGGGCACCAGAATAATGGAGCTGCGGGACGCCAAGAAGAAGTCGCACATTGACGAGGTTATCTTCGTAGCACGCCTCCCAGCTGAACTCATCGACGGAGATGACGAGGATTCTGAAGGCAACGCAGAGGAAGAATGATTCCAACCGCTCGCCTTAAGCCGGAATCTTGGGTCGCCGGAACATTGCGGCAGTCGCATAGCCTGGCCATTGCGCTGGATTGCTAATCCAGTGGTGTCTCACCTCGGGAGTTCGAATCTCCCCTGCCGCGCCACATCGTATCGAGGGAGGGTTCATGCGTTCGACGGCCTCCATAGGGTACTGATGGAAGGCGGTGCATCAAGCGGATCAGTTGCTGTTGGTTTTGCTTGGCCAGTTCTATTGGCGGCTGGATTGGCATTATCATTCCTGATTTGGCTAATACTGAGGCATCTCAGCCTCAGACCATCAAACGACAGATCATGGGTCAACGACAATGAGAAGATGGCAACTGCAGATTTCAATGGTGATGAGGTTACTATTCGCAACGTCAGAGATTTCAATTGGAGGAGCACTAGGGACTTCGATGAAAGATGGATCGATGTCAAAATAAACCTCGATAAAATATCGAAGATATGGTTCGTTTTAGAGTACTTTGATCCCTCCAAAAGACAGATGGCTCATACGATAATGAGCTTCGAGACTGAAGACGGGGAGAGACTCGCCTGTTCCATCGAGGTTCGAAGAGAGAAGGGGGAGCGTTACCACCCCATCAAGGGGATGTTTCGCCAATACGAGCTAATCTACGTCTGGGCAACTGAGAGAGATGTTATCGGAGTCAGGACAAGATGCAGGAAGAAGTCGGTGACCCATCTCTTCGAAGCCGTCGTTCTAGGACCGGGTAACGAGCGGCGGATGCTCGAATCCTATCTAAGGAGGACCAACAAACTTAGCGAACACCCTGAATGGTACAATACGATCACCAATACCTGCACTACAAACATAGTTGGTCACGTGAATGAGGTATACCCAGGAAGGGTACCGAGGGCCATCTCCATACTACTGCCCGGATTGAGCCCAAAATTGCTACACAGAAACAATCTGGTCAAAATGACGGGCACCCTGGAAGAGACTCTGGAAATGAGTATCATTGACGAGAGGGCCGATTCGTGGGACGGATTGAGTGACTTCGGGGACTGGATTAGAAGCGAGGGTTCAATCGACTCATCCCCGTGAGCATGTCGTGATCGAGATACCCGGGTCCAATATTGATGAGGGCATTACATGGCCTCTTCCGGCTTCTAAGAGCCATATCATAAGGTGGCTAATGTTGGCCTCGCAGTCTCAAAGCAAAATGGAAATCTGTCACCAGGGGGAAATCGGAGAGGATGTCAGAAGTGTTGTTTCCAGTTTGAATAGGCTAGGTGCCAAAATACAGATGATTGATGGTAAAATACTGGTTGGCGTTTCCGATGTCGGATTCCCGATTCATACTAGTGAGGGGCTTGATCTCGGGAATTCAGGAACCGGCCTAAGGATGCTGATGTCGCTATGCTCATCGCTCTCGCTGGAGACTTCGATTACCGGGGACTCCTCGCTTAGATCTCGTCCATTCGACATTCTTTCTGATGCTCTTTCGGCGGCGGGTTGCGATTGCAAACGCTCGAATGACGGCTCTTTGCGGATATCTGGCCCTGCGAATTCCGGGGACATCGAACTAGATCTTTCAGAAGGAAGTCAGCCGCTCTCAGCACTCCTCATGGCAGCCCCGTCGATGAAGACGGAATTAGCCGTACGTATCATCGGAAAGCCCGTGAGCAGAGGGTATCTCGATCTGAGTTACAAGATTGCAAAACTAACCGGATCAGAAAACGAATTTTCAGAAAATTCTCTCGTCATCAAACCATGGGAGATTGTTTTGCCTGAAAGGGTGGATGTCCCCCCGGAGAGAAGCCTAGTTCCAGTAATTATGCTACTGGAAAGGCTGCATGGTGTCGATCTTGGGACCTCTATGCATGTGAAATCTGAACTTCTTGGGAATGCTGTAGAATCACTACATAATAACAACGTGGATAGTCTGGATTTGTCTGATGCGAGTGACCTAATTACGCCTGCAGCAGCACTGCTTGCGATAGGCGAGGGGGGGACAATAACAGGCATAGGGCATGTTGGTCGTAAGGAATCACACAGAATTAGGACTACGGTAGGACTTCTCTCATCTTTCGGGATGACTGCCTATTCGAAAGACGGGGGTATCATGGAGATACCGGGCAGGCAGACTTTGATTCGCCCTGAAACCAAGATAGAGACTCACAGCGACCATCGCGTGGCCATGACAGCTCTCGCATTGGCAAGTCGTGTTGGAGGAGTGATTCTGGGACATGAGTGCGTCGGAGCCACTCATCCTAACTTCACGATTTCTCTGCTAAAATTATTGCAACAGTAGGGTGATGCGATGTTCAGCAAGGATGGGCTCAACGTGCACTTCCTGATGGTTCTAGTTGCCATCATCTGGGGAGGTTCATGGGCCATCGGGCGCATGCTTGCATTGTCCTTGCCTCCGGCCACAGGGGCATGGATGAGATACATCGTCTGCATGTTAGCGTTCTACCTGTGGTTCTTCTACAGATCAACCAAGGGCGATCAAGTACGCTGGTTACCTGACTCGAAAGATGCATGGGTGCGTATTGTCCTCATTGCGGTTTTTGCAGTAATGGGGTATCAGCTCCTGTTCATGCATGGGATGAAGTTCACCGCCGCGGGAGATGCCTCGCTGATAATCACGATGAATCCCATATTCACGGTACTTCTCGCATCGCCGTTCCTCGGTCAGAGAATCACTGGAAGGATGGTCTATGGCCTCATCCTAGCATTCATCGGAGTCGCAGTGGTAACGGGATGGAGCCCTAACACCGATATCCCTCTGCATGACAGGCTGAAAGGCGACTTCATGATAATGCTCGCAGCACTGTGCTGGGCCACTGCGACCAATCTGACCAGGATAATGCTCGAGACCGAGGGGGACTATGGTGCCAGTTCCTCGGAAATCGTAGTCTGGTACTCCCTCGTCGGAACAGTCCTGCTCACGCCATGGTGGCTGGCGGATGTTTACTCAGGAGGTTTTGAAACTCCCAACAACGAGGATCTCGTGGCCATCTTGTACCTAAGCATACTATCCACGGTTCTGGCTTACATATGGTTCGTCATCGGTGTCGAGAAGATCGGTGCGACCTCCGCCTCGTCCTATGTGTTTCTCGTACCGCCATTCGGGGTACTCGGCGGTTGGCTGCTTCTCGATGAGCGGCTGGGTGCCTCACTCCTGTTGGGATTCATACTCATCGTAGTTGGCGTGAGAGTCGTCCAGAGGGAGAGCGAGGCAGTAGGAAGAGCAGGGAGAAGCCCCCTTCAGGATTAAATACGAACGTCTGGTCGCGGCGGACTGAGGGATTAGGATGGCACGCAAGCCAGCGAAGATGTATCGCCGGATCAAAGGCCCTGCCTATACCCGCAGAAAGTACACTGGCGGTGTACCCAACAACAGGATTCTCAGATACCACATGGGAAACAGAACAGTTGCTGAAGCAGATGGCTTCGAGGTGATTCTGACTCTAACCGCTGACGACTCCTGCCAAATCCGCCACACAGCGCTTGAAGCCTCTCGGCAAATCTCAAATGCCACAATTCGTAATGCAGCCACTGAGACTGGCTATGCTCTGCGTGTTCACAAGTATCCTCATCACGTGATTCGTGAGAACAAGCAGGCTACAGGTGCTGGTGCGGATCGTGTTTCACAGGGAATGAGACTGTCATTTGGGAAGAATGTGGGAACAGCAGCCAGAGTGAAGCGCGGAGAAGTTGTGATTTCCATACACACGAGACCCGAGTTCTACTTGCAGGCTCGCGACGCATTGCGAAAGGCCAGTATGAAGCTACCAACTCCTTGCACGATAAAGGTCGTGAAGGGTGCCGAGACATTGAAGGGTCTAGTCTGAGACCGTGTCATATGAGCAGCCCACTCAGCCCGATGGGAGTTTTGGAAGAATCTCTGAAAGGTGCGCCCATCATCTGGAAGGGGGACTACCCCTACTTCATCCACCCAATATCGGATGGCATACCCCGAATGGATCCAGAAGTCCTGAAAGCGGTTTCAACCCTTATCGTGGAATCCACCGATTGGGAAGGTGTTGATCTGATAGCAAGTGTGGAGGCGATGGGGCTTCCACTTCTAGCAGCCGTGGGAGAGGCCACGGGCATTCCGACTGTTGTGATTAGGAAGAGGTCCTATGGCATGGAGGGGGAGGTCGCTGTCGATGTTTCAACTGGGTACTCCAGCTCAACAATATACATCAACGACATAGCCCCTGGAGAGAGAATCGTAATCGTTGATGATGTGATATCTACAGGAGGGACCCTCGAGCCACTTCTCGAGAAGCTTGAGGAAATGGGGGTAATTCTCCGCGATATCGTAATTGCAATCGAGAAAGGAGAGGGCAGGGCAAGGCTGAATCGAGAGCGCCCTGAATGGCCAATACGGTCTCTGGCTCGTATTGAGATTGTCGATGGCAGAGTAAGGATGGCTGATTAAGCATTACAATATCCTAAGTAGAACCTTCACACCAAAGTAACATGGATTTCCAACTCGGGCTTGGCACATTTGGCGATGTGACTGTAGATGAAGATGGTCGATTATTGGAACATCATGAGGTGCTCAGGAACGTTGTGGAAGAAGCGAAATTAGCCGACAGGCTTGGAATCGACTTTTTTGGTGTGGGTGAGCATCATAGAGAGGATTTCGCCGTAACCGCGCCAGAAGTCGTGTTGGCTGCTATAGCCTCAGAGACCAGAAACATACGAATTGGCTCCGCAGTGACGGTCTTGAGTTCGGACGATCCGGTCAGGGTCTACCAACGCTTTGCGACGCTGGACGCAATATCTGAAGGGCGTGCAGAAGTGATTCTAGGAAGAGGTTCATTCACAGAATCATTCCCCCTTTTTGGTTATGCGCTGAATGAATATGGTAGATTATTTGAAGAGAAGGCATCCCTATTCACTGAGCTGAGAAATGAGAAACCAATCACTTGGAGAGGGACTACTCGGCCCCCTCTCAGCAACCAGATGGTTTACCCTAAGACCAAGGGCGGATCGATAGTAACTTGGATTGGTGTAGGTGGAAGTCCAGATTCAGTTATTCGAGCGGCGAGAAACAGTGCTGGATTGATGCTAGCGATAATCGGAGGGCAACCGTCCAGATTCGCCCCTCTTGTCGAACTGTACTTCAAGACCCTTGATGAGATGGGTCAAGATAGGCTCCCGGTTGGAGTTCATAGCCCTGGTCACGTTGCTGATTCAGATGAGCAGGCGATAGAGGAAGTCTGGCCCCACCATCAAGCATTATTCAGCAAAATAGGAAGGGAGAGGGGTTGGCCTCCGATTTCAAGAGCTCAATTCGAACATGGTGTCGGACCCGATGGTGCACTGTATGTAGGTTCACCAGAAACGGTAGCCAGAAAGATTATCAAAAATTCAAAATTACTCAATCTCTCAAGATTCGATATGAAATACAGTAATGGGACATTACCTCATTCGAAATTGATGAAGAGCATCGATTTATATGCGACAAAAGTGGCACCATTAGTCCTCGAAGCTATGAGATAGAGAGCATGATGAGGCTGTGAAGAGAGTCATGTATTGACATATTACGCGTACTGGATGATGCAACCGATGAAATAGGCGTCCACAGCCCCCATGAATGGCTGTCACCATGGATCTTGATCGTCATGACTTCGAATTGGACGACCTGGTGGCCAGGATAAAGGAGAATGACCACCGGCTCGTGGCTCTCCAAGTTCCTGAAGGTCTCAAGATGCAGGCTCTTGAAATGATGGATAAAATTGAGACTGAAACCTCAGCTCGAGTAGTTCTTTCTGCTGATCCTTGCTATGGTGCATGTGACTTAGTTCACGATAAAATGCAAAACATTGGAGCTGAACTGGTAGCACACATGGGCCATTCCCAGATGAATATCGACTCTGGCATGCCTACGCATTTCATTCCAGTCACATATGATGGGAATCCGGAAATTGCGCCGGTTCTCCCCTATTTGCATGCTCATCGAGAGATTGCCATTAATCGGATGAACGACTCATCTGGGCCGGTCTTGTCTGAATTGGAGGGATTAGATCGGTTTGAAGACATGGTTGGTAGAGTTGCTCCATTAACAGATACAAAACTCGGTTTAGTGGGGAGCATACAGCATTTGCATCTATTACCAACCTTCAAGGATCACTTTGAACAGGCAGGATTTGATGTCACAATTCCCATTGGAGGTGCTCGGTTATCATTCCCAGGCCAGGTCCTGGGATGCAACTATTCGGGCGATGACCCGACGGTTGGGCATTACATATTCTTGGGAAGTGGTGATTTCCATCCGATTGGATTGGTATTGCACACCGGAAAGCCTCTCGCGATGCTTGATCCGTACACTGGCGAGGCCAAGGAAATGGGCAAAGAGAGAATCGAGAGAATACTCAGACAGCGTTCAGGATTGATCATGTCCTCCATGGATAAGGATAGATTTGGCATATTGATCGGTTCGAAACCCGGTCAGATGAGGCGGAATCTGGCCCTGCGGATGAAGAGGAAATTGGAGAAGCATGGCAAGAAGGGTTTCCTTCTAGCAATGGAGCATGTGGGCCCAGAATTAATTGATTTCTATCCTGTCGATGTTTTCGTTAATACCGCATGCCCCCGGATAGCCATAGATGATGCTGTCAAGTATGCGAAACCGATGATAACTCCCTATGAGCTTGAAGTGGCCCTTGGCGAGAAGAAATGGGAGAATGGATATCGTTTTGACCAGATCCATTGAATGGACCCTCTCTCCGGATATCTCTAAGAGCGGTGTGGCACGAATATTGTCGTATGGCTGACTATCTCGACCGTATAGGAGCCGGGAAAATCCTTGTCGATAGGTTGCCACTCTCATATGATTGGACGCCGAGTACGCTGGTTGGACGAGATGATTCTCTGTCCGAACTAGCATCCATATTCTCGCAGATAGAGAACCCGGATACGAGCTGCAAGGCAGTTATAACCGGGCCAGTTGGATCGGGGAAAACGGTACTCACACAAGTATTTGGAAATGATCTCAGAAGGCATTTGGAGGGACGGAGGAAGATCGTGCATGTCCATGTTAACTGCAGGAATCATCCCTCAGGCCCCCAGGTATTGCAGCAGATAGCAATCAGTCTCGATGAGCGCCATCCGGAAAGAGGTTTCAGTGCGGGCGAAATGATCCAATCAATCAAACGATATCTTCGAACGCACGGCGCGCATATGCTTCTGATCTTAGATGAAGTAGATGTGATGATTCGAAGAGATAGTACGGACCTGATATACAGGCTGTTGAGGATCGACGAAGGTCAGAATGAGAGAGGGACTATGTCGATTATTCTGGTTAGCCAGGACTCGTCTCTTCTCAGGCTTTTTGAGCCTGCCATAATTTCTCGACTTGGTGCCAGTAGCAGAGTGAATCTTCATCCCTACAACAAGACCGATCTGCTTCAGATAGCTCGTCAGAGAGCGGAAGCCTCCTGCATCAAAGGTTCAATTGGAGAAGATGTACTTGGAAAGATAGCCAGATACGCTGCAGAATCAGGCGATGCACGGTTGGCGATAGAACTCTTGGAAGCAGCGATTATCCGGGCGGAAAAAGAAGGAAAGGGAGAGGTCGGGATTGAAGACATACATCCAAGCAAGATCAGAAGTGCTTCTGTGGAGCCAAATCAAGTTGATGATCTGACTGATCACAAGAAATTGATACTGCTTGCAATATGTAGGCGGCTGAAGAAGGAAGATATGGTATCGAGTGGGGATGCTCTGAAGCTGTATCATGTGGTCTGTGAAGAGTTTGGATTTGAGCCGCGGGGGTACACCACATTCTGGAAGCATGTGAAATCTCTGGAGCAGTCTGGCATGATTGAAAGCCAAACGGCCTCGGCAACGAAGGGACGGGGACGAACCCAACATATCACCATGTCAAACATGTCGCCCGGAGTACTAGAAACACGACTTTCCAGCGTTCTATCGCCTAACTAACACGTATTGGGGCTCCGAACCGCTCTTATAGGGGTCGAGTGTCGCATCGCCTGTCTCGGTGTGTGCAATGGCAGGGGATCAGTCTTTCAAGGGAGTACTCAACGATACTGATCCGAAGGCAAAGGGCCGCTCATTCGCAATTGATATCACTGGGACAGGATACAATCACTTTCTCGGGAAGAAGATCGGCGACACTGTTGATGGCATGTTTGTAGGTGAGGGGGATCAAGCTCTCACAGGGTACACATTGGAAATCACGGGAGGTTCTGATACGACCGGGAGGGCAATGCGCCCAGACCTAAATGGAGGAGGGGTGAAACCTGTACTAGTTAGCCCTGGAGTCGGCTACAAAGGAAAGAGGTATGTGAATAAAAATAGCAAGATATACCGATACAAGTACGAAGGCATAAGGAGGCGAAGAAACCTCAGAGGCAACGTAATCAGCCAGAGTACCCGTCAAATCAATCTCAAAGTAGTCGACTATGGCAAACGGCCTCTCGGCGTGATCTTCGGACTAGAGGACGAGGCCTCCGCTGGATCCTCCGAAGAGGAGTGAATCGGCGGGAGATAAATGGCTACATCGCTACCATCTCAACCTGAAGTCAACATTGGCATGGTTGGCCATGTCGATCATGGAAAGACGACGTTGACAAAGGCTCTTTCCGGGGTCTGGACCGACACGCATTCAGAGGAAAGGAGGCGTGGCATAAGTATCAAACTTGGATATGCAGATACTGCATTCTATCGGACTCCTGAAGGTGAATTCTATCCTACTGGAAAGAAACCAGGAGGAGAAAACGATGATCCGAGTGAGCTTGCAAGAGTGGTATCTTTCGTTGATGCACCTGGGCACGAGACGCTGATGGCCGTGATGATATCTGGGGCTTCTATAATGGATGGGGCGCTATTGTTGGTATCTGCCACGGAAACTTGTCCTCAGCCACAGACAAGAGAACATCTGGCCGCTCTTGAAATTGCAGGCATACAAAACATAGTAGTCGTTCAAAACAAGATTGACTTGGTGACAAGGGAAAGAGCAATTGAGTCGCATAAGGAAATCAAAGATTTTCTAAAAGATTCAATCGCTTCTGATGCGCCAATAATCCCGATATCGGCACAACAGGGTGTCAATCTGGATGCCTTGATTGAGGCCATTGAAGAAATCATACCTACCCCTGAGAGGACTGAGGAGGAGCATGGTCTGATGTATGTAGCTAGATCTTTCGACATAAACAGACCAGGCCTAAGGCCTAATCAACTGAGAGGCGGCGTAATTGGTGGAAGTGTCGTCAAAGGTTCATTCTCTGTGGGAGATGACATACTCATTGCACCTGGAAGAAGAATAACAAAGGGTTCCAAAACAAATTGGGAGCCGATTAAGACTCGCATTCAAGGGATCAAGGGAGGGGGTCTTTCACTTGATTCGGTGCATGCTGGGGGTCTCTGCGGAATATCTACCCCTCTTGACCCGATGGTCACGAAGGCGGATGACCTTTCAGGCCAAGTTATGGCAAAGGAAGGGGAATTGCCGCCTGTTTGGGTGGATCTGAACATTGATCTGGTTCTACTAGATGTCATGGTGTCCTCATCCGGTGAGGCCCCGGAGATGGTGAGGCCGCTTCAATCAGGGGAGATGTTGATGTTGAATTCGGCTACTGCCACTAGTGTGGGTACAGTATCGCAGATCAAAGGGAAGAATGCCAAACTTAAGTTGAGGCTCCCCATCTGTGCAGAAGTTGGGAGCAGGATAACGCTGTCTCGAAGAATAGGTTCGAGATGGCGACTTATTGGACATGCGGCCATCAAGGAGTGATATGCCTGTCCGGCCTAATCATAGATGCATGTGGCTGGGTGGCATTAGTCGATGCTAGATTGAATCTGGATGTTGCCATGGCTTCTGTTGTCGGTTCGCCGAAATTGTTGGTTCTCGACTCCGTGGCAAAGGAGTTGGAGAATCTGTCGAAGAAGAGAAGCGGTCTGTTACTGGATTTGCTTGACCAGCGTTCAGAGAGAATGCCTGACATCAAAGACATGAAGCATACTGATGATATGCTTGTGAAGCTTTCAGTGGATGGCGGTTGGCCGGTACTCACCGTAGATAGGCGATTGAAGGAGAGGCTGGTTGGTGCCGGGGGCTCATATATCGAAGTTACAAGCGGGCCCTCCCTGAGACTCGTTGGATGAGTCAATGTAGATAGGAATCTTAGTTTTATTTTCTAAGGTTCGACTATCCTATGGCAAGGTGAATAGCCGATCATCGTCATGTCCATCCATCAATCCGATCCTCACAGCTGAGTCAATCCATGCATGCGCATAATTCACTGCTCCAAAGGCTCGAATCAGATCTCCCTCAGACAAGAAATGCTCAGCATCTGAGAGATAGTCGTCAAACATCCTCATCATGGATTCGAGATTCTTCTCCTGTGTGTCATCCAGATTTTTTGGGGTGGCTTTCGCACGTGCTTCTTTTGATATTGCGATATATCTGGAAACTCGTTCCTTGCTTAAAGTCGTCTTTTCGTAATCATCTGAGGGCATCGGAAGCCTCCTTACTTATTCTGAAATATCGTGTTCTACCTTCCTTCCTTACCATCAAGTAACCATTCCTCTTCAATTTGTTGAATATCTGCGATAGTCTCGGTCGTCCGACCTCGAGCCTTGCTTGTATCTCTGGATCTGAAGGGGATATATCGCGCACTGATGAGGTCGAGAGCACTATCTTCTCTGCTTGTGTAAGACTTCTCGAGTAAGACAAGACGAATGTATCGGGGGTTTCCCATGAAGGTTCTGAAATTGATGAGAATGATATTCTGGTTGGTTGTGTGTCTTCTTGGGATAAATTCGCCTGGGGGCTGGGGTAATTGTCGAATTGTATTTCTTGGCGTTCCTCGACAGGGGGAGGGAGATTGGCCTCAAATTGGCCATCGACAGTCCATACGGCCTCTTCAGTTGCTAATACTGGTGTGTTGTCTGGAAGATTTTCCTCAGAGCGAAACAACGAGGGTTCTATCTTCACCCTTGATTTCACTTCCAGGAGTTCAGGAGGGGGTTGGCTTGCATCGATAACACGATTTCCATCTCCACCCAATGGCATCTCAAACGTAGCAGTGCTTGTTCTCCTGTGAAGGCCGGAGAAAGAGCCTCCTGGTGACTTTTCTAGAGGGGGTTCTGGAAGTGGAGGGGGTTCTGTTCCTGGTTCCATCCAGATGAATCCCCCATCAGCAGGTTCGGAGACATTTTTTGACTTCACAGCGGGTATTTCCGCAATCTCATCTTGCGGATGCTGGAGGGTATCATCTTGATCAAATATTTCAGTTGTTTCTGGAATATCCGTTAGTGGTTCTTTCTCTTGATCTTCAGATGATTCGGAATGCAAATCCAAGAGGTTTTGATTTTCTTGTAATTCCAGCAGATCTCTGATATCAGGCTCTATTTCTGCGTCGGGTACAGAATTAAACTGTGGCAAACCATATTCATAAATCGAAGAAATTGCGCCTGCTACAGCTGGCATTTGCTCGGATGGTTTCTCAGCCATGGGAGGGGTTTCGGGCTCAACTGCCGTGGAGGCGTCTGACCAACGTACCAAGCGTTCCAAGGAGCCCTTGCTACCCTTCATGCCCCTACGCTCATCGACAAGGCCTCTGAGGGTTCGAATTACAGCCCTTGGAAGACCTTCAGTCAACTCGTGAATCTTCTCCAGAAGAAGTGGCCGTATTATCCATCTCTGTCGTGCAACACGTGCTATTCTCTTATCGGCCAATAATTGGATTTCAATCTGCTCGAGATTCTTGAGAATATATGGTGTGTCGAAGATCTCAAGTGTTTCTTCATCTAATGATTGCAATTGCCTTGGCAGCATGGTGAATACAACAAGCGCCCTCATCTTCTGCATTATCTGAGCGAGCCTAGGTATTACCCGATTTACTTCGACATTGTATGGCAAATCAAAGGCTATTAGCGGGATTGGCCCATCCTTCCGTTCCAACTCTTCAGATAGTTGCAGTATTGTCTCGGATACCACGGATGGTAAATTATGGCTCAGGAAATGCGCTGCAGTTTGAGTGACCATATTCTTCACAGGATCTCCGTCCATTGGCCAATAGTGGCTGATGAAGGGGTGCGGCGTCTGTGAAGCGATTGCATTCAACAGAGAAGTACGTCCCGATCCTCGTGCTCCCGAAATTATGCACATCCTCGGAGAAGTGGAGACCATGTGTTCCCTGCATTCAATTACAATGTCATCTCTGCCAATCAGATCTTCTGCTTGACCAATAGAAAGGGGTCTGAGTTCAAAGGGATTGCCGCTCAGGCTGGGGAGATCCAACAGAGACGGTGGCCCTTCCATATGTCATGATCGTAAGAGGTTGTCTTTAGTATTAACGTATACTTACGCTATTTTATTACATATTAACGCATTAATAAAAAATAATTCTCCTTAAAACATCATTTTATGCTTATTTTAATATATTTACTAACGCTTTGTTAACGCTTTGTTAACGCTTTGTTAACGCTTTTTATTGAAATTAACGCTTTTTATTTGACCATATTCTGTCGAAATATGGTTTTATCGATAAGAATCGGTCTCGGCAGTGTACGGTCTTGACTTCGTAATTTTCCGCATTCCTTACAACCCGTCAACCGAACCCAGCCACATGCCAATCGAAGATAGCAGGATGCCGGGCTTCCATCGCCTATCGCCCAAAGAACGTAGAGAGAAGCTCGCTGAGGCCGCTAATCTTGATCGAGATCACCTGGAAGCCTGGGAAGCCGGAACCCTGGACAGCGATACTGCAGACAGGATGATTGAGAATGTCGTAGGCACCTACGCCCTACCCATCGGCGTTGCTACTAATTTCGTAATTGACGGAGAGCACTATGCCATCCCTTTCGTGGTGGAAGAGGCCAGCGTAGTAGCAGCTGCCTCAAACATGGCTAAAAGATGCCTCTCAAATGGTGGCTTCAAATCAAACAATGATGACCCGATAATGATTGGTCAGATACAAGTTGTTGGCCTTGATGATGCTGTTTCAAGTGCGGAAAGGGTACTCTCTGCAAAAACAGAGATAATCGATATGTGCAATGAAGTGGACCCCATCCTTGTTCGATTCGGGGGAGGGTGTAGAGATATTGAAGCACGGCCAATTGAGACTTCTTCCGGCCCTATGTTAATTGTTCATTTACTGGTTGATTGCAGAGACGCGATGGGTGCTAACGCCGTTAATACAATGGCGGAAACAGTGGCGCCGAGAATAGAGGAGTTAACTGGCGGTACTGTGATTCTTAGAATAATTAGCAATCTCGCAGTTCATCGCTTAGCACGTGTTTCAGCCACATTTACTCCAGAAGAAATGTCAGATGCTGGAAATGATGCATCTCAGGGGTCTGAAGTAATTGATGGGGTGATACAGGCATATCACTTCGCAGCAGCTGATCCATTCAGAGCCACCACGCACAATAAAGGCATAATGAACGCGATTTCTGCTGTGGCCATAGCCTGTGGACAGGATTGGCGCGCCATTGAATCTGGAGCGCACTCTTATGCCGCATATGGCCGAACGTATGGATCTATGACTGAATGGAGCACGGATTCAGATGGGAATCTCGTAGGATCTATCGAACTACCAATGGCCGTTGGTCTGGTAGGCGGGGCCATACGTATCCATCCCGGTGCAAAGGCGAATGTTGCACTACTCGGTGTGGAATCTGCGAATGACCTTGCGAAGGTCATGGCTGCAGCTGGCCTTGCTCAGAATCTAGGGGCCCTCAGAGCATTGGCTACTGTTGGCATTCAAGCAGGACACATGAAACTTCATCTTCAGAATATGATAGTTGCCGCAGGTGCAGAGGACGGGGAAATAGAGGAAGTTTCCGCGCTTGTAAAATCAAGCGGGGAGAGGATAACGATGGCTGCGGTGGAGAAGGCATTGAAATCGATAAGAGAATGATCTTGAATCTCACTCTTCTTCGCCTGATGGCCCGTATTCCATAATGGTGGCCTGACCGCCACTCAATGAGGCTGCAAGTTCAGCACCAGTCATACCTGCATCTGAAGCCTGCTTCCTAAACCACGCTCTTACTTTCGAAGACTCGACATCAGGAGCACCAAAATATTCAGCAAATCTTCTCGTTGTCATCAAGCGTCTAGTTAATCCATCCCTACGTCTGCTAATTAGGCCCATAGCAGACAATTCACGCACGTGATCGTATGCCCTCTGACCCAGCATGCCAACCAAAGTCGATTGCGACATTGGCTGGTGATATGCTATCAATGCAGCAGCGGGCATGAGCCTCTGGGGTATATCTGGACGTACCCCGCCAGGCATTCGGTCTGAGAGACTGGGTTTCACCTCCATTATCCATCTTCCCGATACCTCAGATACCTGTAGCGCTCCGGATCGTCGGCGTGATAGTGTTGCCCTGAGAGTCGAAAGCGCTACCTCAACTGCACCTTCGTCTTCCTGGGCTGCGAATGCTATCTCTCCAACGGTCATTGAGCGTCCGGCGCCGAATAAGATTGCTTCCAGGATCGTGGATAGTTCAGGCTGATCCATCAGATGGCCTCCTCGATTTCGGGGGGCGGATGCAGTCTCGAGGATAATTCCTCGAAATCGGATTCGCTTGGGTGAAGATCGGTCAGGATTACCGATCCATCGATGGCGTCTTTCTGCTCGATTGAAGCATACCCCCTGTTGACCAGAAATAATGTTGCAACCATTGCCGCGACCTGTGCTTCAGCATTTGCTTCCTCGCGTGTTGTGCCGCTTTCCATGGATCTATCTGCTAGCTCCTCGGATATGGCTGAGAGTGTGCAGGTTTGATCTTCGGGATTTGTGCGCATTCGCATGGCCTCCCACGTCCTCCGTATGTCTCCCTCCAAGTCTTCGACGTGCAGGCTCCCGCTGAATCTCTCACGTGCCATTTCAAGTGAAGCTCTCCGCTTCTCGGCGATCTTTAGCCGTAAGTTCTGCTCTTCGGATATCCTGCTGGCAGCTTTCAATCCCATCAAGAGTTCTCCAAGAGTAACTGGACGCCCCTCTTCTCTCTGAATTCTTCCAGAAAACATGTCTGGAAGACGTTCTTTGTGAGTTCCGGTTATTATTCCAACAGAGAAATTGTAATCATTATCATCGAAATCAGACTCCCAACCGCCATCATAAATCCAGGGTTCATCGACTTCATCCTCGTGATTTTGTCTTTCTATGAGGGATTCCGCTTGGCCTCTAAGCACCTGCCATGCCATGCGAATAAGACGGCCGCACGTAGGCAAGTCGATGTCTTCTGTATCTTCGATTCTTGTTGAAAACATCTCGAGGAAAGCAGATAAATCAACGGCCCAAGGATCTAGATCTTTATCCTGAAATAACTGTAATACGAGTGCTACTGACCTATCAAAAGGGTCATTCAGAAATTGGTGCTCAGCCTCTTCCATCTCAGCTAATTCTAGTATCCTATCCAGATAGGCACTAGTCTCCAAATCTACCTCGTCAGTGAGTAATCGGGCTACGATATCATCGCGTAGGGCCTTCGCATCAAGGATGCCCATGTAGCCTCACTCCGTCTCCAACATCTGTCCCAGATCTTCTTCTCGTACGGTCGCATCAATCGATACAGCGGGATTCCTCTCACTTCCATCGTCGGCTGCTTCAGCACGGTCTCGTAATTCTCCCAAAGGATCGTTCTCCCCTTGCTCGATGCTTTCAGGATCTACCCCTGCGCGTTCCATGACTCCTCCGATAGAGGATAGCGAGTCAATGGGTTCTGGTACAATTGGTCTCTTTGAAGGATGGGGGAGGTCTTCCGATAGCATGTCTGAAGTTGAGGGAGGTCCTTGGGCTTCCATTTCTTTCTCGAATGCTTCACCGAGGGCCAATGCAGCCTCTCTGTTGAAATCGGTAATTCTCCTACTAACGCCATCTCCAGCATGAGTGATTCCAACGTGATGATTGGCCATTGAAAGACTGACCTTCCTCAATGTGACCATGATGAATTGAGCGGCCTCGCTTCGCCGTCTACATAGCATTGCAATCCGTTGACAATTGAATGGATCGAGATTTTGGTCTACCTCGTCGAAATAATAGAATGTACTTGGCTCGAAATCTTGTATCGAGAAAACAAGTGCTAGTGCGGCCATGGACTTCTCTCCGCCGGAGAGTTGTGATCTTCGTGTTTTCTGACTCTTGCCTGGAGGGACACAATCCATCTCCAATCCGCCCTCGAAGGGATTTTCTGGGTTCTCGAGCCTCAATCTTCCATTGCCGCCTGGTTGAAGAATAGCATATACCCTCGAGAAGTTCTCGCTGATGTGTTCAAAGACAGCGAGGAGTCTGCTCTTTCTTTCATCCTCGAGTCTATCTACGATATCAACGAGCATGTCGCGCCTCTTCCTAAGTGTGGAGCCATCTTCGATGAGTTGCTCTATTCTATTCGCAGTCTCATCATACTGTTCGATTGCTAGCATATTGACATCGCCGAGACTGTCGAGTTTCCTCTCAATCTTTGATATGAGTCGTTCAACCTCGGCCAGGGTTGGCATCTCTTCATCGAGACCGGGGATTTCAATTTCCTGATCGAGAAGTTCCTGTTTCAAATCCATTGCAGCGCTTTTAGCCGACATGATGCCATGATCGAGTGCGTCAATTGTGACCTGTATTCGTTCCCTCTCGGATCGTTTGTTCTGAGCCTCGGTACGAGCCTGTGAACGCTCTTCGATGATTGAATCTCTCCTAGATGAGAGTATACCGAGTTCCTCACTTGCATGCTTTGCCCTGGATCGGAGTTCAGAAAGTTCGATCCCAGCATTTACAGATGATGTGTTGATTTCTTCTATCTCCTTTCTTTGGGATTCACATCGCTCACTGAGGCGGTCTTTCTTTTTCTCGAGTTCAGTGATTCTGCCTCTTAGAACATCGAGGCTGACATCTGCTGATTCCACTTTTGCAATGGCCTGCTGTCTTTTTACCAATGCCTTACCTTTCTCAGTCTCAGCCTCAGAAAGAGTTCTCGAGAGGTGATCTGGAGATTGCTTCAGAAGGTCTTCACTTGCTGCCTTACGCGCGTCTACTGCTTCCTCGAGGTGTTCCTTTGCCGCGATAAGATCGGAGGATGCCACTCTTCTTGCCGCCTCACATCGCTCTAACTCGGATCTCGCGCTTTCCAATCGCTTTGAGATGTTTCTCACATCAGCCTCTGCCCTATCCAGATCGGCTCTCCATTCCCTGGCTCGAGACTCTGACTCTGAACCTGAAAATTCTGCAATTTTATCAGTGAGTTCCTGGACTGAATCCCTAGTTTCCCTGAGAGCGGCTTCCACTGTAGCCCTGACTAAACTTGCTTCATTCACAGCGCCCTCTAACGGTCTGAGCGAAAGGGAAGGGTCGGAAGAGCCGAAGGAAGGAGCGTTTCGGGATGAGGAGCCCCCGGTCATGGCGCCGCTGCCTTCTACTATGGATCCGTCGAGAGTGACTAATCTGACTCCGCCCATATTTCTTCGAGCGACGTCAAGGCTCTCCACAAGCAGCGTGCTCCTACTTACAAGATGGATTGCATTTTCGATTTCAGGAGGATAGTCCAAAAGTTCGTGCACGAAACCGATCACCCCTGGATTTCTGGCAACCATCAGGGATCTGCCCTGAGGACGTTGTCTTCCAAGTCTATTGAGTGGCAGGAATGTGGCTCTTCCACCACCATTTTTCTTGAGCCACGAGATACAGTCTGCTGCAACTTGATCGTCTTCGACCACAATACTTCGCATGCCTCCGCCCAATGCATGTGCGATTCCCTCCGCATGATTGTCATCTTTCGGGGATACCAGTTCTGCGATGGAGCCGAGTATGCCTCTCACAGACCCCTCCTGTCGAAGTCTGGTCAATGCTGCAGCGACGGCTGCTGAACCATGTGTCTGGGCATCTAACCTGGCTCTTGCCTTCTCGAGCCTCATCTCAGCCTCCCTATATCTTGAGTCGGCCCTGTCCCTATCCTCGCGCAGCTGTGACTCGATCCTTCTCAATCGCATCAATTCCTCGCCGAGTTTAGCTGGATCGTCCCTCTCTGCCTCGATCTGCATGTCTTCGCCGTGTATCTCCAGATCATCTCTGAGAAGAGTCGCCTGCTCATACTCCTCCTCAAGAGAAACTACTGCCTCCATGGCAATGGCCATGGATTGATTGGCTCGATCGGAAGTTAGAGTGGCATTCGAATGGGAATCTTGTGCGGCAGTCACTGCATCATTTGCCTTCCCAAGTGCTCTACTGAGATCCATCTGGATCTTGCTGCCTGTTTCCAATGTACTCTTCGCCTCTTTTATGGAAGCCTCATATTGCTCAATTTCAGCATCTGCATCTTGAATATCATCAGAGGCTTCGGCCTTTGACGCTTCATATTCGTCGATAGAGGTCTGAACGCGGTTGATCTCATCGATATCCGTCTCAAGATCAATCTGGGCCTCTTCGACAGATGTTTCGAGATCGCTTATCCTGTCCTTTGATCTCTCTATCTCTACCTCAAGAGTTCTCATCTTGTCTATGATTTCGCGATTTTCACCTGTTGATAGTTCCTCTATTTGCCGACCTACCTCAGCAAGTTCCTCTTCTAGGGCAAGCAGGTCTTTCTCCCTCTGGCGCGCTTCCTCGAGGAGTGCGTGTGATCGTGTTCTATATCCTTCTTGCTCGGCTCTCAATGCATCGGATTCATGCATCTTGGCGAGATATCTGCATTTTGATAAGGCTGCACGGTTTAGTTCGAGTTCATCTTTGAGATGCTTGAATCTTAACGCTTGCTCGCGCTCCTTGCCGAGGCTTTCGAGTTGCTTCCTTTGATCGGCTTCGAAAAGATCTATTGTCTCCATTGATCCTTCGACTTGCTTTCTTTGTGTGGATGCCTTCCGTATATCCTCATCATAGGCTGTTACTCCTGCGACGTCTTCCAAAATAGCTCTTCGACGATGGGCGGTCATCGTGGCAAGAGTTGTCACATCATTTTGTAGCACGACATTGTATCCGTCACCCCTGAGACCTGCTTCTTTGAGGATTCTTCTGAATTCTCCAGAGGATGTTTTTTCGTTATTTATCCTAAACTCGGATTTCGGATCACCTCTTTCAGTGAGTCTAACCGACCTGGTGAAGGCTACCTCGTCAGAATCAACTCTCAATTGTCTAGTGCCGTCAGATGATTTTGGATTGGTGAATGTCAGAGTGGCGGACATTCGCTTAGCTGCCCTTCCACTATTTCCTCCATTGAATATGAGTTGCTTGAGATTCTCGGCTCTGAGTGCCTTCGTTGATCTAGTTCCTAAAACGAATTGTATGGCATCGCCAGAATTCGATTTACCGGAACCATTTGGGCCCGTTATAGCAGTGAATCCTGATTGGAATGGGATGGATACTTCTCCTCCAAATGACTTGAAGTTGAGGACGTCTATCCTTACCAATCGCATTTCCCAGTCCCCTCAAAGCGGTTTTTTTCACCGCTTCAGACGGGAAGCGGCTCTCGGCGGCATTATCAACATTGAGTATCAACGAAGGCGCAGCATGTCGATTAGTAGGGTTGATTGGAATCACCGTTTTTTTCTCTGCCAAGGTTCAATTCAGTGGGTCTTTTGCGACGAGTGATGGAGAGCATGCGTGACATTGATTTCGATGTCGTGATTGTCGGTTCTGGTATCGCCGGATTATTCACTGCACTGAGATGCACCCAGAGGGGTCTGAGTGTGCTAGTGGTTACAAAGAGCAGGATTGCATCGTCTTCGACCAATTGGGCTCAGGGGGGTATCGCTGCGGTTCTAGATGTGGACGATGAAGAGGCGATAGAAGCCCATGTGCTGGATACGATATCTTCTGGAAAGGGCCTCTGTGACGAGGAAGTAGTTCGCTCGGTCGTGTCTGAAGCAGCTCAAAGAATATCCGATCTCGTATCTTTTGGTGTGGGATTCGATAGTGGAATTGACGGGTATCACAAAGCAAGGGAAGGCGGTCACTCAGAGGCCAGGATTCTGCATGCCAAGGACCGAACAGGTGCGGAAATTGAAGGTGCTCTGGAGGCGGCAACGTCAGAGAAAGGCATGATTGGGCTAGTCATAAAGGAAGATTGGATGGCAGTCGATATAATTCAGAAAAGGCATGGGGACCCATTATCGGGAGTCTGCGGGATATGGTGTCTAAAGCCGAATGGGCTAGTTGAAACGATACGCGGGTCTTCGGTAATACTTGCCACAGGGGGCTGCGGAATGCTGTATAATTCGACAACAAACCCCACGATAGCAACGGGAGACGGTGTTGCAATGGCATCAAGATGTGGTGCTGATATTCGCGATATGGAATTCATACAATTCCATCCCACGGCATTAGAAGGTCAAGAACGGCCTTTCCTGATTACTGAAGCAATGAGAGGGCATGGAGCAGTCTTGATGACTGTAGAAGATCACATCAGATGGCGTGAGGAAGGCGGATTGGCCGCCGATTGGTCCTACATGAAGGGATACTCACCAATGGGTAGTCTGGGGACCAGGGACGTAGTAGCAAGAGCGACTGACGCGGAGTTAAAGATGAGTGGTGAATCGCATGTTTTGTTAGTGACCGAACATCTCGATGTGGATTCTTTACGCGACTTATTCCCGACAATATGCAAGCGTCTTGATGAACAGGGATTGAGTCTTGGACCGGATCCAATACCTGTTCGCCCTGCTGCACACTATCTTGTTGGCGGGATATCTGTCGACCGATTTGGCAGAGGCCTGAAAGATGGAGAGGTCATTCCAGGCCTATATGCTATTGGAGAGACGGCCTGCACAGGACTTCATGGCGCCAATCGTCTCGCTTCGAATAGCCTTCTTGAAGCGGTGGTTTTTGCTGAAAGATGCTCGGAGCATGTGTCTGAATTCACCCTCGAGGCTGGTAAGATAGAGGATGTTCCAGATTGGAGGG
>Ga0115013_10000284_pt1 | contig 32382 bp, 28 predicted proteins | sample SouAtlMetagenome_2_FD_88686 | JGI IMG/M metagenome (GOLD analysis project Ga0115013, IMG submission 88686) | Marine eukaryotic phytoplankton communities from Atlantic Ocean - South Atlantic ANT15 Metagenome | ecosystem: Environmental > Aquatic > Marine > Oceanic | place: South Atlantic Ocean...
TCTACATAAGTTTTAATAGCTAATTGAGTTGCTAGGTTTGCGTTAGAAGCAGACCCACCACCCATTGAAGTATCAGTTGATATTGCTGTGACTACTTGTCCAGAACCACCTGATGCTTCAAGTGCTAAACTTCCAATATTTAATATGTCTACATGTTTTGCACTATCTACAATTAATGCACTGCTTGCAGTTGTAGTTCCATGTGCATGGTCTAATAAATCAGTAAAATACTTACCACCTACTATTTCTTGACCACTTGCGACTCCACCTGATTCAGCTCCTACACCTATAAAAACTCTTCCGCCGCCATTGGCTTGTGTACCACCACCGTATGTATATGCTATCTCACCAGTTTTTAATAAACTGTTTGGTGCGGTTGTTCCCGAACTAGTAAGATGCTTTATTCTTGTTAATGCTGCCATTTTTTAAAATACTCCCCCTGTTATTACTAGGTTTCCATTATCCACATTTGTTTTAGCGTCCCATTGAGATGCTGCAGCGTTATATTGTAATATTGCTCCATCTCCTAGATTGGTAGGATTAACATCAGTTAAATCTGATAAACCAACGTTACCAACCTTTAGAGTCTGAGCTACAATTTTATCAGGATTACCTTTAACCTTACTTTTTAGGTTGGCGTCTTGATTAATTCTTGCTTTATAATTTGCCATTATGTTTGCGTAACTCCTGGTGAAATTTCTACTTGTCCTTCTAAAACTCTTGTTTTTGTACCGGCTGAACTTGTTATTTCTACATCGTATACATAACGCCCAGCCTTCATAGCGTTAGTTTGAGTATTAGTTAAACCAATACTTAATACTCCATTAGTAGCTGGTGATTTTACATTAACTGCAAAATCTACTGCAGTTGATGATGAATATGTTTTCCTTATTTGACCCTTACCTGTATGTCCAGTTAAGTCAACTGCATCGCCATCTGCATCAGTCACATCGATAGAAGCGGAATAATCTGCTCCTTGGTCAATAACTATATTAGAGTATACTGCCATTTAATTCCTCTATACCTTCTTATTTATACTTTTTAGTTCTTCAATTTCAGCTTTTAAGTCTTTAATTGCTTCAATAAGTAATGGAACTATTTTTTCGTATTTAACAGCTTTATAGCCATTCTCTCTTTCAGTCACAACTTCTGGTAATACCTTTTCTACTTCTTGAGCTATAACACCAACATCATGTCCTTCATTACCATGGACTGTTTTCTTTTCTTCTGCTGTTAATTCTTTCCAATCAAACTCTACACCACTTAATTGTGATACTTTTAATAAAGCATTTTCTAATGGTTTTACGTTTTCTTTTAATCTTTCATCTGATGTAGAGAATGCAACAATATCATTGCTAGCATCTATTCTACCATCTGTTCCGTTTGCTGCAATATTTACACCAATTTGGTCACAAGTTAAATTGTTAAAGTCAACTGTTGAACCTGATGTGACATTACCACTACCTGTACCTGCTCCAATTAAGCTTCTTATCTCTGCTGCAGATATACCTGAATTTAATGATGGTGCTGAACCATTACTTAATATTGCAGGTACACCAGTATCATTGACCGTTGCTGTACCATTACCTGTACCAGCTCCAATAAGTGACCTAATTTCAGCGGCTGTTATACCTGAATTTAATGCTGGTACTGAACCATTACTTGTAATAGCCGGTGTACCTGTATCTGATACTGCAGTTTCTGTAGCTGATACAATACCTGTAATGTGACCATGAGTATCAAGTGTAATGTCTTGAACATAAGTTCTACCACTATTATTTACAGAATCTTGAGTTGATGTATCAGCATGATTAATTGTAATTGTTTTATTTGCTGATGCATCAGTTGTAAATGAACCAGCATCGACATCAATTGATGTTCCGCCAGATACTGTAATTGTAGCATTATTTGGATTTGTAGTATTTGTAGCTCCATCTGCAACATTTAAGAAATTTAGTACTGCTGCTTTTTGACCATAATTAATAAATCCATCATTACCAGATTCAACAAATAACTTAGTAATATTTCCAGATGCAATATTAGCTGCGTCATCTGTTTTAAATAAATCAGCAGTTATATCTCCAGCTCCATCTCTTAATACAACAGTATCTGCAGTTGATGCGGCTGATGAATTTAATGTGACTGTGAATGTTGTATTACCTGATGCGTTAGCAGAAAATGTATCTGAACCACTTAAACCACTACCGGAAGTAGCCATTGTTAAAGTACCATTACCTAAAGTAAATGAACTAGAAGCTAAACCTGTGACATGACCAAAACCATCTAATGTGACATCTTGTATAAATTGTGTACCATTATTATTTACAGAATCTTGACTTGATGTATCGGCATGACTAAATGTGACTACATTATTTGTAGCAACAAATCCTACTCCTAATCCTGAACCTGCTTCAAATGATACTCTTTCGTTTTCAATTATACCACCTTTATCACTACCACCGACTGTTAAGTTCCAACCATCGTATGGATTAACTGAACCTGATACTAAACCAGTTATATGTCCATTTCCATCTAATGTGATATCTTGAATAAAATTATTACCAATATTATTTACAGATGTTTGTGTACTTGTATCATCATGAGCAATTGTTATTGTATCACCACTTCTTGTTGTAGTGATTGCATTTCCACCAGCAAGAGTAAGAGTATCTGTATTACTATTAGCTACAGCTGAACCACCTGAATCAGCTGTAATTGTTTTATATACCATTACATCTGAACCTTTGTCAGTATTTGTAAATGTGACATTAATGTCTGTGCCACTTACTGCACCACCAATACTTAAACCAGAACCGGCAATAAAATCTAAATCTCTTGTACCAGTTAAATCAGTAGGTCCTATATTTCCACCACCAGTTGATGAAGCATTATTTGTTTTTACTTGTGGAGTAATTAAACTGTTAACAGTATCTAATATTTGATTACCATCAGCTTCCCATTGGTCAGTTGCAAAGTTATATACCAATGAGTGAGTACCTGATACACCTGCTGCAGCATTTGCATGAGGTGCTGTAGTTCCTGTAAATGCTCTTGTTTCTAAACCAAATCCACCTGTACCTGGTTCTGAACCAGCTGTTCCCATTAATACCAATGTATCCTCAACAGCAAGTGTTGAAGTGTTTAATGTGACTGTATCACCTTGAACTAATAAATCACCTGTGACTGTTAAATCGTTTCCAACTACTACATCATTTGGTAAACCAATTGTGACTGTGTTTCCACTTACTGCAGTATCTATTTCTGATGATGTACCTAATATAGATAATGTTTCACCAAGGTTAACTGTATTTGTTGTACCAGAACCTGCATCTAATTCAAATCCTGGATTTACTAATTTAGCATTTGCAATAGTAGTATTTGCAATCTTTGCATTAGTGACTGCATTTGAAGCTAGCATACTATTTTCTACCGACCCTGCGGCTATAGTTGCTGTTAGTGTATATGTTGTTGTTTGTAAATCTGAAAGCGTAACTGAACCAGTTAAATCACCAGCTAATTGGATTGTTGGGTCAGCATCTAAATTAATATCAAAGTTTTGAGTACTCGCTTGCCAATTTACCGCAACGCCCGTTTCTGTATTATTTGAGAATAAGTCTTTTGCATTATAAAACGTAACGATATCTGCAGTATTTGTAGCACCATTATCTGCCATTCCAACTAACTGCCATGCTCTCTCTGGAGCTCCAGCTACTTGTGTTTCATTCCATTGTAATCTAACATCATGGTTAGTCATTGAACCTGATGGAGTCACATGGTCTCTATCGACCTGTATACCCATTACATTAGTATTAGCATCTAAGTTTAAGAAAGCTGAACCAAAGTTAGCAATTCCACCAGCTGCTGAAACTAATAAAGTAGCATCTGATAAATCAAGAGTTGTACCGGTTTTAAATTTAAATGTTCCACGACTGTTTTGTACATCATAGAAAATATTACCTTTAATTGTTTGACCAGCTAAAGCTGCAGCTGCATCATGTGGAATAAGGTCTAATTTCTTTTCGCTTAGTTCTTGCAAAGCGGCTGATATATTTGTTGCAGTTAATTCGTTTCTATCTGTGACTCCGTGAAGGAATGTCATATCACCAATATCTGCTTCATGTTCTAATATTGCTGATACAATATTAGTAGCTGTCATTCCAGATAAATCTGCTGCAACTAAATTATTTGATGTTCCTCTTAATCCTAATTCTAATTCGTTTATTGCACCTGTATGAGTAGTAGCATTTGTATTTAATGTTGCGCTTCCTAATTCTGTATGTAATTGAGATAAAGCTCCTGTAATAGTATTATTGCCAGATGCAATACTATTAATATTAACATTACCTATTTGGTCTTCATGTTCTCTAATTGCGCCACTTACAGTTGAAGATGTAGTTGCCATAGCGCTAGCTGAAATTGTACCTAGTTCTGCATCTAATTCATTAATACCATCAGTTAAATTTTGAGCACTTGTTGTAAGAGCCATATCACCAATATCTGCTTCATGTTCATTTATAGAACCTACTAAATCATTTGAATTTGTATTTAATGTATAGTTTGAAGTTGTTCCTCTTACTGCTGTTTCTAATTCATTTACAGCGCCTACAACATTTGATGTTATATTCGTACCTAAAGAAGTATGAGCACCTAACTCTGTTCTTAGTTCTTCAATAGCATCTTGGAATCCAGTAGATGATAATCCACTAAATGTGGCATTTCCTGTTCCATATAAATCTGTTTCATGTTCGTTTATAGCAAGTGTTAGAACTTTTTGTCCAGTAGCTAAATTTTCTACTATACCAACATCATCTTGTAATTCATTAACAGCATCTACTAAACTTGTTGAAATTACTTTAACTACATGACCTGATGTGGCTCCTGTTATTAATTCAATTAGACTTCCATGGCCAATATCAATATCTGTTTTAGATGATATATTTCCAGCAACAACTCTTTTTGATGCATCAGTATGTGGAATACCTAAATTTTGAGCGGTATTAAATGTACCAGTAAATGATTTAAATCTTAATGTTGTAGAATCAGCTGATAAAAGAGTTCCTGAGAATCCACCTGATTGAGTTAATACTGCATTTTCTACGAATTGTGCCGGTATTGTTGGCGAACCGGTTAATGTGATTTTTAAAGAATAATTAGGAACTTTAAAATCTGCTGAAGCCAATCCTTGAACTAAATGAGTACCTTGCTTCGTTACTCTTACAGCTCCAGTCCTATATGACTCTGCAACTCCAGTTGTTTTATCAACTGTTATTTCAGGTAATATTTCAAAACGTCCAGCTAATTCAAAGAATTTTTGTCCTGAAGCAGCTGTAAATGATTCAGTTTTATCTCCTAAATTAGTGCTTAGTAGTTTATCATCACCAACATTTCTTATTGAGAGCTCATTATTTTTTTGTCTTAGCTCTTCTATAGTATTGTTTTTAAATATTCTTACTTCGTCTCTTATTGCCATTATTTACTACCTAATTTTTTTATAATTTTTTTAAGCTCTTCTATATCTGATTTCATCTGCTGTATTTCGCCATCTTTATCTTTAAGCTTTTGAAGTTGGTCTCTTCTTGCAGAAAAAGCTGAACTATTAGTATTTATAACAGCATGCGTTACTGAATCTTTTTCAAAATCAGGTAATTCATTTACTTTTGTTTTCTTAGCCATTTTCTATCCTATGTAGCACATATTGCTCTAAAGTCTTTAATCTTTGGAACGTTTGAAGTTGATGATGAACGTAATACTATTTTAAATTGTACTGTTGCAAAACTACCAATATTAGCTGAAGTTAAAGCAGCTTCATTTAACTCATATCTTACTTCAGAAAATCCATTTTCATTTACTGGTATTGCTTCTACAGGAGTTGCTAATGTAAATGCAACATCATTAATATCTGAAGATGAACCACCCTCTAATGTTCTAAAATAAAAATCTATGTTTGAAGCTGCAGGTCTATTAACATTTAAGAATGCTGTAATTGAATCTGCCTCTTCATTTAATTCTACTTTCTTAGTTATATATCTTGATAATTCTGTACCACCAGTTGCAGTAGTTTCAGAACCACCATTTGAACTAACTATATTTTGTATAGTATGTACTGAAGCTCTGTTTAAATCAATTACTGGAGATAAAGCTTCATTTTCAGTAGTAAGCACACATCTTATTTTAAATGATTTTCCGCCTGAAGGTATAGAATTTGTTTCATTAACTTGTGAAGCAATAACTCTTGGTGAATTAAATGATAAATTTTTATTCGGTAATATTTCAAATTCAGCAGGATTTGTAGCGCTATAAGCGGTTTCACTACCATTTATGCTTTTATTTGTATGTGTTGTCACGTGATATCTAATCGATGTACGTGGTACTTGTATATTTTGAATAACTGGGTACATAACATCCATGTGTCTATTTTCTGTAGCTGTGACAGCACTTCCACCACCTGCACCAGCTGCGTTAGCATTATTACTACCTGTGGCTGTAAACTGATAAGTATTATGTGTGATAGCTGATATTGTATATGTACCATCAATATCACCTCCATCTATACCATTTGTAGTAGCCGAATTGGCTATAACAACTTTTGAATTTGCTCCATACATTCCATGATTAGGATGTGTGACTGTAATTACTTTTGAACCACTAGTTGTTGTAAATGGATTAGCCGGTAATCTTTTTGCAGGTACAGCATCATTTACTAATGTTAATGTTTTAGCTGATGTATTAAATGTACATCTATTTAATTTAAATTTTAAATCCTTAGATTGCTCTGGTGTCCATGTTGAAGCATTTGCTGAAGTAAAGAATACACCACCATAAGGTTGTTTTGTAATTCTTTCATCAGTATTTGTTAAATCAAATCCACCCATTTCAGCTACAAATACTTCATAGTTATCACATTGTGATGTAATTACTATTGCGTATTCGGTATCTTGAGCTAAATAAACTGGATAATCAAAAACAAAGTTAGTTGCTGTAGCAGCATTATCATTTGAAAAATTAGCTACAGTAGTACTAGCTTGACTAGCAATATTGCTTGGATATAGAACTTTGTCTGCACCTGGTACTATTCTTTGTGTAGGTATACCGTTTTCAGTAGACCTAATAGTGACTCTTACTGGTATAAGTGTGTCAATTTTCTTAAAGAATAAATCAACTGATTTAGCAAATATACCACCTTCTTTATCAATAAGAATTGTTTCAGCAACTGGGTCAATCCACTCTGTAGTTTCTGATACTTCAGTATCTACAATTGTTCTATCTTCATTTAATTCTGATTGTACTAATCTTGGTACTTTAGTAGATATTATTCTACTTTCTACAGATTCTAATAATCCTTGAGCATGATATTGAGCTTCGGCGTAGGTAGTTTCGTCGTCCTTATTGTTTGTAGAACTGTCTGTAAGTCTAAATTCTCTTACACCAGTTTGGAACTTAAGCGCGGCATTTCTTGGTATGACAAACGAACCTTCTACTACGCCTGAAGCATCTGAAATCAATGCACCTGGAGAAATTTCTGAACTACTCTCATCTAATCCTTCAAATGTTTTTACATTAACACTATCAGAAAATTCTACATAACTTTCTTCTTGTACATAATTTGCTACTGCAGTCCCGTCAAAGAATGCATAGACTTTTGTGCTTGGTTTTAATAATTGAGCTTTAAAATGTATTTTTCTAGAACGTATAAATGGTACAAAGTTAACTTCAACGACTCTTGTTCCGTCGCTTCTTATAACAGTATCAAATGCTAAACTTGTGTTTAGTCCTGTTCTACTTTGATTTTGAGTAGTTGTAGTTGTAGTAGTTGTTGTGACTGATTGTGGATTAAAAAAGTTAAATGCACCAAATCTTCCAAATTCTCCATCACCAAAATCAAAATCAAAGAAGTCAAAGAATCCTCCGCCTCCTCCAGTTGAATCTGTTTCTACGCCAGTCCAATTAGTTTCCCACTCATTCCATACAGTACCTAATATACCAGCTTCTTCTGCCATTTGTTTAAATTGTTCATAAGCTGAAGAATCATCTATAATAACATCAGGTCTTACATCTGTTTCTTTCCATTCATCTGAATCAGGAGATAGCTCCATGACTCCAGCCCAACTAAATACATTATATGGGTTTACATTAGATGCAAAGGATGAGTATGGTTGGTCAACATAATTTGTTTCTGTATATGGTAATGTGACTAATGAACCTGTTTTTTGAGCAAATCCATTTGAACCATCTCCATTTGCTTCACTACTTAATCTTACTAAGTTAACATTCCTTTCATCAAATTTTGGTCTTAATATACCATTCTTTTTATCGATAGCTGCTGTGTAATCAGGATTTGAAGTATCTCCAACACTGTGGCTTTTAAATCCATCTACAATAAATCCATTTTTTAATCTTGAGAATCCACTACCATCAAATAATTCTACGTCAGCAGCACTTTGTTCTAATAATGATAGGGATGTATAATATTCTAAGGTTTTAATTCTTTTATCTAGCGCACCAATATCTTTCATAGAATAACGAGTGTTATCTATTATAGATGGACTTACATCATTTAAATCATATACAAACGGATTTAAATTTAAGTTATATATTGCTAATGAATTTTCTGGTGTCTTAGGAGCTTTAGGTGTTAAACTTGGAACACCAACCTCTACTTTAAATTCGCCTTTACGTGTAATATAAACTTTATCGATTCTTGGCATATAATGCTCAACTTGAGCTATTGTAGCATGATTTGGTTTAGGCGGCTGAGGATTACTTGCATTTGTTCCTGTAAAATTATCAGCTCCAGCATCAGCTTTTGTTGGTCTAAAGTCTAAACAATCAAGTAAGTTAACTTCCCCTAAAATACTATTGAATAAAACTTTTTCTTCTCTATCTGCTGTAGGATAAGAATCAACCGAAAAATAATCTCCTGAAGTATGTGTATAATGGTTAAACGTAACGGTTATATTACCTGATGGTGTAGGAAATCCTGGCTTAAGTATGACTTTACCATTTTGATAAAAATTATCTCTTTGGCCGTTATCTAATGTAAATCTATCTGTAATATTTACTGATTGAGCATCAGTAATAGATACTATTTTTCTAATATCTGATTTACCTAAACTTAATGCACCACCTGAAAGAGCTCCAGTTTTTTGTGCGCCATCAACAGGTTGTTTTTGTTTTTGCAATATGTTCTTTTGAACATCAGCCATTACTTTCATTCTGGCAGAACCTGGTGTGACACCACCAATATCGGTGAAAGTTATACTAGTTGAACCATCTCCACCAGCGCCTCCTGCTGTATTTCTAACAGGAGTAGTATCAATTGCTGCAGTACCTAATGAAGCTACTATTGAAGAGGTATTTACAAATGTACCATCTGATATACTTATTGTATTTGAATTTAAATCAAACATTTGTTTTACTATGTAGACAGTATCTGTAGAAGTACTTCCAGTTTTTAATGTTTTAACTGCAGTTTGTGGTAATTTAAATACTAAACCGTTATTTCCTGTATCAAATAAATTACCCGGTGAAGCTAAATCGCCAATAAAGTTTTGTGTATTTCCACTTTGATTTACAGAACGAACTGCACTGAATACATTTGAACCAGACATATTGATATCAAATAGATAAAGTCTTAATTCATTACTTACAAACTCTAAAGCTCTTGCTCTTGCAGTACCTATAACACTACCACCTTGACCAGTAGCGCTATGTAAATTTAATGTAGCAAATTCATTTACATCTGGCATACCTTTTACAGTTGATGATGTTAATTTAACATAGTTTCCAACTTGTATTGAAGTTGTTGAAACATTAACTGTATTAGTAGCACTTACGCCTCTTGGCTTTTCTACTGTTAATTGTTTAGTAGTAGCGTTTTGAACTCTAAATCCTTCTACATAAGCTACTGATGGGTCAATACCAACTGATATTCTATCATTACCAAACGTAGTTGCGTTAGCAGTATTTAAAGATTCTTCAGTTTCTATTTCACTTACAGTTTTTAAACCAAAGTTAGAACCATCATTTAAATATTCTCTTACATTTATTTGAAATGGTTCAACTACATAATTACCAGATTCTTCAAAAGTTCTTCTTGCTAATCTTTGTGTTAATTCTGTTTCTGTATTTTTATCTGTTTTATCTACAGCAGCTTTACCATTTTCTATAACAACAAGAGTAATATAACTTTTTTCTACTCTTGAAGATAAAGCTAAAGGCTCTTTAACAAGTGTTGTACTTATTTTATACCTGTTTGCTCCAGGAGCTGCAGTATTTGGAACACCTTGAGCGTTATCTAATAAACTTGTATCTGTTCCTGATTCAACTATTGATTCAGTGACTTTTAAACCTACAATATAGTTAGGTGTATTTGTATATTTGTCTAATATTAAAGAACCTGCTGGTACGTAAGCAAAAGTACCTGATATAAAATAGACTCCTTCCTCAATATTAACTGATGAACCTAATCCAGTAGCTGCAGATGATACAGCTTTAGCATATCTTACTGGAGTTCCATTTGAGCTTAATTCTTCTCCAGCAGCAAATACCTTTGTAGTATTATTTGTTCCAGAACTTACATATTTTACATATAAAGTTGCTGGATTTGATGCATCTCCTTTTGCAACAACTTCTTGAACAACAGCTTTTACGCCAGATGTTCCAGTAATAGTAGTACCCACAAATTCTGTTAAATAATTATCTGCGTTTAAACCAGAACCACCTCCAATTGTACTATTAAATGATGATTCTATTTTTACAAAATCATAATTAACGTTTAATGTGACTTTACCATTTACAACTCTTGAACCATCTTTAAATGCGAATTGACCATATCTATCAATTTGAGCTTGTAATGCTGTTTGTAGCTGAGTTAATTCTCTTGCTTGTACTGCAAAACCTGGTCTAAAAAGAATACGATGATAATTTTTAGTTTCGTCAAAATCATCGTAATACGGTGCTGTTGGGTAATTTTTTACTACTGTTGTTGGCATAATTCTCTCTTCCTAATAATATATATTAGAATTCTATAATAACTTTTATATCTTCAATTTGGGTTGTTGTTCTACTAATAGGTTCTCTATTCTCTAGGAATAATACTTCACCACTTTGTCTATCAACATCTGCTGCTATAGTAGCATTGCTAGATTCTAGATTAAATGTTGCATTTGATGTTTGACCTACAACTTGTTCTCCATTTGTAAATGGTTTATATCCTGTTTTTGAATTTTGATGGTATCTTATTTTACGTCCCGACGTATCAATTTCTACTACATAAGCTTGTGCTCCACTTGCACTTACTATTAATTCGTCAATAGTATAATTAGCTACTGTTGCTGAACTATTAAAGTGCAAAGCTTTCATTCCTTTTAAAGTATCTGCTGTAGCAACCAAACCAGCTAATGGAGTAGCGTTATGAACTTTTGGTTCGTTAATTAAAGTAATTTGTCTAAAATCATTACCTACAGTTATATCACCACCATCATTTCCGTCTAATTTTGTATTAAGAGCCACAAAGAATCCACCAAGTTCTGATATTGGGTCAACTCCATGTCCAGCTTTAGGACTTATTACTGCTCTTGCTGTTGCTTCTGAACCATTTGCTCCTGTTATAGTTATATCAGCAACTCTATAATTAGTACCTTTGTTATTTACTGTGACAGAATCTAGAGTACGAGTTGAACCCGAACCAGCCATAACAGCTGTTGCTGTTGCTCCTGTGCCGTCACCAGTAATCGTAACTACTGGAGTACCATTATAATTTTGGCCTGGAGCTACTTTTATAATTCTTTCAATACCAGCTGCAGTTGCAACATCTCTTGAAGCTTTTTGGTTTAAGTATTGAGCATAATCAGCTTCTGATAAAACTGCTTCTGCAGCAGCGTCATTAGCATAAGCAAATTCAACAATAGTAGTTGCTGAAATACTTTGATTAGCTGATAAAGTAAGCACAGACCCATTAATTGCTGTGACAGTAGGAGTACCTGATACTCCAGTTCCTGATATTGTCATACCAACGCCTATTCCAAGTACAGTTTCAGTTAATATAAGAGTTGAACTTGATGAAGATGCTACTGCAACTTTTGCACTTGCTCCTAAAGGTACTGTTTTAACTGGCATATAACTATTTGTTAAGAATTTTTCTGCATCAGCAACTGATATTGTGTACATATATTTCCATGTATATCCGTCTGATTCTGCAGTTGGGTTAGTTAATGTTTGTGTTGGTTGAATATTTGAAGCAGTTGTGGGTGCTTTAATACATTTATAAACTTTAAATTCTGATGTGACTACATAAAAAACTTTATCAAATATATTTGCATCAGCTGAATCCCAAGCTACGTATGTACTTCCTGAAGCCCAAGTATGTCTTGGTACTACATGAGCTATATCGCCTGATATGATTTTTTTCAAACCTATAAGGTTAGCTCTTGCTTCTCCTATATTATCTAAATTATCCTCAGCTGGAAATTCTGTTGAAAGTGAAGTTGAATCTGTAGTGTCTGCAGTAGTTAAAGACCATGCGTCTGATTTACCTATACCTACATAAACGCTTGAGCCTGATATTTGCTCTTTAAAGTGTTTTGCGTTTAAAGTTCTAAAATTTGATGTTATAATTGCTGGCATTTTCCTGTCCTGATTATTCTATATGTACAAAAGTACGTGTATTATTATTATTTATATCACTTGAGCTGATAGTTTGTAATGTTTTACTACCTAAAAACTCAATTGTTTGGTTAGTATTATAAAGCCTCGGAGTGTTATAGAAATTGTCCGTGCCTTTCCTTTGTTTGTAATTATTATTTATAATGGTTCTAAAATTAGGGTCTACAACTTTTACAGTATGTGATTGTAAAAATTTAGTTGGATTACTTGATGACTGTGATAAAGTCCAATTTGCTCCACTACTTAAAGAACCAATTTCTAATCTTTCGCCATCAAATAAAGTTGCTCCATCTTGAGAACCAGTTGCTTGTACTGGATTAGTTTTTATTTCACTAATTAAATCAGTGACTACATTATGATTACAATTTATTTCTTGTATTTGTAAATGGTCAGCTACTCTTATTTCGTTATTAAGACCACTTCCTATTTTTACTTCTGGGTCATTAATATATCCATTACCTACATTTGTAATACCGCCATTTGCTAAAGTTAAAATATTAGTAGATATTTCTCCATCTCCATCTAAAGGAATCACTGCAGTTGCAGTAATGTTAGTAGATAGTAAATTGCCTGCAGCATCTTTTGATGTAGGAGCAGGGAATGTTATTGTTGGCGCTGATGTATAATTTTTATCAGCTAGGCCTACTAATCTTACTTCAGCTATTTTACCTACGTTTGGATTAGCTGCTACTGAACCAAAGAGTTGAGACCAATTAGAACCTTCTGAATTAATTGTTATTGCTTCTTTATTTAATTTGCCTTCTGCATCGATACCTATTGTCACAGACGGGTTCACTCCAGTGAGTCCACTAATAGATGTACCATTGAAAGTGACAGAAAGTGAAGAGCCTGTGTATCCAAATCCTGGTTCATTTACTTCTATGGATTTTAATGCTCCATTTAATGATGTAGCTGTAGCGGTAGCTGTTGTACCTGTAAATTTATGAGTTGCTCCTACGCCCACACCTGTTATATCAATAATTGACGAACCACTCATTGTTTTTAATTTTACTTTATTTCCACTGGATGTATGTATTTTATATTGTGTGCCTGATACTAATCCGGCAATAGCTGTTCCTGTAGTTGAATATGTGACTACTGAATTAACTGGTAAAGCAGATTGTTGTGCACTTGTTAATTTAATTGTATTATCAGATAAGTTAACAATACCAGTACCTAATACTTCATCGTCGCTACCATCAAATACTATTGCTGCTGGTGGTGGGAACGCAATTACAGGAGTACCATAATCTCTACCACCATTTACTATAGTGACAGAAGCTACTGAACCATTTGAAAGAACGGGAGTTAATTCTGCTGCTGTAAATCCAGAAGCACTTGCACTATCTGTTGAAGATACTGAAGGAACACTTGTGTATCCACTTCCTCCACTTGTCATAGTTATTGAATTTATTACACCATTTTTTAAAGCAAGTGAAAGAGTACCTGACTTATGTATTTTTACTGTAGGTGTCGGTAAAAATGTTGAAACAAACATTTCAATTAATACCGGAATATCTTCAGGTCCTATAATACCAGGTTGTCTTAACGGAGCAGCAGATAATACTATTCTGTCAGCTAATCCTAAACCGTCAGTTCTTATTCTACCAAATTGGTCTACATAAGTAGTAGGATGAAAAAAATCTTCGCCTAAAACCGCTCTTGTTAATTGTAAAAATATTAATATTTCTGCAAAATATATAAACCCAGATGGATGAACTAATCTATCATATGATAGTTCCCAATCAGATAAATTTTTACCAGTCTTAATTAAATATGAAAACTTTTGAAACTTTAAACTATCTTGTATTTTAATACTATCAGATAAAAATCCTTTATTATCTAAATATTGTCCACCTTTAGTCAATGCTGGATTAACATCCCAATTACCAGATGATGGTATTAATACTTTATCATACGGAAATTCTATTTCTGCAAAATCGTTAAATAATATTTTAAAAAATATCTTAATTGAATCTGTTGAACCTCTTAGTCTATAAAAGTCTATAATTTGTTTATAAAGAGTTCTTTTATCTACTGTGACTCCTCTTGGAATAGTAGCAGCAATTTCTTTTTGCATTAACTCTAAATAACCAGAACTATTTGTATCAATGTCCAATGCTTGTTCAATTGTATTCATTACATATGATGGACCTGGACCTACCCAATTCTTTTGAATTGTTGTTAATTTTGCTGTATAATTATTATAAGCAGTTAAACCATTAACTGTAAATGTTTTACCTATTTCAGAAATTGATGTTGCGAGTGAACCCGGTAATTCATTACCATTTGTTATTGCAACATTAACATCTGTTAAAGTTATAGGTACTTCTGTTCCTGTAGGACTTGTTAATACAAGAGTTGAACTTGCGCCAGATTCATCAGTAAAAAATTTATTATTTTCATTATTCGGGTCAGCTATTCTAAATTGTGCTAAGCCATCTAATACAATTACTTCAAAAACACTAGTTTCTTGAAATATAAACTCATCCATGTTCATGAATGTATAATAAGATTGTAAAAATTTATCTAGCTTATCTTTATTTTCTAAAATTTCTGATGGTATTATTTGGTCTAGACGAACATCTTCACGGGTTTGAGCCAAGCTGCCTTGTTCAACTTCAATAGCTCCCGGTGTTAATGACTTTTTATATCCCATTATTATTTAAATCTTGATGTTGTTTTATAAGATATAGAACCAGCTGAACCAGCAACTGCTATTGTATCTACTTCTGGAGTAATTTCAACAAAGTTCATATCAATGTCTATTAATTGGTCTCTTTTAGGAGCCATATCTAATGAATTAGGTAATACTGTTATTTTAATTGATGTTGTATCATCAGGTGTAAAGTTATTTAAAGAAACACTACCTTTATCAATATCAATTAATCCTGCATCTGCAATTACTGTTGTATTTACATCATCAATTATTTTATAAACAATAACTTTTCTTTGTGATGAACCAGATATTGGAACATCTCCAAAGAAATGGTCGACATTATTTATTTTAAAAGCTGATGAAGATATTAAAAAATCTGTTGAAACCCCTGATTGATAAAATGGAGAGCTAAATGTTAAAGTAAAATTATTTAATGCATTATTTACTGGTGTTATATTTTTAAACATTCTTGGTCGTACCATAGTATTTAATATAGCAGGGTCAGAATTATCTATTGCTGATGTTAATTGTGAATGCCTAAATACACCATCAAATTTATTTAAATTATTAAAGTTATAATTTGTTATAGTATCTTTAACAACTGATGATAATTCAACTGAACTTCTATCTGTTAAATTAGGATTATATTTAAATGCAACATCTAATTCTAATCTTGTAAAATTAGGGTCAACAATTTCTGGCGTAATTGATACAACATTTTTACCTTTTAATATACTACCAGTAATATCTGTTTTTTCAGCTGTTGTTAAAGTATCTGCTAATAATGGTTTAATACAGATATAAATTCTACCAAAATCAGGTGGGTCATTATCTTCTCCACCCCATGTTGATATTGAATCTATATTACTAAATTCTTTTTTAAGAATTGCTGCATAATCATCAGCTGTCACAGCTCTATTCTGTGATATAAATGTAAGTGGAGCATTAAATCTTATTGACTCCATTGTTTCAGCTTCGGCTCCACCAGCTGCAGCATTTTTTAATGTAAGAGTAATGTTTCCATATTGGCCTGTGCGGCCTAATGCATTAGATATAGAAAATACGCTTGCTCCATTACTTTCTGTACCGGTAGTAGTTGCGTAATCAATAGTTACGATATTATTATTAGTAGGTTTAAATCCAGTGACACCATCACCAAAATATATTTCATAATACCCACTTGAATTTTCTTGTAAGTAATAAACCTTTGATGTAGAATCTACACCTCTTAACGTTTCAAACTTTGTATATATATCAAATGCATCAGATTCTTCGTTAGACTGTACACGTACACGTAACGTACTTGTGTCTGCATCAAAATCATTTAGTTGAAATTTTTGATTTTCTATATCATTATCAACTCTATATTTTAATTCTCTTATTGAACCTTCTACTAAAACTACGTCTTTAAAGGTATATGTGTTTGTAGTAATTGCACTTAATGTTGCTGTTTGTGTTTCTAATACTATATATTGAAATTCTTCTCCAGATACTTGAGTAGTAAATTTTGTTCCTCTAGGAAGTTCTAGTGTTGGGTCATGAGTTCCTGATAAAACATTACCATCACTATCTAAAATACTTACAACTACGTCAACAGTAGCTCTTGGAGATAAAAGAGACCTAGGTGTATAACCTAATAATTTAGCTCTTGTTACGACATTACCTCTTATTTGAGCTGAATCTAAAAAAGATTCATTTAACGAGTAATGAGCATTTAAAGCATTATAATGAGTATTGTATGCTAATACGTCTAATAAGACACTTAGACCTGAACCATCAAAGTCGTAATCATTAAATTCTGTTTGTTGTTTTAAAAAATTTTTCAGATTATTTTTTATATCTGCAAAATCAAGTTCCGTTACGTTTAAATTTGTTGCCATTTTATCTTAACCTTCTTAATATTATTTCTACTGATGAATCAGCACTAAACTCTTTTATTCTAAAAATTACATCAATGATATATGAATTACTTTCAAAATCATCTATTATATCAATACTTTTTACAGCTATTCTTGGTTCATATTTTTGTAATACAAACCTTATATTATCTCTTAATTCTATATTAGTAATTACACCTGCAGGTTCAAAAAGTAATCCTCTTAAATTAGCGCCTAAATCATCTGAAAACGGCCTTTCATAAAAATTACTTATAAGTAAATTTTTTACTGCATTTTTTATAGCAGCATCGTCTTTTAAAGGTATAATATCCTTACGTATAGGATGTATGTTTAAAGATAAATCTAAATCACGATACGGCTTCTTTTTAGAAACAATCTTAGCTTGTTCTAAATTCCCTGATATTTGCTTGTCGCCTGTATATAATCCTGCCATAATACTATTTATACTCTTTAACCTGCTGTTTCAGCTACTTGTGATTCAATTCCTTGTATTGTATTACTTACTGTTGTAATATTATCAAATGCACTTAAATCTACAGTGGTTGGTATACCTATTAACTTTAAAAAGTCACAGAATGTAAATGTAATCCATTGTGTAAGCGCACTTAATCCTATAGCATCAAAGAATGCTGTGACTTTTTCCATCCATTTCTTTAATAAATATGTTTGCCAATTTTCTTTAAACTCTTTTAACTTAGCTGATATTCTAGCAACTTTAAAATCTAAATTTTCAAATTTATCTTCAAAGTCACCACCAAATAAAGCACTTACTTTAAATCCAAGAATTTCTAAATTTTCTAATTTATCTAATATACCTTCATGCATTTTTCGTAATAACTGTTCTTTAGCTAAATCATCTTTTATATCGCCTAACTTATCTAACTCTGCTTGAAAGTTAGCTTTTTCTTCATCAATAATAGCTTTAATTAATGCTCCAACATCTGGTCCAGTTAATGGAACAGGAAGTGCTGGTAAACCTAGTGCACTCCATATTTCATCAAACTTACCTATTAAACCACCAAAGCCGCTAAACAATTGACCGTTCATAAACTTAGTTGCTTCATTTTTTATAAAGTCCATAAGTTGTTTTGCTTTAAGTTCTTGATTCTCTAAACCTAATTCACCATCAAAATATTTATATTCATCTGGTAATAATGCATATAATGAATCTATTTTATCATTACGTAATTTATCAATTTCTTTTTGTAATTCTTCAGCCGATAAATCATCGCCCAACTGCGCAATTTTAGCTTCTATATCAGCACCAAAGCCAGATATATCTGCAGCTATAGTATCTAAATATGCTCGGTCAGTGACTAACTTTAAAACATCTATTGATATACCAAGAATTGGAACGGTAAAAGATATTGGAAATAATGTTGTAATCAAATTCATTATTTGAGTTTGTATATACATTGGATATTCTTCCAATAATCTTTGTATCATTATCTCCCATTCTTTTTCTGGTATTTCTAATTTTTTAAACTTAGGGTCATAAGGACCAAATAGTTTTCTTATATCATCTATAATTTTTTGTATTTCTTCTGCTTGTTTTTCAAATTTAGCTTTTTCTTCTTCAGCTAAATTTTGTGCTAAAGCTTTTAATTTACCTGGAAGAGTAGCTAAACCACCAAAAAAATTAGATAAATTAACTGGTTGTGGTAATATAACTTCTGGACATTCCAGCTCTGGTAGAGTTATTTTTGGAAGCTCGGCCATTATATAATTGTTGTTTTTTCAGCTGATGTAATTGTAATAGCACCAGAAGATGTTATATTTGTATTCCCTCCATTAGCTATTGAAACATTATTATCTTTATCAATAGTAATTGTGGCACCTTTAGCATGTTGAACAGTAATTTTTTCATCACCTTCTTTATTTTCAAATTCTATTTTATGACCAGCTTTTGTATGATGGACTTTATTTGTAGTTGAAGAGCCAGACGGTATATCTTGTACATCATCTGTTTGAGTTGCTATTGAACCCATAACCACAGGGTCTTGAGCAGATGGTCCATCTCTAAAAAAGCCTACAACCCATGAACCTTTTTCTAAATGATGATTACCACCATTACCTTTTATAGATGCTGATGTGACTGGCATCATAACAGTAGCCCAAGGCAATTCACTATCTTTTTCTACACCATCATAATAACCATAAGCCATTACTCTTACTCTATTTAAATTCTTAGGGTCATCAATATCTTTTACTTCGCCTATAAACCATGTAAAAGTTCCGTTTTTATATTGGTCTGATTGTTTATTCATATTTAACATAATAAAATCCTAAAATTCGTCTAATTGTTTTGTTTTAAATGAGTCTTTATGAAGAGTAGTATACATAATATATCCATCTTTTCCAAAATGATGAGTTATTTTTGTCACTAAATAATTACCGCTAAACCATAAATCATTAAACTCTCTTCCTTCTTCTAACTCTTCTGATATTTCTGCTTGTTTTATAAATTCTAAATTAACAATTGCACCAGGCATTAAATTAAAATCACCGGCCAAATCAACATTTAATACTACAGTATTTAAATTTTCTCTTATAACATTACATTTTAAGGCGTTTGGAAATTCATTTGAGCTATGATATGTAGGAGTTGTAGTAGTACCACTACCAAAAGCTAAATCATTTGATGAATAATAATATTTTTTAGAATTATTTATTTCAAAAAGTGGTGTATCTCCAACTTTCATTTCTGCAATAGCTGGTGGAAAGTCATTTAACATAACACTTTTATCAATTTTATCATAAGAATATTTTATTTCTGTTTCATCTTTAATTTTTTTATTTGATATATCTATTGATCGAGCATTTGAACCAAATACACCTGTATTTGCTGGTGTTAATTTTGAAAGATTAAGACTAGACCTTACATTTCTTATTTTAGCTCTTTCTTCTTCAAATGCAAACTGTTCTTTGTTTCTATATAATGTCTGTTCTAAATTAGGAAATCGATTATATGTATTAAAAGGAAGTGATTTACGTAATAACATACTTGCATATGAATCTAATACTAATCCTTTTTTAGCAGTTTCATAAAAATATACTGGAGTTCCATTATCATTAGCATTTCTTAATAACCAAGAAATTGCTTCAACCGGTTTTAAATTTGGATATATACCTTGCATCAATCCATTTGTATTACAATTTTTTTGTACATCTAATTTAGCACCAAGTTCGCTTTTAGTAATACTTGTAATTAAAGATTTAGCATCTCCTGTAAACGATTTATTTAAACATTTTTTAGAGTTTATATAAACATGTTTTGAAACGCATGTTATAACATAAGTCCTTACAGAAGGTTTTGTTTGAGAAGTTTGACCTACATCTGATATATATAATTCCATTTCAAAACCAACTTCGCCTTCCAAGGGTTCAGTTCTTCCAATGTCTAATATTATTTTTTCATTACCAGCTAGCTTAACTTCAGAAAATAAATTAATTGAGTCTTCTACAAATAATTCAACAACAATACTACCACGATGTAATGCTTCGTGAATCTTTATATCATGAAGCATGTCACCGAAGTTTTCTATTACATGACCACTATTACTGGTTAAATTAGCTTTTCTTAATTTAAAGCTTAGGGGAGTGACACTAACTTCTTCTTGTGTTGTAAAATTTGTACTCATTATCTATTAATTAAATCTCTAAATTGACTTGCAAACCTATTAATATAAGCTGGGTCTACATATCTTATTTTTGCATTATTATCATTTGTCTCTTCTAAATAAGCTCGATTACTTATAAAGGATAACTCACCATGGTCTACACTACCACCAAGAGTACCTTTTCCTATATGTTCGCTATTAGTGACTGGTTTTTTAAGAGGGTCAGTTGTTTTATAATAGTAATATGGAGCATCAATATATTTGTAAACTCTTTTAGATGATATTGAATCAGTTGATGTTCCACCTGTTATTGCTTCAGGAGCTACAAAAGTTCCAGTAGCATTTTGTACTATTAATTGACTCATATCAACATTCTTTTTAGTGACTGTTCCAGTTGCACCTGATATACTACCTGTCACAGTTTCTCCCATTGTAAATCTTCCAGCTAAACTATTAGCAAAGCCCTGAACAATTAATGGCTGAGTTTCTATAGCAAAACCATTATATTCTTTTGTCATATAGTTTTGTAAACCTTCTTGTGACATTGGCCATGCCCTATAACCATCATGCAAATGGTCATTTATTAAAAAGAATGTCCAATAATATTTTGAAGTATCATATAATCTACCAGATACTAAATCAGGCCTTTCACCATTTTTAATTTCATAGAATTTGTACGCTGAAAAATCATCTAAAAATGTTGGTAATGGTCTTACACTTCTAAATAAATCGACCATTTTTTGTAAAACACCTGTACGATTAAAATCGTATTCTACTTTGGGAAAATCTTTAAAAAACATTATGCGTCTCCAATTTCTGCACCACCGAGTTTTGTCTCTGATGTATCTGATTTATAATATATACCTGATTCATTTTCTTCTATTGCATCATCAGTGCCATATAAATCTTGACGTATAAGTACTCTTTCTTCTTGAAACGTTAAAGCTATATTAACTTCAACAGGAGCTCCTGTTCCTTCATGCATTGCAGTTGCAGTTTCATTAAATGTAGTTTCTAATGAAGTTAAATATGATGGATGTATTGTTGGCATATAACTATTTATGCGGCCTTTTGAATAAAAAGATATATTAAATAAAGGCGGATAAACTAAAGCAATAGAACCAGCTCTTTTTGGATATAAAAACTTTCTAAAAGTTCTTTCAATAGCTTTTATTTGTTTAGATTCTTTTTCATTTGATGCAACCATTTTAAAATTAAATGTAAATCCTCGTATAGCTGTACTTTCATATGCAGTTCTTGTATAAGGATTTGTTGCAACACCTGCTGTTAGAGCAGCATTACTTGTAATTTTGTCAATAGTACCTCCACCAGTCACAAACTTATCTTTACCTATAAGACCAGCAGCAAATACATCTGCCATGTTTGCATTTGTTGGTTGGCCTGTCACTAAAGCTTTTGCAACATCAAGACCACCTCTCAATGTTCCCATATCAAATCCAGTATAATTAACTCCGTCTGAAACAGATAATCCTGGTGGTTGATATAGATATACAGCTACTTTTGCGTTGCCTTTGTTTTGTTCAATACCAAATCTAATAAAAGGTAAACCTTGGTCAGCACCTTGTTCTAAATCCATTGGAAAAAAATATTTTTTAGTTGCAGTAATTCCAACTCTTTCTTGTTGAGCGTCTTTAGCTGCATTCTCTATATCTTTAAGCTTGGACTTTCTGTCATCGTCTTGTTTCCGTTCTTCAGCTTCTCTTGCAGCTTGCCTCTCAGCTGGAGAAGCTCTTCCAAAATTTTTACCAAACCACCAACCTGTCTCAGACATCTTTTTTTTCCTTATAAATAAATTAAAACTATAGAGTTATTTATATGAGTTATCAAGGTAGATATACAATAAAACGGCCAGAAAAGTACGCAGGTGATGCTAAAAAAGTAGTATACCGTTCTTTATGGGAAAGACAAGCATTTAAATGGTGTGAAAATAATCCAAAAGTAAAGATGTGGAATTCAGAAGAGGTAGTTGTACCTTATAAATCCACTGTAGATAAAAAATTACATAGGTATTTTGTTGACCTTTTAATACAAATGGAAGACAAATCAACATATCTAATTGAAATTAAACCTAAAAAAGAAACAACTCCACCTAAAAAACGAAGCCGTCAAACTAAAAAATATGTAAATGAACAACTTACATATATTAAAAATCAAGATAAATGGGAAGCAGCATCAGAATTTGCAGAACATAAAGGTTGGAAGTTTCAAGTATGGACTGAAGAAACTTTAAAAAATTTAGGGATAAAGATACTATAATTCTTTATAAATAGTTTATATGGCAAGTTTATTTGATACATTACAAGCAAATGCATTTAGGGCAGGAGTTCAAGCTCGTACCAAACAATCACGTGACTGGTTTAAAGCTAATGTGAAAGGATTATCTGTGTCAAGACAATCTCTTTTACAAGACTCAGCTTTAGATAGAACATCTACAAATATTCGTGGTAATATGTATATGTACTTTTATGACCCTAAACATAAAGCAACATTACCATATTACGATAGATTTCCATTGACAATAATGGTTGATGGAGCACCTGGTGGATTCTATGGATTGAATCTACATTATTTAAATTATAATACAAGAGCATCATTTCTTGATGAGCTTATGGCTTTAGGACCAGCAAAAAGAAATGAAAGTTCTCGTCTTACAAAAATAAGATATAATTTATTAACAGGTGTACAAAAGTTTAAAGAGTTTAAACCATGTTTTAAACATTATTTAGGAGAACATGTTAAATCACAGTTTTCAAGAGTGCCTATGACAGATTGGGAAATAGCAATATTTTTACCAGTGGAACAATTTAAGAAGAAGAGTAAAGCATCTATTTGGAACGAGAGTGCTAAAATAGCGAGAAGCCCATGAGTATAGAAAGATTAAAATCAACAATATCTAAAAAAGGTGGATTAGCAAAAGCTAATAGATTTAATGTAATGTTCACTCCACCTACTCAATCTTTATTAAATATTGATATACAAGATATGATAGGGTCTGCTCTTTCTGGCAATTTTAACGCTAGGAATTTAATAAATGACCCAAGAGATATATCAATACTTTGTGATTCTGTAGTTATACCAGGAAAACAAATAAGTACATTAGATTACCAGACAACAAAAGCGTCTATGAAAATACCTTATGGATATGTTCAAGATGATGTATCATTAGGATTTTTACTAACAAATGATTATTATATGAAAACCGTCTTTGATGATTGGATAAATAGTATAGTAAATTATGAATCATATACTGTATCGTATAAAGACAATGTTGTTTGTGATGTAGTAATACAGCAATTAAACGAACAAGATGTGCCAGTATATGGCGTAAAATTAGAGGGTGCATACCCTGTGACAATGAGTGAAGTAGCGCTTTCTAACGAAAGTGCTTCACAAATTCAAAAATTGAATGTGAGTTTTGCTTATGATAAATGCGTACCGGAAGGTGCGTTAAGTAGTACGGGTAGCTTAATTAAAAATGCGCTATCCATATTTGGATAATAATATAGGAGAATATTATGGCTTTACCAGAGCTAAATACAGCTAGGTATAAGATGGAAATACCGTCAACTGGTCAAACAGTTACGTATAGACCATATCTAGTGAAAGAAGAGAAGATATTAATGATGGCTATGGAGTCGGATGATAATAATGTTATCGCCAACGCTACAATAGATGTTATTAAATCTTGTTTTGAAGACGATATTGATGTTGAGGGCTTACCAATGTTTGACATTGAAGCTATATTCTTAGCATTAAGGTCAAAATCTGTTGGTGAAACGATGGATTTAAAAATGAAATGTAATGAGGAAGGATGTAATGAAGTTAGTGACGTAGTTATTAACTTTGATGAGATTGAAATTCCAAAAGTGAATAATGAACAAACTAATATTATGTTAACTGATGATGTTGGTGTAGTTATGAAATACCCATCGATGAGAGATATCGAAAAAATGGGTAATACTGATGGGAATGAAACAAAAGTAGCAATGACTATGATAATGGCTTGCATAGAATCTATATTTGATGCTGATGATGTATATCCAGTTGAAAATGAATCTATGAAGTCTTTAACTAGCTTTGTTGATTCTTTAACTAATGTACAATTTATGAAATTGTCAGAGTTTTTTAGAACAATGCCAGCTGTAAGTCATACTATTGCATATACTTGTGGATGTGGGAAAGAACAAGAACAAGAATTAAGAGGTCTCTCTAGTTTTTTTTCGTAGGCCTTTCGCACGATAGTCTTGTAAACCATTATAAGACTAATTTCGCAATGATGCAGCATCATCAATATAGTTTGACAGAATTAAATGATATGGTGCCGTGGGAAAGGGAAATATATATAGCTCTTCTCAAGGAACATATAGAGAAAGAAAATGAGCGTATGGAGCGCGAACAACAAAAAATGAGGAGATAGTAATGGCTGATAATCAAGACAACAGCAGAAATGAAGTAGAAATAGACTTAGATAAGTATATGGCTATGATTGAAAAGCTTGACGAACAAGAAGACCAGATTAAAGAAATGAAAGAGGAAGCTAGGATCGCTGCAGAGCGACTAGGACCTCGTAAAAGAAAATTCATGGATTTATTTTTGGATGACAATGACTTAAACGAAAAAGCAATCATAGGATTTATATCATTCTTTTTAATGATGTGTTTCGGAATCACCGACTTAGTGACAGCACTAGTATGGGATTTAGATTTAAAAGTATCTGAGACAATTTATACATCGTTTGTGGTAGTCACATTAGGTTCATTTGGTATATCAGAAGCTGGTAAAGCATTTGGTAAATAAAACAAATTAAGGATTAAAACATGGCAGATTTTAAAAGTTCAACTGGTCCAGTTAAAAGTACATTTGACGATGTAGTTGATAAGCTACAGGAAATGAATAAAGACCAAACTGCTTTACAAAAAGAAGCTGTTATTTATGGTAATGAACTGCAAGAGTATGTCCAAAATGAAGGACATGCAATGTCTAATGCGCAATTGCAATCCATGCAAGAATTAATCCTTGCTTTACAAGAAGGTAGATTAGATGATATTGAAGCATCTAAAGAAGAACTTCTTCGTAAAAGAGCTGAAGAAAAAAGAGATGAAGAAAGAAACGATACTCTTTTAGATACTCTCAAACAATTAAAGAAACAATTTAAATTACTAAAAGCTAATTTTGATGATAAAGGTGGTATGTCACTACTTGGACTTATATTTAGAACAGCTCTTGTTGGATTTTTAATAGGTATAATACAAGGTATTGGAAGTGTTTATGTTAATATATTTAAGAAGCTTGGCTTGGGAATAAAAGCTGGAGCGAATAAAATAGTAAAACTCTTTCAGTTAGATGTATTATTTAGAAATATTAGAAATAGTCTTGGAGATTTTAAAAATAGATTTATAGCTTTCTTTAAAAACTCTAGATTTGCTAAGTTCTTTCAATCATCAAACAAGGGTAGTTTTTTCTCCACTGCGTTTAATGGATTCATGAATATCGCTAAAGATATAGGTAAACTTATAGGTAATCAAATAGGCAATATGAAAAAAATTGGTAGTGCAATTGTTGGACTTTTTACTGGAGCTCCTCTTGCATTTGAAGGCTTAACTAAACTAAAATTTGGTATTAAAGCAGATTCATTATTGTTTAAAAAAATAGGGGAATTGATTAATTTTGTAAAAGGTCCATTGGTAAGAGTATTTGCCGCAATTGGCGATTCAGTAAAAGGCATATTTACTACTATTATTAATACTTTTGGAGCGACATTTGATAAAATTGCAGCTGTATTTACTGGTAATAAAGAAGGTAATATGTTTGCTAAATTAGGAGAAAGAATAACAACATTCTTTTCAAAGTCTGGTCCATTAAAACAATTTTTTGGATTCTTTTTGAAAATACAAGAAGCATTTAAAGTGCTTGGACGAGTGATTGGTTCTAAAATTCTATTTCCTATATTTGGAGCCATTGGTGCTATTAAAGGAGCCTTTGCAGATATAAAAGATATAGTTGACCAGCCTGAAAGAATTATAAGAGGTGTAGTTGGTTCTGTAAGAGGTGCATTTAGAATACTTATTGGAGAATTTTTAGACTTTATAAAACAAGCTATTGGATTTGTAATTGATTTATTACCTGGAGTAGAGGGCGTAAGAGAAAAATTTAAAGAATTTTCATTTGCAGATTTCTTTGACCAAATGTTCTTTGCAGTATCTGATTATTTTGTAGAAATGGTTAATGCTGTAAGAGATACAATTGATGATATATCTATGGAAGGAATATTTCAAAATATGGGATTACAGTTAATGGCAATATTCGCAAAAATAGCTGACTTCCCAATAGCAATAGCAAAAGGAGCTTGGGCTGCACTTACTACAAGCCTTACAGCAAGTGGTGAAGAAAGAATGGCAGCGTTTTCAGAAGCATTTGCTGACCAAATGAATAATGGATTAAAATCTGCAGTATTAGACAAAATGGTCACGGCTGATGGAATAAACAATGAGACTGGCGAGGACATGCAATATAAAAGTAATATGTATCAATCAGGCAATGCTCCTTTACAAATTCTTGATGCTAGACAAAATGCAAACAATACAAGCAATACAACTAATATAATGGGTACTGGTACTGAAAACGAATCAGCTTATATAAGAATGGTTGACATGAATATGAATCTAGGAAGATATTTGGGGGGTACCTAAATAAAAAAAGGGACCCATTCGAGTCCCTTTCCAAAAAAAATTAAATTAACTTTCTTTTGCTAACTTAGCGAAATAACTAAGTGTGTCATCTTCATCAGATGATTCTTCAACAGGTGTATTACCAAATGATTCTGCTTCTGCAGTACTCATACTTTGAGTTGGTGCTGCTTCAGTCATTACTGGTGCTGCTACTGGAGCGTGTCCTGCATCAATACCTAGTACTTTATTAAGCTTCATTGACAACTCATCATAAGTTTTATAATTGCTTGGCTCTAAGAATTCTTGTAAAGAATAAAGTTTATTGTAAACTTCAGTCAATCTTGATTCATCACCTTCATATAAAGATGATTGTGAACCAAACTCGGACTTATCATAGTTTACCCAACCTTCTACTTTTCTGATTTTGATTTTGAAGTCAGCGCCTTCCCAGAAATCGTAAGGATTTACTGGTTCTTCATCAGCGAACTGAGGTTGCATGACATCCATAATCTTATCAAAGATTTTCTTACCAAACTTATAAAGGAATACTTTACCTTCATTTTCTGGATTTGACGGGTCAGAAACAATTAACACATTACTTACATAATGTAATCTTCTTTTTCTATCCCTAGCTGTTGCTTTATCTTCGTCCCTACCAGAGTTCCATAGCACCGAGTTATGTTCCGATACTGGGTCCTGAGCGCCAATAGATGTTAAAGAGTTTTCGATATACCATAAGCCAGTTGGGCCTTTAAATCCATGGTCCCAATATCTTACCCAAGGTAAGTCCTCACCTTCTTTCGCTGGTAAGAATCTGACAACGGCATAACCGTTTCCTGCTTTATCTCTAGTTGGTTTCCAAAATCTGTCATCCGCATAGGAATTAGTTTCTGGTTTTGCTGAAGATACAGCTTCTGCTGCTTTTACGAGTTTGTCGATTGACGAGCCTCGCATGCTCTTTAGATTTTCTAGTGACATTTTATTTCTCCGTATTTACAATGTATTACTGAATTATCCACTTTATCCATAATATAATATATTATTATAACATATTTCTATGCTTTTGTAAAGGTTTCTTTTAATAAATTTAAACATTTATCTCTGTCAAACTTTACAAACGGTTTGTATTTCATAATCTTTCTATAGATATCAGGCCAAATAATTGTGTCTGTTATCTTTTTGTTTTCGCGTTCTACAAAACCTATTATTGAATCCAAGATGACTACTGTTTCTAAGAGTACTTCTTCTTGCATCCAAAGTTTTATAATCAATGGATGATTGTTTTCTTCTGCTACTAAGAGCTCGTCAAACGATATATCCATATCATATAGTTTATTTATATCAGTTTGAAACTGATACGTTAGCGATTCCATAATTTTCTTATGGTCTCTATAATATTTTTCTCCGCCTTCGTTAAGCATGTCGCCGACGTACTTAACATCGTTTTTAAAGTTAGCTATATAAAAATCTTTTAATTCAGATTCATACGTTTTAGCTAATTTAGCAAAGAAAAACTTATCCTTTCGTTTAAAGAATGATGTTGGCTTTACTGAAGTCTTAAAATGGTATTTAATCGCATCATATCCATCTGTTTCAAAATGTAATTTAAGTGCGTTATATAACTTATAAGATTCAAAAGGGTCATTCATACTGGCAATTTATTACCACGTTTTGATTTGATTAAATGTAAGCTAGAAGCTTCTTCTTCAATCTTTTGTTTTAAAGAATCTGTTAATAATTTCTTTAGATTTTTATAGTCCATTGAACGTTGTTCAATCACATAAGATGCTGCATCAATATATGACATATTATTATTAGCAACTAGATGTTCTACTGCTGCAGAAAATCTTTTCTTTGTCATAATCTTATGTTCTAATGGATTCTCTTTATCCGACAAACTCATCACCCTCATTCCATTCACACCCTGTAAGACCACCAGCTTGTAAAGCCTTTAAAGTTCTTAATACTTCATTAGCATTTCTTCCAGTGTCTAGTGCGTTAACTGATACGTGTTGTACTATTCTCTTTTTATCAAAAATAAAAGTTGCTCTATATGGAACACCTTCTTCTTCATTAACAATACCAAGATTATGTGATAGACCTAATCCACAATCAGCAGCAAGAGTATGCTGTATATTTCCAATTGTTAGGTTATCTTGTTTCCAAGCATGTTTACAAAATTCATTATCACCACTTATTCCAATAACATTAGCATGCTCTGTTAAAACATCCATGCCAGCTATTTCTGTTGGACAAATAAATGTAAAGTCCTTTGGATAAAAATAAACGACTGACCAATCCTTTTTATGTGGTGTAAATCCTTCGTCTACTTCAACTCTCACAAATTCATTATTTTCGTTTATTCCTTGCAGTGAGAATGCAGGGAACTTATCTCCTACTGATAGCATATTATCCTCCTAAAATACTCTCATTAAAATACAGTCAGCATTAACTCTTCCTGTAGGGTTATCAATTTTTGTTGTTAATGTCTTCCAAACCTTTTCGATTTGTTTTTCAGTCTTACCTAAAATCATTGGTAATATATCTTCAGGCTTTCTTAAGGTAGCTTGTTTTGAGCTTTCCTTATCAAAGTTTTTTATTGATGTACCACTTATTTCAAATCCGCTTGTCGCAGTCGTAACGTACTCAATTAACTTTTTATTTTTACAATTATATATGTAAAGCTTGTGCTTACCCGGCACAAGTACAGGATTTATTGATATTAATTTAGCATCAACATTTTCTGTCATATACTTAAGTTTTTCAACTTGCTTATCTGAAGCTTTAGGTCTTTTAATTCTAGTACGTGTAGCTTTAGAATTAGTTCTCATCCTTTCAATGTCTTCAAATATTTTATCCATAAGGTCAAGCATTTTCTTTTTATTGCCTTTTGTAATATGTGAATATGCTTCTACTGCTTGTTCGCATTTTTTATGGTAAGCATCATATACTAAATCGTATTCAGCTTGTACTAAATCTCTAAACATATTAAGACCAGCACCTTTTATTTTATGTAGTTGTAATATACTATATGTAGGGAATAAAACTTCTTTTTTATCAAAGATTCCGTCCATCCATTTATCAACAACCATTGTATCAAAATCATGATAGATAGTATCTAAAACTTTCTTTCTCATTCTGACAGCCGGTGAAATAGGTACAACTTTAGGTTTTTTATCTAGTTCTTTTTTAATCTTTGCGCCTTCTTTTTCCATAGCCCATAGATGTTCATTAACTAATTCTAATCTTTCATCTAAAGGATAACCAGTCCATCCAGCATTTTGCATAGCAATTGGTTGATACGCTTTCATACGATATTTCCAATCAGGTAATTTTTTAAGATTCGATATTTGCTTCTTATTAAAATTAAGAATTCTTGTGCAGTATACTTGAACAGTTTCTGCGGATTGTTTTTTATTTTCGAAATAGTAGAACCAACGAGTACCTTTCATCCACTCTGTCATTCTTTCTTTTTCTTTTTTTGGAACCGGGTTATGTACTCCATAACTTGGTTTTGGTCCCATTATTGCTTCATCAGCGTTTTTTAATCTTTTCTTAGCCATATGTTCTCCTTATTTCATTGTGCTTATATACCATACAGCCCAACAGACGAGAGCTGTCCAGCTGACTCCTCCGATGACTAATAGTATGTATTTAATTTCTTCCATTGTTATATTATACCATATTTTTTATTGTTTGTAAACTGTTTTTTTAAAAAAGGTGGCCAGGTCTCCGCGGGTGATAAGGAGTTGCGTTGTTGAGACCCAGCCGAAAAATTAAGTATTATCTCCATCCCTATACTTTATATTTGATTTATCAAATTGTTTTCTTGTTTCTTTTTCCCAAGGTAGAGGTATTTGTCTACCTTGTCTTTGTTCCTCACTTACGTGTGCGGACATGTATGCGAATAATCCTGCTCCTATTGTAATTAATATACCAAATAATGTATTCATTAGTTTCTCCTCATTTTAGCAATATCTTCTGCTTCTTGTTGAGATATAACTGGTACAGCATTTGACTTATGCATAGTAGCAATACCTTTTACTAAGGTGCCAGTATATTTCATTGGTTCTTGTTTAGTACAATCGCCTTTAATTTTATGATACTCTCCAGACTTCATATAATCTTCCATTAAAGAATTATATTGCTGCTGTTGAACTTGTCTGATTTTTTTAAGTTGAGTCCTACTAGTTTCAAACTCAAGTGGCTTTTTCTTTACTCTATTCGCTGCATGGTTTTTTCTTTTCCTTCCACAAGGTGAATACCTTAATGAACCCATATAGAAACTCGTGACAGCCATTACTTAGGACCTCCATTATGTCCAATCATAGACTTTTCTTTTTGCTCTTTTCTCCATCTTAGGAAATCTATAGCAACTTCTCTTGTTGTGTGAGTTAGCGTACTCACCGGACGTTTTGTTTTATTTTTCATAATTGTTCGATTCTCCTTAATATCGCATCAACTTCAGGGTCATTAAGATGCCCTATAACATCGTTTGTTATTTCAGTGGTATAACATAATGAACCATCAATATCCAATACTGCAAGTTCCCATAAGTCGTTATGATAACCGTAAGAACCTTTATGCTTTACAACACTTGCACCATAACCATTAGGGAATTTGTATACTTTTTGTATACCACCATTAAAGTCATGAGTTGATTTTAAGTATTTTTGTTTTGGATTCATAATATATATTATATCATAGTTCTTTACAAATGTAAAGGATTATTTTAATTATTTTGACTGTAAGCTCCAATGAGGTCGTCGCCTTTTAATTCATGTTTTGTAAATACATAGACTTCGCCATTTGATAATGTTCTTTCTACAATACCATTATTGAATTCTTTATCA
>Ga0115013_10000285_pt1 | contig 32338 bp, 68 predicted proteins | sample SouAtlMetagenome_2_FD_88686 | JGI IMG/M metagenome (GOLD analysis project Ga0115013, IMG submission 88686) | Marine eukaryotic phytoplankton communities from Atlantic Ocean - South Atlantic ANT15 Metagenome | ecosystem: Environmental > Aquatic > Marine > Oceanic | place: South Atlantic Ocean...
GGTATCATTTCTGGCATTTCTTCTATGTTTATCCATGTATAAGGTATTTGTTTACTGTTTAATAGTAATTTAGCCTTTTCACAAGATGCACAATTATGTTTAGTAAACACTAAATACATTATTCTTCTTCCTCTTCCTCACTGTACATCATAGCTGTTTCCCAACCTAAGGCAAACATTTCATACATAATGTCTTCTAGAGGCATTGACAAGTCCATTTCATAGTCTTCTAAAAGATTATCAAATTCTTCTTGAAGTAGATTATCTTCATTGTTTTCTTCTACTTCACCCATTTTTACTGTCATTATTTTTCTCCTACTATTTTCCCATTTCATCAATAATTCTTCTAATTTCTGCACGAGAAATACCAATATCGGCTAGCTCCCTGTCGTCCATTCTACATAATTCTGCGAAACATTTTCTCTGGGCTTTATTCCAGAGTGGCAACTTCCAACCAAGAATTGTCATATTTGTAGTTCCTTTCTAAGCAATATCATCGTCATCTGTGACACAATTAAGTGCCGATTGTAAAATTTCAACTAACAAATCACGGTCATCAAAGGTTGCTGATACTTGGATTTTACCATCTAGTAACCCTACAGCAACACCTTCTTGAAATTCTGATTCTAAAACATCTAATACTGCATCACTAGCATAAAAGATATCGTCCAAGCTTTGAGGTGGTTTCTTTCTTAATATTTTTCTATATTCATCGAGATTAACTATTGTGTCCGACATTTCCATATACCCCACCGTTTTCTTTAATTTTCTTGTCTTCATAAGGTGCAACTATCATTCTATAATGTTCCATGCTAGCTCCAGCAAGTGCGCCCATCATTTGTTCTACGTGTTCATAACGAACCTCACCAAAGTTAGCTTCAGTAAAGTAGTAATAATCTTGAATTAATCGAGCTATTACATACTGAAGTTCACCACCATCATAAATAACAAAATCACCTAATTTCTCATCAATATCATTTCTTTCATCTGCACTAATGTAAGGCATAATCAATAAATCCTAACCATTGTAAATAAGCTAAAGCACAGTAAACCATAAAGGTAAAGAAACTAAAGCTCAACCAACTACCAACAAGATAGCCTAATATTTTTGCAAGTGTCATTCTTTGTACTCCTGTACTATAGCCTCATTCCATTTGAGACTTTCTTCAACAGCTGAGTTATAGTCAGCAAAGACAAGAGGTGAGTGATAACCTACTTGATTGCCATGCATTCTATACATCCATTCGCCATCGACATAAATCATTACTGTCCACTGTTGCATTAAATCCCCCAGTCTATAGGTTTTTCATCACCAGTTTCAGGACAATAAAAACAACCATCTGAGCCAATATCATGTGGATATTGATTCCGAATTTTTTTAAAAAATGTTTCTTCATCTGGTGCTTTTATTAAACCCATATAATCACCAAAGTCACTATCAAAAATAAATTCATATTCTTTCATAACTTATCACAATCATCTTTTAATCGCCTAGCAAAACCATTAGACCAACCGTCACTATCATAGCCACCACTCATAAATTTGTTAATTGCTAAACTAGAATCAATAACATAATAACTACATTGATTGGTTTCTGCTATAACTTCTTGTAAGAATCGAATAGGCAAATCCATGTGATAAAAATAGTGTGCTTGGTGCATACCAGCACCTTGTGCATCAGTTTCTATATCAGCAAGACTTGTCTCAGGAGAGTATGTTGGGCGATAAGGTCTATGAAGCCATAGTTCACCACCAAGCATTAACTTTTCTGCTGACAGAGCAGCAAAAGCGCAAGATGACACACAACGTCTACCAGTTGGTATTTGTATGGTTACACCTTTCTTTTTTAGATAATAGCCAATGCTTAGACCAGCAAAGAAGTCACCTCCTTCGCCCCACATAACAACTCTTTTAACATCATTCTGTTCCATAAATATTGATACTTTGGTTGCCATGAATTGATTTGTAGTTCCTGTAATTGCTAGTGTATGTTCGTCCACCATTACAGTACCAGCATCTGCACGCTTTGGATTGACTATGAAAGCCAAACTTAGCCCGATTAGCACTGCAACAATTAGCAGAATTTTATTCATGATTATTTCCTTTCAATCATCTTGTATCTAATTCTAAACAAGCCAGAGTCTCTGAACTATGGGTGACTAAAACCACAGCTTCTTTCAGAGCCAACTGACACTCTTCGGCTTTACTGAATGTTCCCAACTGATAATAATCAACTCCTTGATTAGACACAAGTTGCATCCAGACTAATACCCACATCATTAGTCAAATCCTTCTTCAAACGATACACCATATACTTTTACTTGATATTTGTCTAACTTTTTAGCCATGATTTCTCGAAGATGTTCATCTAACATGAATACTTGGTCATCATCCCACTTTTCATCACAGACTTCTTTAAATATCTCTACTACGATGTTTCGTATTTCTTTTTTAACTTCTTCATTAATATTATTTTCTTCATCAGTTATCATAAGTTATTTCCAATCTTAAAACAAGCAGGTCTAGCATAAAATCCCTGGGATTCCATTATGGCTACACCCATGTTTACTTCTTCTTGACATGCCTGTTCTGTTACAAATAGATTTTCTTGCTTTGCAAATACAATACACGACTGAGCGTATGGTGTACTACAAGCTAATACTACTGCTAACCACATAATTATTTACCTTTTATATCTCACACCCATCAGCTGTACAAGCTAGTGTTTGTGCGCCTTCAGTATTATCTTCTTGCTCATATTCAGAGAGTTTAGAAAAGTCAACATTAGGCATTGTTTCTGCAGCTTTTTCATACTCTTCTTTGGTACATGGAGTATAAGGTGCTTGTTGATAAGTATGGTCACTATAAGGTAAGAAAGATATACCAGTAAGCATATCAAAGTTTTCATAACACCATGCGCCAACACTCATCCATTCATTTTCTTTAACATAGATAGTAACTGATACAGAATGTTCTGCCCAATACTTCTTATAAGTTAACCAATTTTCTAACTGTTGTATTGCTCCTTGTTCATTCGCCAATACAGCACCTTCAGGTGATTTAATTGGAAAATAAAAGACAGTAGTCTTGTTAGGATTCATTACATCAGCTTCATTAGGAACGTTTTGTTCTTTTAAGAATGTAGTTAATGGGTCATTATTAGATTGACGTACAGCACGTATGTAATAAGGGCTAAACCGACCATGTATCCCACTAGCAGAATCTACTAATTGAGAAACCGTTCCAGAAGGCTTAACAGTAGTGATAGCAGCACTAGGGTTAATACCCAAGCGAGCAGCAAAGTCACGATTAACAGTAATAGCTTCATTTTTCATATGCTCCAATACTTCTTGTGTTGGATTTTGTAAATGTGGACAATCTTGAATACCTGTTAAAGATACACCTAATAGGGCTTCTTCTTCACAGTTATGTTGCCATATTTTACGCACATATTTAAAGTCTGTTAAAGATGCTTGTAATGTGCCTAATATTGTAGCCACACGTACTTTACGTACTAAGTCTCTAACGTCATCTTCTGCACGAGCAACAACTTCTGTTAAATTACATAGTTGTCCTGAACGAAGGGCAATTTCTGCACAAGGATTAAGTCCAACAATTTGGTCACCGTCTCTACGTGATGGCGCAAACTTTTGTAAGCCATAACGAGATACAATGCCTCGCTCACCTGAACCCGATTTCATAAGTGCAATCCACTCATCCATAAACACAGCCATAGATGGTTTGCTCTCATAAGCAGCAGAGTTATTTGCTAATGCACGTTGTGCTTCTGTTTCCCACCATGTACCAGACTTACAGTCTCTTACTTCAGGGTCACCTAAGTCAGAAATAGAGATAAGCGCAGAACGTCTAACACCACCAACAACTACTACTTCTGCTATCTTGCATACAATGTCATGTACTTCGATAGGTCTTAGTTTTCTTCCTGAAGCTTTCTTAAATACATCAGTAACAAAGTGAAATAATGCTTCTAGAGGGTCTGGACCACTTGCCCGACCACCCATAGTTTTTAATCTAGCACCTTCAGGACGGATACGGCTGTAATCCCACCTATGAATATTACCCAAGTATAGTTCAGCAATAAGCTTTCGTAAACCTTTTGCCCAACCTTCTGCACTGTCTTCAATCGTAATAACACGTTCTGTCTCCGTAAAAGTATCATTGATAATAGGTAACTTGTTAACATATTTACTCTCCGCTGAGAAGCCAACACCAGTGCCAGCCATTAATATGAACAAGATTTCATCGAACACTCGAATATGGTCAACTGCAGCAAAACTACAGTTATACCCTCTAAAGTGATTTGTTTCTAATGCTTTACCTGCAGACCACATTGCTCTCATGCTAGGCATGACTTCACGATTGTAAATAGCATCACGTATTTCTGCATATTCCGCATCAGTGAGGGTATCACCGAGTCGATTCATCCAGAAACCTACTAATCTATCTACAGTTTCGCCCCAAGTCTCACGTCTCCCTTCGGAGTCTAGATACCTTGAGTAACGAGAAAGATGGATAAAGCTTTCATAAGGTTTCATTGAGTTCATTTTTATTCGTCCTTGTAGTTATAATACAATAGAGCACTTTCAAGGTCTTCTATCATATTTTTCTTTGTTTTCCGTCTATCTAATTCCACGTTATAAATTTCTCTCGCCCATGTTTCTAATTCATCTTTATTCATATCGTGGTATTGTTTATCTTCATCAACTTCAATAGCTTCAACAGGTTCCACCTTTTCAATTTCAAGCGGCATGGTAGACAATGAATCATCTACTGTTGGAGATGTTTTACCATCTTTAGCCTCTTTCCAAAGTTTTCTATAAAGGTTTTTGTCTTCATCTGTATTAAAGTCATTACTGTTTGTTAAGAACATTTCTAAGTGGACGTCAGTTGGCAATGCACTTAACCAATTATTAACGTGTGTCCACATTTTTTCCGTTTTATTTGACATTAATGTAACATCCTTTCTTTGGTTACTTCATTTAATCTTGTGTTAGCAAACCAATATATTCTTTTCCTTACTTCCTCTTCACTTGATTCATAGTCAGTGACGAGACCAAAAAGATATTCTTGTAATGTAGGAGGGAGAGCAGATAATTCTGCTTCTCCATCTTTTACTAAGTTTAAAATTACACTGATTAAAATTGCCATTTCTTCATCTAACATATAAGGTTGCATTTATTACCTCATATCCTCAAGACTTTTTCAGCTTGCTTAGTAGCTTTCTGGGAAAGGCTAAAATCTTCTCCATTGGCTTCTTCAACGGCTTTAAAAGAACCTGAATAAGTAAGACGACCAGTTGTATGATTGTACATGCAACTACCAGCATCGCCAGTAAGCCCTGTGTACCTAGACTTGAGGACACGGAGCCTAACGGTATTTCTGATTGACTCATCTTCTGCGACTGAGTTTCTAGAGAACGCAACAATCGACATTGCAATTTGTTTAGTTGAGCCTGAACCCCTGATGGAGTCCATTGATGGCATTTCTCCTTCTTCATATGGTTTTCCTGTACTTGTTTTACGTAGGTGAGATATTAATCCTAACCATACGTTATGTTTCTTTACAATACGTAATAAATCATTCATCATTTTGTCTTGTGCTGCAAGACCATCTAAACCATCTACACTTTCTGAGATAGCAAGAGTAAGGTGGTCTAAGAAGACATACTTACAACCAATAAGTGCCATATATTCAATTTGGTCAATAAGAGAAGTACCAACAGCGGAACCCACATGGTCCAAAAGGATAAGACGCTCATCAGCAAACACTCGCTCAAATCCAATACGAAGTTCTTCTTCGGGAATATCCTCGTTTGCTGGATTTTTATCGATGGCGAGGCCAGCCAACTTTCGACCTGTCTCTGCTGGACTTTCTTCAAGTGCGATAACTCCCACTTTGTCATCTGTTGTCTCCACTAAATGATAAATAATTTCACGCATCAGGCTTGATTTCCCTGCGCCAGTACCAGAAGTAAAAAGCGTAATTTCGCCAAAGCGCATACCTTTGTCTTTCACATTTAAGCCTTCTAGACAATTAGGATATGGTGTGCTTTCTACTTTATTGTACTCAGTAATTAACTTCCAGACATCTTCACCAGTGACAATGCCAGAAGGGGTATACTCAGAAGCATCAAGGACAGTATATATAACTTGGTCAGGATTTTTAATCCACAGGTCAGACGCATCTTTTTCTGTTGATTTAGCAATCTTAACTTTGTCATATCCGATTATTTTTGCAGCCTCTTCAGTAGCTTTTTGACCTGCTTCATCATTATCAAACCAGATAATAACTTCGTCAAAGTTTCTTAGCCACTCACGAGCATCAATTAAATCTCTAGTTCCAGTAGCAGAACGCAAAGATACTACAGGATAGAACTTCTTATACTTTTTGTACCATGCTGATTGCATAGACATAGCATCAAGTTCCCCCTCAGTAATTACTAAACGTTTACCACCGTTATAAAGATGTTGACCGAACAATCCTTTAACAGTACCTACACTAGAAAAGTCTTTTGGTAGCTTACGTATCTTGTAACCTGTGACATCATTTCCCTGTTTAAAAGGATAATAGTGTGCATCAATGTTACCATCTGTATCGTAGCTTATTTTAACTTCATAATGTTCAGCAACTTGTTTAAAGATGTTCCTTTCTCTGAAACCCCTGATAGGAAAACTTTCACGAATTTCATTTAATTTATAACCACCTACCGATGAGAGGAAGGTTTCTTGTGGTTCGAACACTATTCTATCCTCCTTCGGTTTAGGGTAGTTCTTGCGACATGAGAAGCAAAATGCAGACCCATCGTCATAGATTTGTTTTGCATCTGAACTTCCACATGATTCACAGGGTTGGTTTTTAGTAACTATCCGACCCATCTTCTATTTCTCCATTTGCTATTGCTACAGACATTGCTAACTGTGAGGCTTCATCAAGTATAAAATACAAAATAATGCCTACAAACGGAGAAGCAGGTAAATACTCTAAGGCAGAACCTAACGCACTTACTAAGGCAATTATTTTACCCCAATAAAGACCTATTGATAGGTTTTTCATCTGCATCTCCTCTTTATCTTTGTAATAAATTTTTTTGTTATCTCTGTAGGTTCTTCACGAGGAATAAACCTAATTGCAGCTATTTGCCGATTATAAAAACGTGGTTTAGAACCATCAGGTAACATTTTAGTCATACAATCAGATAACATTTGACAGTATGCTTCAGCATAATATAGACCACCTTTAGTTTTATAAGTTTCAACAATAACGAATTTGAACTTATCATAACCGTGAATTTCTATATCATCTTTGAGATGACCTGACGAACCAGTATAAGTACGCCAAGGCATTTCTTTACCTTTAGTTTTAGATTTACGCTTTCCACCATGAAAGAATTGTTTCTTACCCCAATAAAATTGTCCTGTAGCCGTATTCTCAATACAGTACAGGAACCCAAAAGCAGTACTAGGATTCACAGGAACATTACTTTCCCAGTGTCCAAGCTCACTATCCAATAGCGGCTTCGTATACTTCTTTTTTGATTTTGAAGTGGTCATTAATAGTTCTCCATATGTGAATAAGCCGACCATTAGTTAATAAATAATCATACCCTTCTTCACCATATTCATCATGATAAGCACGACAAACAGCAGCCTTTAATTCATCAGATGTGATGGCATTAGATAATATTTTCTTAGCCTTAATTGGTCCACACCTATAAATCCCAGGTATATTGTCTGTTGCATCTCCTGTTAATATCTGTTCCCAATAAAAGCGTTCAGCATAATCAGGTTCTATTTGATATAATTGTCTAGTTCTTGGATTAAAGTGATTACCTCCAATACAGTCTAAATCTTTATCTATTGAGATTACTACTCGATTAATTCCAGCAGCATCTAACTCATTAGCCCAGACTCTTACCATATCATCAGCTTCACAATTATCCGTGAATATTGCACCTTCATAGTTATTAACAATCCAAGACTTCAAGTCAAGAAACCAATCTGGTCTTGTATCTTTGGCTCGTTTACGGTTACCCTTGTAGTTATTAAACAGGGTAGACCTAAAGTTGCTATGACCACCAATAGCCATAACGTAGTCTTTAGAGAATGTACATGAGAGCATATCATTCATAATCTCATCAAACTTAGAAGTTGCATCGTCAATGGTTTCACTCTGCCACATAGCCATATACAGCAGAACATCACCATCAATAATAGCATATGTCATATAATATTCCTTATTTAGTGACCCTAATTAGGTCATTATTGCGAAGTATTTTTATCTTTATTTATAAGGTCAAAAGTCCACCCTTTTACCCTAGTTCCATCCGAAACCATGTATATACGATGTTTACCTTTTTCCTTCTTGGATGCTTCCCAAGCTTCCTTAAAAGTGTCATATATTTTATTTTCCATTTAAAAGCCTATGCTCCAATTTTAATATATTCTTGTTCATTGCTTCATCCAGTGTAGTACCTTTATGCTTACATAATGTTGCAAGATACCACAAGACATCACCAACTTCATCTATGAAATTGTCTTTATCCTCACTGCCAGCAATTAATTCTTCGCATTCTTCCCTAAAACCATCATACAAAGTATCATAGTGTCGATGGTCTTCGGTATCAAATTGTGCTGCTAGAAACTCATACATTTCCGTTTGCATCGTATACATATACCCCTTCTTTTAAACTGTAACTTCTCATAAGCATATCAACCATTACAGGTGAACACGTTATGACTTCATACTTATTGTCAGTATCATTATATTGTCGAAGATAACAAAAGGTATCACTACGTAATATTACTTCGATATCATTAAACCGACCATCAGGGTCAATTATAGTGATAATATCTTCTCCAAATTCGTGTTCAACTGTAATCATTTGATTTCCTATTCTTCTAATGGTTCTATTTCTATACCGTTTTCAATATACCATGTACAACCGTCAGGCATATAACCTTGTTCAGTTAAAAAGTCATATCGAGAACTGTAAGGGTCATTATCATATTCATTGTCAAAAACTTCTTTTTCTGTTTCAGTCCAATTTGACCAGTAAGAAAAATATTCATCAACACCATCCCAAGTGTTGTCCATTTCCCACTCTTCAAAAGTATCTGTACAAAAATCGTCTGGTTCTTTTGCATCATGACAACATAATAATTCATCAATTTCATCTTGATTTTGTGGTGTTACTAGGAAAGTACCTGACCGCCAAATTAAGTTTACATTAAGACCTTTTTGGGGTTTTGGAGGCAAATATTGTTCTACTTCTACCACTGTTTTCTTAAATCGATTTGTTATTATATATGTTTTACCTATTTCTAATTTCATCTTATTCCAATTTTCTATTTGTTCTTTATCTAACATATTACACATCTATGTCATGGTCATATCGACATTGGTCATAACCTTCATCATGACCAATCACTTGACCTTCAGCATAGCCCTCATGATAGTGAGTATCATATAACTCGGTTTCAACTTCTGCCATAACAGATTTAATTTGTTCTTCAAACTCACCAAGAGCATAACGTAAATCATCAGAAATATAATAATCATTAAATTTTAAATTTTCTAAAAACTTATCAAACTGTATTTCAATTCGAGTTTCGCTTGGTTGTTCAGCTAGTGTTACCATCTTTAAAATACCTCTTGTAAATGAACTCTAGTCCATGTTTATCTGGGTGTGCTCTAACCCACATACCAGTGTCGGGGTTAAAGTATTTTTTAAAAAAGTTATCTAACTTACGATAACCTGTGTTTATTGATAAATCTACTTGTTTAGATAGTTCATCAAATTCGGCATCTGATATTATGCTGTCATTTTTATATTCATAAGCATAAGCAGCAACAGAAAGTTTAATGCGAAGCCTTCTTTGAAAGACAGCTTCGTCATCATGCCGTGTATTTACTTTAGGAAGTTTTGCCATAATTTTTTAAAAAGAATTCAGTAGGAGTAAAAGTTTCTGCTTCCTTTTGCATATTCTCACTCCACTTTAATTCTTTAGCCCTTGATTCTCTATGTTTTTGTTCAGCATTTTTAATCATTTTTTGCACATTTACAGCATGTTCAATGTCAGGCTGCTTTAACATAAAGTTCATAAACTCTTCCAAGATTTCAACACGTTCTTCTAATGAATTTTTAGTATTAGCCTTTTGACGTTCCAGAGAACGTTGTCTTTCCTTCTCATCGAAAGGTCTAACTACTGGTTGTATCTTTTCTAGCAATTGTGTATACCCTTAAAATTTTAAAATATTTCTCAATACCATAGAAATAATGTATATCAGTGCCATCGGATAATATACAACGCTTTTCTATAGTCCATTTAGTGGACGTCATAATAGTCATTGCCTATTTTACAATCACCACAAGTCATAATATCTACACCCAACTCTTTGGGGGCTTCTTCAAAGCATTTCATGATAATTTCTTTTGCTTGTTCTGCTTGGTCTTTACGAACTTCTACTGTGTGTTCGTCATGATAAAAGAGAAGATGCTTATAATCAATTCCAGCTTCTTTTAATTTTTTATCAATCATAATAACAGTATATTTCATAACAACAGCTTCAGCACCTTGGATAAGGTAATTTAAGGCTTTGTGAGCAGACTCCGTATAAATTGGTCTGTCATCCAATCCAGGTATATACCCTTGTATATCCACGATTTTTTGAACTTTATCAATCATTCTTTTTAATTGAGGCATTGCCTCCAAGAATTGCTTCTTCTTTTTATTACCTTCTCTATCAGACACATTCAAAATAGTACCTAGTTTTTTGCCCCCAGCACCATACAAAAAGGCAAATATAAATGGTTTTGCCGTATCACGACTACAACCTAAAATATCTGCATTCTTTTGATGTATATCACCTTGTAGGATAGTATAAGTAAACTCATCATCTTTTAGAAAGTGTGCTAATAATCTCAACTGACAAGCAGCCGAATCAGCACTAACTAATTTATAGCCATCTCTCGCAATAAATAATTTACGAATATCTTTACCTAATGTGGCTTTACCAGAAGGTAAATTAGCTATTATTTTGTGTGTCTGTCGAAAGGTTGGTGTTCCTATATTAAAGACATCACCATGTAGGCGACCATCTTCATCAATATATTCAAACCAACCTTCCATTATGGATTTACGAGAACGTAGGGTATAGTATTCCATCAAGGCAATACCTACATCTCCGAGTCCTTCCAAAGAACTGTCGGTGAGTTTCGGTGAGACCTTGATGAATTGTCCATTGACCTTTTTCCAGTTCCACTCATCGGGTTGCCATCCCAAAGAATAAAGCAAACGTTTAACAGTATCGGTATTTCCAATATCCCCAGCAATAAAATCAACTCTAGAGAATTCTCCCCAAAGCATACAATCATCAACTGAGCACTCGCCATTAAGCTGAAACCAATTATCGAGGTGTTTAACGAGTTTACCTGCTTTCGTAAATTTCGGCGTCTTTGGTGCATCATCTATTTTTTTCAATCGAGCAGGTAATTGAGGATTGATAAAGTCCTCTATAGAACTCATCTTTTTATTGATGCTCTCTAGTAGCTCGACTGCTCCCTTTTTGTCAAACAGCCATCCATTAGAACATTGTTCTGCCATGATTCTATCCATTTCCATCTCAGAGCGTAGTGCCTTTAAGATGTTCTTTGAACCCATTTGATTGACAGATTTTCTAGCTTCTTGCATTAAGTACTTATAGACTTTAGTACCCAGTCTGACGTCTTGTTGCATATAAATGAACATGTCCTCATTGAATTCTTCCCAACCACCATTATAGTCGCCTTTGTTATCATTAAAGAATTCACCCCATTGTTTCAGCGAGTGACCAAAACCGAACCGTCTATAGTTCAGGAGTTGTGACATTACTTTCGTACAATGTACCTTTTCAGAGGGAACAGCAAAAACTAAACCGTTTAAGTCTGCTAGCTTCTCTAAAGCAGGTATATCATACCCGAAAGCATTGTGAGCCACAATCAAATCAGCATTCAAAAGTAAATCTAAAAACTGTTCCAATTCGTGTGACCTATACCAATACTCTTTTCCTGTGGTGATGTCTATTGCACCAGCACAATGAAACTTGGTGAGGGATGGCAATAAGCCATTACCCTCTATGTCAAATACTAACTTCATAAATTTCTCCTAGCTTGTTAGTAATCAATACTATCTAATACTATTTAAAAATCTTTATACAAATAAAAAACCATATTATAATAACAACATTAAAACTTAATCCATAAATTAAAGGCTCCATGAGCTTATTTTCTCCTCATAAGGCGCAGTATTCATTCTATAATTTTCTTGTTCTCTTATTTGTATTTCAAATTCTGCATCACGAAAAATGTCATATGCTTCTTTCGCTCTAGTAACAGCTAGTTTAATAGGTAAACCTTTCTGTTGACGATAGATATATGCCATTTCTTTTATATGAGATAACTGATAATTCATAATGTTTCCAACTTAAATTTAACAAAGTTAAGGTCTTCTAATATACTATTTGTTTTAGATGTTTGTTCCATTTTATTTACCAAGGCTATGGCTTCAGTAACTTTTCTTAACAACTCATCTTTAAACACATTATCAAACACTCTTTCTTCAGGGTCTAGTCTCATAAACTAACCTTTCTCTTCAATAACCGAAACTAAGCGATTTGCATACCACTCAATCTTTTTAGCATCTTGAAGTTTAGAGTCTTTCTTGCCTAATCTCATTGTATACTTAAATATTTGACCTACTAAATGAGCTTCAACTCCTTTATGATGTCCAAGCATATATTCCATCAAGTCAATGTATTCAAGGCCATTAGGATATTTTTCATAGGCTTTGCCTGGAACCATTTTATAATGTTCTGGATTGATAATAGCATCTTGTTCATCTTCATTCATATTTTCAAACTTGCCATGAAAATCAACAACATTTTGTCTTACTTCTTCCACAATCCTAGATACAGTGTCTTTCTTAACCTTTTTATCTAAGTCCATTTTGTTAAACCTTTTTTCATAGTCTTCTAATATCATCCTTCTTTTGATTCTATTAAATTCATTTGGGTTTTCGATACCTTTTAAGATAATTGAATGTTCTTCTAAGTCAGACTCTTTTTCGATTCTGCCAACGAGCTTATCAGTATCTCTTTTGTATATCGCAATGCGTTGTCTCATTGTTTTGTCATTTTGACCATACTCAATAAAGCCTCTTGAGCGTTTATCAAGTACTGCTTGCCAACTATTAAATGAAACTTCATCAGCAACCCAATAAACCCAAGCATCATACTTGGTTTCTATTTGGTATGTATACATCTACTACTTTCCTTTAAACTTTTTACCCATTCAAGAAGTTGCCATTTACTATCAAAACCATAACACTCAGCAGCTAATTGTTCTGCTTTGGTTCTAGGGTATCTAGCTTCATATTCCATGATAGCAGCACGTTCTTCAAACATGTCTAATAGCAAATCTGCATCATTGATATATTCTTCTGGATTCATTTATAATACGCTCCTATTAAGGGTTTATTATTATGTCCTTTTCTTAGGACTACGACTTCAGCAGAATCAATTCTTTTACCCTCTTCGGTAATAAAATGTCCTGCTTTAAATGGATTATATTTTACATATCCATTTCCTTTTTTTGTATTGTCAGGATAAACGCTTTCAATAATATCACCAACAACGAATGCATGAACATTCTTTTTCTTTTCCTTTAGAACTTTTTGTCTGCCACTTTCACGGACAACAAACTTGCAGTTCTTCAAGATAATATGGTCTGTATGGTCTATGACCTTGCCATATGTTTCTTTGTCCCTAGATTGGAGGGAAAATGTGTGTTTGTGTAAATTATAATAAGCTGCTACTTTCATTTAATTTCTTTTACCTCTCTGAATGTATCAAGAAATTTAGAGAAGGCTAATATAGCATCTTGCTTATCAAAGTCTACGTATATACGCATAACAAGCTGATTGTCAATGATATCAGTACATTCCCAACCACAAACTTTATTATTCCATTCTATCGTAAAATTTTCTTTCTTCATGCTTTAACTCTCTTTGCTAATCTTCCTACCCTTGATGCTAAACTAAAATTTGTTTGCATAAACGACCAAGCTACTAGGGCAGATGAATTAATCATATCATAAATATCTTCAACAAAATAATCTTCTAAAGGTTCCCAACGATTTTCTTCAATCCACGCTATTTGTTGGTCATAATCCCAATCTACAGCTTCCATAGGCATTGAGTTACAAAGAAAATTTCCACTCATTTGAATAAATAATTTACCCCTTAGGTTATCAGGGTCATTATCAAAATCATACATTATCTTCTCCACTTATTAGTTTTAGCTGCTTTGGCTTCTGCTGCTGCCTGTTCAATATCTTCTTGTTTTGACTTTTCAAAGATTCTACCCATTATAAAGCCTATTATATAACAAATGACTATTAAAGCACACATAAAGACTACAAGCGTATAATTAATTTGGGTAACATATTGAATCATTTCCATTCCTCTGGTTCTGTCCAAGGATAACAAGGGATAATGCTTTGTTTACAATATTTAGCATTGTCTACTAATAAGACAGGCAAAATACATATAACAAATACACAAAAAAGAAAAGGCCATATAAGACCTTTCATATTACAATAATTCATTTACTTTGCTCCCAGTTAGAATTTCTTCTACTTCAAAGTCTGCATTGCCCCAATCTAAGCATTCTACACCAATCTCTAGTGCTTCATTTTCATCATAGGCTTCAGTGTCTAATTCTATTGTGGCTGTTACTCTAAATGTTTTTATTTTATTATTCATAAGACTCTCCGAAATCTTCCCATTCTTGATGCCAATCTGGTTGTCCATCTTCTTCATTTATAAGCATTTCAGCACACACCTCGCAACATTCTAATCCGTTTACGAGGTGCAATGCTTCTACTTCTTGAGCGCAAGACTCACAAACCATGAGTATCACCACACCATTCCCATATGAAATCCTGTAAAGCTTCTATATTAGGAATCATGCGAACCGTATGAGGCATAACTTGACCTTTGTAAAGTATAGCCGCCTCAGTTTTATCTTTACCAAATACCTCCGAAATAGATAGTACGTGGTCAGCATCTATTTTAATAGTGATGCTTGCGTCTAATTTAACGCCTTCTATGATTAGTGCCATATTATCCTCCAATATATTCACGATAGGCTTCACGAGCATAGTTGTCTTCTTCCCTAGCCCATTCTTCCGCTTCCCACGATTCCTCTTTAAACATAAAGGCGTGGTCATCGTAGTATTGTTCTTCTTCTTTGACGATTTCTTCATCAACTTCGATAGCTTCGAGTGTTTCAACAAGCTGTGGAGCATAGACATATACCTTCCAACCTCTACGTTGTAACTCTCTAGACCAGTACTTAACATCTGACATATCAGTTATGCCATTGACCGTGTAACTACCATACTTGCGTTCCTCACCTGTTTCAGGGTCTTTAGAAACTCCTACAATAGTCCACTCTGCTTTATGTAATGTTGCACTCATACGTATAATAACTCCTTTTGTGTAGTTACTTCATATAATTCTACTTTTGCTTCAGGGTCTTCTTTTCTTACATCAAGCATATAATTTACAGCATTATCATATCCCCAATAATCCATATCAAAATAACCATTAATATAAACATGGAACATGTTGGTTGGATAACTCATAATATATTACTCCAATTAATTTCTTTAAAATCGTCTACAGAATGTCCTCGTTTTATCCATACAGTTCTATCATACTTATACTCTGGTTCAGGATAAATTGTTTTTAATTCTTTCTCAATTTCAGCTAATTTATGTTGGTCATGCTCTTCTTTAATACGAAAATAAAACTTGTAGCCTACTTGAGTACCTATATTATAGCGTTTAGCTACATTTAATAAGTATGTCATAATTCAGATTCCTTTGTTATAGAGTAAGTAGCATCCAACCAACCTACTGCAGCATCAACTCCTTCAGCAAATGCTACAGCTTCTTTGTGAGTTTTAAATTTATACGTTTCCGTAATATCTTCCATCTCACCCCAAGTAACAACAACTTTATACATTGTAATACTCCGCTACAGCCTCTAAAGCGTCATTAAAATTATAATGCTTTTCAGTTGCCATAGCTTCATAAAAAGGATGGACGTAATCACCTTCATTTGCCCACAAAATAATAATCTTATTTTTAGTATGAGCAAACATAAGTTCCATAGAAGTACCAGTACCTCTACCCGAATTGCGTCTTACATCTGCAAGAATAATTTTAGACTCTGCTATATCTTGCAAATCTTGTTTAAAAATACGTTTACAAGTATTCATAGTTTTAGTTACATCTTGTAAATGTTCTTGTAATTGGTTATGAAAACTTACTCTACGTGTTGGGTCAAGGGTTGGAATATCCGCAAAAGATAGCACTTGTGTTGCTGTTTTTCTCCACGCAGTCATATCAATTTCTGAGCAGTCCTCCATTGGACCAGCTAAATATACATGGTTTTTCATGCACTTGCTCCTTAAAAGTTTTGGCAGAGGTGCTAGGAATTGAACCCAGTCTCTCGGAGTTGGAGTCCGATGTGCTGCCGTAACACTTCACCTCTTCATAAAATTGAGCAGTTTATTCACTTACTCAGGTGATTGAATTAGAAGTCTAAGTCGTCCTCTACAAGTTCTTTAGTATCTACCATATCAGCATCTACTTCTTGATTGTCTGCGACTTTATTAACTTTAAACTCTGTTGGGGTAAATCCTCCACTTGCTGGACGAGGTGTATACTCATTAAGAGTAGTAATTTGTACACCCATAAGCATTGAAGCAATACCCTTTGAACCGTTAACATTGTAATCATATTGATATATTGACAAGTTACCGATTGAACCGTTACCGATAGTTGAAGCGTCTACAGGTGATAAATCACCAGCAACAACATTAACAGGAGCCATGTCAGAACCATCACGCTTCTTAGACTTCTTCTTAATATTTGCTGCATAATAAACACCGTCATCATCTTCTTTAGGTTGAACACGAATATTCATATCCTTCCATTTCTTAGCTATAGCCTTATCCCTAGTTCTTATTTGAACTTCCCATGTTGGGTTCTCTCTATTGAAAGAAGCATTGGGTTTAGAAGGGTCAAGTTTAGCAAAGAACAACTCAACATTCTCGATTATTACAGTTTGATTAGCCATTTGGATTCCTTTATATATTTTAAATTATCATTTAAGACCCTTATAGGTCATTATTGCGAAGTATTTTCATCCTTAATTTCAAAGGGAATTCCTGCTCCAGCTGAATTGAAAACTTCTACAACTTCCCATTCGCCATAGTTGTCAAAATACAACTCAGCATAAAATTCAAACTCCGTATTTGGATTAACAAGTACTTCTATGGTTTCATCGTCAAGCCATACATCATAGACATATGCACGATTAACTGAGCCATCATATTTAAGCAATATGCTTTTATGCAAAAGCGTAATCGCTTTCTCGGACAGAGTTGACATCTAAAGTTCCTTTCTTTGGAATTAAATCTAAAGCATCCATCTGAGCAAAGATATGCTCTAGTGGATTCATGTTATACAAGTTTATAAACTGTTCTCTAACATGTACAAACATATGAGCCATATTACCAGCATGACATCCAAATGAATCGTGTACTACAGTAGTAATATACGGTGCATAAAAGATAGTCATAGTGAGATGTACAGCATCTACGGAATGAACAATATTAGGTGCAGTACTAGACTCTTGCTTAGTTTTCTTTAAAGGTGAATTCTCTTTTTTAATCTTAACGGTTAAATCAAAGATTTGGTCACCATATGATAGCTTAACACGAACTTTCTTTTCTTCCTTATAATGGTGTTTAAAAGGAAAGTTAGTAAAGATTTGTGTATATTCTACAGGTTTGTTTTTAGCATTCTCTTTTTGAGCAAGAGCTTCAAACATATGTAGCATAGAAGCTGGACCAACTAATTCTTCATAACAAGTATTAAATATTTTGTCACCTAAATAGTTAGACCATTGTCTATCTTTGTCACGCAGATACTCAGACAAATCATAAGTATCCTCATGAACCATGTCCCTCATGCCATAGGCAGTACCCCCATAGCCAAGAACCATAACAGGACGCTTAACAGTTTTGCGCCATATCTTTTTGTCTTTGATTCGAGACCAGAAAATTGGACCCAAACCTTTCTTTAAATCATAAGTTTTATTAGCATACTCTCTAAGTTTCTGATGTGCTTGTTTATATAGTTCAGTTCCAGGCTTGTATTTAGCAACCTCTTTCTTTAACTTAATTAATTCACCATATACTTCATCAAATTGCTTGTTAAACTTTTTCATTTTCTTAGCGTCCTTTTGGACGTTACGGATACACTGTTCTGCTATAAACATATAGACATCTCCAGGCAAATCTTGAGGAACAAGATTAACCAAAGGAGCAACATTTTCATCAGCTGACATTGCTGCTAAGTGTTGAACACCATTGTTAGAACCATCTATATAAACAGGTAAACAAGATGGAAAATCATCAAGCTTATGCCCAAGAGCAACCCAGTCATAAATCATTTTTAATTCAAAACAACAAGCAAGAAAACATAGAGGCTTATCAGCGTCCATCCAATCTTCATTGTTGAAAGGGTCATCAACGTACTTAGTTAAAGTATCAAAATTATCCTGAACCCATTGAGCACGTTCATTAAGAGATACTTTATCGTTTCCCCACATATTAGCTGTGTGTACTGACAGCCAATAATAACCTTCATCTCCTAGACATACAGCGTTGTCGAGCAAGAGTAAACCCTTGGCATTGTCTGAGGATTGTTCATGTAGAAACGCAGTATTAGGATATATGCGACCACGAAAGTCGCAATTATACAAGTGGTAAAAAGCATTATTTAAATTCTTCTCCGCTAATTGTTCTATAATACGCATCTCTATTTCTAAAGATGCACGTTTTACAGGGTCAATCTCCTTCATTGCTTTAAAAGGAGTTTTACCATGATGTTTCTTACATTGCTTAAACACATCAAAGACGAAGTTATTAATACGCCAACCTGTGTTATTAAGCTTGTTTAATGTAGTAAGTAAGTTAGTTAAATCGTTATTTCGAACTTCATCTTTAGTATCTGGATGAGCGTTCTTAATTAATGGATAACCTGTTTGATGATAAAATCTACCTTTTTCCCAATCACCAACAGGTGTATTAGAAGGAAATAATTCTACTTTATCTACATCAATTACTTGTACTAAACTTTGAAGTGATTTACTGTCAATCACAACAGGCACATAGACTGAGTGTTTACTATATTTACCTTTTTCTTTTACACGAGTTTCTTTAGTACTAAGAATCTCAGTATCAAAATAAGCAATCAAAATAAACCAACCTAAATGCATTTCTCGGACTTCGTCCACTTTATGATTTGTATGTTTATATGCCTCTTTAAGACGATATTTTCTATTTATCGATTGACCCAAAGAAGAAACTAAGTCGGTTAACTTTGCCTTCCTTTCAACAGCAGTTAAGATATGCCCATATGTATGGGTAATCATTTCCTCTGGGTCTTTATCATGCAACATCCACGCCTTTTGTCTTTCATCAGCTTTTGTGCCTGAATTTGTAAGCATGAAGGCTTGGCGTTGTTTTATGTTTTCACATAAGTCCTCTAATGTTGTCATTCTCATTCCTTATATTGGGGCGTTGAATACTCATGTACTCCCCCTTTCTCTTAGGACGTACTGAGGTGATTAGGTTTTATATTTCTCAAGTAGTGCTAATATTATCACTACACATATAAATGATATAACCATGTCAACCTCACAAAAAAAAATAGTTGATATTAAACCCCCCACATTTCCATAAAGGAAACATGAGGGGATACTAAATTATAAGGTTTTAGCAAAACCTTTTCTAGCAACTAAGCTAGCCAAGTAACGTCCACGAGGTGTTGATGTTAGGTAAGTCATAACTGTACCAGAACCGTCTAACCAAGTTTGACGTACTATATTTGAACCTACAACATATGAAAATGCTGAAGATGTCGTTGCATGTGTTAATATTGTCATTATCTTCTTCCTTATATAAAAGACTTCTATATAGAGCAAAAGCTCTGTAAAGTAGCCCATAAATTACAGGGCTACTATGACACAACTATTGTGCGGTACTACCAAAAGAGGTATCGATACCGATGTTTGGAAGTGTGTAACCTAGTTCACCTTCTTCATGTAGTGATGCTAGATTGGCGCAATAAGAAACATCCGATTGCGTAATTGGATTTGCACATGTCTGAGCATTATCATATGTTTTCATACCAGCTGCTGCCAATACGATTGCAAAAAGTGCTGCCATTTTTAAGATTCCTTATATAAAAAAGTTAGATTGATAGTGTCGTCTTCTACGTAATCTTCATAGGTATCAGACCATTTTTCGTCTAGTTCTCTTACTAGATTCTCGAAGCTAATATTCTTTAAATGAGCTTCTTTTTCTTCTTTTGAAAGTTTGCGCTTTGGCATACTACTTATCCTTATAGAATATGTGGTTGCCAACAATAGCAACTGGTTCATAATGTTTAGCCCAATAAGGACTGACTTTAAGAGAGTGATACATAGTAGAACCCTCTAATACAGGTTGAGGTTTGTTTTTAAGCAAAGCATTAGCTAATTCTTTAGACTCTTCCCAAGCTTTTTTATCGACCTCCGATTTAAATCTAGTTGGGTCATCATGTTTACCATCATGAGTCCAGCTAAATTGTTTCTTTTGCCAAACAACGTCACAAACGTTATCTGGATATTTTTTAGATTCCACTCTATTTAGAGTGACAAGACCTACAGCGAACTTACCTGCTAAGTCCTCGCCCCTTGCTTCAAAAAACATATTTGTTGCAAGACACATCATTGCTGCTGTTAGTAGCATTTTGCTCTCCCTTTGGTTTAGCTAAAAATTATGTTCAGTAGCCCTAGGCCGATGATTGTTGAACCAACGGCATTAAGCATTATTAGTGACCTGTCATGCCACAGGAGACCCACAAAGAGCCACCCTAAGAGACCAGACAGGTTAAGGGATAGGTCTAGTATCTTAAACGAAGAATCTTCGTCTACGGCACGTAGAAGCATCCCTGAGAGCAGTATTATAGAGGCTGCCCATTTTATATACCACGATAAGTCATGGGTTGGAGTTATTTTCATTTAGCAACTCCATGTTTCTTTTCGATGTAGTCTATAGCAGCACGTACAGTTACAGGTGACTTATTTGTTTTAACAACAGCTTTACCATCTGCTCCTTTAATACGTATTTCTTTAACGATAGCATCTTTTAACATGACATCATCATTACCATTGCCGTACTCCCATGCTGTAATAGCATAGACTGGTTTTTGACACCACATAACAAGTCTGTCAAACAAAATCTTTTGTCCAGTAGTAATAGGTGAACCCCAATGTTTAACTTCGATAAGTACAAGTGCTTTTCCTTTCACGTCATATACAGCATCAATGTCTGTGAATCCACCAACAGAAGAACAACCTTCAAATAATATTGCTCTGTTGAAATGGTCTCGATTTCTAATTACTTGGTCATCAGTACTTTTAGTTACATGTTGCATTATTTCTTCTCCGTTAGGTTTTTAATTTTTTAAGGTCTTTTTTAATTGCTTCATTTAGGTGTTTAGCATTAGCTTCATTAATTTTATTTTTATTAAATTTATTTTTAATAGCGTCTACATTATAATTGTAGAATTTATTAACAAGTTTAACAAGTCTCTCGTCTGTAAATTCCATAGCAAAGAAACCGAAAACAGCAAAGAATCCCATTTCGAATGCATCATAGAAGCCGAATACCATTAAGCACAAATATGCAGCAGCTAATACAGGATATCTTTGTAATGCTAACTTGTAGTTTAATTTAAAATGTTTTAGGAAAATAATTAAAATTAATATTGTAATAAATCGATATAACAATCCTGTTACAAAAGGATTTATGATATACTCTAACATATCTCTCTCCTTAAGAGTTACAAGCGGTATGAATTGGTAGGAGTAACGCAACTAATGATATTACTATTACTACTAACTCTATAGATTCTTAATTCTTCTACATAAACAGTAAACACTCGCTCAAAGAAAAATGGTGATAATTCCCATTGTCTAATAGTGGTAGCGGCAGAATCGCCTTCACCTACTGAAAAGTAGTTGGTGATACCTAAAGGTTGTGTGTCCATCTCTACTTCAACAACAGCACCGTCAGTGTGTCGTCTAGCATACATCAAGGCTTTTTCATACGAATCAGTCCAGAATATAGTTGGTTGTCTTGCATTGAATTCGCCTGTATTAATTGCGTCTTCAATGTCTTTTGCTTCTTCGAGGGAGCAGCCTCTAAAATATTTTACCATTGTGGTCTCCATTTGGTTTAGATTTCTTTTTATAGTCTTCTATTATAGATGCCTTAATTTTCTCACTTTTTTTGTTGGGAAGCCCCCACTTTCGTGGAGGCAAAGCCCGTACAATTACTTGCGAGTGATGTCACAACCAACAACACCTGCCATGTATCCGATTACTCCGTACATAGCACCGTTAATTGTTCCACCGATTGCAAGAGTTGGTAGTGTTGTTCCGAATAGGAACGGTGATGCCCACATTGAGGCATAGCCTATTGTTGTTCCTGCAGCCACGCCTGTGCCTACAACTGGCATAGCGGCAATAGTCATTACTGTTGCACCTACACCGACCGCAACGCCTGTGTATGCACCGTACTCTGCGACCTTGTCACATACAGAATCTGCTGATGCTGCTGTTGACATGGTGATTGCGATTGCTAATGTTGCAATTAATTTCTTCATTTGTGTTCTCCTATAATTCACTTGAAGGTTAAATAGAATTACCTTTTTTAGGTTCTTCTATTATAGATGCGTTAATTTTCTCACTTTTTTTGGGCAAAATAGCTCCATTTTTGATAAAAAAGGCCACCCCCGAAGGGATGACCAAATGTCTATTTTTTCTTGAATTTACTACGATTCTTGTTGTTTTGTGTACGAGTAGACAGCCGTAGATTGCTAGGACGATTGTCACTTCGCTTTCTATTTTTGTGGTCTACTTCTTTTTGTACTGTCTTTTTCGATGTCATAGTTTTAATGACTCTATGCACATAGTGTGCCTTGCCATCAATACGTACTGTCTTGTAGCCATCACCATGATTGGTTCCTGCTTCAGAGCCAGCTGCTTTACGACCTTTCGAATTTTTCCAGTACAGCTTACCGCCTTTCGTAGTAAAATGCTTTTTGTATAGTGCCTTTGACATTAGCGGACGCCTTGCTCTTTATTTTGAGAGTTGACACCGTTAGTTATTTGCGGAATCATCTTGACAATTTCTTTTCTTGTTTGTCTTGAGACGTCTCCTGAAACGTTTATGTTAAATGCTTGTGTTGAACTTGAGTTGTTGGAGTTCATGTTAGCCATGTCCTTTTTAGAAAGAACAACTTCTCCTGGAGTTAGTAATGCTGGAACACTGTCTTTCCCTGCTTGAGAGAACCTTGTGCTTGGTACAACACCACCTTGAGAGAAACCAAACAAACCACCAATGAAAGAACCTATTCCACCACCAGCACCTCCAACGCCAGCAAATATGCTTCCAAAATTGATGCCACCTAAAGCTTTATCAACCAAAGAGTTAGTAAAATTATCAACTACTTTGGACGTGAAAGAATCAATAATGCCTCTAATTGCACCTTGGAAATCACCAGTTTTAAATGCATGAGAGAAAGCCGCTTTAATATCACCAACAAAACTGTCAGCAGTATTTTGTGCAATAGTCTTTGTTTCTGTTTTGTCTGTAGCATCAGCAACTATTTTCTTCCCTGCAGTACTATCAGTACCTTCAGACTTCAATACATCAACTTGTTCTTTAGTGATGTCCATTAAGTCTTGAAGTGCTTGAGTTAATTCTTTAGCTGCTTCAGAATCTCCTCTTTGTTCAGCCTGATTGATTTGTCTTAATGCTCTGTTGATTGTTCCACCAACAAGACCACCTTGATTGAATCTAGGAAGAAGACCAGTCTGATTTAAAAGGTTTAATCTGTCAAGACCTATTTTTCTAACAGAATCAGCTTTGACAACAAACTCACCATTAGATAACATTGCTGGGATACTGTCTGATGTTCCTGTTCCAGAACCTCGTACAAAACCACCACCAGCAAAACCTAGGCGTTTCTTGTAGTCTTCAAAACTTTCTCCGTCTTTTCTGCCAAAGTCTTCAGCACCAACAGAATTTGGATTATCAGTTTTCTTAGCAAAAGGATTCAAAGCTGAGGCAGCAGACATAAAAGCTTCTTTTAGACTTGAACCAATACCTGCAACACCATCAACAACGACATTCCAACCATCTATGAATACTTGTTTAATAGCTTCACCTATAGAGGAGAATTTAGCTCTTAATTCTGCATTGTTAACAACATCAAAAGCAAAACCTATTGCTCCACCTACAACACCACCTACAGCAGCACCAAGTGGACCAAACATAGCACCAGTTGAAGCACCTAATACAGCACCACCAATAGCACCGTCAAAGGCTTCTCCAAAGCCTCCAAAGGAGTCATCTGCTATTGCAATGTCAGATATTTGTTGTGCAATCCCAGCATTCATTAAATTGCCTAGAGAGGGCATTGCGGCTTTAAAACCTTTACCAATTCCTTTACTAATTTGTTTACCACTTAGAGTAGAAGCTTGACTTACTTTAGTATTAGTGCCTATACCTTGAACTGCTCCAACGATGGCAGTTGCAAGATTACTTCTTAATGCTGCAGTGGCACCTACACCAAATAGTGCTCTGCCAAAGCTAATTCCAAAAGTAGCTATAGCACTAGCCATTCCTCCAACACCAAGTAATTTAGTAAATACTAAAGCACCGACTATACCAGCAGCTAATACACCACCTAAAGTCTCTGTAACATTTTCAGAGAACTTATCTCCAAAGAGTCCTTCAACAATACCTTGTCCAGCAGCTTGTAATATATTACCTAGCCCAGCAGCAGCCCTGCTAACAAAATCACCATCACTTGTAAAGAATTTAACAAATAAATCAGTATAAGTTCTGGTTGTATTTCTAACAGCATCTATAAATTCTTGGCTATCACCTAGAGTTCCAGCAGCAGCTGCAAAAGCAGTTGCAAAAGCTGCAAAAGAAATTAATCCTCTTGCTCTTGAACTAAATGCTAAAGTTATAGCTGAAGATAAAGCTACACCTGCAACACCAGCATTATCAGTAAAGAATTGTTTTACTTCTTCAATGGTAGTAGGTAATTGATTAATTAAACTTGATGTTAAAGTATCTGCCGCAATAAAAATAGGCGTAGTTTTGAGAGTTGCAAGAAAAGCATCATAAGACGCTCTTAATCTTTCTAGTACGTGGTCAAAGTCAACCTCAAGCTCTGAGAAAGAAGGTATTGTAAAGCCAGCCTTGTCTTCGATAGTGCCTTTGAGCTTATCAAAGTTTGTTTGCATCTTTTCAGTTGTTGTAGTAAAATTTTCTGATATAAATTGGGTAGTGTCAGCAAAAGATTGCTTAATTGCTTCTGTATCAATGTTAGGCGATTCAAAAGTTCTACCACCAATATTGATTGTTAAATCATTATAAGACTGAATAACTTTAGTATTTAAGTCTTTAAATTGTGCAATAACTTCGCCACTAAAGGACTTAATTCGAGTAACAGCAGAATTAAGATGAGCACCCCAAGCAGACACATTACCAATAGAAGCAGCACCGCCCTCCTCGTGAGAAGGGTCAAATATGCCTGTCCACAAAGAGTCACCTACAATACGAGACCATAAGGCATGAAATATGCTTATTACGTTGTCTTTAAATTTAGTTAATCGACCTAGTATATCTAAATCATTTAATATGAAATTCTTTGCTAAGTCAATCTTTTGAACACTAAATGTTAAAGCGATTGATGCAGAGCCTTTAAGTCTTTCCTTGACTTTACTAATTGCTTCTTCTGTATTTTCTACAAGAGCAGTAGCATCAATGTTTCCTGTAAACATATTACCTAAGAAAGTAGAAATATCTTCAGATAAAAATTTAATATCTTGAGCAAAGATTAAGAAATTAATTTTAGCTGTTTGTACGGCTGTAGCAAAGCCTTCCGAAAAGCCTTTAAATACGGCAGTTAAACCTTTAATTGCTTTCCTAACTAACCCAGAAACATTTATTACTTTGTCTAATTCAGCAACGGCTTGTCTAAAGCGGTCACCCATAACTGTTGCTAAGTCGGCAACTGTAAATTCTAAACCAGAAAACTCATTATCAATTTCTTTAGCACCATCTAGGATAGCGGCAAATACTGATTCAGCTGTAATTTTACCTTCTGCAGCTTTCTCTCTTAATTCACCAAAAGGTATGCCCATGCCATCAGCAATAGCTCTCGCTAATCGTGGCATTTGTTCGAGAACAGAGTTAAGTTCTTGACCTCTAAGCTGTCCAGAAGCAAGACCCTGACCAAGCTGAATAATAGCAGCTTTAGCAGATTCTGCACCAGAGCCAGAGATAACAGCCGCCTTTTGAACTGCTTGTGTAACTGTTAATAGTTCTTCGATTGGTTTATTTGAATCTTGTAGAGCTAAACCAAATCTGTTAAATGTTTCAGCAGCAGCATCAACACTACCACCTGAATTTTCTGCAATCTTGAATAATCTGTCTAAGACTGCTCTTGTTTTATCTGCATCTTTTGTAACTAAATTAATTCGGTTATTAAAAGATATCATTGCGTCAGATGCCCTAGTGACTGACCTAACAGCCCCAACTGCACCAAAAGCAGCAGTAATACCAATAGCCAGGTTTCTAAATGCCTTAGAAACATTGCGTGTGGTCTTTTCGATATTGCCAACTGACTTTTCTAAATTATGTAATTCTCTTCGTGCTTGAGTCGCATTAGCACGTACTTTAATTTCTACACCAGCCATTAAGCCGACCTCCTTAATAAAAAAGCCCCTAATGAAAGAACTCGTATATCGAGAACACCATCAGGGGCATTATAATTATTCGGGGGTTAATATTCCGATTTTTATGAGCACTTGCTCAATAAAGAACTTTGGGGCTTGTTTTGAATGCCCTTTGTTCAGTCTATCAATATAAGACACATCATTAAAGATTAATGCCTCTATTAGTTCTAATTCGGTGGGGGTTAATTGCATTTCATTAGCCCAACCTCGCCTTGCTCGACCAGTGTCAACAGGCGTTACTTTCTTTAATTGTTCTGTAGCGAATTCAACAAGGACTTTAATATTTGCTGTTGCTATAAGTGCCATCTCATCTTCTATTCGCTCCATCTCTTCTTCAAAATTAATAACTTCCAAAGAAACTATTGGTTCTGTTTTTGTCATGTAGCTGTCTCCGTCATCCAAGGCGGTTTCCAACCAGAGCCATCCCCTTCTTTTGCTTTTAACATCATGTCAAGGAATTTTCCTTTAGGTAGTGCTTTGGTTTCTTGTGGAATACCTTCTTTGAGTAGTTTTAGTGTGATAAACACATCTTCTGGTTTACCTTTATAACCTAATGCTTGTAGTAATAGAAATGTTCTTTGGTCATCTCTCCAACCTACTGGACGTCTTTTAAGATAACTAAGCCATTGCAATAACTCTGTATATGGCATTTCTTCTTTCAGCTTATAGACAGGCATATGTAAATGTAATGCCAACTCAAACAATGTTTCTTCGGTTGCGGTTAGTTTCCCTCAGTTCCACCTAGACCTGATACTTCCATAATCTTTTCTGATAGTAACGTCAATTCGGAAATAGGGAATCCTTTAAATTCTTTGTCTGTAATCTCATCAGCACCTATTACGGCTACCTTGATTACATCTTGAAGTAGTTTCATTTGACCTTCTTCGTCTTTTCCAGCTTTCTCGATAACTTTTTGTAAGTCGAGAATTTCCGCAACACTAAGTTTGCGTACTTCTACTTCATCTCCCATAAAGGGAATTTTTTCTGTAAGTTTTTTACCTACTAAATGTTTCATTATAATTACTCCAACTTGTCTTTATCTGTAAATAAATGTGGGTTTGCTGCTTGAAAATCATCAAGCATCTTGCGCACAGTATGTAAGACACTTAAGGTCTCCATAATTTCTTTACCTACCTTCGAGTCTTGGTCAAAGTCTTGGAATCGTTCAAACGATTTTCTAATACTAATATCAACACTGCGTCTCATATGACGAAAGGTAGTACGCATAACAAACGATTTACTAAATGGTTTATCCATGTTTACTTTCCTTGATTAAGGAGAGACCCGAAAGTCTCCCCAATTATTATATTATTAGAATGTTGCTGGACCAAAGAAATCAGTCTGAGCAGACATAGTAACAGTTGCAGTTGTAGCGTCTGTCAATGCTGGATTGATAAGAATCGCCTCTACTTTACCAATGAAGTAGAATTCTGTGTTAAGGGTTGACAATGTTGAACCAGCACCTTCGTTTTGTGTTACAGGGGAAGCCGCCATCATAAAGCGGAATACTTTCTCTGCACCATCAATGAGGGAGTGAATTGCAGTCATGTCGTCAGAAACATAGTTAACTGTAACTTCCAAGGAAGGCGCATCGGCCTGACCTTGAACCTGTGATGAAGTAGCTTGACCGAAAACAGGAACGTTTACGATGTTTGCTGGTGTACCTATTGAAGGGAATTCTCTCACAGAAGGCATACGCACATGGTCTGCGTCTGCTGTTCCTGGAGTTGACCCGACAAATAGGGCAGCACATTCTGCAGCTGTATCTGTACCAGCTGGGATTGTACCTTTAAAAATATCTAGGTAGGTAAATAAACCTGCTCCTAGTGAGTTAATATGTGCCATGTGTTATTCTCCGTATAGCGTAAATGGTATAAAATAAGAAGCACTGTATAGTGCCTTATTAGAGGGGTCTAACCCTTCTACGTTTAAATATGATGTTCCAAGCTCAGTGCCGTTTGCAGCAACACCTGCAATAATTGTAATACGTTTGTTATCTAATACTGTATCAATAGCATCAGCAATCTCCATGAGTCTGCCTTGCCCATTGCCAGCACCTACAAATATTTTTACGGCAATTAACCCTTCTAGTTTTTTCTTAGCATCGTGTGCATAATTATCACTTTTTGATGGAAGCACATTTATCATTACATACTCTGTTACCCCATTACCAATTTGTCCTTGGTAATTCATGGGAAAAGTAGGTATATTGAGTGCTGTCCAAGCTGTATCTGCAAACACTTTTTCTATATCAGCTAGTACTTTATCAAACATTTGACCTCTCCCTCGTGATTATAGCAGTAATCACAAATCCATCATCCGTATAATCTACGATATTAAAGATTTGCTTATTTACTGTTAGTGTATCATACACCGAAAGGTCTACACCACTTTTCATAAGAGCCGTGGTTGTGAACCCATCACCTGAAGGTTTTTGTGTCGTTTGTACAATAACTTGTACTGTCTGATTTGACACCGTAGAAACAGTTCCACGAGCATTAAAGTCATACTTTGTTACTGATTTAGAAGATAATGTCGCCAAGACAACTAAGTCTCCAACAGCAATAAATGCTTTGTTGACTGCTGCGTTAATCTTAGACTTTAATGACATTAATTAGCCCTCCACCATGAACTACCCATTCCTGTACCACCCCTACGGATGAGAGGACGGATAGGTTTCATAACAACAGATGGCATAATCGAAGTTCGAGTAACATCACTGTTGCTGTCGGTTAGAGAGATAGAACCAACAGAGATACTCTCAAAAGTTTGAGTAGTACCAGCTAGAAGGTCTTCGTTGTTTACTAAGTGTAGAGCCTGTTCATAGACTGCCTCTTTAACTAGTTTAGGGATTTCTGCATCGCCAATAGTAATGTCCATATTAAGACGAGGGTCATAATATATGGCATTCTTACGAGGCCATGCGAGAGCTTGGGAGGAACTAACAGCAGAACCAATCCATGCCTGATTATCAACTAATTGAGTAGCTGTAACCAAAGCTTGTTCCTTGATAACGTCAGTAGAAGTAACCCAATCGTCACTATCAATACGAGTCTCAAAGTATATATCAGCGTCTGCCAGTTCCACATAGCTGTTTGTATTGAGTACAAGTGCCATTAGTTCTCTCCCATGTTAATTATGAGTGGAATATAGGTAGAATACCTAAATTTAAAGCATCCATTTTACGTGCATAAGAAGCGGCTGCAGCATAAGACGCATTAGTTGCGAATGCTGTTGTTCCACCTGCCCAATCGTATCCCATTGGGTGCATAGCGTAGCCCCAACGATACCATACGTTTGTTGAACCTCCACCAGCATATGAAGCAGCAGCTCGGTCTACTTCTACAGGTGTTGAGATTGGCATAGCAGCAGAAGCAATGCTTCCTGGCTTGATTACGAAAGAACACTTGTCTGATTGTGCGTTTAAGTCGCCAGTTGCAGCACCAGAAACCATTTGGTTTGCACGAGTCATGACTAAGCGGAATTTACCACCAAAGATAGTTTGAAATTCTAGGTTACCTTCGGTAACAGAAGTTTCGTCTACCAAGTTAGCAGCACGCATTTCAGCCATAACTTCTGGTGAAGTTACAAGATACATGAAGTCTGGTTCGTAATCTTTGAAAGCAGCACCGATAGAACGGAACAATCTTTCACCACGAGCAGCACCAGTAGCAGTTGAGTCGAATAGTTTACGCTCATCAGATGCACCTGTTGCAGCAGCACCATGTAAACCTAATGCGTTGATGTCACAGAAGAAACCAGTTGCAGATGCATCAGCATCAGTATCAAAAGAAATGATACCACCGTTACCTGAACCACCTAAGTCGCCCAATGTTACTTCGTGTAATGCTACACCTTTCATAACGCTTAGAAGTGCGTCATGCTCGTCTTGTGCTCGGACTTCTGCGAAGTCTCTTGCGATTTTAGCAAGACCATCTTGCTTAGTTACTGTTTCGTGCATATTTACTTGCTCTGCACCGAATGTACGGACAGTTTTCACAAAGTCAGCAACGTCTGTTGTGATGTTTGTGTATGTACCATCAGTTGCACTTGACAATGAAGCCACGTTGACAGTTGATGATAGTGGTTTGTACCAACGGAATTGACCGATGAAAGATTCACCTGATAAGTCTATTCTTTGGTCTGAAGCCACAATGCCTGTGCCGTTTAGTTTCTTAGCATTTGTATATGCTTCGTCACCGTATGCAGAAATCGCTAATGCGATATTTTGAAAGTCAGTGTTTGTAATAGGCATAATTTTTATCCTTGTATTTTGTATTAGTAATTAAAGTTTCCTAGTTGACCTTTAGCCGCTAGAGCTAAAATCTCTTGAGTAGACAAATCGCCAATAGCTTTTGCCTGTTCAGTTGATGGTGCTCCAGCTGGAGTACCTGTTCCTGCTCCACTATTTGTTTTAGCTTTGAACAGAAAAGAATTGTCTTCGGATTTAGCATAGCTTTCTACAAAATCAGTAATAGTCATTCCTGAAGAATGAACCCACTTTGAATCTTCACCTTGTATGAGTTGGTCAACGATTTCTCGTTTAGCCATATCTCTTGATTTTTCATTTCGGAAATCCATACCAGCTAATGCTTGGCTAAGTACATTATCACGAGTCAACTTAGTATTTTGTTCTTCGTATGTGCTTAACTTTGCCTTAAGGTCTGCAACTTCCAATTCTAGAGCTTCTTGCATTTTACCTTCTTCTTTCATTCGAGCAATCTCTTTTTCTTTTTGAGCTGCTTCCATGTCAGATTTTTGTTTTAATGCTTCGTCTCTTTCTTTTGACATTCTGTCCATATTAGCTTTCATTTTAGCTAATCGCTCTTCAACAAGAGTTTCGACATCATCAACAGGTGGTTTTGTTTCGGTAGAAGTATTCTCGTTTACTTCTGGGGTTTCTTCAACAGCAGGGGTTTCCTCTGTTGCTTCTTCTTTCTCTAATACTACTTCTTGATTTTCTTGATTTTCCATGATAATTTCCTTTCCAAGCACAGCTTGAATTTAATTGTTTGCATGTGGCACAGCCACGGTTAACGGTCTCATAGGTACAACTTATGGACCAATTCCGTACCAGTCATTGCCTTCTTTAATAGGCTCTAGTACGTCCTTGCGTGTTAGTTTATTAGGTGGGTCTATTAGACCTCGTCTCTTTGCATCAGCTAACAGTTCATTATAAACTGCATTTGACATTCCAGCGTCACGCATTGCTTTTAATGTTTTTCTGATTGTATCACCTTCTAAGGCATCTGCGTAGATGACTCGAAGAGCGTCTTTAGCTTTTTGTGCATCGCCAATGTTTGTAAAAAACGCATCGTGAATAGTTCCAGTATCCAC
>Ga0115013_10000286_pt1 | contig 32326 bp, 27 predicted proteins | sample SouAtlMetagenome_2_FD_88686 | JGI IMG/M metagenome (GOLD analysis project Ga0115013, IMG submission 88686) | Marine eukaryotic phytoplankton communities from Atlantic Ocean - South Atlantic ANT15 Metagenome | ecosystem: Environmental > Aquatic > Marine > Oceanic | place: South Atlantic Ocean...
ATATGACGCTAATACAAGTAGATATCATGACATAAAATCTTATGTCTCTTCAACAGCAGCATCAAACTATTTAAAATTTAGTATTCATGGTGGTACAGGAGATACTGTAGCAGATGTACTTACACTGAAGGGAGATTTATCTGCAATTTTTGGAGGGGATGTTGCAATTAGTGGTACCAGTGGATCTACTGGTAATGCTCTTGCTGTAAATAGAGGTAGTGATGGTACTCAAGCTCTAAGAATACAAAACTCAGGGGAAGTTGTAATACCAAGTAATTATTTATACTGCAACGCTTCAGGAACATCATTGTATGTACAGAACACTGCGGTGTTTAGAGGAAGTATTGTTAATGACACTGCTGGTGCTCCTGTTACAATTGGTGATAATCTTACAATAGATTCTCACACAGCATTTGATTTAACAGATGGATCTAAAGACACATTACTAATAACTAACGATGCTACAACTTCAGCTGTAGGTGCTATAGGACCTACTATTGGGTTTGGTAATATGAATAGCAATAGAAGAACATCTGCTATCGGTACTATAAGAACAGGTGCTGACCATGATAATATGGGTCTAGCATTTTTTACCCATCCAGGTAATGGTAACGATGAGACAATAGTAAAACAATTAGAAATTGCTCATGATGGTAATGCAACTTTTGCAGGTAATATAACAGCAGCAGTAGGTAATTTTAAAGCACCAGATGCTACAGCTAGTATTATTAATCAATTTGCTTGTTCCGACGGAAATAATGCAGCTACGTTTAGAACTACAACAAGTGGCAAAATATTTGAAATAAGATCACAAAATAGTGGTACTTTAAAATTTGATTCAACAAGTTCAACTTTTACAGGAGATGTATTAATAGATGATGGAGTAGGAAGAATAACATTACAAAGCGTAAGTGGTGAAAATAGAATACAAAGCACAACAACAAATTTTGGTGCTTATGAAAAATTGGCTTTTACAGCAGATGATTATGAATTCAAATTAGGAAACGCTAATTTTGCAGGTGTTATACATACAACTAAAGATGGAGGTGCAGTTGCAGCAATATCAACACCAAGAATTAGATTAAGAACAGACGGTGTTATTGAATGGGGTGCAACATATAATGCAGGTACTTTAACTTGGGATACTAATAAAGCTGTTATAGCAGCTCAATCAGGTAATGCTTTAGAACTAAAGGCAAATAATAGCACATTAGGATTAACTATTGATACATCTGGCAATGCAACTTTTGAACAAAATGTAAGTTTAAAAACAACAAAGAAATTATATTTAGATGGTGGTTCAAGTACGTATATCTACGAAAGTAGTGATGGTGTTATAGATTTTATTGGTGATGGAGTAGATTTAGTTTCAATGAAACAAAATGGAACTCAAAGTGAAGTTGTAGTAAATGAAAGTAGTGGTGATGTTGATTTTAGGGTGGAATCAAATCATAGCACACATGCTTTCTTTGTTCAAGCAGAAGCGTCTGGAAAAGTAGGAATTGGAACTGATTCGCCTGCATCTTTATTACATATACAAGGTTCTACATTCAATAGAGTTGAAACATATTTTAGTGGTGATTATACAAGTGGTTTTAAATTTTCTGATTTAAATGGCGGGATTTGGTATGATGCAGGAAATGATGATTTATATTTAAATGCAAATCACGCTAATAGTCAAGTAATTTTACAATCAGGTGGCTCAACCACTTTGACTTTAGATGCTTCTAATAACGCAACTTTTGCAGGTGATATATACGGTAAATCAGTAAATGCCGCTTATTCTAGTTTATATAAATTTGGTGGAATATATTTCACTTGGGACAGTGATAGTTATGGAACAAATTTCGAGCACTCAATAACGTCTACTAGTAATGGTACTTATGGTGATAACATGACTTGGAATTCTTACGGTAAAGTTAGAATTAATTTTGATAGTAATAATAACGATTCAGCTGACTTTAGTATTGGTCACCACACAACAGGTACAGCAAATACGTTATTTACTCTAAACAACAGTGGTACAGGAACTTTTGCAGGTACAGTAGATGCTACTAATTATAAAATTAATGGCGCACAAGGTAGTGATGGTCAAGTACTAACATCAACAGGTTCAGGTGTTGCTTGGGAAGATGCATCTGGGGGTGGTACTTTTAATGGTGGTACAGTAGCTAACGCAACAACTTTTAATAGCGATGTAACAATAAATTCTTCTGGTCTTGCAAGTAGTCCTTTATTAAGACTTAATAATAGCGAATCATCTACATATAACCATGCATTCGAAGCCATTAACGCTAATCTTACACAAGGTGAATCAGAAATACTTGTAGTTGGTAAAGCAACTTCTACTAAAAATTCTGGATACTTAGGTTATTATTGGCATGCAAATGGTTCAGATGATAATTTTGTAACAATTGGTCATTGGAGTAACAACCATTTACTTAGAGTATATGGTAGTGGTACTGTTCTAGCAACAGGCAATATGCAAGCTCCAATATTTTATGACTCAAATGATACAGGATATTATGTAAATCCAGCTAGTAGTAGTAATTTACTTGCTTTAGTAGTTCAAGATAATTTATTTATGAACGCTGGACAACTTTATATTGGAGCTGCTAATGGGACGACTGATGATAGCTATAGAATGTATGAAAGCTCTGGAGAGTTTATATGGCAATCAAGAGAAAGTGGGACTTGGACAACTAGATTTAGCATATCAAATGGAGGAGCAATTTATTCACATATAGATCATAGAGCTCCTATATTTTACGATTCAAATAATACAGCTTATTTTATACATGCTGACAATAATAGTGTATTAAAATCATTATATGTAGGTAGCACTGGTGTTAACAATGGTAACAATACATACAATATACGTTTAGAAGCTTCTGATGAATCCTCTATAGGTTTTCATGATAGTGGTTCAACAATAGGTGCAATAACATTTTCCGGAGCTAATGGATTTAGATTAGGCGCTACCCACGGCGGTTATGGTCCACATCAAGTTAGTTCTATGGCTGAATTTTATGTTGCTAAAGAAGCAGGTGATACTGATGGTCAATCTTTAAAGGGTTATAGATTAAATAAAGCTACATCATCATCTTGGACTGAAGGTGGTACTGGCAATCAAACAGGCTGGTATGGAGGTAATTTTAATGGTAGTGAAATTACTACTAAATGGGTTACGGGTCCTCATGGAGAAAGAACATTAGCAGCAGAAACAACCGGTGACACTAATAATGATTATGATGGTGGTTATGTAAAACCAATAACTAATTTAGATATAAACAAAGCTCACTTATCTTATGTTTACATAAAAAGATTAGCTGGTACAACAGGTAATGTTTACCATGGTACTGGCGCAGGAACAAATCAAATTACTGATTTGTCTGGAAATTCAAATACAAACCCTTACTTTCATTATCCTAATTTAGGTAGTTTTCCTCAAGATGTATGGTGTATATCTATTGGTGTTATACAAGCTAACAACGATAGTAACACAACTGCTTTAACTGGCAGCTCTGATTTACAAGGGATATATAGATGTGACACTGGTCAAAAAATACTTAATTCGAGCAATTTTTGGAAATTAGGTAGTGCTGGTAGTTCATTAAATAACGGTAATAGATTTTTCCATTATTATTCTACTGATGCTTCTGCTAAATTGCTATGGGCAAAGCCAGGGTTTTTTGAAATAAATGGTGATGAGCCTTCCTTAGCTGAATTATTAACTGGTGGAGGTAGTAGAGGTTTACACACAAATGGTGGAGATATAACAGCAAATAAATATTACGATTCGGCTAATACAGCTTTTTATTTAGATCCAGCAAGCACAAGTGTACTGAATACAGTTTCTGCAACTGAGTTTGACTTACCATCAGGCGGTAAACTAGACTGGGCTAATGGTGATGCAAGAATAATTGAAGGTGATACAAATAACTATAGTTTATCTTTCCAAACATATGATGGATCAAACGTAACTACAGCATTAAGATTAGATGGCGATAATACTGCTACTTTTACAGGAATTGTTGATTTAGGCAGTGGTGGCGCTAGTATTAAGAAATCTGCTGGTGGTACTAATGGTAACCATGCAGCTATAGAATTATATTCTTCAGGAACTGCTGACAGTGGTTCTGCTATAGCAATACAACAACAGACAAGTGAAGGTGATTCTATAATATTTGCAGACTATGATCCACATGTTGAGTGGGGTATAAGTACTGAAAATAGCAATAATGAAATACAGTTTACAGCGGGAACATCTACTCCAACTCTAGGGTCAAAAACTCTTTACAACAACGCTGGTACCGCTAGAACCGCTTATAAGAAAATGATTTTTGTTTTGGGTAGTGGTATAATGGAAGTTGCTGGTAGTATTAAAGCTCCAATATATTACGATCAAGCTAACACAGATTATTTTTTAGACCCAGCTTCTAGAAGTCAGCTTGGTGATTTAACCTTACATAGCGGTGCTGTTTGGGATCCTACAACACAAGGGCAAGCAATAGGTGCTTTACATTTAGATCCTAATAGCGCAACTGATCACGCGGGCGCTGCAATAACATTTGGAGCTTCTGACCATTCTAATGGTACTGTTGCTGATGCCGGTATATATGTAAGATCAGATGGTAGCTATGGTACTAGGATGTATTTTTCAACTACTGACTCATACGCTTCAGGTTCTAAAACAGCCATGAACATACTTCAAAATGGTCAAGTAAATATTACAAGAAGTAATCTTATTGTAAACACTGATGTAAGAGCTCCATTTTTTTATGATTCAGATGATACTAATTTTGTGTTAAATCCAACTGCAACATCTGTGGTTAAACATATAGAAATGAAAGCTGCTGGTGAGTTAAAAATGTACAGATCTGACAATGGCGCTTATACTTCTCAGGATGCTAGAGATGATGGGGGTAATTATGCTGTTCCGCATAAATTTACTAATAACGGTAGTAGTTATGGAGCATATAAAGAAAAATGGTTTGATGGTGATAGTTATCATAGTATACAAATAGCTAGTAATCAATTTAATTTTGATACTTCTGTTCAGGTTGATGGTAACTTTAGAGTAAGTAGTGGAAATGTTCTTTTAAACGAATCAACAGCACTTAGTAATAGAAAACTAAGATCAGCAGGTGGCTATTCCTTAGAGGGTGGTGGTTATAACACATCATATACATCTGATGGATTGTATGGTGGTACAGCAACACCAAACCGATTGTCATTTGCAAGTGGTCGTTATGTAGTTCTTGGTTATAGCGATAATGGTTCTGGTTTATATGCTGAAACAATGTCTCTAGAAACTCATTCAACAGATGGAACTGGTGCTACGGTTGAAAAAAATGCTTTTGTAATAAAAAATACTAACAGTAGTAGTTACGTAGCTAGAATAAGTAATTTAGGTAAAATTGAGTCTGATACAAGTGTTAGAGCACCAATATTTTATGATTTAAATGATACTACTTATTATGTAGATCCTGCTTCAACTGGGATTTTTAATAATTTTCAATTAAAAGGAACAATAAATTTACCAGCAAGTGGATTAGCAAGTCACGGTGGAAGTCATCGTCCAGCTTACGGTATATACCAAGAAGGTGGTTCTTGGACTTCTCCATTCCCTGATTTAGTTATTGCAATGCACACAGGTATTAAAATGGGTGCAAACGCTAGTTATAATGGAATTAGGTTCTATTCAGATTATCAAATGTCTGATGGAGCAACTCAACTCATGTCAATAAACAATCACGCTGATGGTTTAGGTAGTAACCATGTATATGTTAATTATAGTTTACAAGCTGGAAGTAGTTTAAGAGCCCCTATATTCTATGATTCAAACGATACTACTTTTTACTTGGATCCTGCAAATTCAACAACATCACTATCAACTGCTGCTAAATGGGTTTGCCAGGGCGGTCATACTAGTGCTAGGATGCAATTAAATTATGCACATGGTAGTGATAGCGGAAACAGTGGTGCATTAACTGGTTGGGCATCAGAACCTGGAATTACTTATAATAGTGCTGGTATTGGCGGTAATATTCATGTAAATGGTCAATATTATGGTCGAGCATATAATTCTGGTTATGGTGTTTATGTAAGGTTTGACAAGGGTACTGGTAATCTTGAGCACTGGACAACAACTGGAAATGCAGGAGTATCTAGTGGTCAAGGAACTAGAAGATGGTATAATGATGCCTCTGGTAATTCTTTTGCGTCCGCATCAAGTAGAGCACCTATATTCTACGATTCAGATGACACGAATTATTATTTAAATCCAGCTAGTAGCTCTGTATTAGGTGGAGCGTCTTTTGGATCTTCTATAAGTATTACAGGTACGGTAACAGCAAGTTCAGATGTTGTAGCTTATTCAGATGAAAGATTAAAAACAGATATAAAAACATTAGACGGTTCTAAAGTTTATGATATGCGTGGTGTTAGTTTTACTAAAGAAGATAAAAAAGGTAGTGGTGTTATAGCTCAAGAGTTAGAAAAAATAGCACCTGAATTAGTAAACGACGATAACGAATATAAAGCGGTAGCGTATGGTAACATAACAGGTTATCTGATTGAAGCAATAAAAGATTTAAAAGCAGAGGTAGAAGAACTAAAAAAACAAATTAAATAATGAGTTTAACAATCAACAGTACAAGTTATATAGATAATTTAGATCTGTGGCAAGCTTCCTTAAGTTCATTACCAGATTTAGATTATCCTAATTTAAGTTATAAAGAACAAGATAAGGGAAGACACTTTTGTACAGATGAAAATGCTTTGAATCAAGTAAAAGATAGTTTTGACACAAGTGTAATTGATACTAAAATATCTGTTCCATATTACATTCATTTGGAGATTATTAAAAACGAACCAGGGTTTAATTTAATACCTCATTATGATAATTCAAATATGCTTGGTGTTATAATTATAAATTTAATTGACAGCAAAACATCTACTGAGTTTTATAATAACCAGAATGTTAAAATAGGACAAGCACCAACAAGTCTTTCTAAAGGTATTATGTATTTAAATAATTTTGATTTTAAACACGGTTACAATAACACTACAAATGATAATAGATATATTGCTATTTGTATAATTTATAAAAAATAAATAATGGCAGTACCAACTAGTGGAACATTAAGCATGGTTAAATTAGCTAGAGAAGCTAAGTATGGCGATTATAATGGTGGTCAAACTATGGGCACTATATCTATGCGTGATTTAATGGAAGGTGGTAACTCAGGAGGATCAACAATAAGTTATCCCGCTATAAATACAGCTAGTACATTACATCCATTAGATGCTACTTACACAAATATTACAAATATAAATGTAAACATGGGAGGTGAAGCTCCTGGCTCTTGTAATACTAATTTAATTATGTATAACAATAGTGGTTTATCATCAGCAAGAACGTGCTTTGTTAGATCTGATTTAGATGGAACTGGTAAAACAACAAGTGATTATTCAAGACAATATTCATGGATGGAAATTAGATTAAGTGCTAGTATAGGAAATGCAGTTTTAGAACATAAGTTTGAAAGATTAGCTAAGGTTCACACTTTTAATGGTCATATATATTATTCAAACAATACCGGCACCACAAGAATTCCTAATGGCACATATTATATAACTTTTGCTGGCGCTAACTCAAACGGTTTATATACTTGTACAGGACCAGGTAATGAGTCTTTAAAAATAAAAGTTGTTATAACAAATACAACAACTACACAAACAAATGAACTAGGAAACTAATGGCACCAATTCCATATCAATTTAGAGATTTTTACGGGTACGATCAAGATACCGTTAGTGCTACAGCACCTACTGGTGTTAATATAAATGTTAGAGGAATTCAATGGAATACTTTTATAACAGATGGAACTATTAGTAGTAATGGTGGAGCTAGCGTTACTGCTAGAGGTGTTCTTTATTCATCATCAAATACTACCCCAACAATAGGTGGGTCTAATGTTACTCAAATAACATCTGGAACTGGTACATCAAATTTTTCAGTAACTGTACCCGCAGCTGGTGTTCTTACTAATTCTACAACTTATTATGTTAGAGTATATGCTACAAATAGTATTGGTACTACCTACTCAAGTGTATATGCTGCTCAAACAGTTCGTAGACCTCATACGTTTAAATATGCTACAGGTAAATTTGGACATGCTTTTGTTTGTAATAGCACTGATACAGTAACTGTATATGCTCAATCTCAAAACTCTACAAACTTAGTTTTACAATTGCAAACAGCAATTTACACAAGCGAAACTCCTAATCACTCTGGGCAGCCTAGTGGTTTAATATCTTACTCAGATGGTAACCACAAAGGAAGATGGACAGGTACTGGTTGGTCATCAGGATTTACAGAAAGTTGTTAAAAAATGGGAATAATAATAAACACAGACAGTATATATAAAGATAATAACATTATTATGCATAATGATGTTGCTTTGTATGAAACCTCTGTCGCTGATATAGTAGCACAAAATGGTGGTAATATATTAGAAATTGGTTTCGGTTTAGGAATATCTGCTACACAAATACAGACACATAGTCCTAGTAAACATGTTATAGTAGAAATAGAAAAAGATATTTATGACAAAGCTGTAGAGTGGGCAAATGGAAAATCTAATGTTGAAGTTATACATGCTGATTGGAAAGATGCTATAGGTAATTTAACAGATAAATTTGATGGAGTGTATAATGATGCTGATTCAGATACTACGGAAAGATTAGAGTCTTTTAGCAGTGATGTTAAAAACTTGTGTAATAACAACTGTATACTAGTACAAACTTCTTGGGGAATGGATAATGATATAGCTAGAAATAAAACAAATTACACTACTATATCACTAGATGAGAATACTAAAAAATGGTATCAAGAAGATACAATTGATATAATTTATATTACTTTGATTAATAATCAGTGGGTATAAATAAAAATTTTTATTAACTTTGGGTAAATACTTAACTAAAAGTATTTATTAAATACATATATATTATGGCTATAAAATACACATGGAAGATCACGGCTATGAAAAAAGCACCATCGATGGACGGTTTGTCCGATGTGATCACAGGAATAAATTTCGAATATAAAGGAGTAAAAGGAACAGGAGACAGTGCTGTAGAAGGCACTTTTAATGGAGCTTGTCCTATAGCTGCTCCTGACAAAGATAACTTTACAGCGCTTAAAGATTTAAAAGAAGCAGATGTAATTGTATGGGCAAAAGCTAGTCACCCAGTAGAACACATGAATGATGTGATTGCTAAACAGATAGCAGACCAAGAAACTCCTAAAAGTGTAGATGCAGATATGCCTTGGGCACCTGCACCTGAAACACCTGTAGAAGAGTAACTAAATAATTAAACAATTAAATTTAAATAAAATGGCAGAAACTAAAATGGAAGATATCACAGTTAATGAAGAAAAAAAATTAACTGCTGATGAATTAAAAGAAGTTCAAGAGTTTGATAAATCTTTTCAACAAATGCAGTTTGCATTAGGAGAAATAGCAATATTAAAACATAACTGGGAAAAAAGAGAGGCAAGTTTGTGGGAACAATTTCAATCGACTGTAGACGCTCAAAATAAAATGAGAGAAACTCTACAAGAAAAATATGGTGAAGTATCTATAGATAAAAATACAGGTATGATCACTGAAAGTCCTACGCCTCCTCAGCAAGGATAATGAAGTATAATAATTCTATACTAGAACATACAGTAAAACAAAAAGGTTACAAATGGTTTAGTAATGGAGACTACAATTTAAATATTGTAGGCATTAGAAACTCTGATACTAAAAATGAAGTAACTAATGCTTTTGATGATACGCTTACAGTTTCCTATAAAGTAGGAGGTAAGTGGAAGTATTACGAGTTTGATTGTACGACAGATCCTGGTACACATTGGGTAAAAAATATACTCAAAGAATCAGGAGTAGCAATACTTAAACCAGGTCAGTATAGAGGATCTCATAAAATAGGCTTGCACCAAGGAAAATATGAAGCACTTAGACAAATGAAACCAGTGCATGTCTACAGAGATAAAAACAAAGATGGTGTATATGACAAAAACGAAGACAGCATAGAAGTCGGATTATTTGGAATAAATATACACAGAGCTACAAAACACGCAGGCAAGAAGTCTAAACAAATAGATAAATGGTCTGCTGGGTGTCAAGTAATAGCAGCTGCAGATGACTTTAAACAGTTTATGGAGCTAGCTAATACTGCTAAAGATGTGTGGAGTAATAGTTTTACTTACACTCTAATAGAATCAAAAGATATTAAAGTAAATAAAAAGAAAAGTGCATGAAATAATTTAAAACAATAAGACAATGACTCTAAATGAAATCGCATATAATATAGCTGATGCTTCTGGCAGAGGTACGAATGCGGCATATATAGAGCGTCTTAAGTTTCAAATTAAGTACTACAGATCACTATTAATCCGTAGAGATCAAGAACGTAACACTTACTTACCAGATCAATTTATACAGACAATAGAGGTTCCTATATCTCTTGTAAATATTAATGACTCTATAGAGTTTTCTGCAGCTATAAATGGTCAAGGATTACATAAATCAAATAGTCAAGTACCTGATCCTGTAAGATTAAAAAGAGGAGTTCCTTTTTTTCAGGTTGCGTATTTTAAAAATATATATGACGGATCTTTATCAGTAACAGCTGATGAATTAGTTGCATCTATTACTACAAATACAAGTGATGGTACAAATAATAACTATACAAATGTTGCTACAACTACTAGCGGCAAAGGAACAGGAGCTGTTCTTAGTTTAACTGTAGCTAGCGGTGCTGTAAGTGCTATAACTGTTACAGGAATAGGATCTGGATATTTAGTAGGAGATACTATAACAATACCTAAAGCTACTATAGGAGGTAGTACAGATGTAGTTATTACTCTTGCTACAGGAGATATTGATGCTACAAAGAAGATTGTAGAAAAAGTAGATCTTATACCAATTACCCCGGGAAATTCAAAGTATGCATATTTTACAAAGTATAATCAAGCTACCCCTAAGTATTTCTATCAAAATGATAGAATCTATACATTAAATATTCCTACTGCAGATGTTGTATTAGGAACTAATTATGTACTTCCTAAATTGTTTGTTAGAGCGATATTCGAAGATGTAAACGACTTAAGAGGCTTTACATACTTGGGTGAACCATGTTATAATGATGATATGGATTATCCAGTAACAGCTGATATGATACAGATGATTACACAATCTATATTAGCGGGTGAATATCAAGCAGAAAATCAAATAAACGATAACGAAGAAGTACAAACAGATGAATAGATACGGAGCAAAAGATATGTTTGAATACTACAAAAAGCAGTATCCAGACACCGATGTAACATATACTCTTTATAAGTATATTATATCAAAATTTAATAAAAAGTTAGTAAAGAAAGTTTTAGAAGGCAAAGAATTTTACTTAGGTTATAAATTAGGAACAATAAGTATACGTAGAATAGAAAGAAATTTTGATAAGAAAAGTGTTAATTACTTTGAAACAAGAAAGTTAAAAGCACAAGGTATAGATAAAGTAGTATATTATACAGACGATCACTGGTTTAGGTGGTATTGGGCTAAAAGAAGATGTAAAGTACCAAATAAAAGTGTGTACAAGTTTTCTCCAACCAGTGGACCTAATGGTATAAAACGAGCACTCTCAACTTTAATACAAGAAGATGAGTTTGCATTTTTAAATTTTGTAAAATGAACTATAAATTAATTAGCGCAAAACATGTAATTTCTAAGATTTTTAGAGATCTACGAATCAACGACGAAAGCTGGGTATTAGATGCTATGGAGTGGATCGGAGAAGCTTTAGAGTATATAGGAACTGTTTCTACTACAGAAAGAAAAGCTGCTACTGTTACTATTTCTAGTCATAAAGCAGCACTTCCTGCGGATTTATTAAATATAATACAAGTAGAATATAACGGTTCTGCGTTAATGCATGGTACTGATACAGCTGGGTATGATTTACCTAATTCTGAAAGATCAACTACCATGACTCCTAACGGAACCACGAGTGAAACATTTAGTTCTGCTTGGACTACTGATGTTAATAATACTAGTAATAACTCTAGTGAATTAACATTAAGAAGTACAGCAAATAGTCCATATGGAGGAGATTACTATTTAATAAATAATGGTAACATACAAACAAACTTTGAGAAAGGAACTCTCAAAATACACTACAGTGCTTATCCTACAGACGATGAAGGTTATCCTATGGTACCTGATAATATATATGTAAAACAAGCTTTAGAGTGGTATGTGCTTAGACAAATGTTAATGGGAGGATATAATCATCCTTTATTTGACTGGGGTGTTGCAGATCAAAAATGGGGTCAGTATTGTGTTAGTGCACAAAACGATTTAGCATTCCCATCAATAGATAAAACAGAGGCATTTAAAAATATGTGGGTTAGGTTAATACCTAACATAAATGCTCATAGAGACTTTTTTATGGGTAACCAAACAACAGAACAGATTCTTAAATAATGAAGCTTACACAAGGGTTATATAAAGATACGGATCCAATTGATCAGTTGCAGGGTACGTACCCTAATGCTAGAAATGTGCTTATTAATAAGATACAAGGAGCTGTAGCTAATGAGTTGGGTTTTGATAGAATAACAGATCTTAATAAAAAGATTATAGGATCTATACCTATTATAGATGATGAGATTATTATATTCTCTAGAGATGATGATTCTACTAATCAAACAATAACAAGAAACTACGCTAAGTATAAGGTTACAATACCTAGAGCAATGTCTGGTACTTTAACTATAGGGTTTACAGATGTAGACGGTATACCAGGAACAACTGTTATAAATATTACAACTCTTAATGCAGCTAGTTCAAGTGCTACTCATGTTGTTTATATAAACAATCAAAACCTTGTATTACAAACAGATTCATCTAATCATGCTAATAATTTTACTTATACTTTTAGTATAGCTTCTTCTACAGATTCTGATAATGTAGCTTCTGGTTTAACTGTAGCTAAAATAGCAAATAGTGATATTACTATTAATGATGAAGAGTATGAATCAGAAATAGGTAGATTAAATAAAACAGGAACATATACTCCTATACTTAAATCTAAATCATTAAAGTTTGTTTCAGACAGTTTTATAAAAGGATGTTTTGTATTAAACTATAAAAAAGAAGTTATTATAGCTTTTACTGATAACAAAACGCCTCCAAAAATATTAAACATAGATAGTTTACCTTTTCAGGTAGACTCTACAACTAAAAAATTATTAGACGAAAGAAATATAGTATTGTCTTATTTATTTCCAGAATACAAAAAACCTAAAATTGTATATAAAGAAATACTAGATAGTGGGGGAGCTTTAAAATCTGGTGCCTATTTTTTTGCTTTTGCTTATCAAATGGAAGATGGAAGTGTTACAAATTACACCCCTTTAGATGGTCCATTTATAGTAACTAACTCTACATTAGAACTCTCTGGTAGTTACAGAGAAGATATGCAAAATAATTTTGAAATAGTATCTATGTATGATGGTTGTGAGCCGGATAGTCCTACTTCTAAATCTATAAAGTTTACATTAACTAACATAGATACTAGATATAAATATGTTCATTTTAGTGTGTACAAAAAAATAGGAGGTGTTACAACTAGTGAGTTTATTAAAAAGTTAGAAATATCAACTGCAACCACTGATGAAAATACTGATGATTCTCTTGAATACGTAGGAATACAAACTGGAAGTGAAGAAAATGATACATTTATTATAACTTATACGGGAAAAGAAACTTCTAGTACATTATTATTAGAAGACATTACTGTAGGTAATGATACGTATAGTACTGCTAAAAGTATTACTTATTTTGAAAGTAAATTATATCTAGGTAATCTTACATCTCACGAAGATTTTAACTATCAGCCTTATGCTATGGATATTAGATCTGAATGGGTTAGAGATTTTGTAGATATAAATTCTGTAAAAGGATCGTATAAAGACGAACTTATGGTCTACAACAAACGAGGATTCCGACCTGATGAAGTTTATGCTTTTTATATATCCTTTCTTTATAACGATGGAACATGGTCCGGTGCTTATCACATACCAGGAAGAGAAAAAGAATCTGTTACAATAGCTTTACAAGACTCACAGGAAAATTATTTAACTCCTATAACTGTAGAAGAAGATACAAAACTATCAGATATTGTATTAGGAGATGTAGGTACTGGAACTATTTTAGCTGCAGATAGAGTTAAATATGAAGAAATATTTCAACATGATTTAGGTATAAGTGATGATGCTAGATGGTTTCAAACAAGAGATACTGCTAGAGTTGATGGTAAAATGGGGTTCTGGCAAAACGACACTGAAAAATATCCTGATGATGAAAACAGTTTTGGTACTAGTGCTGGTACTCCAGTAAGACATCATAAGTTTCCAGCATACAATACTATGAATGGTCTTAACACTACTTTTGTAGATACCTCTGGAGACGGGTCATCTCCTTCTACAGGTACAGGAGATTTAGTTGTAATAGCTTACATGGATAAATGTGAAATAGATCTTAGACCTGATATACCTAATGAAGATGATGATACTGATATAAGTATATGGAGTCAAAATGATGACTCGGGTGATTGGAGTGGAAATAGAACAGATTTTAATCAAGTGTTTACAAGAGAACGTGTATGGCATCATTTATATTTATACGTATCTAGTTCTACTGGACAAGCTGCTCCTGGATATTATTTACTAGCAAAGTCTAGAGACCCTAGAGAGTTTGTTGTAAATGGTAAACCTTATTATCATTATTTAACAGATTCTGAAATAGAAATAAATGGAGACATGAGATCAGGAGGATATCAACACTCTGTTATATCTCCTAGTCAAATTGTTAGTGGAGCTGTTCCTGTAACTGAATTATATCCTAATATGTTATCTCCAGAAAATGCAGATGCATTAGCAGATGGGTATGATTTTGAATACACAGGAGCTGGTATGGGTAAAAACTTAGCAGACTCTATACCTAACGAACCTTATAGATCATCTCAAGAATACTTTTATGTCAATGGAGCTGATATTAATAATTATGACGGTAAGATAATAGGATGTTATTGGTGGAAATGGTATAGAAAGTTTTGTTTAGACGCAGCTCACAAATCTCAAGCTTATGCTAGATTTTGGGGAGAACCTAAACGTATAGACGCTTGTAATAGACTACATAGTAGTTATGATTATAGTATGAAATCCGATCCTATTATTGAAAATGAAGAATCTCCTCAAACAGCTATTATAAATGCTTTTTGGAATAATAGCAGTTATAACAAAGGATCTAATAATGGTAATGGTATTAAAACTATTAGGCAAGGAGTAGAGTTTAAATTTACTGCGACATTAGGTAATTATCTACAGCCTAGTTTTATTACTAGTCAACCTTACGGAGCTATAGGAAACGGTACAGTTAAACAAAGCAATACAATGTCAACTATTGATACTAGTACTATGGCACCTGTAACATTTAATTCTTTTCATTTTCATTCTGGTGGGTTAGCTAATCAAGTAGCTCAAGCTCCTTTAACTTCACATAATAATTTTGCTGCATCAACTAGTGGTAATTTTTCTAGAGGGGTTTGGAGTAATGGTAATTATACATATACAGCTAACATAGCACATACTGTATATTTAACAGGTAAACATGGTATAAAAGTAAAAACTAATAGATTATCTGGAGCAGCTTCTGGAGATCTTACTGTAAAACATCAAGTTATATCTGGTATACGTAAAGTTAGACGTATAGATGTTTCTGATACTTCTACTTGGATAAGAGAAGATGTATATCGAAATACTGAAACAAACACAAAAGTGTTAAAAGCTACAAATGATAATATAGTTACATCTACTATGGGTGGTAACTTTACTAGTGAAGATACAGAAGATGTATTTAGACCTGATCCTCATGTAGCTATTAGTTTACAAGCAGGAGATGTGTTACAATTTTATCATGAAACGGTTGTAACTGGTCCAAGTACAATTTCTCATACAGCCAGTGATTATAAAACTACTGTTACATATGAATATAATTTACAAGTATTAACATATAATTATACTTTCCCTGAACCTTCTTATAGTCCTTACTCTATGAATGCAGCTGTTTTAGGTATTAAATTTAGTAATATAAAAATACCTAGAGAGTTAAAAGATAAAATACAAGGATATCAAATATATTATGCAGAAAGAGATAATAGAAATCAACAAACTTTTGATCAGTCTATTGCATTTCACGGAGCTCCTCATGCGTTGTATCCTAATCAAGAAGGATCTTATGCAGGACATCTTATACCGCTAGGTAATTTATATTTAAAAGACGGAGCTACTGCTTATGGAGATTCAGGAACAGGATATACTAATTCTAACTGGACACAAACAGACGATCCAACAGATACTACTACAGGAGGCGGTATGAGCTTAGATGTACATGCATTATCTAAACAACATAGAATTATACCTACTTCTTTACGTTTTCATGGTTTTGATGTTTTAAATAATAAACCTACAATACAATCTGCTTACATTAAAACAGTAGCTACATTAGGATCTACAGATTATTCTGATGTGCTATCTACTGCAAGAATCACAGCTGAATCTGGTACAGGATCAGCGAGTCAATATGATGGTACTGTAACATTTACAGCAGACCCAGATAATGCAGATGCTTTAGGAGTATATAGACAGGTAGAAGGATTAAACTCTACAGTAGATACTCCTGTACAAGCTAGTTATAATCAAATATGGAATAGATTTGCAACCTCTACTACAGTAGCAAGAAACCCTTCTTTTTCTCTTTCTACAAATCATTACAAACAAATAAGACAATTACAACAACCTTCTTATGTTCCTGGAGATACAGTTGTTAATAAGAAAAGTATTACAGTTAACAATACACACGGAGAAGAATGTTTCCATGCAGCTATTGTACATTATGATAATGAAAAAACTTGGAGTGAGATAAACCATCACACAGGGTTTGTATCCTCTAGTGTAAGTGGTAGTGTAACTACTTATACTCATCCACAGGGATGGAGAGAAATTAAATCTCATTATCAAAAAGCAGATGGTACAAATATTATAGATCAAAATAAAGGACCATACTATAACTTAGTAGATTTAAAATCATTTAAAACTAATGTTTATAATAGTTTTTATGATCAAAAGTTTATAGCTACAAATGGGTACTATGAAATAAGCACTGTAGACAAATTAAATTTAAGATATAATGATTTTATAGTTAAAGAAACAGCTCCTATATTTGGTGGAGATACTTATGTTAATATGTATGGAGTTAGACTTACTGCTCCTATATACTATTCTCAAGGTAAACAAACTCCTTGGTATCAATCAGACAATCACTTTAAAGCAGCTAAAAATATATTTTTCTTCCCAGTATATACTACTTCTAATTTAGGTCTTAGACATGCTAAAACAAGTATTACAGATAGTTATTATCCAAGGTGTGGTATTGGTTCTATGGCAAGTACAGGAGAAACTACTACAGCCGGTTCTATGTTAGATAAAAAGAAACAAGCTTTACATAACTGGAGAGCAAGAGCTGTAGATATAACACAAACAAATTCTCTTAATTATAATGAAGATTACAACGCTGTTAATAATTATAACACTGTTATGACTTATGATAAGAGAGATAATTTCTTAGATGCTTTTCCTTATAGAATTATACGTAGTCAAAGCTATGGGCAAGAAGATAAAACAATGAGTCTAAAAGAATTTAAGACAAATGATTATTATGAAATGCCTAAGAATAGAGGAGTAATGACCAACATAGAAGGTGTAGGTAAACAGCTTCTTATACATCATGAACATGCAATATTTAAAACTACAACTAAAGATGTTATAGCTACAGATAGTGCAACTGCTACATTAGGTACAGGAGATATATTTAATTTTGCTCCTACTGAACTTATTACTACAGAAAACGGATATGCGGGTACACAACATTTATCCTCTACATTAATATCTAAAGTAGGATATAGTTTTGTAGATGTAGAACAAGGTAAAGTATTTTTAGTTGGTAACGAATTAAATGAGATATCTAATAAAGGAATGCGTAAATGGTTTAGAGATAATCTAACATTTCTTAATACGGCTGTAGAAAATAACGACACAGCGTTTAATATAGGTGGATCCGGATTTACAACTGCATTTGATGAAGAAAATAATAGAATTATACTATCTAAAAAAGATTTAAAACTTAAAGTTACATTATATAGTAATGTACAAGTGCCTACTAGCGCTAGACCTATAGATCCTTATTGTCTTGTAGGCAGTGATGGTAACCCTACAGGTCAAGTTGGGTATGCTAACTTAGAAATACTAGATCAATATGGAGAGGTTATTACAACTGTTGCTAATGTAAACAGTGGTACATATGCATCATTCTATGTAGCACCTGCTTTAGATCTTACTATATGCCCACAAAAACCAGCCGTTTATTTAAACTGGGAAGGTAATGTATGGGAAGGAGAAAAGCCTAAACTTACAGCTACATTAAGCCAAGCACAAACTGTAGACTTTACCATTACTGTAGCATATTCAGGAAGTTACAATGAAAGTCCTGGTATACCTTCTACAACTATAGTAGTACCTGCAGGAGCAATAAGTGCATTTGTAGAAGGAGGAACTATACCTACAGATCAAGTAATTGAATTAAATCCTACTGAAACTATTATAGCTACTATAACAGCTATAACTAAACCGGGAACTAATAATCAAGGTAATGCTATAACTATAAATAATGCTGGTACTGATTTAGGAGGAGCACAAACACTTATTGTATTAGACTGTCCTGTACTAGTAAATGATAGCGTAGAAGGTATAACAAATGGAGGAGATAGCACAATTAATATATTATCTAATGATAGTATGGGATCTACAGTTTCAGGAATTGATGCTGTAGTTACAATCAAAACCTTACCTAAAGATAGTAGTAATAATGTTATAGGTACTCTTAAAGATCCTAATAATAGTGATGCTGTTCTTAGTGTAGGTTCTACATTAAGTGGTAACAGTATTAAGTTTAGTCATACTTCTAGTGCTGCTTTAACCGGTTCATTTCAGTACACAGTTACAAAAGGACCTTGTAGTAGCGATGCTACTGTAAACTTACAGGTAATTGCAGTAGATGAAAATACATATATAAAAATATATTTTGATGATTCTGGATCTATGAGTAGTACTGAAGATGATTTAAATGCTATGAAAAATGCAGCTTACAGTAATACGCATGGGCTTAGAAGATTACTGCAAGATTTTTATGCTACAGGTCAAACAGAAGGACAAGGAAATTCTAATGCAGCTACTAATGGGGCAACTCAATACGCAGCTAAAGTTACAATAGCAGACTTTTCAAGTCATGGTGGTTCTGCAGCTACTGAAAGAACTTTTCATATGTTAAATAATGGAGGTAATGGATTTACTACAGGAAGCAGTGGCGCATTTCCTAATGCTTCTAAAGTTGTAATATTTGTATTTCAAGATGAAGCTTCTGTTATTTATCATGATGGAACCTTTGCAACTAATGAAAAAACAGCACAGTACGATACCGACATTGCCGCTTTAAGAAGTACTTTAAATGGTTTCAGTTCTAATACAACTTTTTATAGAGCGAATATATTTAGAGTAGCTACAGGAAACACAGGTGACTATAGTTCATTTGATGATTTTATTGTAGCTGTTAGAGCAGGTTCTGGTTCTTACTCTGGTACAAATGGGTTAAGTGATAAACAAACATTTGTAGGATATACAGATGATGTAATACCTAATAATGATAATAGTGTAACTACAGGATATTATAAAAATTTAATAAAAACAGCAATGGAAAACTTAGGTTATTCATTTAGTTAATAATTATGGCAACGAATATAAATAGTTTAGCGGTAGGATCTTTAGTATTGAACAATGGTCAATACTATAAAGTTATTGCAGGTACGCCTTTTAAGCAACTACAATTACTTACACAAGCTGAACTTAATACGTATTTTGAGGATAACTCTTGGACTTTATCATATTCATTAGATACACAGTCCTGGGCATCATACCATGATTATATACCGTACGGTATGGTAAATACTAGAAATTTATTATATTCGTTTAATTATGACGAAGTCTACAAGCATAACATACCTAACAAATATGCTAGGTATTACTATAGTGGATCTAGTCAAACTACATACCCAAGTTATGTAGATGCAGTATTTAATGCAGAAGGTAGTACAACAAAACTATTTTCTACAATTAACTGGATATCAAAGACAAAAAATTCGTCTGGTGCTAATTTGCATCAGTCAACTATTACAGATTTAATGATATATAACTCTTATCAATGTTCAGGAAATATTGATTTAGTGTTAAAAACCTCTTCAAATGAGGCAAACATATCAAATTATAATATGTATAACAAAGAAGGTACATGGAGCGTTAATAAGTTCAGAGATGTGGTTATTAACCCAGATAACTCCTTCATAGACAGCGACTTAAACATAGTTACAACTAATTTAAATAGTAGTTTACCTTGGTACAACAAAAAAAGATTTATAGATAAATTCATAATTTCTCGGTTTTCATTTGATAATGTCAGCCAAAATAGCTTATATTTGTATGATGTAAGTGCTAATATGAGATTATCTGCCAGATAATATTAATTTTAGATATCAAAGATAGTCAGCGAAGCATATAAGTTACAAAGTATATCCAAATTTAGTATAGAATTTACAGTTGCATAGTATTTCAGTGCGCTGACTCTCTTTGTTATAATACTTAAAAACAAAAAAATGAGAGATACTTATACTTATAAAAAAGGTACTTACATCCTTACCTTAATACTTTTCCTATGCTCTTTTATAACTTTTGGTCAAGAGAAAGAAAAGAAAGGATTCTTTAAATCCTTCTATGATGGATTTTTTAAATACGCCACTGTATATGCAGCAGGAGACATAAGCAATGCATATGAAAACTCACGTACAGATTATTTTGTAGAAAGACCACCAGATGGTGACCTCTATTCTATACCACGTGTTATAGATGTTACTGAATATTATCCATTCGATTATAGATATGGTGTAGGAATTCGTAAGCTTGGTAGATTTGGATATGAGAGAAAGCCTGGTAACTTCTGGACTGGTAATCAATTTAAAGAAAGTCAACAAGCATTATCTTCTCCGACTTCAGCTGTTGATGGATTTGAATACTTATTTCATTTTGAAAAAGAACGTCTTAGAGGAGAAGAATGGGAAAACTATAGGTATTTTATAAGACATACAGGCAAGTATCATATTGTAAAATTAGAGTCTAGAGAAAGAGGAGCATTTAACTTTTCATATAAATCAGCAGAACTTAGAGCTAGACTACCTATTGGAAAGAAATTTAGTATATCAGCCGGTGCTATCTACCGTACTCATGAACGTGCTTACGGATATAACCCGATTGAAATATGGTTAAACGAAACTGAAACATGGACTAATCCTAATACAGGAGAAGTAATAGAATATCCTGCAAATCCTTGGTATACTTTAGGATTTGAGTATGGTTATACAGATCATTATACTTCTTATACTGATATTAATACTGGAAATGTAATTTATGACTGGATATGGAGAGATGACCAAGGAAATATAGTAGCACATTCAGATCTGGATTTTAGAAATACAGTATTTAGAGATCTTATTAATAGATACAATAATGAAATTTGGGACACTATAGATCCTTTTGGTGTTGTATCTCCAATCATCGGAGCAGATTTTTATCATTATAAATCTAATTTTTGGCTTCACGCTTATGCAAACTATCTACCAGGATACCACAAATATGTTTCTGGAGATGTAGACTTTAGTTATTTAAATAGAAATAACTGGGGTAAAGGAGGATTAATAGAAGATGCTGAACCTGAGCAATGGGAGGATTATCAAGTTGGAATTAACTTTGGATGGAAAATAGGAAAAAATTTAGGTTTATTTGCGGAAGGAGAATATAATAAAATGTGGTCTACAGAATTTTTTAACTCAACTTTTGGAATTAACTATACATTTAGATAACTATGAAAAAATTATTATTACTATTTAGTTTGTTTTTAATATTAGGATGTGAAAAAGAAGAAGACATTTCACTAGAACAAGTATTTGAAATATCATTAGATGGTGTTTCATTTGATCCTTACGAAAGATATTCTATAATTACTAGTTATGGAGCTGTTAAAGATGTAGATAGTTTTAGAAGAAAGATATTTGTATTATATCTTCAAATAGATGATGGACCTCCTAGATTAGATAGACAACATTTTGCTTTGTATACTTATGATTTAGAAGGAGATATGAATGATGATTTATTAGACACTGGTACATACGATCATCTAGGAACAGATGATAAACTAGCAGGTTTAGAAATAATAGGAGAGAATGATTATGTTGAGTGGGCTGAAATAAATGTAACAAAAGTTAAAGATGGTTTAATATCTTTAAATGGAAGTGGTACATTTTATAATCCTTATATACAGCAAAAACAATTAGCAGAAATAAACTTAGAAAACTTTCCTATTGGAATAGATATAGAATCTACTCCTTATGGATATTTAATTAATTAATCATGGCAAAACAATTATCAGAGGACTCAAAAGTAACATTAGATCTTAAAACCCTTGGAATGTTGGGTGCCGGTTTATCAGCTTTGATAGGTATGTGGTTTGCATTACAAGCTGATATTGCTGAGGCAAAAGAGTTACCTCTTCCAGAAATAGATAGAATTGAATATGATTTAAAAGATGAATTAATTCGACAAACAATCATGGATACACAAGATGATGTAGATAAAATATTAGAAGAAATAGAAAAGATAGATGAAAGATTGTATGAAATTCAGAAAAGATGAGAACAATATTACTATTCTTAATGCCTTTTTTAACGTTTGCTCAGTCAGATGTACCAGAAAAGTATTGGATAGATGATTCTAACTTTGATGAAATTATATCACATAGTAGCGCTTTTGGAGATGATGAGTCTACCATAGTTGTTATAGAATTTTGGGCTAAGTTTAATGAAGCTAACTGCTTTGCTGAATGGGATCAGTTAGAAGACGCATCTTACTACAGAGTAGATATAGCAAAAGCCCCTAATGCTAAAAAAGAATATAGAATACGTATGGCACCCACGTTAATAATATTTAAAGATGGTGTTAAAGAAGTCACATTTAAAGCAGGGTTAGATCTTGAATTACCTGCAGACTTAGAAGAAATTCAAGAAGCAATTAATGAAGTCAATGCGGCTTCTAAATTTTAGTAATATGATTAAAACAATAAAAGAGTTTTTCTCTAATGCATGGAATTACATGTGGAGTAAAACTACAGTAGATGAAAAAGCAGTAGCAACTGTAAAAGAAATTAAAAAGAGATATAAGTTAACAACACAGGAATTAGCTGATGTTGCAAAAGCTATTAAAGAAGTTGGTAATCAACTCGGAGATATCGACGATGCAATTGTTGGTAAACAAAGAAAAGGAAGAAGAAAAAAATAATGTTTAGCATGGTCCATATTAGATTGTTAGGAGATGGAGCTCTGTTTGGATTTACTTACTTTAGTAAGAATGATAGAATAGAAGAGTTTGAGCATGAAGATTGGAATGAGTTAAACATTTACTTAATATTTTTAGCAATAACATTAAGATGGTATTAATATGAAGGTAAAAGCACCAAAGGGATATCACTGGATGAAAGCCGGTAAAGGTAGTCCTAAACTTATGAAACATACGGGTAAGTTTGTTAAACACAAAGGAGCAAGTACCACGTATAATTTTGCTGTGCAAAAAAAGCATAGCGGTAAATAATTTGTGTAATTTTTAAATATTGTAACAATGGGATACGGTAAGAAAAAAAAGAAAAAGAAAAGCTATGGAGCTGGAGGCTCTACTTCTCTTAAAAAAATGAAAGCAGCTTCTGCATATAAATACGGTGGAATGACTGGTTCAAATAAGATGACTGTTCAACAGTTTAGACATGGTGGAATGTGTAAAAGAGGAATGTAATGGCTACTAAAAAAAAGAAAGGTAGAGATGGAAAAGCCTGTTGGAAAGGTTATAAACTAGCTGGAACAAAGAAAAAAGGCGGAAGAAGAGTAGATAATTGTGTTAAAGTTAAAAGAAGAAAGAAGAAAAAGTAATGGCAAAAGCAATACGACGAACTACGGGTAAAGGCGGTAACTACCGTAAAACTAAGTCTGGTGCAGGAATGACTAAAAAAGGAGTTAAAGCATATAGACGTGCTAATCCTGGATCTAAGTTAAAGACAGCTGTAACTGGTAAAGTTAAAAAAGGTAGTAGAGCTGCTAAAAGACGTAAGTCATATTGCGCTAGAAGTTTAGGACAACTAAAAAGAAGTAGCGCTAAAACAAGAAACAATCCTAATTCTAGAATAAGACAAGCTAGAAGAAGGTGGAAATGTTAAATATATATTATGAGTAAATTATTAGCTAAAATATTCGGCAACGCCGGAGGAAGCGTAGTAGATAAGTTAGCAGGTGTTGCTGACAGATTTATAAGAACTAAAGATGAAAAGGCTGAGTTTGAAAAACAAATGACTCAGATTTTTATTGACGCTGAGGCTGCAATGCAAAAGAACGTTACAGAACGTTGGAAAGCAGACTTAGAACATGGTAACTGGTTAACAAGATCAGTACGTCCATTAGTTTTAGTTTTTTTAATTGTAAGCACTATGTTAATGGTGTTTATTGATAGTGGGTCTATTACATTCGTCGTGGATGATGAGTGGAAGGATCTTTTAAAATTGATTTTAATGACTACGATCGGAGCTTATTTCGGTGGAAGGTCATATGAAAAGGGTAAAAAAAGTAATAATGGATAAGGGTTTAGGAGATAGCATACATAGGTTTACAAAAGCAACTGGTATAAAATCAGCTGTAGATAAAATGTCTCAGGCATTAGATAAACCATGTAACTGTAATCAAAGAAGAGAAACATTAAATAAAATGTTTCCATATAAAAAATAATAATGGCAAAACAATATACATACGATCCCAGAAAATACCAAGGAGGAGGAATGATTGATCCTATAACAAACATGTATCCTAATTTACCTCCCCCTATGCCTGTTCCTGGTCCAGGAGAACCTGGTTACCAAGGAGAAATAAGGCAAGGAGCTAATTGGTGGGATAATCTAAAAAGTGATGTAAGATCAGTTATAAAACATCCTATGAAGTCTATGAGAACTTTTTTAGAGCAAGGACAAATTCCTTATAACTTTGATAAAGGAGTAGAAGCAGGAAATGTAGAGTCAATGCCTTTAGATTTTGCTGTTGATATGATAAATATACCTGGTACAGCACTAAAACTTAAAGAGAATCTTAATGAAGGAAATTATGGAAGCGCTGGTTTACAGGCGTTAAGTTTTCTGCCTATAGCAAAAGTCGGTACTAAAATAGGTTTAAATCCTAAAACTGCAGAAATAGCAAGTAAGTTTTCAAAATATGGAGCAAAAGGAACTGGAGCAGCTATGGCTTATAATACAGGAGGTACAACAGATCCTAAAAAATCCGCTCCTATGGTTGCTGCTATGTCACCAGATATGATTAGACAGATGTCTATACTATATCCAGACATGGCAACTGATTTTTCTAATATGTCTTTTGAAGATTTATCCGGTTTATATAATGCTATGCAAGAAGGAACTAGAAATGAACAACAAAGATTAAATGATTTTCAACAGTTCTTTTTAAATAAAGGTTCAGACTATGTAGATGCAATTAATGAGGGAGCTGGAAAGTATGATGTTAGATATAGTGCTAATCAAGGAAGAGTTCCAACAATTTTAGGAGGAATAAAACAAGGGGATGATGGACCAATAAGCGTTCAGATGCCAGCTGCTCAGTATTATACTGATATGTATAATCAAATGAAGCCCAAAACATTAGATTGGATTGCAGGACCATCTGGCGGTAATTCTTGTCATTACTATGGAACATGTAGTCAACAAGCAGCAGGATCATCTACTCCTTTAACAAGCAGTGGAACACAAATACAACAAGGAGATGGTAGAGGAGCAATGTTAACACCTGGGCAACCAAATCCTATTATGACGGGTAATTCTGTTTTTAATCAGCCTGCAAACTATGAAGCTATGGGGTATGAATTATTACCTTCTGGTACTACAGATTTTAAACCTGGAGATATGATTAGAAAAAACTTTTCTCCTACTGCTGGTCAAGGAATGCAGCATTCTATCGTGGCTTCTGGATATGTAGATGAAGATAATAACCCTTTAACTTTTGATAATTCTGGAGGTAGACCCTATGCAGGAATGCAACTTGGTGATAATTTTAATCCAAGTGAGTATTATAACTATGATCCAGAAAATACAGAAGGGGGTACACCTATGAGAGTTATGAGATATGTAGGAGATATGCCTGCTTACCAAGGTATACAAAATTATATGCAAAATTATATGCAAACACTATATCCAGATCAGTATGCACAAGCTTATGCTCCACCACCTCAAGTAATTATGGATCCTGAAACTATGCAAGAGGGTGTAGTAACACGTGATAATACTATGGTAAACATGCCTAACATAAACAAATTAAATTTACCTACTGTAAATAAGAGTGATATAAATCTTGAACAGCTTATGTCTGGTATGAAAAATGGAGGAAAGGTTCCAAGCTATGGACCAGGAGGAATGTTAAATTTCAAAGACAACTATTGGAATAGTCAAAATAGATATGATAGATTAGAAGATAGAGCTGATAAATATAACATTGATTTGTTACAGACAGATGGAACTGCAAAAACTAATCGAGAATTAGCTTCAGATACTAGAAACGCTAGAAATGCAGCGTTTGCAGGCAGTGGAGTTGGACAAGCAGCAGGTGCTTTTTCATCTGTTGCGCCACAAATAAGTGGGATGATATTATCAGGAGGTACTCCTGGAGATTATGAACCTGGAAGAGCAAAAGCAGCTGGAGCTGTAAGTGGTGTAGGAACTGGTTTACAATTAGGAATGAACTTTGGACCAATTGGAGCTGCAGTAGGTGCTGTTCTAGGAGGAATAGGAGGAGCTATTTTTGGAGGAAGTCAAGCTAAAAAAGCGGAAGATGAGAGAAAAGAAAATAAAGAAAACATGTTAGCTTCTAATATAGCATCAGGTAAAACTCAAAACGAAGTAAGATCTGCTGGTATTTTAGGTCAGTATGATACAGAAGGAGTTACTAGTAGTTATTATGCAAAATATGGAGGGTTTATGGGTCAACCCGATTATACAGTAGAAGGTGGTGAGCTAATGATGGCTCCTAATAATAATCCACCTCAGACAGATAATAACGGTCGTGTTACACAAATTGGTAAAAATATGTTTAAATTTGAAGGAGATACACACGATGCGCCATCAGGTGGTATCGGAGTACAAGGAGGTAATTCAGAATTTGCATCGCAAACTAATCAAGTATTAGATTCTGGATTTGTATTTTCAGACAGATTGAAAGCAGACCCTAATGATTACCTTAAAAATATATAATTATGGCAAAGATGACTTATGCTCAAATAGCAGAAAAACTTAATAAGCAATACAATAAGTATGATAAACAATTGCAGAATGCTGTAACAGACGCAGAAAGAAATAGTGCTACTTTAATGTTACAAAGGGTATCTGCTAATTTAAATAAACTTATGGTAGAAAATCAGAATGCTGCAAATATAGCAGACTCTAAGAATCCTCCTGCAGATTCTCCAATGCAAAGCCTGCAAAACAGAGAAATGCAGATGGCTAAGAATGGAGGCAAGCTTAAGTCTATACCAAAAAATAATAAAGGATTACCTAAACTTTCTAAAAAGATAAGAAACAAAATGGGATACATGCAAGGTGGTGGTAAAACGTTGCCTAAGTTATCTGTAGATGAGTTAAATGCTTTATCTTATGAAGAAAGAATGCCTTACTATAATCTTTCTCCAACAGATCCTAGAAGCTTTAGTTTTAATACTACCGGATATTTACCTTCACAAACAGAGTTTGCGCGAATGCCTAAAGACATACAAGCAGGATTATTTGTAAACAATCCAGAAATGGACTATAGATTTGGTGCTACAGATGCGCCTAACTTTAAAAGTATGACGCCTGAAGATCAAATGAGACAAAAAATTGCAGGTATTAATCCTGCTGCATTTATGAAAAAAGGAGGTTCAACGTTTCCTGACTTAACAGGAGATGGTAAAACTACTTACGCTGATATATTAAAAGGTAGAGGTGTATTTGGTAATGGAGGAGGACTATGGGCAAACATACATGCTAAAAGAAAAAGAGGTGAAGCACCTGCAAAACCAGGAGACAAAGGATATCCAAATAAAAAACAATGGAACAAGCTTACAAAAGCAATGGGAGGTTCACTTATGATGGCACCTCGTTATTTTCAAGCAGGTGGTATAACACCCGCACAAAGCATTACTCTTAAACAATTACAAGAAGCAGCAAAAGGTTATCAAAGAGGAGATAATAGCATGGAAGCTATAAAAGCTAGGCGTGCATTACAAAACTTTATAAAACAAGAATTAGGACAATCACAGATGGGATACGAAGATTTTCTTGCTTATAATCCAAATGTTATACAACCTCCTACACCTCCTACTCCTGCTGAATTACTTGAATCACAAGGGTTTACTTCTGAAAATGGATATGAAGTTATTGTAGAACCAGGAGGAACATATAATGGTCAAGTTTATCCTGATGGAGTTGTTAGAAGTTATTTTAATGGCGTACCTTATGATTTTAATGTTACAGATAGATCTACAATAGGTAAATTAGAACAACCAGTAATTACTCCTTCTGAACCAGTAACAGGACCAGCAAAAGGTGGACCAGGATCTAAAAATAAAGAAGGATTATATGGTGATGTTACACTAGCACAAGCTAATAAATTTAAAGAAGAAGCTGGTATATTAACAGGACTAGGCGATAAGTTTGATTTTACAAATCCTGAGCATATAAGTTTACTTCAAACAAATATGACTACAGAAGGAGCTTTCACAGGAGATCCAACACTATTAAGTGAGGGTCTAAAAGATGAAATAGCTGCTATAACAGGAGATGCAGGAATGTTTCAAGCAGGTGTAGATGGTAAGTTTGGTCCTGATACATTTAAAGCTTTACAAGGATTTAGTGAATTAATAAAGAATAATACAGATTCACAAGAGACTGAAGAATTACCAATAGCTCCTATCGAATTAGATCCCGTTACTGTAACTGGTCAAAAGAAAAAAGAGGGAGACGGTGGTGGTGAAGAAGCACCTAAAGGTGGAGGTTTAGCAGACAACTTCTTAGGGGCACTACCAGGTGTTGCTAAAGGCTTAGAGTATATGAAAACATATAATACTATTAATAGTATGCTTCCTCCTTCTAATTTAAGTCTCATGAGACCACAGTATATTAATACTGATGTAGATATAAGTGCAGATTTAAACGCATTAAATCAACAAGGGATATTAAGAGAAAGAGCTTTAACAGATTCTAGTACTAAAAGAAATAATGTATTACAAAATTTAAATGCACAAGATGCTGCATTTAACAATGTAAGAAATAAATTATTCCAAAATCAAAGAAATCAAGAAAGACAATTGCAAAATATGCAATCAACATTAAATGCTAAAGCAGAAGATGAAAATAGAAAGACTATCTTTGATAATAACATGGCTCAAAGAAACTTTCTTAATGATCAATCTTTAGCGCAAAGAGACTTTACGTCTGCTGTAGTAGGAGATGTTATGGATTTACAAACACAAAGAACAAATAGAGCTAGTCAAATGGCAAGATTAAATGCTCTTGCTCCTTACTTAAATATGTATGGAGGATATGATAGATACTTACAAAACCTTGCTACTCAGCTTACTCCTGCGCAATTAAAATATTTTAACATTACACCATAAAAAATTAAGTATGTCACAACAAGATAGATATGGATACGGATACGGATACGGAGACTATGGTAGAGCTTACTATAGAGGACGTAGAAGACCTAGATCTCCTTTTGGAGATATTAAACTAGCGGCATTAGGTAAAATGTATGCAGACGTACCTGTAGATGCAGTAACAAAAGCTATGGAAGGTCTCAATACAAACTACAAAGAAAATAGAGACATGCTTGATAAGTATAAGTCTGCCTTAGCTCAAGCTAAAGTTATGGCAGGAGACGAGCCTGAAAAACAAAGAATAATAAACGACATACAATCTAGAGTAGATTCTTTTATAGAAGACACTGGAGGAGCTTTTGAAACAGGAGATGATTTTATAAGAGGTGTAGCTAACGATGTAATAAGTAATCCATGGTTAGCACAGTCTATAACAAATAGAGAAAAGTTTGATGAAGATCAAAAACTATTAGATCAAATGCGAATGCAAGGACTTGCTCCTATGTATTTGGCAGATGAGAACTTTACTACAATGGGTCCAGAAGGACAGAATAGACAATACACATCTTTTATAAGTTCTGAAGTTAACAGAAGACCTGCTTTAGAAGCAATCTTTAAAAACTTAGAAGCTAATAAATCTGTTACTTATAATAACATGTTAGATGTATTTACATCAAAAGGAGTAAGTCAAAATAGAGTAGATCAAGTAGTAGCAGGAGCTTTACCTCTTTTACAAGAGACAAAAGAATATAGACAATCATTAGAAAATGAAAAACAAAGAGCTCAGTATGAAGGAAGACCTTTTGATCAAACAGCTTTTGATAAAAACTGGTTAAACCAATTAGAACAAGTAGGTAGAGAGTTTGTTTATAATCAACAAGATGTAAATTTCAACAGATCTGCAACTAGAGGAACTACAAATGGAGGACCAGGAAGCGGAGGAGGAGATCCTTGGGAAAGCTTTGGTAATCAAATGATTGGTGCTACCGAAGGAGACTCATGGATGTTTGGAGATTCTTCTAGTACTAATGACCAGTTGGAATATTATTCTGATAATACTATATATGATAAAGACACGTCAGAAGACGAACCTAGAATGCAAAAGTTATTAGGAAACGTAATTGATTTAACAGATGCTGAAGGTAAGTTTTTTAGTTCTGGTAAATTCTATGATAGTCCAGGTAATAAAACATATAATTCTAGATCTACTGGTAATATGTATAGCATTCCTATAGCTGTTGATTTTAGTAAGAATACTGGATACGGAGCGAACTCTGGAGAGATTGCTAAAGCATTTAAAGATAAATTAAATTTAACATGGAATGCATCTGATCAAGAAGGTTATGCAAATCAGTTACCTCACGTAGGTAGAACAGGTGGAATATCTTCTCCATTTGGTAGTATGGGAGCTGACAATACTTGGACAAGAAACTATAAAAATATGCAACCAAAATCTTTACAAGTAGGTAATTATACAATTAGATACCTAGATCCAAAAGATCCTGGTGATAGTCCAATAGTTGTAGAAATGAGACCTAAAAGAGAGTATGAAGTATTTGATACAGAAGGAGTTAGCAAAGGAACAGTGTTAGCAGATATGTCTCCAGAAAGAACAAATGAATATAGATTGCAACAAGATATAGGATGGACTTCTTATAGCATGGATGGTAGTATGGTAAACATAGGTTCAACAAATAGTAAATTAAATCAAACTGTTGGTAAACTTAGAAAAGTTAATCCAGATGCAGTTATTGGAGGATATTCAGTAGGTACATGGTTAGCTTATATAGAAGGAATACAAAAAAATATGAAAACTAATGGAGTAATGGGTGATGGTGCTGTAGGTATGTTAGATAGACTAGATAGAGTAGTAATGCCTGTTATACTTGATGCTACAAATATGTTCCCTGATCGTAACATGAAATTGTCTACGAGCAAGACAAGATAATTACTATGAAGAAAAGAAAGAAAAAACTACAAGGGGGTGGATCAACTCCTTTCACAACTTCTAACTTAGATAACATAATTCCTTCTTATGTTGCTCATCCTTCCTTTCGTAAGAATCAATCACCTACTTGGTGGGAAACATTAACAGGAAACACTACACTTCCCATTGCTAATGATAATTTCAGAATTTCTGCACGACAACAAGGAGATTGGATGAGTTCTCCTAGGTATAAAGAAATGCTTTATAATAGTTTGAAGGGTATGGATAATTTTTCTGATGAACAAATTACTGCATTTCAAAATGCTAGACTTCAGAATCTTAACACTATGCCTTCAAGTATTAAATTTTATGAACCTGAA
>Ga0115013_10000287_pt1 | contig 32283 bp, 20 predicted proteins | sample SouAtlMetagenome_2_FD_88686 | JGI IMG/M metagenome (GOLD analysis project Ga0115013, IMG submission 88686) | Marine eukaryotic phytoplankton communities from Atlantic Ocean - South Atlantic ANT15 Metagenome | ecosystem: Environmental > Aquatic > Marine > Oceanic | place: South Atlantic Ocean...
CAATAGGCTTCAAGACTACAGGGTATGGTTCTGTTTCGAGGAACTTTTTGACACTAGCAAAGTCACTACCCCCAGCTTGTCGCACCGAACGTAAACCATGCTTACGGATGATTTCTTGCTGTACCTTCTTATCTCTTCGATTGGGAATATTGGTACCATTTGTACGAACCTTGATGTGCTCCGAAAGAGCGTCGGCAAGATCAACACCTTCGAATTGGTTAGGGAAGCAACCACAATTCCCAGAGTTAGAATCGTTAGAAACACAACAAGTGAACACTTTAATAGTAATAACAATCAGCAAATAACAATCGTATCTCACCTGCCTCCCCACCAGCCAAACACGCAACGACTCTTAAACTCCCAGCGGCTTTATATATAACTTGGGAAGTCCCAGCCAAGTCTTCTGATTCTTCGACTTCTGCCAGATAGTTTAGTGTTCCACAGCTTAATGGAACGTGTTTCTTCATTTCTGGTGCTATTCCACGTGTCCACAAAGCGATGACACTGAACCCGCGTTTCATTATTTCTTCTGCAACACAACAACCTGTTGAATATGGATCAACAAGGACAACCGCCTCTCGTGACGAGTCAACTGTAGTCATTCGTTTGCTTAACATTCCCATCCCACTGAAGCCACCTAATTCTGGTCGGTCGTTCGACATAATACGGACCAAACTAGGTCCATCCGAAGAGAAAACACGTCGATGGTGATTTGTAAGTGAGGGAGTTTGATTTTTCGGCAAGACGACAGCTTCACCACGGGGGCGTTTGAGATTTTCTAATTTTGTTTCGAACACAAAAAATCCATTGATATTTTCTAAATATCGAATGAACTCAATATCACGCTGTACTGTCTCAGAATCCTTGTGCATTAAAATTACTGAACCAATTCCGGTAACGAGGTCAATCGTATAATCTACATCATCTCCTTTTGATTTCAATCCATCCATGTGAACATAACTTGGCATCATTTTTATAACATCATATCCAGGAGTGGATTTCACCGTCCCCTTCGATCGGCTGACAAAAATTACTTCTTGACCAGCAGCTTTGAAGGGATACGAAGGACGATCGGGAATTCGAGCGAAATTTAATGGGTCCACGAATGCATCAACCGTCATTTCCACTTGACTATATCCACCCGTCAGGGCTTTTGCGAGAGCTATGATAGAATGGAATCAAATAGTATGAGTCAAACGATATCGCTTTGAAAGCATCGAATCGTTCTTTTTGAATTTTTTCTCCCATGAATATTTGTTAAAGTAGAACTTACGAGCAAAAGTACCATCCCCACCATGAGCACGACAATTCATCTCAACTAAACAAGGCCCATCTTCAGTCATCATAACTTCGCCATGTGATGGACCATGTAATATCTGCATAGCGTCTAACACTCGGCGTGTGTAGTTGATTAAGATGCTTGCTAGTGGTGTCGAAGGATCAACAGGTTTCATTCCGAAATATACAAAGTTCGCACCATTCGCTACTCTTTTGTCATAGACCCAAATCATACATGTCTTGTGAACCCCATCCCTGGAAACATGATCGACAACATATTCTGTTCCCTTTAAAAATTCTTGGCACAACACGCTTGGACAATCCCCGCCGTTTACCAGCTGACCTTCCATTAGTGTTTCAAAGTGATCTTTTGCCTCGCTGTACGTGTAGCAGAGCTTGACTCCATCAGAACCTTAAAGTGTGTTGTCAGTTACTCGAAGGATTATATTTAATTTGCAAGACTTTAGATTGTATTCAGAAACTTACCAGCTGATTCTGTTGGTTTCAAAACGACAGGATATGACTCTGTCCTCAGGAATTCTCCCACGTTTTCAAATTTATCGGATCCAGACTGTCGAATTGAGCGAAGACCTGCACGCCTGCATAGTTCTTGCTGTATGAACTTATCTTTTCTATTGGGGATCGACGTACCGTTGCTTAAAATTTTTCTCGTCGGGTTGGGTTTTTCATGGTCTATCAACGAAAGATATTCACTAAACGCATCAGCAAGAACTACGCCGGCCTCTCCACCCGCAAGACAGGAAACTACCTCGTGGCCTTTGGCAACCTCTCGCAATTTTGAAAAGGTGGCTTCGTGAGTATCAAGTTCATCGATTTCTGCAAAGTATTCCATTTTACCACACGACCTTGGAACATGTTTCTTCATAGCCTCCGCAAAACCGATCGTCCAAATTGCGATGATCAGATACCCGCGCTTTCGAAACTCCTGTGCCACAACACAACCCGTTGAGTATGGATCGACCAAAATGATGATCTGTCGATCACTTTGGCGTTTCAACCAGTTACTCTCGACATTTGCCGAGGAAAAAGAAGACGGTGCCATGATGCAAGTGAACACCAAAAGATTTATATCGCAGGAAATGATTTTTCGCGTTTTTAATTCCAAACCTACTTCGAAAGTTTCGATATTTTGAATTGCTTGACGGGAACGAAATGTTGACGGGACTCGGTATTAATTTGGGGGATTTTCACAACACAACAGATCGCTGTTGTTCACATATAGGCACAATTCATCTGAAATGACAACAATCCCTCTTTTAACCCCCTTTTCAAGTTGAAGAGATTTTCATTTGGATCGCGTGCTATCGACATCGCAGACTCATGCTCAAGCTAGGCTTTAAGTTGATTAGCAGCAATATTCTCGAAGAAGTTGTTCTCAGAAGACCTGTGCTGCTCTTACCCTGGATGTACAAGAACCGCATCATCCCACCATGAAAACTGCCATCCTTTCCCTTTTGCTTGCAAGTGCCTCGGCATTCGCCCCCGCGTCACAGGTAAGGATAGAACAATTTGGATGCAATTAATTCATTTATCTTGATGGCTAGTAAGATTAGTATTTGAGATCCGATGTCAATTGAGAATCCCGTTGTCACCGTATTCGTTATGCAATGATTGTCATAAAAATCCCTCGTTATTCTTTGCTTTTCTAATGTAACTTGATTTTCTTACTGTGTTTCCCGACTAATGATGTTTACAATGCTCAATCGTATCAAACAATCAATTTTCTCGGGCAACAGAACGCGCAACGTTCTGCCTCCGTTTCGCTTAATGCGGAGGAATTTTCTAAGGCTATCCCCTTCTTGGTTAGACCCGACAAACTCGATGGATCGATGCCGGGGGATTTGGGCTTCGACCCTATGCGTCTTTCGGATATTCAACAAGACTTGCGATATGCTCGTTGGGCAGAAATTAAGCACGGACGTATTTGCATGCTCGCAATTGTTGGTATGGTAGTGCAACAGTCCGGCATCCACATTCCCGGTGAGGCTTACTCAAACACAGATATTTTCGGTGCGATCAAGTCTGTTGGATGGGGTGCCAATCTTCAAATCTTCCTCGGGATCGGAGTCATCGAAGCCACGAACTTTTACAAACATTATGACGACGAGACCATCCCTGGAAACTACGGCTGGGGTTCAAATGTCTTGACCGATCTGAAACCCGAGGATCAACTATGGCGCCAAGAACAAGAAGTCGTTCACGGAAGACTCGCTATGATTGCATTTGTCGGTGCGCTCATCCAAACACTTCTCTTTGACAGGCCTCTTCTTCCCATCGCATAAGTTTCTTGCCCTTGCTCTCGACATCTCGATAACTCTCGCAAAATAATAGATCTCTGATTAAAAATCATCTAGGTAGCTTACATCCAAGATTTACTAAGATGAATTTTTGTGATTGAAAATTAGAGAAGTTCATCTCTTTGAACTACGATTTTTAAGTTCTAGGTTGGTTGCTATGTCCGATCTATTCCCGATGTAGTGATTTCAAATGTGTTTCGTAAGATGTGTGCTACCGCAAAACGAGGCCAAGTTTTCCGATTTTATAAAATTTGAATTTACTTTGATCGTGACATCCAAAGCATCGCAAGATTCTCAATTTAGCAATGACCACCGCCGTATCCTTATAGTGGCAACTGCAAATTCCTATGATGAGACTTAATAGCTCATGCTATTACTATTACTCCTGCTATTGCGATTGTGAGTGAGGAGTCAATACATCCACAACATCAAAAATCCCAACAGTGTTCTTCGTGCTATTTTTGTAGTCTGCGCTCAAGGTTTTGTTTGTGTTCTCGCCATACCTCTCTTCTCCGACAGATGGTGGATCGTCAACAAAAGAATCGTTATCGTCACAAGAATATTGTTTTGTCTCCGTGGTGCCTTTGCTTTCCGGTTTGTTTTTCCTATCGAATACATTGCCCCTCTCAATAGTGGTCTCCTCATGCGCTGTAGGCAATATTTCCATATCTTTAGCTAACTTCATCATAGTGATGCCTGCTTCAACAGTTCTCTGGGAGGCTTCCGGAGCGACCGTCGACTTCTGATCGAAACATTTGACTCCATTCTTCCCATTCGCCGCCTTCTCTTGTGTCATACAATCTAATTTCAATTTCCCAGCTTGCACCATGTGATTCGTAGATGCCTTATCAATTTTGTCAGAGGCCCTTTCCGTAGACATCGCCACGGGATTGGAATCATCGATCAGAGAATCTAGCTTACTATCATTTTCTATGATCATGTTGGATTTTGTTGTCATTGCATTTAACAAGAGAGAGCCACTATCTGCTTCATGGTGTTCTATTTGTTGTTTCTTTTTTTCTTGAAAATCATCAGCGCAACCCGAGGAATTCTCGTTTTCAGATTTGCTACAGTATTCTTTGCCAATGCTATCTTCTTCATTTTGATGGCTCGCCATCCTTGTTGGAATTTTTCGGTCAGCGTGGTGGTCGAAAAGGCTTGAGCAAACGACTTCCAATGGTATAAGAATTTCTTCCATTGACAAAATGGAAGATTGATCGTTGTTGATTGCTTTGTTCTCATTGTCATTATCTTCCTTGTTTGATTCCTTCTTCATAGACAAGGTACTCTTCGTTTTATCAACGTCGTCATTATGAACGTCGGTAGAAGTTACCGACGGTATTGCGCTTTGTAAAATTCGTTTTCTGTTGTTCTCACTATCAGTATCATTCTTTAACTTTTCATTAGCACAGGTGCTATTATTACTCTCTGAACTTGGTGTCGTTTGAAAATGACACAGTACTACGAGCAAAGAGCGCACGCGATGTGCCAGAAAATCTTGCAATTTTGAGAGGGATTGCTTCTCTTTTATCAATTTTCGAACGGCAGCTGTTCTTTGACTATCATCGGCCTGGCTATCATCGTCATTATCGTTATAGTTGTAGCCAAGGATGTCTGTCAAGGAAGCTACAAGCGACCTGTTTTGCTCTGCGGATCTTTCCAGCTCGAAAATGCCACAGGCCTGCAATTCCTGGTACAAGCGTGTCAATTCATTGTGGATATGGTGAAGAAAATCTTCCTGTTTCGATACAAATTTATTCAAGTGGCACTTTATTGGGGGATTCGATTGTCGTTGTTCTAGAACATCCAAAATTGGCCCCATGGTTGCGAGCCACGGATTCTTCCATAGATTGTGATTCGATGTGTCCCGTTGCATCAAAATATCACGACGAAATCTTTTCGCAAATTGACGCCTCGACAGAGCGGTTTCAGATAAGTCGACGAGGACGTCGATCTCTTGTGCCAACAATGCCAATCGCAAAAATTGTTCCATCTCTTGACGTGACAAAAGCGGGCGCAGACGCCGTTTAGTTTTGCTCGCATTGGCGACACCTTCTCCAGTTTTATCTCCTCCGACCTGACGAAATAAAATTGAGGTTGGGACTCTCAGAGCAGATTCAACTAATGAGCAACTATTTGTGTCTTGCAGATCGGTGGAAACAAGGCCGCTATCAACAGAAGTGCTAAGAGACGCAACGAATGATTTGTCATGCCCTGACAATGCGTTTTCCCCTGCCGGAAGGAATCGCTGCCGTTTACTCGGTGGCTGCTTGCCATCCTTTTCGTCGTTTGATGCATGCGACATTATGCTCCATCCGCTATTTTAGTGTCACCTTGAAAGTTAACGTCGCCGATGCAGTTTTCGATCGATAGTATGCGAAGTTGTTGTTGTCCTTACTTTTGCCAGAGAGTGATCCATCAAAATCCCAGCAGTTTCTGGTTCTACGACGAGGAAAAAACAGATCAGCGAAAATCTAGCGCGCGAAAACTCGTGAAAAGACAGGATCCGGAAAATCAAAAACAACGATAAAACTTCTTCAAAAGAACTTTTGTTGAGCACCGAACTTTCAGATCACCATGCCGAGCAATCCAACAGCGATATCACCATCACTAGTTGGCAGAACTAGCCAAGATGGTGATAATTCTTCAACCCAGAGAAAGCCTGATGCGGGGAACAACCGAAAGGTCTTCTACACAACATGTCGCGAGGGGATGATCGAAAAGTACATCCAGAGGCACAACGAAATACCTCCTGAAGTATGTGCAGGTCTTAGAACCGCTGGAGTTACCTCCTTGTCTATACATCGACTTCCTGGAACAAATACCCTCGTATTGACCATTGATAAGGCGGGGTCTAGTCTTGATTTGGAAAAAGCAACAGGACCTGGTTCAACATACCGGCAAAATCCGATTTGTGAAAAATGGGAAGTTGACATGGAGACGAAATATCACAACGGGTGGACAGAATTAGAGGAAATCCACAGTAGTGATGTCGAATGGAACCGGAGCTTAGGTTTGAGCTCTGGGTAATAGTGCTTTCTGAGGCCACTGTTACGAAACATGACGAAAGCCAAATTTGAAAACCTAAGTCTCTAGAAGTTCTACTGTAACTCAAAGATAAAATGAATAGAAATTTTAACGATTTCTCTTAGAAAAGCTTCCGCACACGTATGCAGTATGAGCGAAGAGCTTTCTAGCCACAGATCCAATTCTGAGAGCAAACGCGCATTGATTGCTTCGACAGTCAAGGTATCTGTAGAGTAAGGTGAAGTTTACTTCAGCAATTTCTGTTTCAGCGAAATCCCGAAATCCATATAATCCGTGCCATTTTTTGATGCAAAAAAGAGAGTAGAGCTCGTCTAATCCCAATTGAAACGAGATTCCTGCGGGCGTTCGTGTGAGGAAGTCGGAATTTCGTTCGAAAATATGTTCTTCATGGATGAAATATTTGCAGCCTCAGTCACATCTGCATTCATCTGATTGTCTTTCTTGTTTGGCCAGGCTTGAGTCAAATCGGATGGGCCCCATAGCATCGAAGGGTTTGCCTCGTTGTTTTTATTTGGCAATGACAACCTATCTAAACCTGGTAATACACCGTGTGTGGTAGCATCTTTCGACGATTCAGTATGACCAATTCCTCCGAATAAACTGTCAATCATTCGTGAATCATCATTTCCTAGTCCGGGTGGAACTGATTGTGAAAAGTTTGTAGAATTTGCCGTCACCGATAAAGAATTTTGGTTTGGAAGAGTTTGGTGCGAAGGAATCACCTGATGAAACCCAGAAGAAATTCCAAGTGATGATGCCGTCGCTGCAAATCCCGACGAAGATTGAGGTTGCAATGCGGGGGCATGCAGTGGCAATTCTGGAGAGGAATAGGTTGGATTCCCTGAATCCCACAATCTACAACTGCCATCTATAAATTCAGTGCCTCTCGTCGGAGATGAGAGGCCAGGGCCATGGTGCATCAAACTTTGCGGCGCCGTTGTTGGTATTGCCTGCGCTGTAGGTATTCCTTCGTTGCTGTATGGAATATACGGCGGACCGCGGCCTAATGAGGCATGCATGCCATTATTGTGTTGATTGTTTCCAGTGTTTGGGTTGTTGAACTGAGAGCTATTGATAAGATTATCACTCAAATTTGTTCCTAAAGGATTGCTATGCGAGATGCGCTCGGTAGAAACGAACGATTCTGGTGCACGATGGTTGAGTTCAGGATTGCCTTGAGAATAGTGATGTTCATTGATCAACGCATTATTCATCTGTATCTGTTGGCCTTGTCGCTGAAGAAGATGCATTTGAGGGTGTGCGTGCGCTCCATGTGATAAAGGTATTGGTCCACCACTCTGAAAGTCAATAGGTACAGAACTATCATTGAAGGGTGGTCGAGGTGCTATTGCTGCGGACGTCCATATACCACCAGCATCCAATCCATTAATAACCCCTCCGTCGGGCTGCAAAACTTGCCTTTGAACTGATTGTGATGGGGCATTCCCCATTGTGTAATGTCCTGCTGGTGGAGGGAGCAATGGGCCATTTTGCAGATGCGATGCAATGAATCCTTTTGATGAAGAGGCCATGGAAGGTTCGGGTGTTGATGAGAGCGAAGATGACGCAGAAATTGCGCTCTTCGCATCACCAACTAATGGAGGCGGCGAATGTACTCGGTCACGTTCCAGGGCCGCAGAAGCTGCAAGAAGTTTCTGCTTGGTTGGAGTTGAGACCGCCATCGATGTTGTAGGAAATTTTATGTCGGTTTCCAATTCAGGGAAAGCAGCGTTTTCGTCGTCTTCGGATGAAGATTGCAACTGGGCTTGAGGATAACTCAAAACATCTTGGACCATTGTTACAGCCTTCTTGACATTCGGTTCACTCCCTGATATCCTAACCTGTCTTGGCGTAACGGTTTGATCAATATCAACACGGGCTCCGCTATCATCTTGAATGTTCTTGATTGTCCATCCACGTTTACCAATTAAAAGAGGAACAAATCTCAAATCACAGGTGACAATCTCTGTAGTAATTTTGGCGGAGTTATTTCTAACGTTCGATGTAGTTGATATCTTACCTGCTGGAGTTTCAGCAGAAGATTTTCGTAGATTCGTTAACATACCTGGCGATTCTGTGTATTGTACAGGTTTGCCGTTAGGGTCTTTGTTCCCTCTCTCTGTAGGGACTTGAATAGGTGACGAAATCAATGCAGGCGGTTTAGGTATCGTTCCTGGGGCTAGCTTTTCTGCCCTACGACTACTTTCAGAAGCCTTAGTCCAGGCCGATTTGACTTCTAACGAACCCGGGATGTTAGTCTGCGCTGATGCAGAATTGCCTAGTGGTGTCAATCCTGTTGTCTTCTTTGGATTTTCTGTAGAATTTTGGGATATTGTCATCTTAGCTATTGAGGCGGTAGCATCTAAAACAGGATTTTTCGTGCCTTGGGGCGGGGGTGCATTTGTAACGACATCGTTTACGAGGAGAACTGCCTTATCAACCGATTTTCGATCGCCACTCATGTGAACATTTCTCGTTTCTTGGCCTTTAAATTTTTCTTGATCTATCCAAATCTTCGCTCCGCTCTCTTCCATTAGATCGCGAATTCGCTGACCATTTTTCCCAATCATCCATCCAACAAGCCTCGAAACAATTTCTACAGTAGCCTCACAACGATCACTTCCAGTATTTTTATGAGGAGACGACTTTTGATGGGTAGATCTGTTGTAACCAGATTTCTCGGGATTAGTGGTAGATTTTGTGCTCGCTTTTTTGGGAGAAATTCTTGAATCTACACTTGTTGCTATCAATCGATTAGTCACAACAGTTGGTTTCTTTTCTGGTTTGGTTACAGCTTCCGGCTTATTCTCAAGTGGTATGGATTGAAGAGGATTCATTTCTAATTTTAATCTTTTCAGAGCTTTCTTGGCATTTTTTCGTAAGACAGCTCTTCCTGGTACGCCCTTCAAACGAAGTAGAACGTTTTCGATACCCTCTAGGTCATGATTGTTAACGCATTCAACTAACTCTTTTTCGATTGGATCCATTTTGGAGTCTTCGTGTAGTTTATCAGTTCCGTAATTGCTTTTTGCTATTTGATCGATTGAGTCAGAATCTGACAGAGAATCGTCATTGACTTCACCTTCTCTCGACTCTGATCCTGCCGTAACATTTTGTTGCATTTTACAATTTTCGTCAACATTATTGTCCTTTTTCTCGCTTTTATCACTACCAGTGTTGCTCTTTGTGGCTCGCTGAGATTCTTTACTTGCATTCTTACGTTCCTTCTTCTTCTTCTTCTTTGATTTTTTTTGTGCTATTGCAGATTCTTCCTCTTCTATCTCAGCAAGTAAGGCTTCAGCAGCTGCGTCTGCTTTCTTTTGTTCAGCCAAATAATTTTGTTCCAGGTCGTGGCAAAATTTATGAGGCAATGCTTCGGCAGTTTCCATCATCATCATTGACATCGCTGGATCTATACCACCAGCATCTTTGACGTCGTGATCTCCCACCATATCCTGAAGTGTAGTTGGCTTATTGCGCCGTGATCCCCCGCCATACTCATCATTTTTATCGTTAATTCTACTGTTTCCTTTTCCTGTGTTTTTATTATTACTATAACTCCCCCCACGGCTCGGTCCAACATTATTGTTATTGCTGCTGCTACTTTTGAAGGCTTTGTAAATACTTTTAAGTCTCAAATGTACCAATTGTTCCATTCTTTTCGACGGCCGGTGACCGCACCTAACACAAGGTTCTTTACTACCACTCGCCAAACAAACTAAACAATAAGACAGCCGGCATGTGTCACAATCAACAGCAAATTTCGCATCGCGACTACATAAAACGATGCCGCACCGTCCACAAGCTGTTGCACATTCTTCGCACAATCCTCCGCCACAGAACTTGCAACTTAGCAGTGTGGAGCAAGATCCACATACAACTTCACCACAGTCGTCGCATTGGTCCATTTCATCGCAACCACGGCAATAAAAGGCGTCACATCGATCGCAGACCCGTATCTCATGATTTGCTTGAAATTCATGGCACCAGTGACATCCATTGCAAACGTAACCCCTACAATCATCACACTGGACCTGTATGTTGCTTTCCCTACAGTATCCCTCGTCAGAATTGTTGTCGCATTCATCATCGATAACTTCGACCCGAGGCCTATATTTCACCTTTTCATGACAATGTAAGCAACCCTCATCTTCATCGTTGTCGTCTGCATCAACTCCCCCCTCGGAGTGATCAAAATCTTGCTTGCGTTTAGATGTCATTCTCCCGTACCGTGATCGTTGGCTACAGGTATTTTTGTTGCTTTTGTCGCTAGGAACTACCTTGCAGTAAGGTTGTGTTGGATGCGCTTGTTTTGCGTTCATAACAAATTCTTGTGCTACTGATGTGGAGGAGCTCGCAGTGCTCGTTGTCGTGGCATCAGTTGCAACCGGTTGCGAAAGAAAAACGTTCTTCCTCTTCTTCCCCGCATCGTCGTAAACAGATATCGAAGCACCGTTACCTTTGTCGTCACCATTACTGCTGATATTTTTGCTGTTATTACTCCCGCAACTCGTATGGTATTCTTGCTCCTCCCGACGTCGTTTCTCCGCCGCTTGGATGGCTGCCGAACGCGCTGTAGGCGCCGAAGTCTTGCCATGGGAGCCACGGCGTCGCGACGGTGCCATTGGATCAGATGTGCTACAACACTAAGACACTCTTAAGTGAAACCTGGAATCTTCGATAGGTATCGTGTAGAAGCGCTAGATTGTGTACTTCTCGACGGCATAAAGAAATACCATAGTAAATAATATTGTGGTGATTGGAGGTTGCCTGCTCACCTGCTGGTTTGACTTCGTTTTTGCCCGATAAGCTAGTGATGATACTGACTGACTTCATGGAGGAGCAGAGTATTTTTGGTTAGGGTTAGGGTTGAGGTACTTTCCTCCCAGCGCGCGAGAGCCAAAAGGGTTGCCTTCATCAATTTTTCAGGGATTTCGAATCATGATTTTTGATTTTCACAGTGTCGTCATTGGCGTATTTGTATCTGTTTCTCTCTCACTTGGAACGAATCACCATATCAGGAAGGCAGAGGAAGAAGGAATATCGATATCTACTAGCAACCTGTTTCAATTTCAAGTTGCCATACTTTGAGATACGCCAGAATGCCTCGTAGGTCCAGTCGTAGCGGAACAGGTGGCAAGAGCAAAAATAACAAAGGAGAAGGCAAAGGATTCAGGCGATGGAGGTCTCGATCTCGTAGTCGGGGTCGGAAACAGCAACAACTACTCAATGAATCGCACGGCGGTGCATCTGTGGGCTATGTATCATCTACCGGCATGGTTGACGAGAGTGGCGAGTACGCATATGTAACACCTTCGGTATCGAAAGCAGGTCTCACAGGGAACATTTCGAGTCTCTTTCGGACCGCACTCAAACGTGGAAGTAGTGGTGGTGAACGTCAACGCAAAGGCAGTTCATCTAAAGACTTGTCACACCAATATCAAAACCAGCAAGATTATCATAGATTTTCTCAAAATCAGGCCTACAACTCGTCTTCATTGGGAGCTGTGACTTCTCCCGAAAACACTGCTATTTATAGTCGGAACGATACTGGTACTGCCAATACTAAAATTAGTGGCACAAAATTTCTCGGTTCTGGCTCCGTATCTGGTTCTAGATATAGCGGAAATTCTAGTAATAGCAAAATCAGCAATTTCAATGACAAATACCAGAGGAACCAGTACACAAGCGATGGTCAAAGTGTAGCCAGCAGTCGCTTGTTCTACTCAAATGCTGACGATGGCTCCGATTCAGACAACTCCTTTGACGAACGGAGTCGAGCAAATTCGCGTGGAGCGGGCGATTACAACGAAGAAAGCACAGATACGAGTTTCATGGCCGATGGATCGAGATCGGGGAATTTATCCTCATCAAATAGAAGTAGTCGAGATCGAAAGGAATACGACAATGGCGATATGCCAAGCACTACTATTTTGAGATTTCGCGGTTTCTCTACGAGTATTAAGAACTTGTTTTTGGATGAGGCATTAGTGTGCGCAAGCATGGGATGTTTTGGTCTCATCCTGTCGAATCGAACGGAGTTTCTTTTACAATTAAGAAACGACCGTCGAGGCGTAAAGTGGGGACGCACTTCCAGCCGACGAACATTACCCAGTAGAATTGTAGCCTATGCTTTACTACTGACGCTGGTTTTGATTGGTATCACTTTTATCATTTGGGGATTCGGTAGCGACTCAAATAATGGTAACCTATTTGCGTTCAACAATGGCGGATACAACACGGGTGGGAGTAGTAGTAGCAGCAGCAATGGCAGCAGCAGCAACTACAACAATGGTAACAACCAAAATCAGGATTACAATATGAATGGAGGAAACAATTACGATTATGGAAATTATGATGGAGGAAATGGTAACAATTACTACAATGGCGGTCGTTTGCTTGAAATTGAAATGGCAAATGAGAGTGCGCATTTCATCATCAAGAAGCAGGAGCAAAATTCTGTGAACGGAATATTCAAGATTCGCGATATGAAAGAGTTGCTTTGGGAGCCGACCGAAGAACTTTTGAGCGATGAATGGTATCGCACTTATCAGGAACGCAATTTGCAAGATTATACTGAAGGAGCAAATAGAGACGTGGCTTCAGACCTCCGAATTGCATTGATATTTGCCTTTTTGATCGTTTTGGGAATCCTCGGTCGTCGACGTCGAATGAGGACAAGATACTATTTGGTGCGAGCCAGAGCTCAGGAAGATCATCTTTTTTATGCCTCTTCGGGCACGGGCATAAGACGCGTTGGATTTCAAGATTCTCGTGAAGATCAATATGAGGGTGCATGCAGTCATACATTGTGCGGCTGCTATCCCATTGATCCACCACGACACGGGGACGAGGTCGAAGACGAAGTTCAAGTTAACGACGAAGGTGTTAGTCAGCGAAAAAAGAAACCTCACCATGAAGATTGCATTGGCAGAGGATTCAACCGTCTTTTAGGTTTGTGCTGCGGGTTTTTTTGTAAATGCTGGTGTCAGTGCTTGAGTATTTGCGCCTTGGCACAAGAGGCCAGAGAAATGCGCCTTTTAGTCCCGACGCGTTTTCAGCGAGTTGATTTCATCACCCACCAACCATTTCACGAGTATCAGAAGAAGGCGAACGATTTGAGAAGAGGATTGATGGGCATGACTCTGAAGAAATCTGGAATTATGCCTCATTTCAGTGCTCTAAGTAGACTTTCGCGGTATATTTTGATTCTTTCAATCTCGTTGACAAGCATCATTGTTGCAACCTTGTTTCTAAACCCTCGAGCTTCTTTCTCGTGGCCGGATATTATAATCCTATCTGCTACGTTCCTGCAATCCTTCTTGGTATTATGGATAGTTCATTGGATTTTCCATAAGAGCGACCTGAGTCTAGACGCTGTTGTAAAGTTCTTCTCAGCAGGATTTGTCATCGCAGTGCCTTCAGCATTTTTCTTCGAGGGTGTCCTGGTCAACATTACAATTGCCACGGCAGTTCTTGGTTATAGTATGGGGCAACTAGTGGGTGGAGAATCCTTCGTAGAGTGGATATCTCAACACTATCAACTACTCTGGATTCTTGTAGAGATTGTCAATGCTTATATCGTCGCAACCGTTACTGAAGAGTTATGCAAGTATTACACTTTCCGTTGTGTGGAACACCCAGACTTAATCTTTTTAACAGGACTGGTCTCGACGACTCTCGATGAACGCGCACTAGAGGGCGGTGTAGTTAAGTATCCATTTAGTTCTCATCAAGTCCAACGGACGAATGCAAAGAATCCTTATGACGACGATGCGAGCCATTATTCAAGGAGCTCGCATCGCAGCAAAGCATCCGATAAGAATTCGAGGGTTGACACCGAGGATGATGATGCATTTTGCGAAGATGATCAGGATGTTCGAACGCACCGGCAAAAGGCAGCCGCTGTTACTACTGCCATGATAAGTGTAGCTGTCGGTCTCGCATGCGCGGAAAACTTTTTGTATGTATTTTTGTTGGGTGGAACTGGGGCGGGCGTAAATTCTGATGAGGGTGAGTCTGCGATGGACGGGTATGTCCAGGAATGGATAGTGCTTTTCTTTCGATCAATATTTCCCGTACACGCGCTCGCGGCTGCAATGCAAAGTGTCAACATGATTCGAAAGTTTGTCGAGACTGAAGACGTCAATGGCCATCGAGTTGGTGTTGGACGAATCATTTTACCCGCCGTCGTCATGCATGGGACCTTTGACGCCATTCTCCTTGGTATAAACGTCTTTATCGAAACTTCTTGGGACAATTACATGGAAGCTAATGGCGGTAATATTGACGAGGAAAACCCAACCCCGTACAACTCATTCACCGTTAATCTCGTGGCATGGTTGAGTATAACATTCGTTATGCTAGCTGGATTCATATGGTACTACAAAGAGAATCGACAACAACAACTTCGTTTGATTCAGATGGAAGAATGTGAAAGGGCAATGGAATCACCAGGGTATACAAGCCCGAAAGTTCCCCACGTGTCTCAAGTTGAACTCGTTTGAATATTCTAGAAAAAGCTCTTTATGTTGAATGCTCATTAGAAGTGGAACTACGAATACCAGACTCTTGCTTAATCAAGACTAGTATTCGATTTTTTCAACATAATCTTTGCGAGTCGAAAACAGCAATTTCGTCTTTCGGGCAGCGAAACTCGGTATTGGTTTTCCGGAGCATTTACCCCCGTCAGTTTTTTAATAGTGAGGTACAGGGTTATCAAATACAAATTGACCCTGTCTTCTCACCTGAGCAACATTTAAAAAACTAGCAAAAAGATGAAACGATTTTAATCCAATAATGGTTTCTATTATGATTTTTGATGTATATTATACAGTGGCCTTTCGACACAAATAGAGATGTATGCTGAAGCATGAGGACAGGTTTCATATTATCGAGTTGAAACGAATCATCAATTGATAAGTATGGAATCACTATTTCCATATGATTTGCGATGGCATGAAAAATCGTCATTTACTTCGCCTGCTTTTTAGTATCACCCTATCGGCACTGACGCCAAAGCACTTATCTCCTCACTTTAGCGACGACTTTTTAACGCATGAAGCACCAATTGTGTCTGAATCCGAAGTAGCTCCGATTGGCTATTCCAGAGATGACAGGTTGCAGCTAAACTCTCAATAAAATCGATATATTACAGCTATTAGGTACAAAAATCGAATGCCCAGTCCAAGCTTCGATCATTAATTCTCTCCCTTCATTTGGGGTGGATCTGAGACAAATCTCGACGTGTATTCCCCATCGAAGTCCATTCGACACGAATCGTTCTCACCCAAAATAAACCGGTTGCCAGAGACAACGCGATAAATTGCATTCCGCACAAACGAAGGGCTGACTTTCCCCACAAGCCCAAGTAGCTTAAGTGCCGGCATATCCAATCCACTCATGATCCTAGCCACCGCTTCAGATGAATAATAATTCTTCTCGGGCGTTACAAGGACAATGTCGGACGTCGTGCATGGATCCTTTCCATCTCGAATCAAAAGAGATTTTGCGACGTTCGATTGTAATGATGCAAAACGAAATTTGCCTTCTTTGTCGTGATCTATGGCGAAGTTTACTCCACCGTTACATAGATTACAGACTCCATCAAATAAAATGATCGGCTTCGAATGATCATGAGGAGTTGGATTTTCACTTGATGGTACTTCATCAATTTCCTGATTCGCATCTTTCAATTCAGATATGTCTATCGTCTGTGTACTATCAACAGATTCATCGAAAACGTATTCAGCAATGGCCTTCCAATCAAAATCGATGTCTTCATCACTTAGCGACGAGGGTGTGTCCGTTCCTTCGCTTGCTATGTCATCGTTTCCTTCTTTTAAACACAGATTTGTCGAGCGAAGCGCTATATGCGGTTTAGGAGGAACCTGTAGCGATTCTCCTATTCTCAATTGTGAAATCAAGCAGCACAGTAGATGAAAGAACACTAACACCCTCATGATGCCAGGATATCAATTTGTGTGGAAGGTAGAACTCGTTTCGCAAGCTCTAGTATTTTTCGCAAGTTCAAGCACTTTCTTTCTATTTCGAATTTAGGACTTCTTCTGTTCATGTTCACTTCGAAAAAGAAAAGAAGGTAATTCAAACACGTGCACAAAATCGCTTTTTCCGATGGTCATGTGGTTTTCGAAACACGCACTTTATTCTGCCGATCACGCGTTCAGCATTCTTTCTTGGATCGGCAACCAAAATGGAGAATTAATGCCGATCGTCAAGTACGTACATCATCGTAAATCAACATTGATCTTATCTTTCAGCAATCATTTACAGAAGTGAAGTTGTTGCTTTGAAAACTTCCGTAGAGTCGATCCGACTCGTACCAGATTCAAAAAGCTAACCAAGATGAACCATTCTTCTCTTCATTCATTTCTCTTCGTGCTCCTTATTGCAATTGTACAGATTAGTTTTTGCTACACTCTTTCTCTGTCTACAAGAACTTCACCTCGCAAAAATGTTGGATTAAAAGTTGCCACCGGTATGGTGCCCCCTCCAGAATTGGATGAAATGAAGATCACAGTCTCTAAGAAACCATCAGCCACACCAAAACTGCCCTCTCCATCACCACTTAAGAATGGAGACAAGAAAAATCAGTTGCTTGCATACGACAAAGACGGATACCCCCGACTTGGATCTTTGATGAAAGCTCTCCCGCAGGATATATTTAAGGTTAGCACAACCAAGTCACTTTTTTATTTCGCCGTTGATACGGCAGCTTGCATCTTGAGCATCGGTTTTTTATACGCCGTTGTAAGATCCGACATTTATCAATCGATGGCCATATGGCAACAGGCCCTAACCGTGGCTCCTCTACAACTTTTGGCCGGTTTCGCCATGTGGTGCCAGTGGTGCATCGGTCACGATGCAGGGCATTCTCTGATTTCCAAAAAATTCAAGTGGCTGAACTCGGCTGTTGGAGAAGTTGCACATTCAGTATTTTGTTTGACTCCCTTTGTGCCGTGGCAACTGAGTCACCGAAAACACCATACGTATCATAATCACGTCGAACGAGACTATAGCCACCAGTGGTTTGTTCGAGAGAAAAGGGATGAATTGGAATGGTGGATGAAGGCAAGCCACGCTACGAGAAATTTCCAATTGCCAATCCTGTATTTCGTCTATCTATGTCTTGGAGTTCCGGATGGAGGTCACGTAATTCCTTTTTACGGGCGAATGTGGGAGGATCAAACACTCAAAACCAGACTACGTGGACTTTTATCCTCGTGTGTGTCGATAGCTACAGCTGGAACGTTATGGGCCAAGATGGGTTTTGCTGATTTCACCGTAGTGTGTATGGTACCATGGTGTGTCATGTCTTTCTGGCTCTTCATGGTAACCTATTTACAGCACCATAGTGACGACGGAAAATTGTACACAGACGAGACGTATACCTTCGTGAAAGGAGCCTTCGAAACGGTTGATCGATCATATGGTAAATGGACAAATAGAATGTCACACCACATGATGGACGGGCATGTCATGCATCATTTATTCTTTGAGAAAATCCCGCACTATAATCTGGAGCCTGGAACGAAAGCTTTAGAGAATTTACTCGGAAAAGAGGGAAAGATGGATCTATATAAGTCAATAGAAACGGAAGCTTATACGCAAGAAATTGTAAAACAGTTCAACGACAATTGGTTCTTTGTCGACGAGAAGCAAATTGTCCGAGAGTAGACTGCGCGGAGATCTTTTAAAAGCTAAGAAATTTCATAGGGAATATATTATATACTTCTCATCATGACTGATTTCATGCTCACCACTAGAGTTCTATTAATGATTTCTTTTTCGTTTTGTGAGGTCTTCGCACAGGCATGATGTGTCCCATGCATCTTGCAATGATCGATCCACACCATGGAGGCACAATGCAACCCAGCATCCCCTGCACGTGCTGCAGTGCCGATGCTCCATGTGGAGGGCTGTTGAAACGGTGGATTTGCTCCTGAGCCACTTCACATTGGTGAAGAGAGAAGCTGAGCTCAGAGGCCTGCCGCCGCCCAGGAGGAGGCACCACTCACCCCCAGCCCCACAGGTGCGGCAGCTGGCATGAGGCTCAAGCACCCCCACCAGGTGCTGGAGCCAGTACAGTGCCAAAGTGGGCACCAATTGTTGGGGCATCTGATTTGCTTGATGTCACCTGTGCTCCGAGTATCCCACATGCTTTGGAATTTGGGTCAATTGCCTGCAAAGACCCATTTTTTGTCTGACCCCCAAGAAATCTGCGGTCGGAGTGAATCGCGATAGACTCCGCAAAGACTGGCTCGCGATTTTGAATCCGATGAAGTTTTTTGTGCGCAACTATTGCCCTGCCAAGCTATCGTAGCACTACCATACCTGTTTAAACGGGAACATGCTTTTTCGTGTTTTTGAAAACATTGCAAGATCAGTTCGAAAACGCAGGACTTCTTTGACAACACACAACAACAAATGCGTCTGTTGAAATTAGGATGAATGATAAGAACTCGATAATCTCCAAGAAAAACATCAAATTCTCTCCTTTGGAAATGGATGACCCCTTTGTAGACGGGGATCACAGTCACGACGATTTCAATTATAGGTCGCAAGTACGAACAGAAGGTGTCGACGATGCCAAACTCATTGCCAATTCTACGTCGAATGATAATACGGCCTCGATAGGAGGAGATCCTCATGCACATGGATTGGGTGGGGATTTGAAATCTGCTGTCGTTGGTATTGTGAAGGGAATGGTTGGACCTGCTATTTTATATCTGCCGCATGGTTTCGCGCAAGCTGGTTGGCTCATCGCAGTTCCTATGCTCTTCGCATCGACAGCATTATACTTAGCAAGTAGTTCTTCGTTATTGGAGTGCTGGGAAGTAGAAACAAAAAGAAATAAACGATTGTTGCAGCTTGAAGGCAGCAATGGTAACATCGGAGACAGTCATAGCAGTTTATTAGAAATGAAGGAACTCCGGAAAAAGGGCAGCTTTCGCAGTAATATTGATTCGAATGTTGTTGAAAGCACTACCACTGAAGGATTTGAAAACGAGTTTCTGGAAGGAACTCCAGCAATTAGAACGCCTTCTTACCCAGATCTCGCAAGGAAAGCATTTGGCCCAAGAGGTCAAACTTTGGTTGAAATTGGAATCGCCGCGAGTGAGTGTCTTCAGTGCATGTTATGTAATACAGATGTGATTGGGAAGACTAAATCTTATCAATGACATCACATCATTACATCCAATTTGGTTTCTAATTTTTTCTCTGCCATTTATCATTTTCATGTTGCGCTTCCTTCTCTCACGCCACGCTATAACTTCTTTCTCACATTCCATGGTTGTTCACCATGGCGTAGTGCAATCTGGAGTTTGCTTAACATACCTCATTTTTGTACCACAAAACATGAGGAGTAGCTGCCATTATTTATTTGGCATGGATGTATCGACCTCTGTATTTTTGCTTTTGATGGTCCTCATCCAGATTCCATTAAGCTGGATTCGAGACATTCGCCACCTAACTGTTACAAATGCCCTCGCTAATAGTCTTATCATGTATGGTTTGATCACATGTTTGGGCTTTGCATTTCAGAATGCTATTGTACCGGTTTCGAATGAGGCAGAAGAAGATGGAGAGGAGAACAATGAGAACGATGACTTCGAAGATTCTCAAAGAGGTCCAATAGCGGAAATATTTTACAAATTTTTCCATTTACCAGCATTTAATAGCAGCGGCTGGTTTTTGTTCATTGGAACAAGTGTAAGTTAAACCTTTTTGCTTCATTAACCAGGTTATAGAGCCAGTGTGTGGAAGCGGTCTAGTTACCGTCATGTCTACGAATTCGTCGATGATATCCTTGTTTTCTATGTATCTTCGAATTCTCGATATTTACTCTCACGATGTACATTCTTCGCCACTTTAAATACTCCATATCCATTTTCAATCTTTGTTATCGAACAGGTTCTTCTATTTGAAGGTTCCATCACGCTTCTAATTCCGTTGCAGGAAGCGGTGGCAACTCCGCAGGATCGCCAATATTTTCCTACAATGTACCCAAATGTTATCTTATGTATTATTTGGTTCTACCTGCTTTTTGGAATATTCTGTTGGATGTCCTTCGGCGACGAGGTGCACACAGTTATGACAACATCGCTGCCAGATAATAGTAGATTAGCTACGACCGTCCAACTAGCATACAGCATTGCCGTCATGCTAACTTTTCCGCTCCAAAACTTTCCATCGCTCGAGATTGCTTGCGCAGCAGGTCAATCGTTTCTTGTAAAAATGTCATCCTCGATTACGGTCCAAAACAACAATAAATTGTACAGGCTACTACAGATACTTCAGCGTCACGAAGTCCTTGCATCGCTGTTAGTTTGTGCATTGGGATTAGTCGCAGTTTTGACAATGGATCGCTTGGACAAGGTAGTAAGTTTGATGGGTGGATTACTTGGTTGCCCGCTTGCCTTTGTCTTCCCGCCTTTGATCCACAACAAACTTGCATCGATGACGCAAGGGTCTGGGTTAGACGACCCATCTGGAAAAAGAAGTGATGGCTATAATTTATCAAATCGAAGGCGTTTGCAAAACAAAATTGTTGCAGGCCTGGGACTTTGTGCTATGATTGTGGCAACTATCACGACAATTCTGAAATGGTAGAACAAAAACCTTTCGTGCACTACAACAGTTTGATTGATATTGACTTTGAATAATAAAATTCATTTTGAAACCGTCTATCATGAGATTCCATCGCGAATGTCTGGATAGAGCTCCAAATCAATTAGTGACGTCGGAAGCAATGGGAAAATAATTGACGCAGAAAATTGAAGGTTGTGTTATCGAAATGGATGAAGAAGTTTTGCTGGGAGCGCAACCTTTATACGCGAAGACAAAGAATTATTCTTTAAATGTAGATACGACAAAACGTCGTATTGATATCTAAATAATATGAATCATGTCAAGTTAAACCGCGACCAAAGTCACAAAATACTTCGGCACCTGTAGCTATTCGTTTATGTAATAACTATCCAATCGCAATGATCGACCTTCATCCCATTATCTATTGTCTTCTAATTGCATACGTCAGAATCAATGAAAAATTGATTTACGCATTTACAACCCAAGATCTCCTGTTATTTGGCATACGAAAACCTTGCCGTCATCACCAGATGTGTAAAAGGTGCCGGCAGGGCCCTGGCATAACGAACGAACCGCTCCATTGTGAAGGCTTGCATTATTTGAATTGAGATGAACTAGTGTACTGAATGGCTGCTGGATCTTGGGTGTCGGCTCGAGGTTTCGAATGAACATCGCACCTGACTCGCAACCAATCAATAAACATGGTTTTCCGTTCATGTCACCGATCATAGACATCGAAACGACCCCTTCTGAATGATTCTCGCTAAAAACACATTGGCCATTTATACCGTCCCATGCCTTGACTGTCCCATCTAAAGAACAACTCAACACAAAATTTTTAGATGTAGTTGAGCTTGTAAACTTGACCAATCCAGTGACGGCGTTCGTGTGACCCGGGCCACTGTTGTTATTCGATTGACCATTTGGCAGTGAGTTTTGCATCGACGATGACATGGTGATACAGTGCTGACATGGGGCGTCAGCTTTTGTCATGTCCCATATCCGAATGGCTCCATCTGTACTACAGGACCACAGCAGGCTTCCAACGTCAACTAATCCGGTAATTTCCCTTGCATGTCCTAAGATATTTTGGGTCAGCATGAATCCACCTTTCGGATTATTCGCTGACGGCGGCTCAAAAGTCCACAACTTGATCGATCCGTCCTTCGAACCACTAATGATCTTTTGTCCTTCCACTACTATAAGTCTTTTTACTGCCGTGGGGTGAGCGTACGGGATATTCGGATGCATGTGAAACTCGAGGGGGGGATCGTTCGGACTAGCAAGATTCCAAGCATGGATCATGCCCACAGTGATTTCGGGGAGAGCTTTGGAAATTCCTTCAAAACCGCAAAACAAAAAGTTAGAGGCAACTACCAACGATTCAACCGGTCCTCCCATTTGATGCTCGAATTCTTTGTCAAACCTATTCGTTTGATTATTGAAACTCCAGAGTCTCCAAAATCCATCTTTTCCGCCGGTGAATATTTTGACATTGCCACCTGTCTCCCAAATTGCTACTGAAGTGACAGGGTGATAAGCATTGTAATTCTGGTTGTTGTAGTTATTGTATCCATTGCTGTTATTGTTGTCGTGGTTTTTCGAAGACGCATAAATTGAGGCGTGTAACTTTATCGCAATATTATCATTGATATAAGCACCTCCACGCCCCCCACCTCCTCGGCCTCGCCCACTAGATCGCCCTCGCCCACCGGATCGTCCACCGGAACGTCCACCAGATCGACCCCGTCCACCAGATCGGCCGCCGCGACTGTTGTGACGACCCCCTCCCCATGAACTGTTGTTCCTACCGCCGTTACCACCTCCGAAATTATTTCCACCAAATCCAGACATCCTTAGTAATATAGGTAACGCAGTCTGCTCAAAGAAAGGTTTTGATCATATCTTCGAGGCTTTAGTCCACAACTGTAGCGCAGTATTACTGTGCCCGTGCTCTCTACTAGATTTTGTACGAGCATTCAGTACTACAGAAATGTACGATGATGGCTCTGGTTCTTTGCACTTTCTAAAACTTACTATGTCCGCCTCATAACCTCGTTGCCAATTTACCGGTAAGGTTGGGGTTGAAATTTTGAAAAACCGAAAACAAAATCTACGATGGGATGAGAAAATGCAATACAATTGTAAAATTATGTGTCACATCCAGCTCTTTGCATGAGTTTCAAATACCGAGAATGTTGGCAACCACCAAAAATATATCTTTTGCTGTCGCTGTTATCATTGCGATGATGACTGCAGTATGTGGGTTTTCGTCGACGCCGATATCGTCTTCGCCGATTCCAACTCCTCCACCCATATCTATGCCGGTCTGGTCGTTTGCAACCGCATCTAAGATAAAGACTTCGATGAACATCATGACATTTTGTATCCCTGTGTCAGTTTCGTCACCGAAACTATGGGCATTGTCGTTTTACCACGGGACACTGACAAAAGACTCATTTCTTGGCAACAGCGGCAAAGAAGGGAACGATGCCACTCCGCCAGATAACAACGGAACGGCTCGTTCTGTGGGCATTCTCCAACTTTTGAAATTCGATCATCGTAAATTAGTTCCTATTCTAGGAAAACAGTCGGGACGAGAAACTGACAAGTCTACCCTTTGTTCCGAGGAGGGATTTCCGTGGTTCAGAGCATCGGTTGGCAGCAACAACGACGAAGATCATAGTGATCTTCTCTGTGCCCAGGACTGTGATTTCGAATTGCTACCAGGTTGTGCCCTATATGTACAGGTTGAATGGGATCCCTCGACAACCTTGGCCGATGCGGGAGATCACGTGGTGGCAATATGTGAAGTGACGCGGATCGGTGTTTGGAATAAAAACGACGACGAAACACTGGAGGAGGGCGAAATAAAATGGAACCAAGCAAGTGATGATAACACTTCATTCTTTCCTTTAAATGGAATAGATGAATCTCATGCCTTATACTCGGGTCAGCTGAGAACAGAAGGAATTCTCTAACACGACACAATTCGGGCCAATTTATCGAATCCAAGACCGGTAATGCCGCACACTTTTGTTGTATCAAACAGTTCCTGGAAAGGAACGTAAATTAGTATTTCAAGGCAATGATCGAGCAGCCTGAATCAGAATATCCGACAAACGAAATTACTTTGTTGCCGCACGAGCGAAACGATGGAGAAAAAGTTGGATTATATTGACAATAGTCTATACCATTCAACAATACCTGATAAAATGATATCACACTTATACAATGAAATTGACTACTATCAATTTCTTTCAGAAATCCTTACAATCGCCGATCATCATTGTAATTCGTCAAAGCTATTAAATCCCACAAGACGCTTTGAGATTTTGAAATTAAGAAGCAATTGAGACATTACAAAATAAGTTTATATAGATTTACAAAAAAGCTATCAGGAATATTCATCTTGAATTTATTTTGCTATCGATTCATCGCTATCTTCGGAATCGTACAATTTCAGAAGTTTTGCTTTGAGATCTTTCATGAGAATTGGTTTTGGCAACCAATCAGTAAATCCAAGTTCTTCATAGTCGGAACGTTTTACACTTGCCGTCAATCCCAAAATTGGTAAATCAGTGTATCCCATCGTCCGAAGTCGTCTAGTCGCTTCCAATCCATCCATCACAGGCATTTGAATATCCATCAGAATTGCGTCGAATCCCATACATGTCGACGAAAACTCCGTCGATGAGTTTTCTTGTGGTGGGTGATGTTTAACGATCATGTCAATCGCCTGCCGACCATTCTCTACAAGAGTTGACTTGTGTCCCATGCGTTTCAGCATATTCGCAACAAGCTTTTGATTGATCTTGTTATCTTCGGCGACCAACACGTTCATTGATGCACCATTCTTTTGATTTTCTGCAGCCAGGTTTGCGCCTCTGCTCGCGTCATCGTTGGTCTCTCTCGGAACCTCAATGGGGAGAGTAATATAGAAAGAGGAACCCTGTCCTTCTTCACTGTCCACACCGATTGACCCACCCATGTTCTTTTCAACAAGTAATTTACATATGGAAAGTCCCAAACCAGTACCTCCAAAATTCCGAGCGACCGATAAATTAGCCTGTTGATACTTTTCAAAAATCGTGTTTTGTTGTTCTTTGCTTATCCCCATACCGCTATCTGTAATAACGATTCTAAGAGAGCGGGGATTGGTCTTTTCCTTTGGTACTTTGTCCGAAGAAATTAAATTGTCAATGGTTGGCTTTGACGTATTTTCCACATCTCTCCTTTCATTGGCTGACATAACTGATCGTCGAGAAAATCTTCTTCCTTCTTCTTGTATTTCTCCTGCTGATGCCGCTGATGTCGCTGATGTCGTTGATGACATGGATGATCTTCGTGGTGTTTTTGATTCTTTTCTTTCTTGTGTCGATGTTGACGACATTGATGATCTACGAGATACTCTTCTTCTTGGCTCTTGGTTGAATGCAGCAACTGTTGAGACAATGTTCTTTTTCGTAAAAGAAGATACTCGAACATGAATCCCTCCCTTCTCGGTGAATTTTACAGCGTTCGACAAGAGGTTTAAAAGAACCTGTCTCAACCGGTTGGGATCTCCTAATATCCGGAATGGAATATCGTTACTCTTTATATTGTCGCCATCGCATTTGTTCTTCTTCTTCTTATTGTTGAAGCTATGAGTTCGGTCAATTTTTCTTCTCCTAGCCGATCTTAGACTACCAGCTTTCCCATCAAAGCTTCTTCTTCGGCGAATTGTCTTTCGACCGATGCCATTATTCAAGCCAGAACTATCATCGTAATCATAGTCATCTTTGTCAGATCCACCATATTCCAAAGTCAAGGTCAGTCCCTTTTCCTCACAACTACCACGTACAGCCTCCATAGATCCTTGGACAACGCTGAGTAATTCGAAAGGTATGCGTTCTGTTTTCATTTTACCTGCTTCCAACTTACTATAATCCAAAACATCATTAATGACTGTCATGAGTTGGTTTGCGCTGGTCTTGAGGAGTTTGATGTATCCCCTTTGTTCGCCCGTAAGATTTCCGATCGTCTGTTTGGGTAGTGTAATAGATGGCCATCTAGGGGAATTTGCATTTACCACTCCCATGCTTCGAGACTTTTTTACATTATTAGGGCGTTGTATCGAGCTGATGACCGCGTTATCAATGTGGCCATTGTGAGCAGGAAATACAGCGTTTTTAGAGTTAGCATTGGTAACTAAAGACTTGTTGTTCATGGTGGAAGAAATTGCACCAGACGACGTTGTCGTGGTAATTGTATTGCTACAAGCCTCTAGCTCCAAAAGGTCAATAAATCCTGTAACTTGGTGCAAAGGTGTCCGAATTTCGTGCGCCATAATGGCCAGGAATTCCGATTTCTGCAGACGAGCTTCCCGTTCGCGTTTTGCTTCCATCGCATCTGATTTATCTTGGGCACTGTAGAGTATAACAGGTAGAGATGTAACAGGATCTTTTGTTTTGCGCAATTGTATAGCCGACCATTGAGTTCGACCCTTCATGGAAGTATGCAATTCAGCCTCGACTGTTACAGTCGTATCGGTCAAAACAACCCCACAAGACGAGTTCGATGACATACTGTTTGATCGATTTTCTTTTGGCTCATCTTGCAAACTCTCTAGAAGTTCTTTCGCAACCTTTTTGTTCACAAAACGATCCATAAAATTACCCCTCCCGTTATTTGCTGCGATTGTTTGGACGCCTCCGTACTGCTGTTCGAATAGGCGTTCATAGTATTCAGACTCATCATCAGTATCAATATCATCCATGAAAGATTCATCGTCTTCAGATTCCTTCTCTTCATCATCCAACGGTGGCAAGTATGCCGCAGGATTTTGAAACATAACCCGTCCTTTCATATCGAATTGACAAACAGCCATTGGAAGATGCCGAATAATTTCAACACCACGCAATATTTCTTGATGTAAGGGATTGTCACCGCCCATAGCTGTCTTTTGATGGTGAGGTCCACTGTGGTTACTATTGTCTAAAATGTGGTTGAGAGGTATGATGTCGTTATCATAAGAAATAATGTTGTCTTCGAGTTTTTCTTCCTCTTTTTCATCTTCCGCAGCTCCGCTCTTCGTATCATCCACGACCACATCTTCAAAACCAGTTGCAACGACAGAGTCTTCAGTTTTTTCATGGTTGCATTTACTTTTTGCAGCAGTTGTAGGCCTACTAGAATTTTGCTTCAATCCCAAGTCCTTTGGTGTGTTGGGTACATCTTTGGCTACACTTGACGTTGACGTTGCTGATGTAGATGCCGTTGTGCTTGTGTGTGCGGTTCCGCCGAGTGAATTTCCAGAAATAATGCTTGAGTTGGTAGTGCTATTTGTGTTGACGATAGAGAAGCTTCTCCTACTAGCAAAAGTTGAGTTAGTGTTGGTAGTATTGTTCGTGTTGGTTCCACAGAAGCTTCTCCTACTATTGAAGTTGGTATTACCTATACCCGACGATTGAGTAATCATATTTCCTACGACAAGAATCGAGCAGTGGTCCTCGTCCGGAGAAAGTCGAACTGCTGTCATGGTCATTTGCACCGTCTTTGCCTTTCCTTTTGGGTAAAATGTCCATAAATCCTGAACAACTTGGGCACGTTCAATGCGATTTTGACACTCTTGCGTCCTCGCAACTGATGCGGCTGACATATCGGACATGCTTCTGCTCAGAAATTCCTCTAAGGATTGCGCGCTCCAAATATCTAACCCTGCCGGATTGGCATATCGATTTTTTCTTTTTATAAAGTCGAAAATCCAAATTGGAGTTGATACCAACAGTGAAAACGCATCTAATTGTTCCGGTGTTACGACCTGCATAGGATCATATGAACGGGCAAGTTTATCTCTTTGTAACGAAGCTCGTCGTGACTTCTTACTTCCTGTGGAATCAGTTTGACTCGTCGAACTTGAAGTAACAGTAGCTGTACTACTATGATGCCCACCCTCACCTACAGCATTCTCTTCATGCTCTTCTTCTTTCTCATCATTGTTAGTTTCGAAATCATATTTAAGTTTCTGACTTTCCCTGTCGTCTCTTTCATTAGCATCCCCGCCGTTCATGATTTGGTTACTAGTCGTTCTTTTGTCCTTATCCAGGTTTCGAGCGCCAGATTATAAGCTCGGAATAATTGTCAGCTCGTGTATTGCAATGTTCTTTATCTTGGGAAAGAAATGATTTGTTACTAGATTACTTTCTATTACGCCTTCGTATTGCGGCAGGAAACTGAATCACCACTTAAATTTGACTTGCTGACTCTATTGTTTACGATTAATCTACTGCAAAATGTCATGGCAGATGGCAGGAAATACAAGTAGGCTACGAGACATGGCGGTTAAATACAAAAATGCGCGCACTAGGGCTATTGGAATCGTTGCCATATGTATTGAAAGATTCAACAAAAAAAGGCCGTCCATAATTGTTTCTTTGTAGTTAGGATTGATCAGATAAATGTCCGCATTCTTCGTGACCCAAAGGGGGACCGTTGGGGAGGGAGGCATTTGGTGGTTGGAGCAATCATTATTTGTAGATTGTGTTGAGGCCACTAGCCCACAACCAAAGTGTCAGCCGTTGTCAGGAGGTGGGCCACAACCACAGCCCGTGTGCCCCAGAGCGCGCCATGCAGTGGTGCCCCAGGCAGTGGCACCTTTGCCCGGCTGCACTGGGCAGCATGCAAGCTTGGCCCCTGCACGCCAGCAAGCATTGGCTCTTGGCACCTCACAACCCACCAAACCCAAAGTGGCTCAGGGGGGGGGGGGCAGGGCCCCAAACCCCCCAGAAGCCCCTCCTTTGGCACCCCCCCCTTGCGCCCCCGTGGGCAGGTTCCGGGGGGGCAGCCCAAACCTTCCCCCCCCGCCCCCCAGAAAGGTTTGCCTTTGCCCCCCCCCCCCCCCCACACCCCAAAGGGGCGGGGGGGGGGGGGGGGGGCAGGGCCACCAAGCCCCCAGAAGCTCCTGCTATGGCAAGCCCCCCTTGCTGCCCTGTGGGCAGGTTGCGTGGTGGCAGCCTGGGCTGGTGGGAGCCACTTTGCGTGAGCTGCTGTTGAGGCAACCGCGATACGTCCGCTGGAGGCGCAGGAGGCACATGGCAACTTCTTGTGTGGTGATTGTTGCAATGGTGCAAGCTTGAGCCTCCTTGAGCCCCGCACTCATTGTGGGACGCCATCATCCACCAGTGGGATTCCCTGACGCCAATGGCACGCACGTCGCGTACGTAGGCGGGAAAAATATAGATTTTGCTCATCGAAATCGAGATGAAGTGGGTTGTTGCACGTTGTCATATCGAAAACTTTTCATCTAGAAAATGGAGCCGTCTTCACAGGAAATTGTTGAGGCTATGAATCTTGCCGTGGAGGCGACGCCTTCTTTGAAGTCTCGCTTCAACGCTGTGGTTGAATTTTGTCTCATCGACGGTAAAAATGTTACGAAAGGGAAGATTGATATTTCGAAAAGCAAGAAAGGACCTGATGCTGCTGCTGATCTTATCGCTTCATGCGACTTAAACGTGTTTCACAAATTGCTGAACAAGAAAATGACACCACAGCAAGCTTTCATGCAAGGAAAACTCAAGATTAAAGGAAAAATGGGTCTAGCTATGAAGTTGACATTGGTACTCAACGCAACCCGAAAAGTTCTACAAAAACAAAAAGCAAGACATTCAAGGTTATAGAGATACATATAATTTTACATTTTCCAGATTTTACATTTTCTAGAATAAATGTGTTTTTGATACAAACCTGATTTGTCATTCTCGACTTTTCTAATTTTATTTCGAATTAGAGCCGAAAGTTGATAGCACACTGAAAGTCTACCAGCCCCCTGCCTATTGGAAGCGAAGATACGCCTATAGAATGTCCGTTTACAAAAATCATTGAGTAAGCGGTTGGTCAGAAGTTTTTGAAATATAGGACTGGCTACCAAAATGTTATTAGACTATTTTCGATAAAGTTTGCTTTCTATCAATGAGTCACCAAAAAGTTTCATTATCATGACAACTTCTGGAACATAATTACTGAAAACTACGCAATACATCCAGAATACTTCGAGCGTGTTACCGATTTTTTCCTGAAATGCTTAATTCATTTTCTTAATACACAACACGTCAAATTTAAATTCGACATCACGAAAAAGTTGAACTGATTCGTTTCTCGAATTAATTAAATACTCTTTCAATGAATCTCCATTTCGAAGTACTGGCGTGGAAGAGTGTGATTACATAACGATGAGTATTTGATCACATCTGCAGGTCGGCTTTCAATCATTCTGCTTGCGTTCGAGGTGGGAACTTCCCACGGCAGTGCAATATGTGTCACTGCGGCATTTTTCTCTTCTTCTTTGTCTATTTTTATCTCTTTTGTCTGGGTTTTGCTATTGCATGATAACGAGGAAACATCCCTCTCCACTTGCCTCTCCACTTGAGAAGCAGTAGCATTTGCTCTTTCTCTCGCTAACCGTGCACTCTCTTTCGTATGTTTTTGATAGACAAGGGCGATTGCTAAATGGTCTTCATCAGCCAGAAAACTAGCGTCAGAACTGTTTTCTTGACGGAGTTCTTGTTCCAGCATTACAGCAAATATTGAATTTTTGCTTCTTTGTCGTCGATGGAAACGCTGTACTTGCGATTCAACTCCACGGTAATCACCTTTTAGCCCCTTTGTAAAAAAGCCCCATCTTGAAGCATTTCGTGATAGTCTTTTCTCGCGGTCACGGAAACAAGAGTAATCTCTAGCATTATAGTAGTATGCATCAAATTCTTTATCCGACAAGCTGTCGATCCTATCTATCCATAAGATGGAAGCAGTATCATGAAAGTGCAATAATCGCTTTTTATTTTTGATGCATTCAATGCGATCACAATATTTGCTTTTTTTGTGGTGAAGATCCTGAAAATGAAAAGTGTTGGGACATTGTTCCAGCATGGTGAATAGGATGATGTTGCATTATCACTTTCGTTGCTTTTGTGGAAGAATGATCTCGTTAAGGTGGCATGCCAAATACCTGAGGATCCAACAATGCTTTTCTTCGTTGACACTGGATGACGATCGGAAGAATCTCGACTTTTTTGTCGGTTGACGGGAAAATCTCAGTTCTCGTCGATTAAAGTTCGGGATTATCAAAAGCAAAAAAGGCTTGCCTGCGCGCTCGAAGAAACCGTCATTTGAAATGACTGTGTAAGCATGCACGAGGAAACCACGCCAAAAACCACGCCAAAACCTTCCCTGCTCCGCGATTCAAAAAAGATCGTTGGTTTTCTCATCGCTTCTGCTTCAAAAACGGTCTTTTTACGCCTCTGAGAATCACTACTAGATCTTCATTCACAAATCACACATCGTGAAAGTAATCTACATCGAATAAAAACAACTAATAATCAATCAAAATGGCTGATGACGAAGATATTGCTGCCCTTGTCGTTGACAACGGTTCCGGAATGTGCAAAGGTAAGATTGGTCATTCGTAAAGGGAAGATGATTTATCGTTGCATGTCGTGACAACTACTTCGATCGTAGAGGTCGGTCTAAGATAATACCAAAATTATTGACTGGCTCAAGTCCTTGAAATGATTCGGATATCGACTCCGTAACTTGTAACTCGCCATTGAATGGATCTTGACATGATCCAGCTAGACATGTCTCTTGCCTTGTCTTGATTCAATTCTTGATGACAAGTCACGTAACAACGAAGACCATGCGTTCGATCTGTTCTCACGAATCTCCCTCTTGCCTCTCAATGCCTTCAACAATATTTGTCCACACTTTACAGCCGGATTTGCTGGAGATGATGCCCCTCGCTCTGTGTTCCCCTCTTTGATTGGACGTGCTCGTCAACCAGGTATCATGGTTGGTATGGAACAGAGAGATGCCTATGTTGGTGATGAAGCTCAAGCAAAGAGAGGTGTTTTGACCTTGAAGTACCCCATTGAGCATGGTATTGTCACCAACTGGGATGATATGGAAAAGATTTGGCACCACACCTTCTACAATGAGTTGCGAGTTGCCCCTGAAGCTCACCCTGTCTTGTTGACTGAAGCTCCCATGAACC